>Ga0335395_10000548_pt1 | contig 23594 bp, 14 predicted proteins | sample MAT02_FD_205744 | JGI IMG/M metagenome (GOLD analysis project Ga0335395, IMG submission 205744) | Freshwater microbial communities from Lake Fryxell liftoff mats and glacier meltwater in Antarctica - MAT-02 (spades assembly) (version 2) ...
TTCGCCACAAGTCCGCGTCGTATTTCATGAATTCGCCCAGGGCCTGAACTCCCGCGAGTCCCCAAAACTCTCGGGAGTCAGCCCACCTCTTGGAGAGCTGGTGGAGGCGCTTGGAGCCGCGCAGCGGCGACAAGCACTGCGTACCTCCAGCCCGCGCAAAACAGCTCGGCTTGCTTGGGCACGGTCTTGACGGCCTCGTCCTGGCGACGGCGCTATACGTCCGGTTTAGAGAGCGCGTGGACGACCGTTGCGGCGGTCGCCCAGTCCAGCGTTTGAGCCGCCTCGAGGCTTGCGAGCAGGTCGTCGGGCAGGCAGGGTTCGAACTTGGAGAGGCGGGAGGCGCCCGGGTTTGTGTGGAAGTGGGCGTCGGCAAGGTTCGGGCGGGCCTGTTCTGCGAGGTGGGCGAGGTATTGACGCACGCTGTACTCGCTCGCGGCGGCCTCGGCCTTCAGGGTCAGGGAGGCGTCGCGGGCGACCACGGAGCCGCCCAGTTCGGCCTCCAGCATGCGCGCGAGCAGGAGGTTGGCCCGGCCGCCCGCGAAGGTCCACCAGGTGAGGCCGCCGCCCGGGTCGCGTATGAAGGGCTGCGGTGTGTCGCGCAGGAACAGGTGCTCCTGGCGTTGCTCGGCGATCACCTTCTGGGCCCGGGAGGACCAGGTCGGGGCGATGGTGTCGGAGACGAGGACCTCGCGGATGGCCTGGCACAGCGCGTGATCCAGGAACTGCGGGGTGCCGGACCAGCGGGTCCGCCCGGCTTCCTCGGCGGGGCGGACGTGGCAGGTGCCGCGTGGCCACTGGATGCTGGTGACCTGCCAGGGCCGGCCGCCGAGGGTGAAGGTGGCGGGGCCCCTATACTCACCGAGGCCCTGCAGGAATCTTGCGTCGATGTTGCCGAGCTCCTGGTTGTCGTGGAGCACGGTGATGAGCCGGGGGGTCGAGAAGACGGCGTAGAGCTCGTGGAAATTTCGTCGGGCGTAGAGCTTCTCGCCGCGCGGGCCGAGCCAGAGGCGGCCGCCTTGATCGGCGAGGATCTCGCGCGCGAGCATGGTCGCCAGGAGGTGCTCGCGGTCGTCATGGGTGAGCTCGGCGAAGGCGGCGGAGCCGGCGAGCCAGGGCCACAGATCGACCGCCGGGATGCCCTGATGCTGGATCGCCAGCGCGAGGATCTGGTGGGCGAGGATATGGGCGGCGCGTCGGCTAGGCTCAACAGGCTCGACGTAGCCCTGCGCGTGGAGCTGTAGGAGCGCGGCGGCTTGCACGGTTGCGGCGGGGCTGGTGGTCAGGAAGGTGCAGTTCGGAGCGACGCCCCCGCGGCGGCCGGTCCGGCCCATACGCTGGAGGAAGCTGGCGACGCTGCGCGGGCTGTCGATCTGTAGGACATGATCAAGGTCACCGACGTCGATGCCGAGCTCGAGGGCGGAGGTGGCGACGATGACGCAGTCTCGGCCCTGCTCGAAGGCCTGCTCGGCGTCGCGGCGGGCGCTCGCGGCGAGTGAGCCGTGAGCGACGTAGGCGGTGACGCCGGCTTGCAGGAGCAGCTTGCCGAGGTCCTCGACGGTGCGCCGGGAGTCCGCGAACACCAGGCGCTTGCGGCCAGGGTGCAGCAACTTGATGATATGCGCGGCGTTGGCGAGGTGGCCAACGTAGTCGAGCTTGATGTCGGGGGTGCCAGGCGGGCGCGGGGGGTCGATGACGCGGCCGGGCCGTTGCGAGCTGCCTTGCAGCCAGCGGAGGATCTCGTGTGGGTTGCCGACCGTGGCGGAGAGGCCGATGCGTTGGATATCGCGGCCGCAGAAGCGCTGAAGACGCTCGAGCACGGCGGAGAGGTGGGCGCCACGATCGTCGTCGGCGAAGGCATGGATCTCATCGATGATGACCGCGCGCAGGCCGGCGAAGAGCGCATGCACGGAGACCCGCGTGCTCATCAGCATGGCCTCGAGCGACTCGGGCGTGGTCAGCAGGATGTCGGCGGGGTCACCCTGAAAGCGGCGGCGCGGGCCAGGGCCGACGTCGCCGTGCCACTTGAAGGCGCGGCGGCCGATGAGGCCGGCGTAGCGGGCGACGCGGTCCTCCTGGTTATTGAGCAGGGCGCGGATCGGGGAGAGGTAGAGCACCGATACCGGGCGCCAGTCCTCGCGGTCCATGGCCGAGAGCAGCGGAAAGAAGGCAGCCTCGGTCTTGCCGCCCGCGGTGGGGGCGAGGACAACGCAGTTGTCGCCAGCGAGCACGGCGTCGATCGTGAGCTCCTGGACCGGACGCAGGCCGGTGAAGCCCAGGGTGTGGACGATCTGGTACTGGAGCGCCGGACTGAGCTGGTCGAAGGCGGGCATTCGGGAGCCACGCGCTCAGTGACTCGCTGGCCACAGTTTGGCGAGGCCGTCGATCTGTGGGTGCAAGCGAGGCAGGTAGGCACGCAACTGCTCGAAGAAATCGGAATCGATGTAGTTCTGTTTCACCAGTCGCGAGAGGACGTGATGCGCGACGGCGCGGAGGTCCTGCTCCCACAAGATGCCTTGCGCGACGGAAGGTGCGTGGAGGTTGTAATTCACGAATAGCTCGAGTGACTTTGTGTCGAAGCGTTCGCAAAAGAAGCTGTAGAGCGCATTGTGTGGGTTCGGAGGCAGCGTGATGGGTTGAACGCGTTCGGGTTCTTGGGGGGCGCCAGCGGTGGCGGTGGCGGGGCCGGCGATAAGCCGCATGACCCGGGTCCGATTCCAGTGGATCAACCGCCCGATCTCCAGCCGTTCGAGGGCTTCGTAGAACCGAGTGTTGTTCCACCCGAGGCGCTGTTGTAGGGCGTTGAGGTCGATCGCCTCCCCGTTCTCGGGGACCTGTGCCAGTGCGGTGTCGTTATCCTCGGCGTCATTCGGGGCCGTGGCGACAGGTTGGAGGGCCGGATCAGGGGCCGAGACCGCGGCGTCGAGACTGACACGTCGGACGCTGCCGCCCCGACCCCGCCCGATCTCGATGCGGCCCTGCTGGCGCAGGCGCTTACGGGTCTCCCAGTACCGCTCATCATCCCAGCCTGCGTGGTCGGCGAGGTTCTTTCGGAGGCGTGTGTTGCCGATCGTGCCACTTTCGGGGATGAGGTCGAGCAACGTACGTTCGTCGGCGTCAAGATTGAAAGGAGCGGGCGTCGACTCCTGTGGTTCAGGCGCTTCGTCCTCTTCGACCCCGGGTCTGGTGATGACGCCGCCGCGACCCGGACCGATCACGATTTTTGCCCTGTCGAGCAGTTCGTCGAGGACCTGCTCGAGGTAGTCCGGGCGCCACTCCAGGTGTTCGAGCAACGCTCTTCGGGTTGCTGGCTTCTCCTCGGCACCGAACTCGTCGACCGCGTCGAGAAGGGCTCTGCGGTCGTTACGAACGTGCCGGATGCTTCCGCCACCGCCGCCGCGACCAATGAGGATCTCACCGGAGTCGCGTAATTCGTCCATTACACGCTCGATGTCCTTGGTGGGCCAGCCAGCGTCCTGAAGTTCGGCGAAGAGAGAGTGACCGCCGATCGCGGAGCCGTCGTCGGGAAGGAAGGTGAGGAGGAGTCGTTGGTCGTCGGAGAGCTTTGCCATGATGTAAGGTCCCAAGTGCCGCCGGGTTGCACGATCGATCAGTCGGTAGTACCCGTTTTACGGGTCAGGGGAGGTCGAGGGGGATGTCGTCGGGGGTGCTGGCGAGGCCGGCGGCGGCGCGTTCTTCGGGGGTGAGCTCGGCGGCCTGGACGATGAGCTGGAAGTGCTGGGCGGGGTCGTAGGTCGGGTGGATGTCGACCTTGTCGAGCAGGTCGAGGACCAGCTTGCGGAGGAAGATGCGCGGGGCGATGCCGAGTTTGCCGCCGAGCTTGCCGGCGATGCCGCGGGCGAGCTGGGCGAGGATGGTGTCGTTGACGAGGGCCGCGATGCGCGCGGGGTCCCTGGCGGGGTAGAGGTCGCGGACGCGGCGGCCGACCTCGATCAGCTTGGCCTCGTCGAAGGGGCTGAGGTTGATCTGGATGGCGCGCGGGTTCTCGAAGCCATCGAAGTCGGTGTGGAGGCGCTGGGCGAGGGGGGGGAGGCGCTTGACGCCCTGGGGGCCGTCGTAGAACTGCGGGGTGCCGGTGATGACGACGTAGAGGCCGGGGTAGGCGCCGCTGTCGAGGTCGTCGATGAGCTGGCGCAGGGCGTTGAGGCTCTTTTCGCGGCTGTCACCGCGGACGCGCTGGATGGTCTCGACCTCGTCGAGGACGAGGACGAGGCCGCAGCGGCCGGTCTGCTGGAGGACGGTCAGGAGGCCGCGGAAGAACCCACCGGCGCCGCGATGGTCGAGGTCGCCCTTGATCCGCGCGGCGCGCTTGATCTCGGCGCCGACGTTGGGCTGGCCCATGAGCCAGGCGAGTAGGCCCTCGGCGAGGGCGTGGTCGTCCTGGACGCGGGCGCGGTGGATGGCGCGGAGGGCGGCGGCGTACTGCGGCTGGGTGGCGCTGACGGTGGCGAGGCGGCGCTCGAGCAGGTCGCCGACGGCGCGGGCGATGCCCTCGAGGTCGTCCTCGGCGATGCCGGGGGTGGCCTCGGCCTCGAGGTCGAAGAACCAGCGGTCGAGCAGGGCCCGGAATGCGCCGGTGTTCCACTCGCGGGTCTGGAGGGACTCGAGGGCGCGGCGGTAGATGGTCTCGAAGTGGTAGAGCGGGGTGTCTGTCTCGGAGATCTGGACGAGGGCGGTGGCGAAGCCCTGCTCGCGGGCGCGGTGCTCGAGCCAGCGGGCGAAGAAGGTCTTGCCGGTGCCGTAATCACCGCGGATGGCCTTGAAGCCGGCCCCGCCGGCCGCGGCGGCGGACAGCTCCTCGTCGATGTACGGGGCGAGGTGCTCGAGGCCGACCGCGAAGTTCTCGAGGCCATGGCGCGGGACGGTGCCGCGGCGGAGGGCGTCGATGATCTCGCGGCGCTTGATCGGGCTGATCTCGGTCACTTGGAACCACCCTGGAGTTCGAAGCCCTGGCGGAGGCGCTCGAGGTTGAGGAGCACCTGGCGGCCGATGGAGTCGAATTGGATGACGGCGTAGCCGTCGGCGTTGAGGTCCTCGGCGAGGTGAGAGACAAAGCCGCTGACGTTGCGCACCGCGATCTGCATGGCGGCCGCGAAGGCGCTCGCGGGGGCGGGCTCGCGGCGCTGGACCAGGTAGTCGACGGCGCGCAGGGCTTTCAGGCGTCGGGCTTCGTCGGGGACGCGGGCGGTGAAGATCGGTGACCTGGCGAGCTGCTGGGTGAGGGGTTGGGTCGAGGCGAAGGGGGGCTCGACGGTCGAGATCATCGCCGTGGTCGGGGGCGGTGCGGGCTCGGGGTTCGCAGCCGTGGCGGGCGTGGCAGTGGTCTGGGGCTGGCCCTTTGGCTCCGCGGCGGGCGAGGGCGCAGCAGAGGTCTGGGGCTCGGTGGGCGCAGGTTCGGCGAAGAGGTGGAGCGGGCCCGGTTTCTCTGGCTTGGCCTTGGTCGGCCGCTTGCCGGTATCGCGGACCGGTGGTGGGTCGAGGTCGAAGTACCACCAGCGCGGGGGAGTGAGCGGGCGGACGCGGAGCTCGTTATCTCCGTAGAGAGTGCCCATTCCTTCCCAGCCGAGCAGGAGCGCGGGGGCGACGACCTCCGCGAGGGTGGCGCCGCCGTGCTCGCCGGCGTGGTTGGCCTTGACGCTGTAGCGGTGACTGTCGTCGGTGATGAGAATGACGCCGCGCTGGCCGCGAGGGGTCCAGGCGTAGGAGTCGAAGGGGAGCTCGTAGTCCTGGATGGTGGCGTCCTCGGTCAGGTACCGCCAGCGCGCGCCGCCGTTGCCCGGGCGGGTTTCGGTCCATTCGAGCCTGTCCCCGGGGACATGTCCGTGATCGCTGGCGAGGAGCACGGCGCGGCCGGCGTCACGGGCGGCGTCCAGGATGTCGAGGAGGGGGCGGACGTTGCGGGCCTCCCACTCGGCGGTCTGCTGGGCGTCGGCGGCGAGGGATGAGTCGATCGCGTTGAGGACGGCGGCGACGAGCCGCGCATTGGGATCGCGGATCTCGGCGAGGATGTCACTGTTGGCGCCGCCGCCGGGATCGAAGGAGTCGCGGAGGAACAGCTTGGGCGCTGTGGCGCCGGGGAGCAATTTGCGCAACTCGCTATGCTTGGCGAGGTGATCCGGGTCTTTTGATGTGTTGAGATTGGCGCCGTCGGGCATGCGCTTGCCGGCGAAGAAGGCGGAGCGGCTGACGGTGGTGATCGATGGCAGACCCGCGAAGACGGGCGGGATGCCGCCACGGCTGTGCAGGGGGAGCCAGGCGTTGGCGTCGTTGGCGAGCGAGTCGAGCAGCTCGACGGCCTGGGACCAGGCCATGCCGTCCATGAGGAGGACGAGCAGGCGCCGCTCCTGGCGTTCGGCGAGGAAGGGGACCGCTACCTTGGCGAGGACCTCGTGGATCGGGAGGACGGCGACCGGGATGTGGCTGATACTCCAGGCGCGCAGGGCGTCGGCGAAGTCGCGGTCGAGGGTCCGGCGCGCGTCGTCGGCCTGCTCGAGGACGGCGGCGATGCCCTCGCCGAAGCGGCCGTCCGCGGGGCCGCGGGCGATGCGGCGGGCGTTGTCGAGGTAGCCGCCCTCGTCGGCGTACCAGCGGCCGAGCCGGGCTGCCTTCTCTGGGCGGCTGAGGGCCTCCTTGGCGGCGTCGTCCGGTCGCGCCACGAGCCAGGCGAGCAGGCGGACGGAGGCCTCGGCGCGCGCGAGCTCGGCGGCGGCCCGGCCCTCGCTGTAGCGGGGGCGGTCGTGCTGTTCCAGCGTGCGGAGCGCTGCGTGGGCGGCCTGCACGGCCTCGTACGTGGGTTTGGCGGCGGACGCGAGCAGGAGCCCGCCGAGTCGGTCGAGGCGCAGACGCCACGAGGAGAGCAGGCGCGGGCTGCTCTCGAGGTGGGGACGAATGATGTCGAGGATGCTCTCCTCGGCGCGGTTGAGGACGCTGTGCAGGATCGTGTTTTGCTTGGCGCGCGCGAGCTCGCCGAAGACGGGTCCGACGAGGCTGCCGAGGCGTGTCAGGAGGATGACGGCGCGGTCTGTGGTGACAGCGCCGAGTTGCTGCGGGGCCTGCGTTGCGAGCCAGGTGCGGGCGGTGTCGCTGGTGGCGGCCTGCGGCGCGAGGGTCTCGCAGAGCACGGCGAAGGCGAGCAGAGATTCGCCGCGCCCGAGCATCCAGGCGCGGGCGATCGCCGGGGTGGGTTCACCGAGGCGGCGTTGCAGCAGGGCCTCGAATTCGCCGAGCACGCCCGCGGCGTCGGGGTGGGCGACGGCGGCGGCGAAGCGCGGGCCCTGGGCGTTGCTGGCGGCGAAGGCGAGGAGGGCGGAGGGGCCGGCGTTGGCGAGGTCGATCCCCCACAGGGCGTCCAGCCAGGCGTCCCACAGGCCGTCCCGGGTGAGGCGGCCGCCGACGGCGGGGAGCAGGCGCTCCGGGGCCTGGCGGAGGAGCCAGCCGGCGAGCCTGCACTCGAGCACGTCGTGGTCGATGGTGTCGAAGGGGGTGGTGAAGAGGCGGGCGAGGCGGAGCTCGGCGTCGATGCGGAACACGCGGCCGGTGTGTGAGAAGCGACCGGCGAGATCGAGGGGGAGCTTGGTGGTCCAGGGGACGAGGTAGACGGTCGGCGTGACCGGGCCATCCGCGGGCGGGAGGCGTCGGCGCAGATCGAGCTCGCTGCGCACGGGGACGAGGTCGAAGCGGCTTCCGTTGTGGAGCTGGACAGGCTCGGGATCGGCGCAAGTGCCATGAATGGCGATCAGCGGCCGATGTCCGCGTCCGTCGGCGAACATGCGATCGAGCTGGGTGCGGATATCCGCGGGTGTCAGCGCCGGGGCGGGCAATGGGGTCATGAATCACCGTCCCGGAGGATGCGGATCTGCCACACGAGCGGGCCGCCGTCGGCGGTGGCCTCGCGCAGCGCGGCGAGCAGGGCCTCGACCTCGGCGGTGTTCGTGGTCCGTTCGCTGCGATTCATGAGGATGGTATCCGGGTCCGTCGGCAGATCGGGCAGGACGCCGACGGATCGGCTCGGTGAGGCGATATCTCGTTCGTAGATTACGTCGAAGAATGGTGCGTCGCCCGGGACCGGAGCATTCGGAGGTGGAGTGCGGGTGAGCCGGGCGGCCTCGGTGGCCTGGAGGTTGAATCGGTTGGCGCGCTCGGCGAGCTGGTTGAGCTGATCGGCGAGGCCGTCCTTGCTCTCATTCGTGAGCAGGTTGCCGAGTTCGCTCAGGAGCGCGGGTGCGAGGGCGAGCTGGTGCTGGTGGAGGATCAACTGATCGAAGGCGCCGCGCAGCAGCGGGGCGCGTAGGGCTTGCAGGGCGCCGGCGCCGTTGGCCAGGCTGGTGCCCAGCGCTTGCGGGCTGGTCTGGGCGGTGAAGTCGGCGAGGACCTCGATCTGGCGCAGGATCGGCTTGTCCTGGAGGGTCTGGACCAGCTCCCGGCCGCTCGTGGCTGTCGTGAGGCGCGCGCCGTCGTCGGGGAGGCCGAGGGTGGCCAGCCATTCGCGGAGCGCGTCGGGGAGTTCCACGGCGGCCTTGGCGACGGGCTTGAGCTTGTCGGCCAGGGCGACCTCGAAGGCCTTGAGGTTCTCGGGGGTGAGGGCCTTGCGGTTGGGGAGGCCGAAGAGGTGGCCGGCGAGGATGAGGGCGCGGCTCCAGGCGTGTGGGCTCGGGAGCGCGGGTTTTTCGAGCACGACGGCGAGGGGGATCGCCGCGGCGCCGCTGACCTCGAAGGGGCGGCCGCCGGCGACGAGGGTGCGGGCGCTCATGCGGGCGTAGCAGCGGACGACGACGGTCATGACCTCGGGCAGGAGGCCGATGGCGCGGCGCTCGTCGAACCAAGTTTGAATTTGCTCGACGGTGGGGTTGTCCTCGCTGGCTTGCTCGCGGCGGCGTTCGATCGCCTGGAGCGGGCCGTCGGTGACCAGGTGGGCGGCGCCCTCCGTGAAGCGGACGAAGCCGAGCGGGCCGAGGGTGGCGCGCAGGTCGTCGAGGTCATCGCGGGAGAGCGGGAGCTTGTGCTCCGGGGCGTCGCAGATCTCGCCGAACAGACGGACGACCTTATCGCAAATGGTGCGGGTGAAGCGGGTGGTGGTGTGCGGATGACGCGGGTAGCGGGTCTCGAGCAGGGCGTGGACGTAGGTGTCGATCGCGTCCTCGAAGCTGGCCGTGAAGACAGCGGTGGCGAGGCGGGTCGCGGGGCGGAGGACGCGGAGATGTTGTTCGACGCGGCGGGAGGGGTCGAGGTCGCGGTCCTCCGCGCGCGGGGTGGCGAGGCCGTAGGCGCGGGTGAGGGTGAGGGTGAGGTGGGCGCGCTTCTGATTCTCGAGGTTGGAGAGCAGGGTGCGCGCGGACTCCTGCTGGTCGACGCTGAGGTGCTGCAGGTAATCGCGGGGCTGATCGAGGACTCGGCGGATGGCGATCAGGTCCTCGAGGGTCTCGAGGGTCTCCGGGGAGAAGAAGCTGGGCAGCCAGACGAGGGTCCAGGATCCGGGGCCGTCACTGATGAATTGCTCGAGGGCCTGGATGTCGTCGAGCGGGCCGAAGTGCTTCTCGTCGAAGGGGTAGTCGATGATCAGGCGCCAGTCGTGGTGGTCGGGACAGCGGAGCTGCTCGCTGCCCATGCGCCGGACATTGCCGAACACGACGGCGCCGTGGCGCCAGGTCTTGTGCCAATCGACGCGCTTCTCGGCGACGGTGTGGTTCTTCTCGCCGAGGTCGAGGGCTTCAAAGAGCATCTCGCCGATGAACTGCTGACATACGCCGGCGGTGATGTTGTCGCGGGCCTTGGCGAGGATCGAGCGGGTGTCGACGCCCTCGAGCAGGATCGAGACGGTGGGATCCGACTGGCGGCCGATCTGGATCTGGCCGACGTGGGTGGCGAGGCGGCGGAGGCGGTCGGTGGCGTCCTTGGCCTCGCGGCCGGGGATCACGCTGCGGATCTGGCCGTGGTTGAGCTCGACCAGGCGGCGGGCGGTGAGGTCGCGGAAGGCGGCGAGGTCGGGGATGAGGGCCGCGAGGATGAGGGTCTTGCTGAGGCGATTATCGTTGCGGCAGGCTTTTTGTGGGCAACCGGAGCAGCCGATGTCCTGGCGGGCGCCCTCGCGGATGCGCTGACACTTCTCGGCGGAGTCGGTGCCGTGGGTGGTGCGCAGGCGCGGGGCGAGCTCGCGCTGGTAGAGCTCGCGGGCGGCCTGGAAGCGGGCCTTGTGGATCGGGTCGTAGGGCTCGGTGCCGAAGATGAGGGCGTCGAAGAGGTCGCCGATGCCGACGAGCTCGCCGAGCAGCACGCCCTCGAGGTGGTGGGCGAGCAGCTCGCTGAGCAGGTGGATCGCGGTGCGCTGGCGCTGGAGGAGTTGAGAGACGACGACGAGGGCGTCGATGAGGACCGGGCTGAATGGATAGACCTGGCGAAACGAGGTGCGGTCGTGGCCGGAGCCGAGCAGGGTGTTCCAGGCGTGGCCGGCGGCGCGCTCGATGACGGTGAATGCCGCGTCGATCGCCGCGGAGGCGGCGGGGTCGCGGGGGATGAGGACACGCTTCTCGACGATCGCGGGGAGGTTATCGTCCTCGAGGTTGATCGTGCCGAAGCGACCTCTGGCGAGCTCGAGGATGCCTTGGAGGCGGGCGTTGTCGGGGCCGGCGAGCTCGTGGCCGATCATCTTGGCGAGGTCGCGTTGACGGGCGATGAAGCTGATCAGGGGAACGTGGCGGGCGGCGTGGTTGCCCTGGACGAGCTTGACCATTTTTCCGACCCAGGCGCTGACAAAGTCGGGCCGGTTGCCGTTCATGCTGAGCCAGAGGATCAGCTCGTCGAGGAACAGGACGACGCCGACGTAGCCGAGCTGGCGGGCGTGCAGGGTGAGGGCCTGGAGGCCGGGGTCGAGCTCGACGAAGCGGCGCCGGTCGTCGGCGAAGGCCTTGAAGTGGGTGCGGGTGAGGGCGGTGAGCAGGGCGGCGCGCTCGGTGATGTCGGGCGAGTTGCGGGCGGCGTCGAAGCGGGCGCGGTCCCACTGGCCCGCGCCCTGCTGGGCGCCGTCGAAGCTGCCCCAGCGGCCCTTCGCGGTCTGGGGGTTGAGCGGGGCGAAGAAGGGGGCGTCGCCGATGTTCTGCAGGAGCTCGGCGGCGTCGGCGAAGAGCGGGGCGTCGGCGAAGAGGGCGGGGAGCGGGGCGTCGGGGTGGTGGGTGCGGACGAGGTCGAGGTAGGCGCCGAAGATGGCGGCCTCGAAGCTCTCCTGGTCGAGCATGTGCAGGTGGAGCTGGGCGACCGGGCGGGCGGGGTCGACCCATTCGGGGCGCAGGGGCCGAAGCTCGGGGAGCGCCCAGGCGTTGGTATCGCCGCGCAGCAGGAGGCTGAGCAGGGCCATGAAGTGCGACTTGCCAGCGCCGAAGCTGCCGTGAAGATAGACGGCCTCGGAGCGGCCGTCGCGGAGGCAGGCGCCGATCAGCTCAAGGGCCTGGGCGTAGGCGCGCGCGAGGCTATCGGTGACCCGATACTTGTTAATAATCTCCGCAGGTCGGGCGACGCCGTCGGCGACGACGACAGTGAAATCCATGGGGCGGATCTCTTTGGGGATCTGAAAGAGCTCGCGGATGGTCGTGGGATCCATGGTTCACTCCGAGGCGGGCGGGGTCTCGTCGACGGCCTTCAACTTGCGCTTGCGGGCAGGCGGGGCCGGGCTGTCGGGGGTGGCGGGGGCCTTGGGTTTGGCCTTGCCCCGACGTTTGGGTGTGGGTGCGGGCTCGTCGTCGGGGGCGGCGGCGTCCGTCGGCTCGGTGGACTTGGCCTTGGCCTTGGTGGGCTTGCGGCCGGCGCCGCGCCCGGGCGGGGCCCAGGTGGCGAGACTGGCGCGAGAGACACCGAGCTCGGCGGCCTCGCTGGCGATCACTTGATCGAAATACTCGTGATAGAGCTGGCCAGTCTCGGGGCTGCGCGCGTCGGCGTGCCACTGCCGGACCCAGGGGAGCAGCTCGTCGAGCCCGGCCAGCATGGGCACCAGGCGCTCGGGCGTCCAGGCCTCGTCCTTGCGGGCGTAGTAGAGCTGGAACAGGGCCAGGGCGCGCTGTAGGTGGTCCCAGCCGGCCCAACCGTAGACGGGCTCGAGGTCGACGTCGGAGGCGCAGCCGGGGTAGCTGATGAAGCGCTCCTTGGGGACGTCGAGCTTGCCGCGGAGACGGTAGAAATTGCCGTCGCTAAAGTCGGTGGGCTCGTATCTTGGGGGGGCTGGGAGCGCAGCCCGGAAGGTGGTGGCCTTGTGTCGCTGGTCGGGCGCTTTTTCTGCGAGAGCGTCGAGGGCATCGGCTTGGCGCTGGAGATCCCAGGTTTGTTGCCAGAGGGTATGTTTTTCGCGACCGGAGGCGCTGTAGCGATTTGCGGCGAGGAAGGGGATGGACTCGCGTTCGAGTTGATGATTGAACGGACGAGGCTGTGCCTCGTGACGAATCAAAAATTCTTGCAGCGCGTGATACCCGGAAGCATTATGAGAGGATTGCTCGAGAGCGCTTCGCGTCGTCACGGTTGCGGAGAACTTCCTCGGCGAGTTCGGCCATCATCTCTTTGGCTGCTATGACGCAACGCTCCTCAAAAGTGGCAACCTTATGTCCGAAGACTCCGCGCGCACCGGCCCATGGCCGCTTATTAACAGGGTTTTCAATGAGGCGCAGGTGGCGCGATGTTCGAATGGCCGTTGCCCGGGTGAGCCAGATTTTGCGATCTTCGGGGCCAAGATGCGGAGGAGGAACTGCCTGGTTAAGGTCGCAGAAGGGACGCTGATCCGGCGCAAGCTCAAGATTGTTAGTCCAGCGATTCGTGCATCCGGGGGTCAATAGTCGAATGCTTGAATCGGGTTGCGATGCTCCGTTCTTTCGCTGAGATTCTGTGTCAAACCCGGCATACACAAGCCAATCCAGCTCTTCTTGCAAAGCGACCATGCGCTTGAACAACTTGTGGTCTTCGAGCGCTGCTTGCTGGATGCCCTCTGTGATGTCGCCGCCACTTAACAGGGCTCGGCTCACTACAGCGCGTGGGGTGAACGCCTCACGCTCGGCTTGCAGTCGATCCAGTGCGCGTGCAATCGGGGCTAATTGAGCAAGGGTTGATGCGTTTGGAAGTGGTAAATTGTGCAAGCCGGTGCTGGCGAATTCGTAGCGATTTGCCTCCCGCTTTCCTTTTTCTGTGCTGATGTCCCCGGTTGTGGTTCCCTTTGGATAATAAATTTGCTTCATCCAAAAGCAGGCAGTTGAGCTATTTAAGTATGCGAGTATACCAAGGTGGTCGTCCTCATTGCTCTGAGGTGAGAGCTTGATGATAGGGGCGGTCCGGTTGAAAACTCTTCCTCCGCGATCAAGAACAAAATTGTTGTGTGTGGCGACGAACGCGAAGGTGATCGATAGTGGAGTCCTGAGTTTATGGGCCGTGAGACGACCAAATTCATACCACTGTAGGCCGGCCTCGATCTTGGTCTTTCCACCGAACAGGATGCTGTTTGCAAGGCACGAGTACCACGGCCAGAGCGCATTGGCCGCAGCGGGATGCTCCTTTGCTTCTAGGATTTGAAGTTCCGAATCATAAGGAAAAAGTGCGAATTCACCAGTGTCAACACCCCAGTCTCGCACTGTCTCACCGATGATCATCCGTCGTAGGTATGATTTTGGCAGTCCGGTGCGCATCCATGCCGTGAGGGGGCGAATGTACACATCGTCCTCGAGTGTGAATGAGGTGATGCCAATGCTTTCTGCTGTATCACCCAGAGTGCTCGAAGTGGTCTGCTCGAGGTAGGCCTTTAGTTCGCTTGATCCACCACCCTCAAGTGTCCATGGGTGCTTGTCGAGGATTGTGCGCTTTATTTCGCCAACTGAGATATAATCGTTCTCGAAATTGAGTTCGCGCGCATGTTCAACGATGCTACGCCAGACGAGACCATCTGCGGGGATTGCGGGAGTCGAGGGCTCGCCGCGTTTTCCGAGGACCGCGAGAACCGCACCGCGGGGGGCGGATGGATCGAGGTCGAGCTTGCGGTTGCGGCCAAAGACTAGAATCGTGGGTGTTGTGTGACCGGGGATGAAGGCACCCTCGGTGTTGACAATGTAGGTGAGATCGACTCCACGCAGGACTTTCTCGATCAGTGCCTTACCGAAGTCTCGTTTCATGAAAGAATTCGAAGTAATCTGGCCGATGTAGCCGCCCTCGCTCTTTCCCAGGGCGAAGAAGCGCTGCATGAAGGGCACCGACAGGGCGTACTTACCGGCCGCCGCTGTGTACAATTGGCGATATTTCTCGCGGAGCGCCGAGTCCTTGACCGTGATGTACGGCGGATTACCGACGACCGCGGTATACGTACGCTTCACAAGGATCTCACGCGCCCCCGCGGCGTCCTCCAAGTTGAACCCCTCACCAAACGCATCGCTGCCGTGCTCCTCGTCACGTTCGCTCAGGTCGCCCTGGCCGCCGGCGAAGCCATACAGCAGGCTATCCGCAGGAACGACGTGGATCGGCGGCTTCGGAGTATCGCGCAGGGCCTTGTACTGCCCGACCTCGACAAATTTCAAGAACAGCCGGAAGCGGGCGATGCTCGCCGCATACGGGTTAATGTCGACGCCAAAGATCTTATCGAGGGCGCGCCTCGCCAGATCGCGGTCATCCGCGGCCGGGTGAGCCCTTTTCAGGTGATCCAAAAACCGCGGGAACGCCCCCAGCAAGAAGTGGCCGGAGCCGCAGGTTGGATCAATGAGATTCGCGTGATCGATGCCGTATTCGCGGATGGCTGGCTCGAGCGTGTGGTCGAGGATGAAGGATTCGACGAAGTCGGGGGTTTGGAGGAGGGCGTAGAACTCGCGGGTGTCGGCGTCGATGTCCTGATAGAGGTCGCCGAGGAAGCGGGTGTCGAGCTGACCGAAGCGGAAGGCTGGGGCTTCGATGGAGGGCGTGCGAAACAGCTTTAAGAGGTCTTTGCAGGCGGTTTCGGAGGGGGCGAGGCGCCAGACCAGGTTGTGTCTGGCGTCGAAGAGGTCGGCGGCGGCGGGGAGGCGGGTGAGCTCGCGGAAGACAGTTAGTAGATATTCGCGGTGGGTCAGGGAGGGGGCGAGCTGGAAGAAGTTGGCCTCGGAGTCGCGGGCGGAGGGGCCGGCGAGGCGGGCGTGGATGAGGTTGCGGTCTTCGAGCACGCGGATGAACACGCAGGACAGGAGCCATGCCGCAGCCACCTGGACGACGACGGATCGGCGCCAGACCACGAATTCCTCGGCCGTGCGGTGTTGTGCGCGTGCCGTCGCGTGCTGGCGCTTGAGCGCCGCGGTGACGCGGGGAGACGCATCAGCGCGGACGAGCAGGTCGTCGGTGAGGCGGCGCAGGGTTGGTTGTGCGGCGCGGAGGAACGCGGCGGCGTCGAGTGGTGCGTCCGGGTCGCGCTGGGCGGGGAGGTCGCTCGGGGCGCTCTTGCGTGGTTTGGCCATGGTCAGGTCGTGGTGTGTCGCTCGCGGCGGCGGGCGTCGAGCCAGGGGTCGGGGACTTTGAGGCGTTGGGCCGGGAGGAAGCCCGGGACCGGGAGTTTGTCGTCGATGAGGAAGGGCAGCGTGGAGGGGATGAGCAGGAACAGCGGGGCCGCCTCGGGGTCGCGGGTGGCCTGGACGAGGCGGTGGACCAGGTCGGTGAGGTTATAGCGGGCCAGGGGTCCGGGGCGGACGAGCAGCAGCGGGTCGCGTGCGGGCAGGAGGGCGTCGGCGACCTGGGTGGCGGCTTGTTCGGCGAGCTGGCGCAGGAGGTGCCACTCGGGGCCCTCGGGGCCGGCGAGGTCGGTCTCGTCGAGCACGGCCGGGTCGATGTTGTGGGCGCGGGTGAGGGCGTCGAGGGCGGCGATCAGGCGGGCGTCGAGGGCGACGGGTGCGGCCGCGAGGGCGTGGGCGAGGGCGAGGGCGGCCTCGTCGGCGCGCAGCGGGCTGACCGCGAGCAACAGGGATTCGCGGCGGCGCAGCGCGACCTGGAGGCGGTCGGCGAACTCGCGGCCTTGCAGGGCCGCGGAGGTGTTCGCGGTGTTGGCGGACTCGTGGCCGGTGCTGCGGCGGCTCGAGGGCGCGACGATGGTCTGGAGCGAGCTGCGGTGGGCGTCGCCGCTGCGGGTGTAGGTACATTCGGTCGCGTCGAAGAGCAGGCCGAGGGGGGCGACCAGGGCGTCGAGGTCGGGGCGGTCGGGGAGCGGCTGGGCGGCGGGGTAGCGGGCGCGGACCCGGGACTGGATCTCGTCGGGGCGCAGCGTGCCGGTGAGGATCGCGTGGGAGTGCAGGAGGGCGCGGGCGGCGGGCAGGCGTTGTTGGTAGAGCTCGAGGCGCGACGAGCAGGCGGCGCCGCGGCTGGCCTGGGCGGCGAGCTGGACCAGGCGGTCGTGGGGCAGGTCGGCGAGGGCGGTCTCGCGGACCAGGTCGGAGAGGGTGGTCTCGACCTCGCCGGTGGCCGCGAGGACGTCGCGCTCGGCGAGGGTGTCGGCGGCGTCGCCGAGGCGGCGGAGGAGCTCGTAGGCGGTGCGGTCCCGGGTGACCCAGAGGGCGGGCAGGTCGTCGCGCAGGCGCTCGACGGCGAGGGACTCGGAGAGCTCGGCGCCCCAGCGCAGCAGGGCGGCGCAATGGGTGAGTCGGGCGGCGTCGCCGGGGGGCTCGCCGAGGCGGGCGGCGAGGGACTCGGCGGCGCGCTCGAGGGGGACGGCGGGCAGGTCATCGAGGGACTCGACGAGCTCGAGGAACTCGGCGAGGGCGGGGTGGGCGTGGGCGTGGTCGCGGGCGCGGCCGATCGCCAGGTAGACGGCGGCGGTGGTCACTGGGCCGGCGGCGGCGACCTCGCGGATCGAGGCGGTGTGGCGACCCTCGAAGGGGGCGTCGAGGCCGAGCCAGCGGCGCACGTGGACGAAGGTGCTGTCCTTTCGGTCAGGTGCGCGGAGGAGTGCGTCGATCCAGGCCTGGGCGGAGCTCGGGTGCTCGCGCGCGTCGGCGGAGTCGTGAAGCGCCTGCAGGGTGTGATGGAGGGCGGCGAGGTCGAAGCCGCTGCGCTCCGCCAGGGTCTTGATGTTGGCGGCGGGGGCGCCCGCGACCGCGGCGAGGCGCGGGAGGCCGGCGTATTGGAGGGCCTGGGCGACGAGGGTCGGGAGCTCGGCGGCGTCGACCGGGAGGTCACGGCCGCGATAGTGCGGGAAGAACAGGACCGCCGAGGGCGCGCTGCGAAGCGGGGCCCAGAGCTTGCGCAGGGCGTCGATCTCGTCGGCGACCTTGCTGCCGGCGCCGCGGATCGCCGAGAGGCGGTTGCCGGGCAGGGCGAGGAGCTCGACGGCGCGGACCAGGCCGGCGCGGTCGAGGACGTTGCGCGCGCGCACGGAGAGCGGGAGGACCTCGACCGGGGAGTGCTCGTCGAGGCGGGCGAGGGCGTCCTTGCAGTCCTGCTCGGAGAGACCTGGAGACTCGGTGCGGGTCGAATGGCGGGGGGCCTCGGCGAGCTGGTTCCACGCGGTGTGCATGGTCCGGGCGTCGGGGAAGCGGTCCTCGAGGTCGATGGCGAGGGCGCGCTTGAAGAAGACGGTGAGGCGGTCGCGGGCGGCGGGGTCGAAGCGCTCGCGGGCCAGGATGAGCGCGGCGCCGGGCTCGAGCGGGGAGGCGCCACGCGGGGCCCAGGTCGGGCGGGTGCCGGTGAGCAGCTCGTGGAGGGTGAGGGCGGCGCTCCAGCGGTCGGCGGCGGGGTCCCAGCGGCCGCGGCGGGTCAGGAAGGGGTCGCTGTAGACCTCGGTGCCGGCGCGCAGGTTGGTGGCGTCGGCGAGCGCGAGCGAGAAGTCGAACAGGGTGAGGTGCTTGCTCTGCTTGTGGGCGGAGCCCTCGCCGAGGTTGGCGGGCTTGATGTCGCGGTGCGGGACGCCCTCGGTCTCGAGGTAGGCGAGGACGGACAGGAGGTCGTCGCCGTAGCGGAAGGCGAGGTCGAGGTCGATGCTGCCCTCCTCGGCGATCGCCTGCTGCAGCGTGCGCTGGCCGGCGAGGGCGAGGAGCAGGCAGACGCGGTCGGCGAGCACGAGCGGTGGGTCGTGGAACACGACGATGCGGGGGTGGCGAAGGCGCTTGAGCAGGGCGCCCTCGGCGAGCAGGCGCTCGTCGTGGTCCGGCCCGAGGCTGACCTTGAGGGCGAAGCTCTGATTATCGCGAACGACCCGCAGGACCCGCGCAGAGGCGCCCTGGCCGAGCACGGCCTCGACTCGCAAGCCCTCGCCGAGGTCGTCGCCCTGCTGGGCTTCGAGCGGGGAGACGACGCGGGCGGCCGGCGGGCGGTGGCGAATGAGCTCGAGCCAACTGTCGACGTCATCACCGCGGTCGGCGCGAGCGAGGGCCGTGGCCTTGGCGACGGCGTCGGCGATGGCCTCGGGGATGTTGTCGGCGACGGTGCGAGGATCGAGGAAGCCGTCGCGGTCGAGGCGCTGCTGGAGGTCGATGCCGTCCTGCGCGGGGGCGTGGCCAGTGAACAGATAGAAGGCGAGCGCGCCGAGGCTGAAGAGGTCGGTGGCGACGGCGTGGCCGGCGGGGTTGTTGAACAGCTCCGGCGCCTGATAGGCGGCGGATGACTCGGAGGACAGGTTGGAGCGGTGGAGCGTCGGCGAGACGTCGAGGCTGTGGCCGAACTGGAAGTTCCACAGCCGGGCCTCCGGTGGCTCGCCGGCGGCGCCCATGCGCACGAGCACGGCCTCGGGGGCGAGGCCGCCGTGGTAGACCTCGCGGCGGTGGCAGTAGGCGAGGGCGAGGCCGACTTGCTCGACGATCGCGCGGCGCTGGGGGAAGTCGAGCTTGTGGTGGCGGAGGAGGTCGGGGAGGGCGACGCCGCCCTCGAAGGGATCGAAGAGCAGGGTGGGCCCGAGCGGGGCGTCGGCGACGTACTCGGTGAGGCGAAGGATGCCCTGGTGCTCGCGCACGTCCCAGAGCAGCTGGGCGTCGCGGTCGGCCTCGCGGCGACACTTGAGGCGGGCCTCCTGCGAGGTCTGGCCGGGCACGAGGTACGTGCGGGCGCGCCGACGCATACCGTCGAGCTCGCGGTGGGTGGCCTCGCGGTCCTGGTAGCTGCGGCTCTCGTGCAGCAAGGAGCCGAGCTCGTAGGGGCCCGCGTGCAGGCGGTCTTTGCGGGGGCGCAGGCCGAGGCGATCGAAGCATTGCCGGAGCGCGCGAGCTCTCGTTGGTGAGAGCTTGGTGCCGTCGTGGGTGGTGTTGGCGCCGGGGAACTGGTGGAAGCGCAGCGCCCGAGCCAGCGTGGCGCGGGTGACGACCGAGATATTTCCGGCGTTGGTCAGCTCGAGCTCGAGTTTGTCGGCGCTCAGGAAGATCAGCGGCTGGATCCACGGGACGCGCTCTTTCGAGTTCGCCCTGCGGAGATCCTTTTCCATCAGGCCGCGCAGCACCTTGGCTTTGTGGTTGGCGAGGGAGAGTGGGTTCTTGAGGTAACGGGTGACGCCCTCGGGCGAGGTCCAGCTCCAGTCGACCTCGTCACCGGAGATCCGTCCGGGGTGGCTCTTGATCTCGACGAGGTAGATCGCGGAGAAACCGATGACGAGCAGGTCGATCTCGTAGAGGCTACCCGTGCTCGGATCGAGGAGATCGACGAGCGCCCGCGCGTGGAACGGGTCGGCGTCGGGCATCATTGCGAAGGCGACGTCGATCGCCTCCCGTTCCCATGGGTACGGGCTATCACCGACACGCAGGAAGCGGACCGAGCTGTTCATGCGGCCTTCAGGCGGAGCCAGGCCTGGAAGAGGTCGTGGTCGGGCGTGTTGAGGCCGAGACCCACGTGCTGCTCGGCGGGGCGCGCCTGGTGCGGTTGATCGAGCGCGGCGAAGGCGGTCGGGCGGAGCTGGTGGCCCAGCAGGGCAGGAGCCATGGCGGCGAGCTGGCGGGTGAGGGCGCGGGTGAGGGGGGCGCGTGCGGGGTCGGTCGGGAGTAGGAGTAGAGGGCTCGGGGCGGCGACGAGGACCTGGTCGCTCCATGCGAGGTCGCTGCCGGCGGCGAAGGCGAGCAGGGCCGAGGCGACGGCGTCCGGGGTGAAGAGCAGCCAGCGCGAGGTGGGGGTCAGCTCGGGCAGCAGGAGCGGTGCGAAGGGGGTTTCCCAGGTGGCGAAGAGGGTGTCGATCAGCGCCGGGATGCTGGCGGGCGGAGGTTGGGTGGTGGCCTCGTGCCAGAGGTCAGGGGCATCCTCCGGTAGCGGGACCCAGTCGGCACCGAAGGCGTCGTCCTCGGCGACCTCGGGCAAGTCGAAGACGCTCCGAGCACCGAAGGCGCCGGGCCACTGGGCGTCCGCGTCGCGCAGCAGAAGGTCGATACGATCGGCGAGATGCAGGTCGCCAGTGAGCTGGCCCCAGCGCGCATCTGCATCGACACCAAATCGCCGCGGGCCGCCGCGCGCGTCGACGAACCGGAGGCCCGCGAGGGCGGCGGTGTAATACAGGCGACGGCTCCGGGGGTCGGGGGTCATCGGATGGCTACTCTATCACCCTCCGAAGGCGGGATGTACCTGCGCGGGGAGCCAGCGCGCGATTTCCGCGCGAACGGATGGGCGTGCTCCCGGCGAGCACGCAGCGGCGGCATGATGGGCTATGACGGCCGCGGCTGGCTCCTGAAGACGCTAGCCGTCGCCCCGATGCTTGGCGATCATGCCCTTAGATTCTGACGGACGTCCAGCTCGATGCGCTTCTCACGCTCCAACTCGCCAAGAAGGTGCACTGGGATCCGGAGCCGATTCCAAGCCTGAGCCGGCCTGTCTGGAGCAGAGTAAAATTACTTGCTGTGTCAATGATCGAGCCATGACTCGGAGGGCACACTGGAGTGTACCATGCTGAAATTCGCCGGAAATCAACTGAAACTTGTCCAGAACCTCCTGCTCGAACTCTTTGACGCGTCACAGTTGCGCAAGTTTGTCGGCGACTGGGGGGGCCGCTCGATCGCCCACCAGATCCCGCCAGAGGTTGTGAGCCCGGAAATCCTGGCTCACGGCATCACGCTTGTCCTCGAGAAGAACGGCATGCTTGAGGAGCAGCTTTTCGTGGAACTCTATCGTGAGCGTCCGAATCGTAAGGCAATAATCGATGAGGTTGCGAAGGAATGCGGTGTCGCCGTTCCGGTGGAGGCGGACTTGTCGGGCGCACCGAAGTCGATCTCCATCAGGACCCCTGACTACGTCGTGCAGCACGCCTACGAGTCCCTGCGGGCGCAGCGCGACCTGCTGCGGACGTTCTTTCAGGGGCCTGTCTCGATTCACGGAATTATCGAAAATCTCAGGAATGCGCAGGACCTTGCGTTGACTATGGAATCGATCCGTGCATGGATTCGCGAGCATGCCGGTGCGTTCGCGTTCGCGCCGGTGCGCAACGCATTGCATCAACTCGGTCTGCTCGCGGCGGGAATGGGGGCGAAAGATTCCACGCTCCAGGGGATCACGGCACTCGCGGCTATGGTGTTGATGCCGCAGCTTGAGGGCCAGCTCAAGGGTTTGGCGCGTTTCGCCTCGCTTACCGAGAGTGAGGTATATGCGATGGCGCTACAACAGTTGGATGTGAGCTGAACTCGGTCGAGATGGCGACGCAAGCGCCCAAGTACACCTTCGAGCCGTCATTCGGTCTTGGCTCGGCAGTTCTCTCTGACTGCCATCCCACCCTCGCCGATGAGGCAGTGGGCCGCCAACGACCCCCGACGCCTGACCTCCGCGCTGCCCGACGACCCCGTCGAGGTCGCCCGCCGCCTGGTCCACGCGCTCGTGCCTCTCACTGACAGCTACCCGTGCCCGCACGTCCGCAATGGTTGAGCGCGCCACTGAGGTCGCCCTGCCGCACACCCAGCCACTCCGGGTCAGGGTGCTACCGCGCGCTCTTCTCCCGCGTCCCACGTCTCGTCCACGATCTTGCGATCGCCCGCGCCGATGGTACATACACCACCGCGCTCGCGCGGCTCGCCCGCATCGACGTACTCGTCCTCGACGATTTCCTCCTTGCGCCCATGAAGGATTGCGAGCTCCGCGACCTCACGCTGAGCCAATACAGACGCTCGTTGCCGACCATAAGGCGATAATTGCACCGCGACGGTGCCGCCGAATCAGATCAGCGCTCGTCTCCTTCACGAAGGGCAGCACTCTGATTCGTTTGGCCAAGTCGCATCAAGATCCTGCGTACCGGCGGTACGACGAGCCACAGCAACAGTCCGCTGAGCCCGATACCTATTGCGAGAGGAATACTCTGCGTGATGGCACCCAGAGCGATGCCCGCGCAGATGAGAGCGAAAATGAGGGCAATGGATCGATCCGTTCCCGAGCGCCATGTGCTCGTCGTCCCGTCAATTTCTCCCGCAGCGATCCGCCGACCCAGCTCTCCTCGGATATGCCGCTCGACAAAGCCCATCAGTATCGCGGGGTAGACGAAGATGAAGCAGAACTGGATCAGCCAGAAGCTCAAGTGCAGCTTGATGGCCGCAACGACGACGAGGGGCCCGAGCGGAAGCGCGGTCACCAAGATCAGAGGCATCAGCAGTCGCTGCCGACGTCGGTCATTCCAAAACCAACACGTCGGCAAGATTCCCAGGCGCTGCGGCCTGCCGATCAGGGACGCCCGCGGGCGTGGTGCGATGTCTCTGGTCATGAGTGCGCAGGTGGTGCCGGCCCCGCCCGAGGGCGCCGCGGACTGGACCGATCACCCCGTCCCCGACGCCAGCTCCGAGCCCGCGATGTTGGCGGCGCTGGCCGAACCGCCGCCGCCGGGGCCGACCGTGCCGCGGCGCGCGCGGTCCGTCCTCACCTCGGTAGCGATGGTCGCCGTGGCGGTGCTCGCCCTGGCATGGTGGGGCGTGCATCGCCCCGCCACGGAGGTGGCGATCACCACGAACTCCACCGCTGCGGTCGAGCCTCTGAGTCCAGCGAGTCTCGCAACCATCTCACCCGGGTGAAATGAGCGAGGAGTTCGCGCTTGGTAGGCATCCGGGCCCGGGCAGGACCGTGGCGGCCCGCGTGGGGAGCGCGGCCTACGCGTCCTCGGCCTGATCCGGCCATTGTGCCCGGACCATCTCGGCGATCTCGTCGAGCTTGTGGCCCTGGGCCTTCATCTTCATCACAAAGCGGGCCCGCTCGACCGCCTCGTGCGGCCAGCGGGTCCGAACGCCGTCGCGGCCGTCGGAGAACAGCGTGGGCTTGGGCAGGAGGCCGCGAAGGACCCAGAGCCGGAGGGTCTGGCGTTGCAGGCCGGTGATGGCGACCAGCTCATCGTTGGTGGCGAAGCGGGGCATGGGTGCAGCGATGGCGCGGAAGTGCGCCGTAAATTGACGTTGACAGGCTGCATGCCTGGGTCTAGTGGTTGATAGCGAATGGACCGCGAACGGGTACAGATCAGGTCTCGTCTGGGCGGCTCAGCCGTTTTCCTTGGTCTTCGGGACCTTGGGAGGGGGCGGCCAGCGTTCCAGGACCATCTCCTTGATCTCTTCCATGGTGTGAAACTCGGCGCGACGCTCGACGATGAAGCGTGCGCGCTCGAGGGCCTCCAGCGGCCACAGGGAGCGGGTGCCGCGGCCGTCGGACGACGTGATCTTGGGGCGCGGCAGCATCTTGTCGCGGACCCA
>Ga0335395_10000550_pt1 | contig 23501 bp, 26 predicted proteins | sample MAT02_FD_205744 | JGI IMG/M metagenome (GOLD analysis project Ga0335395, IMG submission 205744) | Freshwater microbial communities from Lake Fryxell liftoff mats and glacier meltwater in Antarctica - MAT-02 (spades assembly) (version 2) ...
GCCCAGCGAGATCGATTTTCTGAATGGCCATGTCGTCAAGCGCGGCGAGGCGCTGGGCATACCGACACCCGCGAATCGGGTGCTGTGGACGCTGGTGAAACTGGCGGAGAGCCGCGCTGGCGGCTGAAGTTGCTCACTGTGGCCGCTGGCATCGCGGCAGCACAAGCAAGCTTGCCAACACAAAAATCAACCAAAGCCGCGAAGACAATGGCGCGATGAACACCATTCAAAAAAGTCCGATGGCACAACATGCAGCCCACACACGGAAGATTTTGTTGTGCGTCACAGGCCTCTCGCCGCAAATCGTTACCGAGACGCTTTATGCCCTCGCCGTCGCCCAAGACGCGCCTTGGGTTCCATCGGAAATCCGCCTGCTCACAACAACCAGAGGCGCGGAAAACGCCAAGCTGATGCTGCTCTCAGAGCAGCCAGGGTGGTTTCATCGTTTGTGCCAAGACTGGTCGCTTCCTCGCATCGCGTTTGACGATTCTCACATCGAAGTGATCGCCAACAGCGCAGGCCAGCCGTTGCAAGACATCCTGGATGACGCTGACAACCAATGCGCAGCAGACAGCATTGCCGACTGCGTCCGGCGTCTGACGCAGGACGACAACACCGAAATCCACGCCAGCATTGCCGGTGGAAGAAAAACGATGGGCTTCTTTCTGGGCTATGCCATGAGCCTGTGGGGAAGGGGACAAGATCGCTTGTCTCATGTGCTGGTGTCGTCTCCCTACGAGTCCCGCGCGGAGTTTTTTTACCCCACCCCCACACCGTTTGTGATTCCCGCCAAAGACCGGGGTCAAGACCCACTCGATGCGTCCAAGGCCCGCGTGTGGCTGGGTGACATTCCGTTTGTGCGGCTGCGCCATCTGTTGCCCGAGACGTTGCGGGCTGGTCAAGGCAAATTTGCCGACGCAGTTTCTGCGGCCAACACCGCGCTGGACCAAATCTCGCTGGACATCGATATCGCGCGCTCATCGATCCGCATCAATGGAACCAGCTTGCGTCTGCAGCCCATGCAATTTGCCCTGTTGACCCTGTTGGCTTGGCGCCAGAAAAAACATTTGCCGCCACTGCAGGCGCCCAGCAAGGAAACCGACGACCCCGAGTGGAAGCGCCAAGCCCTGCGCGACCTTCAAGAGGTTTTGGGCGAGATGAACATCGCCGACAGCGTCTACCAGCGCCTGACCGATGCCAAGGCCATGGGCGACACATTCAACGAGCAACTCTCCAAATTCAAGAAGGCGCTGCGTGACAGCGGCGCCTTGCCTTTTCGCGAACTGATCGTTCGCACCGAAGAGCAGGCCCGAGCACGGCAACGCAGCTACCAACTGGCACTCTCGGCCGATCAAATTCACTTTGTCCACCCAGAAACCGCCAGCAAGCTTGCCAAAACCGGTTTTGGTTCATCCGCGACATAAATTGCGTTCAATCCAGCAACCCACCCGCTCAACCGACCCACGCCACGAAAACCCATGAAAAAACTGAGCTTTCAGCTGCAATTTCACACACCCGCCTTTCTGGGTGACGCCACACAAAGCGCCCGCTGGCGCACGCCGCCCCTCAAGGCCCAACTGCGGCAATGGTGGCGCGTGGCCTATGCGGCGCAGCGGCAGTTCGCTGTGAATGTGGGTGAAATGCGCGATATCGAAGGCCATTTGTTCGGTCACGCTTGGCTCGAGAACGACAAGGACGACGACGGCAAGAAAGTGGCTGCCCGGCGCAGTGAGGTGCGTATTCGGTTGAGCCAGTGGGACGCCGGCACGCTGAAAACCTGGGAGCCGCTGCCCAGCGTGACACACAAGGAAGTCAAGTTCCCGGTGGGAAGCGATCTTTACATGGGCTATGGACCGCTGGTGCTTGAAAAAGGCGCCCGCCAACCGACGCTGAAAAGCAATGCCGCCATCCAAGCCAAGGAGCAGGCCCAGGTGGCCATCGCGTATCCCGATGCAGATGCCGCACTGATTGAGCACGCGCTGCAACTCATGCACCTGTATGGCACTGTGGGCGGTCGCAGCCGCAACGCCTGGGGCTCGTACAGCCTGACCCACGCGACAGACAAAATCCCACAGGCAGGCACACCACCAATTCGAGCACTGACCGACTGTCTGAAACTGGATTGGCCACACGCTGTGGGTGCAGACGCGCAAGGCGCCCTGGTCTGGCAAACCCAGCCGCACAAAGACTGGGCTGGACTGATGAAAACCTTGGCGCAAATCAAGATTGCGCTGCGCACGCAGTTTGCTTTCAACAGCGGCAAAAACGCATCAGCACCTGAAGACCGCCACTGGCTCAGCTACCCCGTCACCAACCATTCCGTGACCCGCTGGGGCAAAAACGCCCGCCTGCCCAACACCCTGCGCTTCAAAGTGCGCCCCACAGCCGAGGGCCAGTTGGTGGGCGTGGTCTTTCACATGCCGCACCAGCCACCCGAAGATTTCGGCTCCAGCCCCCAAACGCTCGAAGGCATCTGGCGCCAAGTCCACAGCCATCTGGACCAAACCCCTTCTTTGGAACGCATCAGCGCCTAAACACAATGACCGACTCCACCCATCCCAACGGCGCCATTTGGCACACCAAAATTGCCGCCCGCATCCACGATCCGGCCGAAAAAGCGCTGGTCCTCATGCGCGACCCCGAGGGTCATGAAAACGGCACCTCGCTCGCACTCAGCCGCCTCATGGGCCTGAAAAACTACAACGAAGAAGACGACGCGGCCAACCTGCGCACCTTGAACGCCTTGCTGTTCAAAGCCAGCTTGCCGCGCGGCATGTACAAAACCGTGCAACGTGCCGACTGGTGGGCCGCCGCCGACCGCCCGCAGTGGCCCATGCAAGAACTCGACGTGCTGAAAAAAGACGGCCAACCCGCGACCTTGAAAGTGGCGCCGGACTCGCAGGTGCATTTTTCCAGCGCACCCGTGCTGATTCACCCGCTCTCAGGCGAGAAGATCGACTTGGGCAGCCTCAAAGAAACCGAAGTCAACGACATCAAAGAACGCAGCTTTGACCACCACCTCAGCCTGTTCAAAGCCCTGGGCATCCAGGGCGATCAGCCCCACGACATGCGCCGCACCCTGCTGGCCCTGTGGCGCTTTGCCCCCGAACTGACCGAGACCGCAGACAACGGCGAGCTGGGCGCACTCTGGCGCCAATTGCCCGCCGACACCCGCGTGCCCGACCACAGCATCTGGGACCACCTGGACCTGACCAGCGCTTTTGCTGGCGCCTTTGCAGCCGATCCACAGCAAGAAGTTGCCTTGCTAACCGTGGCGCTCGGCCCAGTGCAAAGCTTCATTGCTGCCGCCCGCTCCACCAGCGACCTGTGGGCCGGCTCGCACCTGCTCTCGCGCCTGGCCTGGGAGTGCATGCGCCCCCTTTGCGAACAACTCGGCCCCGACGCTGTGCTGCTCCCCCGCTTGCGCGGCATACCGCAGGTCGATTTGTGGCTGCGCGATCAAATGAAGCTGCCCCGTGAGCTGTTCAAACAATGCGAGTGGCAAAAGGGCGCCACCGACGCCAACCCCTTGTTCAGCGCTGCGCTGCCCAACCGCTTTGTGGCTGTGGTGCCCGCCTCACAGGCCAAAGCCATCGCCCAACAATGCGAACAAGCCGTGCGCGACTGGCTGCAAACCACCGGTCAAGACGTGGTCAACCGCCTGTTGGACGCCGCCCAACTGCAAACTGGTGCCGATCAGCACTGCCACCAGCAAATGCGCGATCAATTGGCGGGCTTTCCAGAGGTGCATTGGGCTGCTGTGCCGTTTTCGCTGATCCACCCGCGCAATGCCGAGAAGCAAAACAACCTCGACACCAGCGCCCTGAGCGCTGCCATGGCCCCGTTCTTTGGCGTGCAGCCCGGCGAGCCTGCGGGCTTTTTGGCCAGCCCTGCTTGGCAGGTTCTGAAGGACGACATGCCCTGGGACGACCGCACCACCTTCTGGTCGCCCAACCCCGGCACGCTTTACCCGGCGGTGTTCGACCTGGCCGAACGCGCTCTGGCCGCCGCCAAAGCCTCGCGCACGTTTGAGCAGCTGCCGCAAGTCGGCTGGCGCTGCTCGCTCAGTGGCGACAGCGAATGGCTCACCACCGACCCAGCCCAGCTGCAAACCTCTTACCGCCAGCAAAAAGACACGCTTTGGGCCAAAGTACACAACGCCAAAAAATCTTGGGCAAAAGAAGGCGAACACCTGGGTGGCCTGGCCGCGCTCAAGCGCCTGTGGCCCACCGTGTTTGCCGATGAGGTCAGCAAAGCGACCGACAAACACGTGGGGCGCTTTGTGGTGTCCACGCACACCATGGCGCTGGCCAGCCAAATGCAGGATTGGGTTGCGCATGGCGCAGAACCCGGGCCAGACTTTTCCAAGGCCCTAAATAAACACGAAGTGCAGCCAGTGGCGCTGCCTCCAAAGTTGATGCGACAAGCAGCGCGCGATGGTTTCAGCAAAGCGGCGATTGATGACATGAAACGACTTCCTGGTTTGCTCGAAGCAGCCCGTGAAAGCGAAGATGACCAGGCCCTGAGAGACGCGCAACAGATTGTTCAAGCGACTCTGCGCAACGAACAAAACACTGATGCAAAGCCTGTCAAGCTCGAAACCTACTACAGCCTCATCATGATGGACGGCGACCGCATGGGCGCCATCTTGTCGGGCGACACAAAAACGAACACCGTCATCCCCTACCTCAAAAGCTTTCACCCCAAGGTGCAAAAAGGGTTTGATGCGCAAGCCGCCAAACACAAAGCGCTGCATGCCTACGGCCAGCAGCCCCGCGCCATCAGCCCCAACCGGCACCTGGCCATATCGGGCGCGTTAAACGACTTCTCGCAAACCGTGGTGCGCCATGTGGTGGAAGAAGAACACCTGGGCCGTGTGCTCTACGCCGGGGGCGACGATGTACTGGCCATGCTGCCCACGGCAGACCTGTTGAGCACCATGCAGCGCCTGCGCCACGCCTACAGCGGCAGTGCCCCCGCCGACGAAAAAACCGACTGGGGCATGGTGCGCAACCGCCAAGGCGACGTGCGCCAAAAACTCGTTCTCAACAAGGGTTTTGCCTGGCTCAATGGTCGCCTCATGCGCATGATGGGTCCCAACGCCACCGCATCAACCGGCGCCATCGTGGCCCACCATCTGGCGCCGCTGGGTGCGGTGCTGCAAGAACTGCGCGCCGCCGAAAAGCGGGCAAAAAACGTAGGAGGTCATCGTGGCGGGCGTGACGCCTTTTCCATCACCATCGTCAAACGCTCGGGCAGCACCCTCACCCTTACCGAAAACTGGGGCGAGCCGATGGATCTGTTGCAGGCCCTCATTAACTTCTTGCACGCCAAAGGCACCAGCCGCAGCGCTGTCTTCAACAGCTTGGAGTGGATGCGCGACCTGCCCGAACCCACCAACGACGAAGCCACCGCCATGCTCACCAGCCTGCTGGCCCACCAGTTTGACCGCCAGTCCAAAAAAGGCGAAGCCAACAAGGCCGCGCCCGATCTGGCCCAGCGCCTGGCTCAACTGTGCGCAGCACAAAAAACCAAGCCACTGACCAAGCCACTTAGCTGGCTCACCAACTTCATGGGCGTGGCCGAATTTCTGGCCCGCGAAACCCGCATGGGCAGCAACCAGCCCAGCGTCACCATGCCCAACACCACCACTGGAGCAACCGCATGAGCGCCGCGCCCGACACCCACACCCCACCAACGCAACACCGCTTCATCGAACCGCTGGACGTGCTTTTTCTGCGCGGCAACAAACTCTTTGGCGACCCCGGCAGCCATGGCGAATCGCTGGTACCGCCTTGGCCCTCGGCTGCAGCGGGCGCGCTGCGCAGCCACCTGCTGGCGCACGACGGCATTGATCTGAATGCCTTTGCACAGAGCCGCATCAACCACCCCAGCCTGGGCACACCCCAAGCGCCGGGCAGCTTTGCGCTCACCGCCTTCCATCTGGCCCGCAGACACACCGACGGCACCGTCCACACCCTGCACGCCCTGCCAGCCGATCTGGTGGTCACCGAAAAAGACGGCACAGACGACCCATCCACCCCGAAAGATCACCACATCCAAAGCCTGCGCCCACTGCCGCCCAGCCACGGCCTGCAAAGCTCCAGCGGCTTTGACCAAGTGCCTGTGCTGGCCGAGGCCGAACGCCGCAAAGCCGAAACCGGCCTGTGGCTCACCCAAACCGGCTGGCAAAAATACCTCAACGGGCAACTGCCCAACCCCAAACAAGACCTCGTCAAAACCAGCGAACTCTGGGCGATTGATTTGCGCGTGGGCATTGGCCTCAACGCCGACACCCGCAGCGCCGACGACGGCAAGCTCTTCACCGCCCAAGCCGTGGCTTTCAAACCGGGCGTGGGTTTTGTGGCCAGCGTGCGCGGCGCTCTGTTGCCCGAGCAAGGCACGCTCAGACTGGGCGGCGACGGCCGCGCTGCCAGCAGCCAGCGCATCGAACACCAAGCACCCCAGCCCAACTGGCAGGCCATCGCTGGGCAAGGCCGCTGCCGCATCGTGCTCACCACCCCCGGCGTGTTTGACCAAGGCTGGTTGCCCAACGGATTCAAACGCCAGAACGATGGCAGCTACTGGCTTGAGCTGCACGGCGTGCGCGCCCGCCTGGTCTGCGCCAGCGTGCCCCGCTCAGAAACCATTTCAGGCTGGGACCTGGCCCGCTGGCAACCCAAAGCCGCCCTGCGCGGCGCGCCCACTGGCAGCGTGTACTGGCTCGACCAACTGCAAGCCACACCCGAAGCCCTTGGCAAGCTTGCCGAGAGCGGCTTTTGGAGCGCCGGGTGTGAAGATCCGCAGCGCCGCGCCGAAGGCTTCAACCGCTTCAGCTTTGCCGCTTTTGACTGCGCCTGAACTGCTCTGCCCAACCCGCTACCCACCACACCACCGTTTCCATTTTTCAGGCACCCCAAGGACCCACCATGTTTGAACAACAAGCCGCCGTTTTTCTGTATGCCATCAGCCCTGTGCACATGGGTGCCGGCCAAGCCATTGGCGTCATCGACAACCCGATCCAGCGCGAGCGCCACACCGGCCACCCCTGCTTTGCCGGCAGCGGCATCAAAGGCGCGGTGCGCCACAGCTTCAAGGCTTTGGGTGGCGACGAAACCCTCATCGCCCGCCTGTTCGGCCCGGAATCCGAAAGCGCCGACCTGCACGCCGGCGCTGTGAGCTTTGGGGATGCCCAGCTCGTGGCCCTACCCGTGCGCAGCTTGAAAGGCGGCTTTGTCTACGCCACCTGCCCGCAGGCTATTGCCCGCACCCAGCGCCTGCTGGCCCACCTGAACTTGCCGCGCAACTGGCCCGCGCTGCCTGAAGTCAAGCAAGGTAACTGCCTGACCACCCACGCAACGCAGCTCAGTGGCAAAGATGGCGACCGTCTGCACTTGGAAGCGTTTGAATACACCGCCACCGAAAAAGCCTGCACCGCCCTGCAAACCATCGCTCAAGACCTGGCCCAAACCGCCATGCCCGCTGGCGACGGCTACGCCTTCTTCCGCGACAAGTTCGCCAAAGACCTGGTGGTGCTCAGTGACAGCGACTTTGACTACTTCAGCCAACACGCCATGCTGGTCGAGCCCCATGTGCGCATCGACGCGACCACCGGCACCGCCAGCGACGGCGGTTTGTTCTACACCGAAAACCTGCCTCCCGAATCGCTGCTCGTTGCCCCGCTGATGGCAAGCAAAACGCGCAGCGGCAAAGAAGGCGAGCAGCTCGACGCGGTCACCGCCATGGCCCGCATGAAAACCGTTCTCAACAGCAAACTGCTGCAAGTCGGCGGTGACGCCACCACCGGGCGCGGCCTGGTGGCTGCCACCGTGATCAGCCAATAAGGAACGCAACATGAGCACCGCCCCCGCCAAAACGCCACCTCTCACGCTGGAGCAGCTGCGCGCCCAAGACGCCTGGAATCAATGCGCCAGCTACACCAAGGAACACGTCAACATCGCCAAAGGTCTGCCCGCGCTCATCATGAACAGCGGTCTCATGCAGGTGCTGGCCTTTTGCCACGAGAAAGGCAAAAAGGAAAAAGGCCAACCCTACGAACTCGTCGCCACCCACCTGCGCACTTGGCTCAACCAGCGCTTCAATGGCGTGGCACGCGACCCGGGGTTTGACTTCTTCATGCAAAGCCTGCTCAAAGCCAGCCCCGCCGAATTTCAGGCCATCACCACCGAAGCCTTTGCTTGGCTGCGCTGGATGCGCCAAATGGCCTCGGCCCGCGTCAAAGACGCGAAGGAGCAATGACATGCCGATTGCCGCCGTACCCGACTACCTGGGCAAAGATTTCAGTCAAGCCTCGCCTGGCCTGCGCTTTGGCATGTACTTGCCTTTGTGGGGCATGAACCAACGCAGCAAAACACTGAGCTGGGACACCCACGACATCACGTATGAAGTTCGCGGACAACAACAGCAAGAGCGTGAAGTCAAAAAAGAAAACAAGGTCACGGCTTTGCAACAGGCTTGCGCGCTCTCCAAGCACGACAAAGACATTGCCAAAGCCATGCTTCAGCGTCAAAACCAAACCTTTGCTGCGGTGACAACCGCCCAAAGCCTGCGCCTGCAAGCCACCGCCATCGCCCCCTTCACCACCGGCCTGGGCAACGAGCACCCGTTGGAAAACGGCTTTGCTTTCCTCAACCCCTACGGCCTGCCGTATTTGCCCGGCAGTGGCGTCAAGGGCGTGCTGCGCCGGGCTGCCAGTGAACTTGCCAGCGGCCAGTGGAATGCCAGCGACTGGAGCACCGACGTGCGCCACGAAGTGCACCAGCGCGATGGAAAAGACCACCCAAAAGGCAAACGCCTCTTTGACGCCAGCGACATCGACGTGCTGTTTGGCAGCGAAGCCCTGAACGGTGAAAACCACCTGCGCGGCGTGCTCAGCTTCTGGGACGTGATTCCCCAGATCGAGGGCAACAGCCTCATGGTCGACATCATGACCCCGCACCAAAGCCACTATTACCAACAAAAAGACGCCGCTGGCAGCACCACCCCACACGACAGCGGCTCACCCAACCCCATCAGCTTTCTCACCGTGCCACCCGGCTCGGGCTTTGCCTTTCACGTGGTGTGCGACAGCACCCGCCTGCAACACCTCGCCCCCGACCTCGCCGCCAACGACCGCTGGAAAGTGCTGCTGACTGAAGCCTTTGAACACGCCTTTGAATGGCTCGGTTTTGGCGCCAAAACATCGGTGGGCTATGGCGCCATGGGCCGCAACATCCAGGCAGAAGAAAAACTCGCCCGCGCCCAAGCAGATGCCCAAGCCGCTGCCGAACACACCACCAAAATGGCCAACCTGAGCGACAACGCCCGGCTGACAGAAGAGTTCGTTCTGGCTTGTCAAAACAAGGTGACCCAACTCCGAGGCGGCAAAGACAAACCCAACACCGAACTGCACGCCAAGGCCCGCGCCCTGTCCAAAGCAGCGCTCGAAGGCGCCGACTGGACCGCCGAAGAAAAACTCGGCGCAGCCCTGGCCTTGGCCGAATGGCTGCCCCAAGTGGTCGCGGTGGACATGAAAGACGAGCGCAAAAAACTCAAACTCGCCGTGCTGCGCGGAGAAGCCTGAGCCCATGACCACCTGGCTCGTCACCCGCCACCCCGGCGCCATTGAATGGGCCGCGCAGCAAGGCCTGCGCGTGGACCGTCAGGTCAGCCATTTGGAGCCAGCCCATGTCCAAGCCGGTGACACCGTCATCGGCACCTTGCCCATCCATCTGGCTGCTGCGGTTTGCAGCCAAGGCGCGCGCTTTTACAACCTCAGCCTGGACCTGCCCGTCCACTGGCGCGGGCGCGAACTCAGCGCGGCCGAACTGCACGAGTGCAACGCCCGGCTGGAGCACTTTGACATCCGCACACCCGCAACGCCGATGGGCAAGGTGGGCCTATGAAAACCCTGCCGCTACTGGAAGCCATTCAATTGGGGTCGCCGCCAACGGCAAACAGCTGCATCCACGCCTCTCGCGGGCTCAGTATCTGCATGCTGTCCTGCATGCCCCAGCCCAGAACCCGCCGGTCGCCAGTGACGAAAACCGCCGCGCCTGCCGCCTGGGCGGCGCGCACCAAACGCGCATCGTTGTCGTCTGCTGGCTCAGCCACATCGGGCACACATTCCGCTTCGTCCCAGATCGCATCAAACAAGGCTTTCGCCTGCGGCAAATGCGGGAACTTGCGCTGCAACACCTCATGCGCTTCTTGCTGCACCAGCCGCGTTGTCAACAGCCCGCTGCGCTGCGCGGCCTCGGTCAATATCGCTTCACACAGCCCGGCAAACACTGTGGCGGACAGCCAGACATTCGTGTCCAGAAAAACCTTCACGGTGCATCCCGCAAGATGTCCTCTTCCGTCAACCAACCCGTCTGCCGCGCCGCTGGGCCCAACTCGGCATGCGCCGCTTGCAGAGACTGGCGCAAGCGGTAAACCCGCAACGACTCCGCCAGCAACTCCCGCACCACCTCGCTCTTGGTCTTGCCACTTTGCTCGCAAACCAACTGCAAATCCCGGTCTTCGCGTTCGGTCAAACGCACGGTCAAGGTACCCATAACGGTTTTTTTCCTCAGAAACGCATCCCCACCGGATGCGTATCACATCGTAATACACCCACCTCGTCACAGCAAACCCCATGACCGCCCCCGCCCAGATCCACCTCATGCTCGTCTCTGAGCAAGCAGCCCCCAACCTGCTGCCCGCGCTTGACCCGGCCATGAAACCCCAACAAGCCGTGCTGCTGGTCAGCCAAAAAATGGCGCAGCGCGCCCAAGCGCTGCAAGCTGTGTTGCAGGAAGTCGGCATCAAAACCGAAACCGTGCCTTTGCCCGACGAACACGACATGGCCGCGCTCCAAGCGACGTTCCTGGACATCGCCATTCAGCGCGAGGGCCAGTCCATCGCGCTGAACGTGACCGGTGGCAACAAACTCATGGCCTTGGCCGCCCAAGCTGTGGCGCAAACCGCAGGATGGCCCACGTTTTATGTCGATGTGGACACCGACAGAATCGTTTGGCTCGATAAAACCCGCCCCAGCCAAGCCCTGTCGCACCAACTGCGCCTGCGCCACTACCTGCGCGGTTACGGCGCCTCGCTGGTTGACGGCATGGAACGCCCGCAGTCGAACGCAGCTTGGCAAACGCTGATGGACGACTTGGTGCTCAACGCCGGCTCGCTGAGCGAACCCATTGGACAACTCAACTATCTCGCCCAAGAGGCGCGGTCAAGTCTGCGAATCCACCTCACTGAGAGGCAACTCGACAGCCGCAGTTTGGAAGCCCTGCTGCGCAAGTTTGAACAAGCCCAGTTGCTGCAACTCAAGGGCAGCGCCTTGCACTTCCCCAGTGAAGCCGCCAGGGCCTTTGCCAATGGCGGCTGGATCGAACACCACGTTTACCAAACCGTGTGCCGGGTCACCGCTGACCTTGGCATTCGAGACAAGGCCCCCAACCTGCAAATCAAAGACATCAACGGCCAACCCAACGAGATGGACGTTGCCTTTCTGGCTCGCAACCGTTTGTTTGTGATCGAATGCAAAACCGCGCGCATGGACAACCCCGAAGACCTCAAAGCCAACGACACCCTTTACAAGTTGGCCGAAAACTGCCGCCGAATAGGTGGCCTCGGCACACGCGGCATGTTGGCCACCTACCGCCCCCTTCGCGAGCCCGAGCTGCGCTTGGCAAAAGCGTTGCAGATTGAGGTCGTCGCCGGTTCTTCACTCGCCAGATTGAACGAAAAGCTCAAGCAATGGGTTCGCCCAGCGGGCTGAAAGTGACCGCCCATGCCGACCGACTTTCACATCACCCTGCAAGCGCAGCGCCCCTTACAGTGGCCGCACTTTGCAGGCAGCCGCATCCGTGGCGCCTGGGGCCGCGCGCTGCGCCAAGCCGCTTGCATCACCGGCAAACCCACTTGCGAAGGCTGCGCTGTGCGCACCCAGTGCGCTTACGGCGTGGTGTTCGACCCCGCCACCCCGGCGCAACCGCTGCACCCGTCTTTTCAAAACGGCATACCCGCCTACCTCATTCAAGTGCCCGCCTTGGGCGCCCGCCAGCTCCAGCCGGGTGAGGCGATCGGCTTCACGCTGCGGCTGCTGGCTGGCACCGAGTCGCACCACAACTTGGTGGAGCACGTGCTGCGCGACACCGTCAACCAACACCTGTTTAAGCCCGGTGATTGCGCGCTGCAAACCGTCGAGCGCCAAAACTTGCCAGTGGCTGAGGCGGCGCCACAAACCGAAGGCCCCACGCTCAGCAGCATCCACCTGCAGTGGCTCACCCCCATGCGTCTGCAACACCAGGGCAAGCCCCTGTTTCGGCCGCAAGATCTGAACGCTGCCACCCTGACCAGCGCCGTCTGGCGGCGCTACCTGCAGTGGTGCCAGCTCGCCCACCAAACCCCCAGCGCAACGCAGGCCCCGCTGGACGCGGCACGGCACTGCACGCTCGACACCCGTGGGCTGCAATGGCACGACATCAGCCGTTACTCCAACACCCAGCAAAAACACCTGCCGCTGGGTGGCTTGCTGGGTAAAGCGGTGCTGACCGGCCCCGGCAGCGCGCTCAAAACCCTGCTTCCATTGCTGCGGCTGGGGGAACAACTGCACATCGGCAAAGAAACCGTTTTTGGCCTTGGGCAATACCAATTGCAACCCATCGCCGATAGCGCCAGCGCCGATTTGTAGGAGCGGCATTGCCGCGATGGCGATGGCGATGGCGATGGCGAGTGGTGTCGCTGGCGGGTTGCGGCAGTGCCGCTCGCTACGAAGATCTTGTTTTCCGCGCAGTGCAAAGCCCAGCCAACGCGATGAATTTGTAGGAGAGGCACTGCCGCGTTAGCCCCGATTTGTAGGAGCGGCACTGCCGCGATGGCGTTGGACAGCACTCTCGCTACTGCCATCCAAGACCGCCCAAAGCCGAAGCCCACAGCAAGCTTGCCAAACCGGGCGCAGCGCGCAACCAACGCGACACTGCCCCTCATGACAGCGCGCCACCTCTTCCTCATCGGCTACGACATCGCCCACCCCCGGCGCTTGCGCCAGGTGTTGCGCTGCGTGCAAGGCCATGCCTTGGGCGGCCAGAAGTCTTTTTACGAATGCCGCCTGAGCGTGGCCGAGCTGCAAGACCTCATGGCCCGGCTGCGCCAGATCATCGAACCCGAAGACGACCGCGTGATCTTCGTTCGCCTGGACGCACGCAGCCAGTCCATCGCCCTCGGCTGCGCCGAACCCATCGCCTCAACCGATTACTTCTTTGTTGGATAACCCGCCATGAGCACCCTCTACATCGACCGCCAAGGCACCCAGCTGCGCACCGACAGCGGCGTGCTGCACATCGAAACGCCCGACGGCGTCGGCAACCGCCGCATACCCATCAAGTTCATCGAGCGCGTCGTGCTGCGCGCCGAAACCCAGCTCAGCAGCCGCGTGCTCTGCGCCCTGGCTGAGAGCGGCAGCAGCCTGCTGGCCCTTGGAGGCCGAGGCGGCCAGCAGATAGCGCAAATCACCGGTGCGCCGCACGGCGATGCGCGCCGGCGCTGGCAACAGGTGCTCACCCTGAGCCAGCCAGACGCCTGCGCCGCGCTGGCCCAAAGCACCGTGATCGCCAAAGTGCGCCGACAGCGGGCCACGCTCACACAAATCGCCCAGCTGCGCCCCGATTTGCGCAAACCCCTGCACGACGGCCAAGCCACGCTGGATCGCATCATGGAAACCCTGGGCAACGCCGCAGCCCAGCCCAACCTGGCCAGCCTGCGCGGCCTTGAAGGCGCCGCTGCTGCCGCCTACTTTTCTGCCTACTTCAGCGCCTTTGCCCCCGCGCTTGGCGCCACCACCCGCAACCGCCGCCCACCCAAAGACCCGGTCAACGCCGTGCTGTCGCTGAGCTACACCCTGCTTTACAGCCAAGCCAGCAGCGCCTGCTGGGCGGCCGGGCTCGACCCAGCGCTTGGCGCCCTGCACACCCTCAGCCACAACCGGGCAGCACTGGCGTGCGATCTCATGGAGCCCCATCGCCCGCGCATCGATCTGTGGGTTTGGCAGCTCTTTCGCAGCGAAACCCTGCGCCCCGAGCACTTTGGCCGCGACGGCGTCGGCGCCTGCCTGCTGGGCAAAGCCGGCAGGGCCCATTTTTATGCAGCGTGGGAGGCCATTGCCAAGCGCCAAAGCCGCAGCCTGCTGCGCCAAGCCCGCCACCTGGCCCGCGCCTTCGACGCCCAAACCCAAACAGACACATGGGCCCACCTCATGACCGATTCGCTCGACCCCCTCTGAACGGCGCCCCCCACCCATGAACTCCATACCGCTCTATCTCAACCAAGGCACCACGCTGGCGCTGGACATCGACGCCACCCAACGCCTGCGGATCGAGCGGGCGCTGCTGCCCGAAAAGCGCATTCCGCTGCACCACGTTTCGCGCATCGTGTGCAGCAGCAAGGTCAACATCAGCACCGGGGCGCTGCTGGCCTGCATGAGGCGCGGCATACCGCTGGCCATCGTCGAACCCAGCGGAAAAACCATTGGCTGGTGCTTTGGCGTGCGGCGCACCGAAAACAGCCTGCGTGAACTCCTGCGCCACGCCCTCGACGACCCAACTTGGGACACCCATTACAAACTGTGGCTGGCCAACCAACGCTTGGCCATTGGTACCCAAGTGCTGGTGCTGTGCCAAGTGCCGGCCACCGCCGCCGCCCGTGCAAACCCGCGCGCCGCCCTGTGCAATGCCCACCGCCGCAAACACCAGCAGCCCTGCGGCCACGCGGTTGAGGCCATCGCACAACTCGCGCAACACGAGTTGGCAGCGTATTTGGGCCGCGAAAGCAGCGACCCCACGCTCTTGGCATGGGCCAAGCCTGGCCTCAACCTGATCAACGATCTCGGCGCCTTGCTGGGGTTGCACGCGCACACCGACGTACACCACACCCTCCCACTTCACGCCGACGAAACCCTTCAACGCTGGGCGTTGCAACGCTACGAACGCCACAGCGCCCACTGGCAGCAACGCATTGCCCACCTGGGTGTGGCGTTTGAGCAATTTTTGCGAGAGTACTGGCAATGACCATTCAACAAAGACCCAGCACAGGCGACGCATCGCCAGACAGCACCACCCAGCGCTGGCTGCTCGCGCACGACATCGCCGACCCCAAAAGGCTGCAAAAAGTCTGGCGGCTGATGCGCAAAGAAGGCTTGCCGCTGCAATACTCGGTGTACCTGCTGCACGGCGACAGACAACGCGTGCAGCGGCTGCTGGACCAGCTCGCCCTGCTCATCGACAACAAAGCAGACGATCTGCGCGTGTACCCATTGGGGGAAAACACCCGCTTGTGGGGCCTGGGAACACAATTCAACGAAGGAGGCAATGCATTGACCGACGAAGTCATCGACAGGTTGCGCCGACACACAACCGACACCACCAACGAGCCCGAAACGGCCTCCCAGCCCCTCAGGTCTGCGAGCGTACAAAAAGGTGGGATGCCCCCACGCAACCCCGCGTCAGATCAGGACATTTTGGACTGAGCAGTCCAACAGACAGCCCCGAACTCAAGGGGATTAAGACAGAAATTGGCGCCGAGGTGCACAGGTCGCGTCGTCCAACAGACAGCCCCGAACTCAAGGGGATTAAGACGGACGGGAGCGATGCGTTTGATGGCAGGCTGGGTCCAACAGACAGCCCCGAACTCAAGGGGATTAAGACCCCAAGGAGCTACCCAGTGAGTAACCCGATACAGTCCAACAGACAGCCCCGAACTCAAGGGGATTAAGACGCTGCCTTGCGCTCCAATCGCTGCTCCGGCGTTGTCCAACAGACAGCCCCGAACTCAAGGGGATTAAGACGATGCCGCCATCCTCAACCGCCAGATCGAGCGTCCAACAGACAGCCCCGAACTCAAGGGGATTAAGACACCTCGAACTGGGGTGGGATCTCGGCGGTGATCGTCCAACAGACAGCCCCGAACTCAAGGGGATTAAGACGTTTTTCAATGGTGGGTTTATCCATGGGTAGCGTCCAACAGACAGCCCCGAACTCAAGGGGATTAAGACTCGAAAGGCCGTGGATCGCAGCGTAGAGGCGTCCAACAGACAGCTCCGAACTCAAGGGGATTAAGACGCCACCCGAAGCGCTCTGTGTTCACTTCGCTGGAGTCCAACAGACAGCCCCGAACTCAAGGGGATTAAGACTTTCGGAAATCGTGATGATGTTCATTGCACGACGTCCAACAGACAGCCCCGAACTCAAGGGGATTAAGACGATTTCTTTGGTCGTTTCGAATTTCACTGGAAGTCCAACAGACAGCCCCGAACTCAAGGGGATTAAGACTCACAACAGCGTCGGCGCGCTGGCGCAAATCGTCCAACAGACAGCCCCGAACTCAAGGGGATTAAGACTTCCAGCGGGGGGTCTTTATCAGCTCACTCATGTCCAACAGACAGCCCCGAACTCAAGGGGATTAAGACACAGCCATTTCCCCGAACGTGATGTGCGGGGTCCAACAGACAGCCCCGAACTCAAGGGGATTAAGACTCAGCTCGACTGCCCTTGACTGGGCGACTGACTGTCCAACAGACAGCCCCGAACTCAAGGGGATTAAGACGCTGCGCCGCCCACCACCGGCTCAACTACCCAGGTCCAACAGACAGCCCCGAACTCAAGGGGATTAAGACTGCAACCCCAGCACCCAGCTTGGGCTCCTGGTCCAACAGACAGCCCCGAACTCAAGGGGATTAAGACGGCCTGCTCGGCTGGGGTGACCGGGCGCGGTGCGTCCAACAGACAGCCCCGAACTCAAGGGGATTAAGACCGGATGAACTCACGGGCAGCACGCATTGCCGTCCAACAGACAGCCCCGAACTCAAGGGGATTAAGACCGAAGTCGATGCCGGGAAACTCGCGCTCCAGGGTCCAACAGACAGCCCCGAACTCAAGGGGATTAAGACTGCTCTTGGGCGTCGCTGTTGCTGGGGTTCTCGGTCCAACAGACAGCCCCGAACTCAAGGGGATTAAGACCATGCACTCCTTGCAGTTGATTGCGGGGTTTTGGGTCCAACAGACAGCCCCGAACTCAAGGGGATTAAGACGTTAACTGCGTTGATAAACAGGGTGGACACGCGTCCAACAGACAGCCCCGAACTCAAGGGGATTAAGACCTCAGATGTGCATGCCGATGAAAAACGACACCGTCCAACAGACAGCCCCGAACTCAAGGGGATTAAGACCTTGGTAGGGTCTGGCTTGAGGCCCAACTTCAGTCCAACAGACAGCCCCGAACTCAAGGGGATTAAGACCAAGCGCCCATGCTTCGGGCCATGTGAACGCAATGTCCAACAGACAGCCCCGAACTCAAGGGGATTAAGACGGAAATCCGCGGCTTTGCGCGACCGGTTGTGTCCAACAGACAGCCCCGAACTCAAGGGGATTAAGACCCGGTGTTGTTCAGGACGCCGTATGTGGTGTCCAACAGACAGCCCCGAACTCAAGGGGATTAAGACCTTGCAAAGCCATGGGCCTGGGGTGTGGGCGGGTCCAACAGACAGCCCCGAACTCAAGGGGATTAAGACGGCGAAGTGCTTCATGCATCAGGGCCACTTCGTCCAACAGACAGCCCCGAACTCAAGGGGATTAAGACGGTCTGCTCCAGCGCGTTCATGGCTTCGTGGCGGTCCAACAGACAGCCCCGAACTCAAGGGGATTAAGACGCATTGAACTTGCCGCATGTTGGAAAACCCGAACTCAAGGGGATTAAGACTCATACTTAGCCGGTGATTGAGCGATGGCGTCCAACAGACAGCCCCGAACTCAAGGGGATTAAGACCGAGCTTGTCGCATGGCACCTCGGAGAGAATGTCCAACAGACAGCCCCGAACTCAAGGGGATTAAGACTGGTCGCAGCTGCTGCAAGTTTCGGTCAGCGGGTCCAACAGACAGCCCCGAACTCAAGGGGATTAAGACCCATTTTTCGCGTGTAACCTCGCGAGGTTTGTCCAACAGACAGCCCCGAACTCAAGGGGATTAAGACCCTTGCCGCCTGCTTTGAATTGCACGTCCAGGGTCCAACAGACAGCCCCGAACTCAAGGGGATTAAGACAGCACTGACTGACTGTAAAGGGGTGCCCACTGTCCAACAGACAGCCCCGAACTCAAGGGGATTAAGACGTCATTCAAAATTGCATCGATGTCACCTCCCGCGGTCCAACAGACAGCCCCGAACTCAAGGGGATTAAGACGTAAGTTTTCGAGTGCAGTGACTTTACCATTTGGTCCAACAGACAGCCCCGAACTCAAGGGGATTAAGACCTGCAAAGCGGCTTCCATCGCATCCATTTCCGTCCAACAGACAGCCCCGAACTCAAGGGGATTAAGACAGAAGCCCGTGTACTGCTGGATGTGCCAAGCGTCCAACAGACAGCCCCGAACTCAAGGGGATTAAGACGCTTTGATCGCGGCCGACTTATCTTTGGCCACAGTCCAACAGACAGCCCCGAACTCAAGGGGATTAAGACCACCAGCTCCGCTTGCAGCTCGCGCTGTTTGAGTCCAACAGACAGCCCCGAACTCAAGGGGATTAAGACGGTGGTAACTGGTGGTAAATTGCCGGAACATTCGTCCAACAGACAGCCCCGAACTCAAGGGGATTAAGACAGGCAGCAGCTGCTGAATCAACCGCACTTTTTGTCCAACAGACAGCCCCGAACTCAAGGGGATTAAGACTTTTCTGAGTTCTGTTCGTACCAGCTCAGCGTCCAACAGACAGCCCCGAACTCAAGGGGATTAAGACGAGCGTTGGCTGCGGCTGTTTGCCATGCCAAGGTCCAACAGACAGCCCCGAACTCAAGGGGATTAAGACGCAGCCGGGCATGCTTTTACTCTCGGAAATCGGTCCAACAGACAGCCCCGAACTCAAGGGGATTAAGACGCGTGGTCGGCGGTGTGCGCGAACACCACCAGTGTCCAACAGACAGCCCCGAACTCAAGGGGATTAAGACCCTGGATTGTCTTGGCTGTCATGCCTGGTTGAGTCCAACAGACAGCCCCGAACTCAAGGGGATTAAGACTTCCGCAGATAACCCGCCGCGAAGCGGGTTCCGTCCAACAGACAGCCCCGAACTCAAGGGGATTAAGACGCAGCTTGGCAAACGTGAGCACCAGGCTTAGGTGTCCAACAGACAGCCCCGAACTCAAGGGGATTAAGACTTGCGCTTGACCAGCTCCAGCACGCCGATCCCGTCCAACAGACAGCCCCGAACTCAAGGGGATTAAGACTGCGCAGGTTCTCGGCCAGCTTGGGGGGTTTGGTCCAACAGACAGCCCCGAACTCAAGGGGATTAAGACAAGCCTGTACGTCGCCTTGCGGTTTTTCATGATCTAACAGACAGCCCCGAACTCAAGGGGATTAAGACAGACCCCGAGGCTGGTCATTGTGGAGGCGAGCGTCCAACAGACAGCCCCGAACTCAAAGGAATTAAGACACCTTGAAGTCGTCCCAGTTTGCCCGCTGCGCAAGCTGCGCTGGGCACGCCCCGGTATGGGCAAGCGCGGGGGCACAAGGGTGATCTACTTTGTACGCACGGCCGCTGGCGAGGTGGTGCTGGTGGTGGCCTACGCGAAGGGCAATGCCGATGCACTGCCGCTGGCGTTTTTGAACCGTTTGAAGGAGCTTTACGATGTCTAAACCAAAATCCCCGGCGTCTGTGGACGCTGCCACTGCGCAGCTCATGCGCGATCTGGAGCAGGGCTTGCAAGAGGCTCATGAAGGCGTTTATGCGCGTGTCAACACGCCCGCCGACATCGCCAAGCGCGCCGTTGGCAGGCCGCTTCAGGTAACGCACAAGCAGCCGGTAACCCTGCGGATGGATCCGCAAGCGCTTGAGGGCTGGCGTGCCTCGGGCAAGGGCTGGCAGACACGGGCGGCTGAGTTGCTGGCCAAGCACGCGCCGGGTTGAGCGCTCAGCCTGCCGCCTTGCAAGGCGAGTTCAAAAATCAACGTAAGCCGCAGTCGCGCAGGATGCCGACCCGCGCGAAGATCACGGTGGTGTCGGCGTTTCTGCTCAGGCAGAAGCTGCGGCCGTGCAGGGAATACTCAACAAGGCCGGGCAGCATGTACGACACCTCTGGCCCCTACAGCGACCCCACCGCCAGCATCGAATTCCGCCGCGGTCTGCCGGATTTGCGCGGCCCCTGGCTGGACGCGCGCGGCGACACCGAAAGCTACGAAGGCCGCCAGCGCGCTCGCTGGACGACGGCGTGAAGAACGAGGCCGAGCAGAACAACACCACCATCGAGCGCATCGAGGCGCTGCGCTCCGAAGCCGCCGGCCTGCTGCTGCCGCGCGCCACCGTGATCACGCCCAACCAGGCCGAGGCCGAGTCTCTGCTGGAAATTCTGGGCAGGGACTGCCCCACCGACATCCCGGCGCAGGCTCGGGCTCTGCGCGCGCTGGGCTGCGAAGCGGTGGTGATCACCGGCGGCGACGCGGCCATCGTCGCCCGCCACGCCAGCCTGTCCCTCGACTGGCTGGACACGCCGCAAGCACAAGGCTGGCTCAGCCTGCCGCGCGAGAACACGCCGCACAACCACGGCACCGGGTGCACCTTCGCCAGCGCCTTGGCAGCAGCGCTCGCGCTGGGCTGGGTGCTGGCCGATGCAGCCGTGCTGGCCAAGATGGCGGCCACCTTCGCGCTGCGCCACGCACGCCCTGTGGGCCGGGGCATCGGCCCGGTGATCGCACGGGCGGGCTTTGCGCTGGAGCCCTCGTTGCTACCGCAGCTCTCGCTGGACGCCACGCCACCAGCCGTCTGGGCCAGCGGACCGCGCGGCCAAGCTCCCGGCGTCTACGCCATCGTGGACAGCGCCGAGCGGGTGGAAGCCGTGCTGCGCACCACCCCCACAGTGAGCACCGTCCAACTGCGCATGAAGCAGCCCGACGGCATTGGCAATACGGCCTGGGCCGAGCACTTGAGCGAGCAGGTGCAGCGCAGCCTGCGCGCAGCGTAAGTGACTGGCGCCACGCTGGTCGTCAACGACCACTGGGAGTTGGCGCTGGACGCTGGCGCGCGCTTTGCACCTGGGGCAGCAAGACCTGCTGGCCCTGAGCCCCAACGAGCACGCTCGCTTGCAAGCCGCGCGCGAATCCGGCGTGCAGCTCGGCCTGAGTTCCCACAGCCTGTGGGAACTGTGCCGCGCCGCCGCGCTGCAACCCGATCTGATTGCGTGTGGCCCAGTCTGGCCGACCACCACCAAAGAGATGCCTTGGCATCCGCAAGGCCTGGACAACCTCACCTGGTGGGCGCACATGTCGCCAGCGCCGGGTGGTCGGCATCGGCGGCATTTTGACACCCGAGCAGCTACAGGCTGTTGCCGCCGCTGGGGCTGCAGGAGGCTGCGTGGTGCGCGGCCTGGGCGACAAGCCGGCCGATACCCTGCCGCACTGGCTCGCGGCCTGGGCACAGGGCGTGGCTCAACACAGCAGCCTGCCAGTGCCACCACTGCCCCACCCAACGTTGTGAAGCCCAGTGGGTTTGGCACACTTGGCAGCTTGATTTTTGAACCGCCCCATGACCGCCAGCACCAAACCCACCGACACCGATCTGCCCCCGCTGAACGCCACGCCGCCCGGCCTGTATCGCCACTACAAAGGCGGCTGGTACAGCGTCATCGACACCGTGCGCTGCAGCGAAACTCTGCAAGGCATGACGCTGTACCGCGCGCTGTATGGCAGCTTCGGGCTGTGGGTGCGTCCCGCCGCCATGTTCGGTGAGACCGGTGAATTCGAAGGCCAGCAACAGCCGCGCTTCACCCGCCACGATCCAGCCCAAGTGCCGCTGGCCGACCTGCCCACCGCCCACGCGCTGATCGTCCACTTGGGCGGCGTTGCACAGCGGCGCGGCATCGATCTCGACACCGCCCTGCGCCCACCGCCACCCGAGCCCACCACCTGCTGCGAGCGCGGCTGCAACGGCTGCGTGTGGGAAGGGTTTTATGGGGCACTGGATGGGTGGCGCTGCGATGCGTTGGCGCTGCTGGCCGAGACAGATATGGCAGCGCCCGCAGCGCAGCCACCCAAAGGCCTGCTGGCCCTGCGCGGCACCGGCAAAGGCCTGTGGGGGCGAGACGCCGACAGCCTGTGATCACTGGCGCGTGAACGCAAAGCCCGGTTCCTTCACCACCGATCTGGCAGCTGCCGCGATGTGTGAAACACGCGCAGAATTTCGACCGCTTCGCCACGCACGCGATAAGGAACGATGTAGCGTGTTTTTGCCACGATCAGCTCACGGGTACCGGGTACTCGACCAGGCCGACCAAGCCCCGGCTGCTCCGCCAGCATCGAGACGGCATCGAGCACGCGCTTGACGACCAGCTGCGCAGCGGCCCCGTCGTCGGCTGCGATGTAAGTGGCCTCATCGTCAAGGTTGCGCAGCGCCTTGCGCAGCCACCTAACCCGCATTCACTTGCCACTTCTTGGCCAGTTTGGCGACATCTTTGTCGCTGGCAAAGTCACCCGCATCGGCTTCCTTCAGCGCCGCCTGGGTCTCACCAATCTGCCACTCATTGTTTTCGACATAGGAACGGATCGCCTCAGCGGCCAAGAACGATTTGCTGCGCTGGGTCGCTTCGGCAAGGACATCAAGGCGGTCCTTGACGCCTTCTTCCAGGCGGACGGTCATGGTTGTGGACATGTTGGGGCTCTAAGTGCTTGAATGTACACACCGTATCACACCCGCGCCGCGCCCGCACCACTCACCGTGTGATTCAGGGTGGCAGGCGTATCCGCTTGGGCGGCGGCAGATCCCGTTTCAGACCATATTCAGGCGCTGGACACTGAAATTTCTGCGATGGAAATTGAAGCCAGAGAACTGGACGAGGAAATCGAGGGCTTGCAGGAGTGATGAGTCAGGACACATCGATTCGCCACGATCCCGCACGAAGGTTTTACGTCGGGTAGCGACTCGCCCTGACAAGCTCGACGAAAGACTTCTCGGCTTCATGCTCATCGTCGGCACCATGAAGTGGATCCACTGAACTTGATCGAACACCGCCTAAATCACGCTAGCATTTGCCACTCAATCACCAACCACGCATCACCCGTCATATTTGATCCCCCGCCCATGTTTTCCAAACTCCTGAATCAAACCCTCGCCGTCGCGCAGCGCATTTGGCTTGAGCAATGGCGCCAAGGGCGCGGGCTGATTTTTTGGGCGCTGTTCCCGGCGCTGATGATGCTGCTGTTCGGCTTGGTGTATGCGAACAACGACAGCATGCGCGCGGGGCTGGATGCGATGGCCGCAGGTGTGCTGATGGGTGCGGCGCTTTTCTTCAGCTGCCTGGGCGGCACGGTGGCTATTTTGGTGGCGGAGCGCGAGCGGCGCACGATGCGCCGTCTGCTGGCCTCGCCCCTGCAGCCGCTGGCTTACTTTTTGGGCGTGGTGCTGGCGCAGTCGGCGCTGGCTGTGATGCAGGTGGTGATGCTGTACGCCATTGCTTATGCCATTGGCGCGCGCTACCACG
>Ga0335395_10000553_pt1 | contig 23428 bp, 14 predicted proteins | sample MAT02_FD_205744 | JGI IMG/M metagenome (GOLD analysis project Ga0335395, IMG submission 205744) | Freshwater microbial communities from Lake Fryxell liftoff mats and glacier meltwater in Antarctica - MAT-02 (spades assembly) (version 2) ...
AGGAATAATTGGGAGCGCCACTCCGGGTGGCTGGGATGCATCTACAGCGATGACAAGAAGTGCTACCGATTCTGATGTATATTCCATTACAGTCAATTTAGTAGCTGGTGAAGCGAAATTTAGAGCAAATAACGCATGGGTTGTGAGTTGGGGAGCAGCAAAATTCCCGACAGCGGTGGGTGATGTTGGGGGTGCAAATATTCCCGTAACTGCAGGTAGGTATTTAGTTACCTTTAATATATCAACAGGAGCGTATTCATTTGTTCCAGCGTCCTAATTTGAAATTCATTTAACAAACCCTAAATTTTAAAGTATGAATAAAGTTTACCTACTATCCCGCAGGTGTCTTGTTTTTCTCTTTGCTTTCGCAACGTTGGTTGCATCGGCTCAAGAGCGCACCATAAGTGGAAAAGTTACTTCTTCGGATGATGCCTCCTCCATTCCAGGAGTAAACATATTAGAAAAAGGAACGAGCAATGGAACAGTCTCAGATGCAGATGGAAATTACACGATAGCAGTGGGCTCAAATGCGGTGCTGGTATTTTCTTTTGTTGGTTTTGCCTCTCAGGAAGTTACGGTTGGAACTCAGACTGCTGTTAGCGTAACGTTACAATCCGATGTTACGTCCCTTTCAGAAGTAGTAGTGGTTGGGTACGGAACTCAGCAGAAGAAAGAGATTACCAGTGCGGTAGCCAGTGTTTCTGCCGAACAGTTCAATAAAGGCAACGTGCAAAGCCCTACTCAGTTTTTATCAGGTAAAGTAGCTGGTCTTTCAGTAGTAAGACCTGGTGGCGACCCCAATCAATCATTTACATTACGTTTGAGAGGTATTTCTACTTTCGGTGCTAACTCCGAACCTTTGATTGTTATTGATGGAATTGTAGGTGCTTCGTTGGATAACATTGATCCTAATGATGTTGCTTCGATGGATGTACTGAAGGATGCTTCAGCATCTGCTATCTACGGAGCAAGAGGTTCTAGCGGTGTAATTTTAGTAACCACAAAGTCGGGTAAAGTAAAAAAGGATGGTTATGTGAATGTAACCTATAATGGTTTTGTCGGGGTAGATGAAGTAGCCAATAAGCTTACCGTACTTACGCCCGATCAATTTGTAGAAAGAGGTGGTACTGACTACAGAACAGGTGGTGCACAGGGAACCAATTGGTTTAATGCGCTTTCACAAACAGGAACCTCGCACACTAATAACATATCCGTGGAGGGTTCAAGTGGAACAACCACCTATAGAGCATCCGTTAACTACCGTCAAAATGAGGGTATTGTGAAAGGAGTTGATAATCAACGATTGAACACGAGTTTGTCAGTGGGAACTTCGGTTCTTGATGGCAAATTAAGATTCAATTTAGGGTTGAACTATAACGATCGTACGCAGAACTCAATCAACATGGCTGCATTTAGGCATGCAGTTATTTACAACCCAACAGCTCCAGTTTTTGAAGGTGCTGCTGACAATAGAGACGGTGGGTATTTTCAACGTGATTTGTTCGATTTCTTGAATCCGGTGGCCTTAAGCCAACAACAAAGGTTTGGTGGCGAAAGAAAAAATGTGCTCACAAACTATAGAGTTGAGTATGATTTACTAGAAGACCTCACATTGGCAATGAATTATTCGGTTAACGAAGAGACAGCGCTAAATGGATCTTATTGGAGCAAAAAGGATAGGGATGTTGGTTTTGGTGCCCAGGGCCAAGCTAGGAGAGATACAAGAAATGACAGAAGCAGATTGATCGAGTTAACCGCCAAATACACTAAGAAAATTGGCGATCTAAATCTCGAGGGACTTGTGGGTTTTGCAGATCAAAAAAGAGACTTTGAGGGTTTCGCAGCACAAACTAGGCAATTTTTATTTGATTTTGCTGGGTGGGATGGTCTAGATTTTGGTTCGCAAAAACAGGGAGCTGGAACTGAAGTTTCAAGCTACAGAAACCAAGATGTTTTGCGCTCCGCTTTTGGAAGGTTAAATTTAAACTATAAGGGAACCTACTTTTTATCGGCCAGTATGAGAAGTGACTCTTTCTCAGGTTTTGGTAGGGGTAAAAAGACAGGTTATTTTCCTGCGATCAGCGCAGGTGTGGAGGTAACTGAATTGGTAGATCTTGGTGTTATTAGTCAATTAAAAGTAAGAGGGTCTTTTGGAATTTCCGGAAACTTGCCCCCAGCTTCTAACTTGGCGTTAGCAACTTTTGGAAATGGGGGAATTGTAGATTTCGATGGAAATCCATTGACCACATCGGATGCATACGTTAGTTTAATTCAAACAAGAGATGCGAACCCTAATTTGCAGTGGGAAACAAAAACAGAAACTAACGTAGGGGTTGATTTTGGATTGTTTAATGGTAAATTAACGGGTTCTGTAGAATACTATACGAGAAGGAATGATAATTTGTTGTTTGGAGTAACATTGCCTGCTGGTGCCCCTAATCCTTTTGATCCAGCCGAGCCTGCTAACGTATCTAATTTTGCATGGGCAAACGTTGGAAGTATTTCTGCGGGAGGTTTTGAATTTTCGGTAGCCTACAACAATGTTAAAATAGGACCCGTTTCGTGGTCGCCTAGCTTGAACTTTACCATCTATCAAAAGGCTAAAATTGAGTCTTTTAAAGTGGGTGATCTTGGCCCTGGTGAGATACGATTAGCTACCGCTGGTTCTCCCGGTCAAAACAATAATTTTATGATTAGGAATATAGTAGGACAAACCGTTGGGGACATGTTTGGGCCAACATTTATAGGATTGAATGAGAATGGGGGTTATGTTTATCCAGCAGAACAACTGACAAACGGTGCGCCTGATCCTGATAAGTTTGTTAGAGTTGGTAATGGTTTGCCAGATGGTGAGCTTGGATTCACCAACTCCTTTAGTTACAAAAATTGGGATTTGAGCTTTGTGTTGCGCGGTGTTTTCGGCCATACGTTGTATAATTCTTACAGAGGCTTTTATGAAAATAGGGATATTGGATCACGGACTTGGAATAGTGTAACAACTAGTAAGACTCCATTTGTAACCTCTGTACCCGAGTTTTCAAGTTTGTACGTAGAGGACGCTTCTTTCTTGCGGTTAGACAATATATCTCTTGGATACAGTCTGCCCATCAAGAGCAATGCATTTTCTTCCATTCGTTTCTACGCAACCGGCCAAAATTTATTTACGATCACTAATTACACCGGCATAGATCCTGAAGTGCGGTACAGTGATACAGAAAATAATAATGGTTTTACAACCAACTTGGCACCTGGTATTGAACGAAGAAATACCTACTTTACTACGCGAACGTACACGCTTGGTGTAACTTTTAGAATTAAATAATTAATAAACATTGAAAACGATGAAAAAGATAATTGTTTCAGCTTTCGCGTTGGTATTGTTCCTGGTTTCAGGTTGTGAGTCTCCGGATCAACTGATTTTTGATGAGGTTCCAACGCCTATAGCGTTGGCCACTACTGATCCAACCGCTCTGGCAGCGTTCGCTCTAACTGCTTACAAGCCGCTGGTAGGTACCTGGGGCGGTCATAACTCGTTATGGTCTATGCAGGAAGTATCTTCCGATGAGATGACCATTGCGATCAAAGGTGGCGATTGGACGGACGGTAATTCGTGGACACGCATGCATGAGCATGGCTATCTTGCCACAGAAGAATCAATAGGAAATGGATGGGCGTATTGTTTTTCAGCCATCGCCACAATAAATAACACGCTTAAGGCTTTTGGTACTAGTCCCTTGCTAAGGGCTGAATTAGAAACTCTTAGGGCAATGGTTTATTTGTGGTTGATTGACGCGTATGGAAATGTGCCAATTATTATCGAGACAAGTACTGACCCAACACCAGCAACAAGAACACGGCAGGAAGTGTATGCGTTTATTGAATCAAGCATTACCACTAACTTGGCAAATTTACCCAAGACGAAGACCTACGGTACCGTTAACTGGTATGTCGCTCAAGCCATATTGGCCAAGCTTTATTTGAATGCCGGTATCTACGCGGGCACTCCACAATTACAAAAGGCATCTGCTGCCTGCGAAGCTATTATAGCGGGTGGTTTGTATTCGTTAGAAGCTAATTACTTTGATAACTTCAAAGCAGATAACGCGGGTTCAAAGGAGAACATTTTCGTCATCAATTACGATCAAGTAAATGGCACTGGGTTTAATTTGGCGCAGATGACGCTGCATTATTCTAGTCAGGCTACTTTTAATTTGGCAGCGCAGCCGTGGAACGGTTATGCCTCTCTAGAAGAATTCTATAATTCCTATGCAACAGCAGACACGCGTAGGAACAGCTTTTTGGCAGGTCCACAATTCTCTTCAACGGGTGTTCGTTTAACAGATACGAGTTTCGAGACGGGTGCTTTCGGGGATCCCGATGGAGAAAATCTTACCTTTACACCATTCATAGCTGCCGTAAAACCTAAGCCAGGAGTAGCACCATTTGGATCACTGAGACAACAGGGTGTTCGGGTAGGAAAATTTCAATTTCAAACGGGGGCAACTCCAGACCTTAGCAATGATTTTCCTATCTTTAGGTATGGAGATATTCTTTTAATGAAAGCAGAAGCACTTTGGAGATTAAATGCAGCAGACGCTAATGCGTTGGCGTTGGTAAACCAGATTAGATCTAGAGCTGGTGTGCCTGCCTTAGTTAGTTTAACTGAGGTTGCACTATTGGCTGAGCGCGGACGTGAGATGTTTGCAGAAGGTTATAGAAGATCTGACCTGATTCGATTTGGCAAGTATAATGAAGCTTGGTGGGAAAAACCTGTTTCGGCACCTAGTAAGAATATATTCCCTATTCCTTTTAACCAAACTCTCGTAAACCCTAAGTTGGTTCAAAATCCTGGCTATTGATTTAGGTCATTAACTGTAATATAGAAAAGGAAGCACTTGTGCTTCCTTTTTTTTTAGGGATGTTTCATTCTTATTTGTTAATGGAAGATATTCGTTGTGTGAAAAAGCCGTTGGTTCTATTCTTGATCTTCTTAAGCGGTTGCCAGTTGAGGGAGGTAAATCAAAAATTTGAGCTGCTGAATTCAGATAATACTGGTGTCAAGTTTGAAAATAGATTGGAGCCTACGTTTCGATTCAATGCTTACACATTTAGGAATTTCTATAACGGTGGTGCTGTTGCGCTGGGTGATATTAACAACGATGGTCTGGTGGATTTATACTTTACCGGAAATCAGGTAGGCAATTCTCTTTACCTGAATAAAGGAGATTTTAAGTTTGAAGATATTAGCAAACGCGCAGGAGTCAATTGTGTCGGTGTTTGGAATACTGGCGCCACACTGGCCGATGTAAATGGCGATGGGTATTTAGATATTTTTGTTTGTAAAAGTGGCCCGCCCAGCGAGGGGGTTCGGTATAATCAATTGTTTATTAATAATCGCGATTTAACATTTACCGATGCATCTTTTGAATGGGGAGTGGCTGATATTGGGCTGTCTATTCAGGCGGCTTTTTTTGATTATGACAGAGATGGAGATTTAGATTTTTACTTATCAAGTAATTCTAACAGGCCCGTTGGTTTTTTTGATTTGTTTGAAGGTAAAAGAGAAGTGCGCGATGCTGCCGGGGGTAATAAACTGTACCGCAATGAAGGCACTCGATTTGTAGACGTGAGCGAGGAGGCAAATATTTATGGGAGTTCTATCGGATATGGGCTAGGTGTTTCAATAGCTGATATTAATAAAGATGGGTGGCCCGATATATATGTATCCAATGATTTCTTTGAAAAGGATTACTTATATCTCAATCAGCGCAATGGCACTTTTAAAGAGGTATCTGATGTGAGTTTAAAATCCATGAGTTTAGGTTCCATGGGTGCGGATATCGCTGATTTAAACAATGATGGATATCCAGAGATATTCGTTACCGAAATGCTCCCCAAAGAGCAGCAAGACCTAAAATCTAAGATTGCATTTGAAACCTATAATAAGCAAAGTGAGAACAACGCCAAGGGGTATCATTATCAGTATAACCGCAATGTGCTGCAATGGAATATGGGACTGATTCCGAACGACACCAATACTGTTTTTTTTAGCGAGGTAGGTAGGCTCGCGGGGGTAGAGGCATCGGATTGGAGTTGGAGTGGATTATTTTTAGATATTGACAACGATGGGTACCGAGATATTTTTGTTTCCAATGGAATTCCGAAAGATTTATTGGATCAGGATTACATCACTTATTTTGCTCCTTCGGTGTTAAATTCAAAAGATGCATTTAAAGATTCTACGTTACTATTGAAGTTAATTAACGGGATGCCCGCGCACGTTACCCATAGCGCTCTTTTCAGAAGTAAAGGCGAGATGAACTTTGAGTATGTTTCACAAGAAAAAGGAATATTAGTGCCCAGTTTTTCTAACGGGGCAGCTTATGGCGATTTAAATAATGACGGGGCGCTTGAGCTAATTGTAAACCCGATCAATCAGAAGGCAATGATTTACAGGAACATAATTCCTAAGAATAACGCCTCTGCTTACGTTCAATTCAGTTTAACGGATACCTCCCGCAAGAACACGTTTGCATTGGGCGCTCAAGTAGATGTGTTTTGCGGGGGAGAAAGATTCTACGCTGAATTGTACCCGGTAAGGGGATATCTATCTTCTGTTGATTATAAAATTCATATTGGATTAGGCACGCATAAAAAAATTGATTCTGTAAAAGTAACATGGCCTAGTGGCGAATGGTCTAAGTATAAAAATATTTTAATTAATTCTCAAGTTAGAGTGGATAAGGTAAACGGCTTGCTGAACTAGTTGATTAATTTGATATATTAGTCTTTTCATTTTCTATGACGAGACAAATAATACTTTTCATTATCGCAGCTTTTCTTGCACTAGGTTATGCGGCAGTAAAAGCCCAAGGAGATTTCCGCAAAGGATTTATTGTTAAAAACGATTTAGATACAATACGCGGATTTGTAGATTATCGGTGGAAATTTTCAAATGAAAGGGTATGCCATTTTAAAGAAGAGCTCAAGTCTCGAAAGATAAAGTTTACGCCAAGCGAGATTAGATCATACGGGATTACAGGCGTTCATACCTATGTTTCTATCAGGTTAAAGGATTACTCAGCTCCAAGATTTATACAAGAGATAGTAAATGGAAAAATAGAATTATTGTTTTCTGATCGAAGCTATTATATCAAAACGGACAGCATTTTGCTCAAAATTCCAAAGCCAAATAGAAAGGAAATAGTTTATGTTGAGGGAAACGGAAATTTTCAAAAGATAGACAAGAGATACGTCAAATTTTTGGATAGCTTATTTAAGGATTGCGCCATTACTGCAAAAGATACAGAATACAATGAAGCACATCTAGGATCAATTGTAAGAAAGTACAACGTATGCAAAGGAAATACAGCACCTCAAATAACTAAAAGCGGGAAACCTTTTATCAAAGTAGGATTTCATGCAGCATACGGAATTGGAAAATTTTCAGTAGGCGGCATTGATAGGTATGGAGCTCGTGGCTATATTGATAGCTATCGAACTTTTGGCTATAATCAGAAGTTATCCACGTTTGGTGGTGCTGGTATCGATTTTTACTTTCCACGTATTTCAAATAACTTATCGTTTGAACTTGATCTGTTTATTCAAGATATTGCTTACTTAGTTTACAGGCAGGCCGATGCAAGGGAGGAGTTTGACATCACTACATCTGCTGTTAAAGTACCAATAGCCGTTTGCTTTAATTTTTTACCCGGCAATAATACTCCTTATGTAAAAGCTGGTGTAGTTAATTATACTTTTAACAGTACCTCAACTAGGGTACTAATAGAGACTCAATTTGGTAATATAATTACTTTAAAAAGTGATGACTTAACGGATTCGTTTAGTGGTAGCTCTAACAATTTCTGGTTTGGTATTGGTTATAAGCATAATCTTATTAATAAGTTGAAAGTATTCGGTGAATTTAGGTTTGAAAAATTGAACAATTTCATGTTTCAAAATTCAAGTTTCTCAAGTGTCAATTTTCTTTTAGGTATTAAATTCTAGTTATGAGAACGCCAAATGTGGTTGTCGTTTTTTTATTGTTACTCATCTTCTCATGCGACAATAAGGACTTCTTATCTCGACCTTGGTCCAGGGTTAGAACGATAGAGATAAATACAAACGATGATGGTAGCTATGTACTATTTAAAGGAGAGGTTATTTTTTTTAATGGGGTATCGAACTATGGATTTGGATGGTCTACGCAAAAAAATGCCTTCCTTAATCAAAATTCATTTGGAGGAAAATCGGAAGTAGGTGCGTTTGAGTTAAAGGTAAGCAAAACCATGTTTACGAAAAACGTAAAGTATTATGGAAAAGCGTATTTAATCTCCGGAGCCTATCAAGTTTTGGGTGAGGAGATAGAATTTACTGTTCAGTAGGTTCAGCGAGACTGCCCGATAATAGGAAGTTTAAACTTTTATTTTATGAATCGTCTTTAGAGATGATAACTGCGGGGCGGTTGGCGCACGATGGTGGAAGGCCAGATTTAAACTCAGTTGCCGTGGCGAGTAGTCTTGAGCCTAACCGATGAGCTAACAACCCGATTTTTTATTGGGTTAGATTGCAGCTACCAAGCGGCATCTTTTGATTAGGAAGTTTAAATCGGAACCATCCCGGCAGGATCACAAATCCTGCGGGTAAACGATACACTAAAAGTATCTGTACTTACTATTGGAGGTAATTTTGGTTTTAGATTCCGATTTTTTGTTTCTCAAAGAATCTGTTTAACTAATAATTTCGGCTGTCAATAGCTTTTAAAATGGCTAAATTGCAGGGCAATTTATTCTCTATTTTAGTCCATTATCTTGGGTATCAAGCCGTAGAATACTGGTTTAAAATTTCAGAAAGTCGTAATTATGCAAATGATTAAAAATATGAAGTTATCAAAGTTATTTTTTGTTGTGTTCGTAGCTCTTTTGGCCGCTTGTTCGGGCTCAGAGTATGAAAGACTAAAGAAAAGAGAACTAGCCCGTAATATTAGGTATGATAGCCTTTTTTTGGGGCTAAAATTTGATATGGCTAAGAAGGATTTTTATACCCACTGTTGGAATTTGAATAAAGAGGGCGTTATTAATCAGGGCCCCAGCAACCTGTCCGTACAGTATAAGCTAGACAGTGCTAACCTGCGCACAGACGCGTACATGTGGTTTTATCCTGTGTTTAAGGATGATAAGATCATAAAAATGCCTATTAAGTTTACGTATCAGGCATGGGCGCCATGGAATGCACAGTTATCATCAGATTCGCTGATGGTTGATGTGAAGCGGATGTTTGTGAAGTGGTATGGCGGATCTTTTATCTTGGTTAGTGATAAGAATAATGAGCGAAAGGTTTGGGTTAAAGTGGACGGAAATAGAAGGATCAGAATCTTTAAAGAAAATATTTCTACCGTGCGTGCAGATATTACTAATCTATTGGAAATAGATCAAGAGCCTTCCAAAACAGAGGAGAGCAAGCCATGAAATTTTTTCAGTTCTTAGTTTTACTTATTCTTATTTCGTCCTGCAAAAAGGAGCCAAGTATTTCATTATTTACAAGCCTGCCGTCCGCAGCAACAGGTGTTCAATTTGAGAATAACCTATTGTTTGATAAGGATTTTAATATTTATACCTATCGTAATTTTTTCAATGGGGGGGGGGTAGCCGCAGGAGACGTGAATAACGATGGTCTTTTGGACTTGTATTTTACGAGCAATCAAAACAAGAATATTTTATATATCAATAAAGGCAGTTTAAAGTTTGAGGACGTCACCCAATCTGCCGGTGTAGGCGGTAGTAAGGCTTGGAGTACCGGGGCTTCTATGGCCGATGTTAATGGAGATGGATGGCTTGATATCTATGTCTGTAATTCAGGCAACCTCGCTGGTGATAACAAGCAAAACGAACTGTTCATTAATAATGGAAATCTAACCTTTACCGAAAAAGCAACGGAATATGGTTTGGCAGACAAAGGATATTCGACCCATGCTTCTTTTTTCGATTATGATAAAGATGGCGACTTGGATATGTATTTGTTAAACAATTCCTTTCAGTCGATAGGAAGCTTCAATTTAAAGAAGAACGAAAGAATGAAACGAGATTCTATGGGTGGCGACAAACTGTTTCGGAATGACCAAAATCAATTTACAGATGTCAGTGCCAAAGCTGGTATTTATGGCAGTGTAATTGGCTTTGGCTTGGGTGTTACGGTAGGAGATGTAGATGCAGATGGGTGGCAAGACATTTATGTTTCCAATGATTTTTTTGAGCGAGATTACTTGTACATCAACCAACAGAACGGCACGTTTAAGGAAGTGTTAGAAAATCAAATCAAAAGTGTTTGTGCGGCTTCTATGGGTTCTGATTTAGCTGATATTGATAATGACAATCTACTTGATTTATTCGTAACAGATATGTTGCCGGCTGCAGATGCCAGGCTTAAAACGGTTACCACTTTTGAAGATTGGAATCGGTATCAATATAATCTTGATAATAACTACTACCACCAGTTTACACGAAACACGCTGCAGCTCAACAATGGCAATGGTACATTTAGTGAAATAGGCAGGCTTGCTAGTGTGCAGGCTACAGATTGGAGCTGGGGTGCTTTAATGGCAGATTTTGACAATGACGGATGGAAGGATATTTTTGTTTCAAACGGTATCTCTCGTGATCTCACCAATCAAGATTACTTACAATTTGCTTCCAACGAGGAGTTTGTTAAAAAAGTAGTTAGCGGTAACCGTGTTGACTATGCGAAGTTGGTAGATGTAATTCCGTCTAACAAAATATCAAACTTCGCTTTCCGAAATGAAAAGAACTTTCAGTTTTCAGATCAAAGTGCGAAGTGGGGATTGAATACCCCTAGCTTCTCGAATGGAACTGCTTATGCAGATTTGGACAATGATGGTGACTTAGATTTGGTGGTAAACAATGTTAATATGCAAGCCTTTGTTTACCGCAATAATTGTGAGTTGACCAGCCCTAAGAATCACTTTTTAAAGATTGAGCTATCGAACCGCACGAGTAAAAATACAGGCGCCTTTGGGGCAAAAGTTAACTTGTATTATCAAGGCAATAGGTCGTTTCAAGAAGTTTTGCCGGCAAGAGGCTTTCAGTCTACTGTTGATAATCGATTGAATTTTGGCCTTGGCTCAGCTATACAAGTTGACTCTGTAATCGTGACGTGGCCAGATGGATTTGTTACTAAAAAGAATAATGTAGCTGTAGATCAAATCATTAAACTGGATCGCTTTTCAACAGAGGGGGCTTTGGCGGCATCTGTTGAATCGAAATCAGGATTTCGGTTTACAGACATAACCAGCGAAATGAAGTTAAATTTTAAGCACAGCGAAAATGATTTTAATGATTTCGATAGAGACCGTCTCATTTTTCATATGCTCAGTACAGAAGGCCCCAAAGTAAGTGTAGCCGATTTTAATAATGATGGGGTGCAGGATTTTTTTATTGGTGGTGCAAAAGGCCAACCGGGTACACTTCTTACTCAATATAAAAACGGCCTATTTGAGGTAGCGAATGAAAAACAGTTCGAGTTATCAAAGGATTCAGAAGATGTAGGCTCGGTTTTTTTTGACGCTGATAATGACGGTGATTTGGATTTATATGTTTGTAGTGGTGGCAACGATTTCTCCGCTGAGTCTCTCTCGTTTCGAGATCGCTTATACCTCAATGACGGATCGGGTAGCCTAGCTATTTCGCCTCAGGCATTGCCCAACCAAGAACATTTTGAAAGTTCGAGTTGTGTCAAAGCTGGTGATTATGATGGCGATGGAGATATGGATTTGTTTGTAGGCACGCGACTGCTACCTTTTAGCTATGGAAAATCCATGAATAGCTATATCTTGATTAACGATGGCGTGGGTAATTTTACCAATGTTACTGAAAGAGTTGCTGCTGGGTTGATGGAAGTAGGAATGGTAACAGATGCGCAATGGGCGGATTTCAATGGAGATAAAAAGCTTGACTTAGTTATAGTGGGCGAATACATGCCCATTAAAATATTCATTCAGGAGAAAGGTAAATTTAGAGACCGAACCAACGATTTTGGATTATCTGAGACGAATGGTTGGTGGAATACGATAGTGGCAAATGATTTAGACAATGATGGAGATATTGACTTGATAGCCGGAAATCATGGATTGAACTCACGATTCCGAGCAAGCATTGAAAAACCTGTTACTATGTGGGTTAGTGATTTTGATCAAAACGGAAGTTTAGAGCAAATTATATGTACTTATGAGAATGAAAAGAGTTACCCCATGGTGTTGCGTCATGATTTGGTAAGTCAAATACCATCCTTAAAGAAAAAATATTTGCGCTACGAGAATTATAAAAATCAGACCATGCAAGATATTTTTCCACCTGAACAACTGAAGAGTTCTTTGAAGTTAGAAGCGAAAGTTTTATCCTCTACGGTAATGATGAATGACAATGGCAATAGGTTTTCAACTAAAGATTTACCGATACAAGCACAGTTTTCACCCATGTATGGAATTTTAGTGGAAGATTTTGACAAGGATGGTAAAAAAGATTTGCTGCTTGGTGGTAACTTATATCGAGTTAAACCTGAGGTGGGCAGATACGATGCTAGTTATGGAACATTTATGAAAGGCGATGGCAAAGGAGCTTTTTCCTACGTATCGAATAGAGACTGTGGTCTTAAGCTGGATGGCGAAGTGAGAGATATCAGAACAATAAAGATTGGAAATAGGGAAGTTATCATCGTGACCAGAAACAATGATACTCCGATTTTTTTATCGTTTGAATAATGCCTTATAGAAGTTTAATTTGCTTTGTAGTTCTACTTTATTCATGTAAAGAAAGGCCTAATAGTAACACCGGGTTTCGGTTAATTTCAAGCCAAGAGTCTGGCCTCAAATTTATAAACGACCTAACCGAAACAGCTCAATTCAATATTATCGAATATCTCTATTTCTATAATGGCGGTGGTGTTGCCATAGGCGATATTAATAATGACGGACTTTCAGATATTTATCTAAGCTCTAATCAAGGTTCTAACAAGCTTTTTTTAAATAAGGGTAACCTAAAGTTTGAGGATATAACTAGCAAATCAGGTGTGGCGGGTTTTGGTAATTGGAAAACCGGGGTCACCATGGTGGACATTAATGCTGATGGATTATTGGATATTTATTTATGTGGTGTTGGTAATTACAAAGCTTTTAATGGATATAACCAATTATATATTAACAATGGTGATCTAACGTTTTCAGAGAAGGCAAAAGAGTACGGATTGTACTTTAAAGGATTCTCTACTAATACTGCATTTTTTGATTATGATTTAGACGGTGATTTGGATATGTACTTAGTAAATCATTCAGTTCATACGCAGCGTTCTTACGGCAAAGCATCTATGCGGTTTGATATTGATAGTTTGTCCGGAGATAGATTATTCAAAAATCTCGCGGTAGAGACAGGCGCTACACATTTTATTGATAATACGGTTGAATCAGGTATCTTATCTAGCCATATCGGTTATGGTCTTGGCGTGGGCATTTCAGATGTTGACAAAGACGGATATCCGGATATCTACGTTTCAAATGACTTTGCCGAAAATGATTATCTGTATATCAATCAGAAAAACGGTAAGTTTAAATTACAGGCAATGGATCATACGAGTCGATTTAGTATGGGAAATGATATAGCCGATATTAATAACGATCAGCGGCCAGATATTTTCACTACCGATATGCTTCCTAAAAAAGAAGAAATTATTAAGACTACTTCGGGAGAGGATAATTATGATATCTATAAGTTTAAGTTGGAGTATGGGTATGGAAGGCAAGTTTCGAGAAATACGTTGCAAATCAACCAAGGGTTAGATGATTTGAACAATGTAACCTTTAGTGACGTGGCGTTATTTGCGGATGTGGCAGCATCGGATTGGAGTTGGGCTCCACTAATTTTTGACTTTGATAACGATGGGCTTAATGATATTTTCATTTCAAATGGCATTCTCCGGAGACCAAATGATTTGGACTATATCAGTTATATTTCAACAGAGCACTCTCAGAAGCTGATGGAAAAAGATGCGCTGCCATTTATTTCAAAAATGCCATCGGGTAAAGTGGCCAATTGCTTCTATCGAAATACGGATAGCTTGAAATTTGTTGACTTAGCCGGTGATTGGAAATTAGATGCTCCTACATTCTCTAACGGGGCCGCTTATGGCGATTTAGACAATGATGGAGACTTGGATTTAGTGGTGAATAATACTAATGAAAGTGTTTTTTTGTATCGAAATAATGCGGCTGCAAAATCTGTCTCAATAGAGTTAATTGGCGACACTACATCTTGGAATCCAATGGCTATTGGTGCAAAAGTTATTTTGTACAAAGGCGCAAATACGTACTATAAGGAGTTATTTCTAACCCGTGGTTGGTGTTCATCCTCTGACGCTAAAATAATCTTCGGGTTAGGTAAGTCAGACAACTATGATTCGGTAACGGTTATATGGCCAAATGGTCAGATGAAATCTGTGGATTCAAAAACTAAAGATCATCAATTAAAAATATTTTATTCGAAAGGGGATAGGAGAAGCGAGAGCCCTTCATTGGCATCACGCAAGGCTTTGGTTAAAAGAGTAGATTACGGATTAAGTTTCAAGCACAATGAAAATGACTTTGATGCTTTTAATTTTGAAAAGCTGATACCTTACCTGTACACTACTGAAGGTCCTAGGATGGCCGTGGCAGACTTTAATGCAGATGGCCTTGATGACTTTTTTGTGTGCGGGTCAAAAAATCAATCCAGCGAACTTTTTATACAGTCAACTAACAGTTCGTTTACCAAGAAAAAGATTGCGTCAGTAAAAAAGGATTCTTTATGGGAAGACATTGATGCCTGCTTCAAGGATTTTAATCAAGATGGTAACCTAGATTTGATTGTTGTGAGCGGGGGGCAAGAACTGAATACAGGTTCGGTTCGGCTTTATTTAAATAATGGAAAGGGTGATTTTGATGATTCACGGCTTATATTTCACGATCCTTTTTTCAATGCCTCTACTATAAAGCCAGCCGATTACGACAATGATGGGGATTTTGATTTTTTCGTGGGTAGTAACGTAATACCGGGTAATTATGGGGTTAGTCCGGTTAGCTATTTATTTGAAAATGATGGTGCGGGAAATTTTACACTCAAATTAAATTGGCTTAGTGGATGTCTGTTCAACAATTTCCCTTTTGAAAATATAGGAATGGTAAAAGATGCCCTTTGGGTTGATATTAATAGAGATTCACTCTTAGACCTAGTAGTTGTGGGTGATTGGATGCCCATTACAATTTTAGTGCAAGACAAAAATCATTTCTTCTCCAATGAGACACTAGCCTATGGACTTGGTGAGACTTCTGGCTTATGGAATCGAATTCAGACTGCTGATATTGATCACGATGGCGATGCTGATTTTGTTGTGGGGAATTGGGGTGCAAACACACGGTTAAAATTTGATTACTCTACTCCTTTAGAATTGTATTTTGACGACTATGATCAAAACGGAAGTTTAGATCGCTTGTTAGTTTATACCAATGATGGACTTCAGTCACTTTTTTTTTCGAGGGATTTATTACTTAAACAGGTGCCAGCATTTAAACGAAAATTCCCAACCTATAGTAAGTATGGAAAAGTTGATATTGAAAGTATACTGTCACCTGAACAGATTAATCAGTCTAAAAAATTAATGGCTACCATGATGCAATCTGTTGTATTGACTAATCATTCAACTAGCTTTAAAATAAATCCGCTTCCCCCGGAAGCGCAATATTTTCCAGTTAAAGCAATTTGCTTTTCTGATATAAATAATGATGGATCAAATGATATTTTGTTGGGAGGAAATCTTTTGGCAATTCAACCAGAAATTGGAGTTTCTGATGCAGGACATGGGTTGATGTTAGTGGGCGATGGAAGAGGGCAATTTAGAACGTGTCTTCCTGAGGTAGCTGGATTCAATGTTACGGGTGAAGTAAGAGATATAGCTATTGTGAAGGGTTATAAAGGCGAATCTTTATATCTCGTCTCAAGAAGTAATAATACAATTTTAACATATCGTAAACAGTAAAAACATACTATGAACAGAATAATAACCGGGGCTTTATTGATTTTAGTATCAAGTTATGCTAGTTCACAATCCCCCACCGATTGGTTGATAGAAGCTGACCGAATCAACCCAGATCGATATTTTGGAGTTACTGTAGCAAATGGGATGATCGGGTTGGTATCCTCGCCTGAACCGATGAAGGTAAAGGATGTGGTTTTGAATGGGGTGTACGATTACTACCAGAGAGGTAGGGTGTCTAACATCCTAAAGACATTTAACCATGTCAACATGAATCTAGATGTGGACGGTATGCGTGTATCTCCGACCAATGTTTCCAATTACAGGCAAGTGCTTGATATGAAAAAAGCTGCGCTGACTACCACTTTTGAAGTGGGCGACAAAGTAACGGTAGAGCACACCCTCATGGCCTTGCGTCACTTGCCTTATACGGCCATGACCATCGTTACCATCACAGCAAAGAAAAATGTAACAGTAGTGCCGATGAGTGTAATTGAAGCACCCAATCATCTGGCAGAGGTTCGAAATCTATACAGTGAAATAGATCGGCCACATGTTACTATTCCGTTATTGACCTCTGTGGGCAAAAGCCCTTCGGGCAAGCATACGGTCGCAGTAAGCAATAGCTTTATTTTCAATGAACCGCACGGACAAGAACCGAAGCTGATCCACGAAGATTGGGATTACAACTTGCACCTCGCCAAGTTTACAAAAGCGTTGAAGGCGGGTGAAACGTACAGTTTCACGGTAGTATCCTCGGCTACCTCCACACAAACCTATCAAGACCCGATAAATGAAGCGGAGCGCCTCACCATCTTTGCTAAGTTGGAAGGCACTCAACGGTTGCTGGCCAGACATCAGCAAGAATGGAATGAGCTATGGAAGAGTGATATTGTAGTAGAAGGAGACTTGCAAGCACAAAAGGATATCCGCTTTGCGCTCTATCACCTTTATTCCTTCGCACGCGCGGGTACTTCGAATAGTTTGTCACCCATGGGGCTTTCAGGGTTAGGGTACAACGGCCATATATTTTGGGATACCGAATTGTGGATGTACCCTCCGCTGCTTGCACTGCAACCTGGCATGGCCAAATCGATGTTGGAGTATCGTTTTGAGCGTTTGGATGCGGCCCGGCAAAATGCCTTTTCACATGGCTACAAAGGGGCCATGTTCCCGTGGGAGTCGTCAAGTGAAGGATCGGAAGACACGCCAGTGTGGGCGCTTACAGGGCCTTTTCAACATCATATTACTGGTTGTATTGGCTGGGCTTTTTGGAAATATTATCAGGTCACAAAAGATAAAGCATGGCTGCGCGATCGTGGCTACCCTATGTTGAAAGAGGTAGCTGATTTTTGGGCCAGCCGTGTGGAGCGCAAAGGACACGGAAAATTTGAGATCAACAATGTAATCGGGGCCAACGAGTGGCAGGAGAATATCGACAACAATGCATTTACCAATGGGATGGCCATTACAGTTTTACGCTATGCCAACCAAGCAGCCAAAGAACTAGGTTTGCCAATCAACGCAGATTGGGAGTTGGTTGCACAAAACATTCCAATTTTGAAATTTGCGGATGGCACCACCAAAGAAAATGCCACCTACGATGGTGTGCTTATTAAACAAGCTGATGTCAACTTGCTAGCGTATCCGTTAGAAATTGTATCAGATAAACTGCAAATAGAAAAAGACTTGAATTACTATGCACCTCGCTACGCACCTGACGGTCCTGCTATGGGAGCATCTGTGTTGGCAACACTGTATGCTAGATTGGGCCAGATAGAAAAGGCTTCAGTGATTTTTAAGAAGAGCTATGAACCCAACAAGGTGCCACCGTTTGGAGTGATCTCAGAAACTGCAGGCGGAACTAATCCCTATTTTGCTACCGGAGCAGGAGGGATGTTGCAAGCAGTACTGTTTGGGTTTGGTGGGTTGGCGATTTCAGATGCTGCAATTACCCAGATTAAGACCAAATTACCAAAAGGCTGGAAGTCATTGGAGATAAGAGGAGTGGGAGTTGATAAGAAGTCATTTACCGTTAAATAGAATTGTTGTAGCTTTGAAAACGATAATTTAAATATGATATCGAAAGTTTTCGAGAGCGAAATCCTTAAAAATTTAGAATTGCTCACAATAGAGCAACAGAATAAGGCGTTGGCTTACCTGAAATCATTGTTAAAGAATAGAAATAACGGGGGACATCAACAAGAGCTTTTGCAGTTTGCTGGTAGTTTGGATACAACGGCTTTATGAGAAATTAGTGAACCCATAGATGCTGGCTGCGAAGAGATAGATAAAAATGGATGGTAAGAACTATCTATTGGATACCAATATAGTCATTGGTCTTTTTGCAAGTGATCCGGTTATTGTTGCGAAAATTCGATCTACTTCGGACATTATTGCCATTCCCATAATTGTAATTGGAGAGTTATTTTATGGCGCTGAACTATACAGCAAGAGAGATGAAAACAAAAGAAGAATTAATGAATTGGCAGAAACTTCAATAATTTTCTACTGTGATTTAGATACAGCCGGGAGGTATGCAGAAATAAAAAGTCAATTAAAAGTGAAATGGACTTCCATACCCGAGAATGATTTTTGGATTGCGGCTATGGCAGAACAGCATCAGGTTACGCTCGCTAGTCGAGATGCACATTTTAATAATATTGATACACTGTCACTTGAAAAGTGGTAACCGCGAATGGAAACAAATATTCTATCACAAAGAAGTCACATGCGAGGTAGTAAGGCTAAAATTAAAGCGAAAGTAATCTCTGTTGTTTCTACCAACTACATTACTGATTTTGTCATTTCACTTAAATTTAATACAGGAGAGGATCGTGTGATTGATTTCTTGCCCCTTTTTCATAAATACGTAAAGGGGGTCAACCTTAAATATTTCTCTATCAAAAAGTTTAAAGGGTTTTTTGTTAAAAACGGAAATATTTTTTTGTGGAGAGAACGAAGATGTGATCTTTACTATTGATTTACTTTACGATTTTGCTTCAAAGCAAAAGAATGAAATTCTACATGTGTTTAAACAGTGATTTTAAAATGAAGTATAAGTTATTAGTAATTTTTTCTCTACTTTTTGTTTTATCCTGCAAGAAAAAAACAACAGAATACAAATCAAAAGCCAACAATCCCGAATTCCTTCACCGCACCATGAAGGCAATAACAGATAGAATCGTATATGATATATTTTCTCCGCCCGTTGCAAGTAGAATTTATACTTATGCAAGTGTGGCTGCGTACGAAGCAATCATTCATGAGTATCCTAGTTATAAAAGTTTAGCAGGACAGTTGCACGAATTAGACTCCGTTCCCAAGACAGACCCATCTCTTGAATATTGTTTTCCATTGGCCTCTACTCAGGCGATGATTAAAGTTGGTCGTACGCTAATTTTTTCTGAAGATGAGTTCGATAAATTTATAGATCAGATTTATACTGAATTTAGAAATACAGGAATACCAGATGATGTTTATGAAAGATCTATTGCTTACGGAGATCAGGTAGCAGCTCATATTTTAGTGTGGTCTTCAAAAGATAATTACAAGCAATCGAGAAGCTTCCCTAAATATTCAATCGAGAATAATCCCGCAACATGGAAACCGACACCGCCTGCTTACATGGATGCAGTAGAGCCTCATTGGAATAAAATAAGAACGTTTGTAATAGATTCAGCCGCTCAGTTTAAACCAGTTCCTCCGACACCCTTCTCAAGTCAAAAGACTAGCCAGTTTTACAAAGAGGCGAATGAAGTGTTTGAGATTGTTAAGAACATTACTGATGAGCAACGTGCTATTACAAGCTTTTGGGATTGTAATCCATTTGCTATGAATGTAAGGGGGCATGTGATGTTTGCCACAAAGAAAATCTCTCCTGGAGGACATTGGATTAATATTACTCGCACAGTTTGTAACCAATCAAAATCTAACATCGCCCAATCAGTGGAGGCATATGTAAGAGTGTCATTGTCACTTGCAGATGGCTTTATCAGTTGTTGGGATGAGAAATATAGAAGCCGTGTAGTTCGGCCGGAGACTTATATCAATCAATATATCAACGAGGATTGGATTCCGGTTTTACAGACTCCGCCCTTTCCGGAACACACAAGTGGTCACAGTGTTATTTCGGGAGCCGCTTCCGTTGCGTTAACTAAACTATTTGGCGACAATTATGCGTATACAGATTCGACAGAAATAGAATTTGGTATGCCTGCAAGAAGTTTTAAATCATTTTACCAAGCCTCAGAAGAAGCTGCCATCAGTAGAATGTATGGTGGTATTCATTATCGCCCCTCGTGTGAAATTGGAATAAAACAAGGTAGAGATATTGGAATGTTAGTATATTCGAAGATTCAGACAAGGGAATAAAATTTTCAAACTGGTTAAAAAATTATTTATGATACAAAGAATTTTAGTGGTAAGCTTACTATTTTCATTAAGCATAAATGCGCAGACAGTAACAGTAAACCCGCCAGCAGCATCCGCAGAGCAATCAGTAGGGATCACAGTCGATTTAACGGGCACACCGTTGGCTGGTGCAACAAGTGTTTATATTCATGCAGGGGTAGTTACGAGAAATACGCCTACGCCAATAGGTTCTGACTGGAAGTTTGTAAAAGGGAATTGGGGCCTAGACGATGGAATTGGAAGGATGACGTCCGTTAGCGGTCAATCTAACAGATGGTCTATTTCCCTAAGTCCTACATTGCGCAGCTATTTTGGGGTGCCAAACGGTACGAATATTTTTTATTTGGCAATGGTCTTCCGAAATGCAAATGGCTCGTTGAAATCTGGTGATGATGTTTTCAAACAGCTATCGGTCCCGGCCTACACAAGTTTGACTTCTCCCTCAACATCCGATGTTTTTGTAGTTAACGGAAGCTCTATTTCATTAGTGGGCACTGCATCAGAACTTGCCACTAGCTTGGAAATTTTAATAGATAGCGGTACAGGTTATGTTTCTTTAAATTCTGTTAGTAATTCATCATCAGTATCGGCAAGCTATACACCCGGTTCATCGCAGTCAATTAGCATAAAAGTGAAAGCGACCATCAATGGTAACAATGTAGAATCTATTTCAGCATTCAATATAGTCCTGAGAGGAAACACTATCGTCCAAAGTCTTCCTTCTGGGCTAAAAGATGGCATCAACTACAATACAAGTGATCCTACCAAAGCTACGTTAGTGTTGGTGGCTCCGACCAAGTCATTTTCTTATTTGTTAGGTGATTTTAACAATTGGACGATAAACGACAATTATTTGATGAAACAAACGCCAGATGGCAAACGCTTTTGGTTTGAATTAACCGGATTGACTTCGGGCGTGGAGTATGTATTCCAATATTGGGTGGATGGAATTATTAAAGTGGGTGATCCCTTGGCGGACAAAGTATCAGATCCGTTTAATGATTCGTTTATACCTGCATCTGTTTACCCTAATCTTCTGGTCAACACTAGAGTAAATAATGGCATTGCTACTGTATTGCAAACTAATCAGACACCGTATGCTTGGTCCTCAAGTGAAGCGTCATGGGTAAGCCCCAATAAAAAAGACTTAGTTGTTTATGAGTTACTTATACGAGATTTTCTTGCATCACATAGCTATAATGACCTTGCTGATACTTTGACGTATTTGAAGAGACTTGGTGTAAATGCTGTTGAGCTTATGCCCATCATGGAGTTTGAAGGAAATTTGAGCTGGGGGTACAACCCATCCTATTATTTGGCACCTGATAAATACTATGGAACTAAGGCCGCATTAAAGAAGTTTATCGAAAGGGCACACCAAAATGGTATTGCGGTTATCTTGGACATGGTATTAAATCATGCTTTCGGTCAAAACGCTATGGTTCAAATGTATTTTGATAAATTAAATGGTAAGCCGGCTGCAGATAGCCCTTGGTTTAATCAAGATGCAAAGCATCCCTTCAATGTGGGTTATGATTTTAATCATGAGAGTCAATACACCAAAGACTTTGTGGATACTGTTTGCAGTTATTGGTTAAAAGAATACCATTTCGATGGTTTCCGATTTGATCTTTCAAAAGGTTTTACTCAAACAAATAACCCTAATAATGTTGGTGCGTGGGGAAATTATGACCAATCAAGAATCAACCTATTAACACGAATGGCAAATAAGATTTGGTCCGTTAAGTCTAATGCCTACGTAATCCTTGAACATTTTGCAGCCAATTCTGAAGAGATTACGTTGGCAGCTGATGGAATGATTCTGTGGGGCAACTTGACATTTAGCTATGCCAGCGCTTTGAAGGGGAATGCGTCAACATCACTGGAAGGCGCTAATAGAGAAACTCATGTTAACTACATGGAGAGTCATGATGAAGAGAGGCTGATGGTTGGGCTACTAAAAGAAGGACAGTCGGCTCCAGGGTATGATATTAAGCAGCTAAGTATTGCATTGAATAGAGCCAAGATGGGAGCTGCTTTTTTCTATACTGTGCCAGGACCAAAGATGCTTTGGCAATTTGGTGAATTGGGATATGATAAGTCTATTAATTTTTGTGGAGATGGATCTGAAAGTAGTGGATGTCGTACAGATAACAAGCCTTTGCCTTGGGGTAGCGGATCGTTAAATTACTATTCTAATGTGGATCGCCAGCAACTTTTGAAAGTAACTTCTGGTATACTTAAATTGGTTAATACGAATAAAAATGTCTTTAACAACGGTGTTTTCTCTTTCAATGCTGTGGGTGATATACGGAGAATTAAAATACTACATTCTTCTATGGATGTGGTAATCATAGGCAATTTCTCCACAACATTTAAGCAAACAACTGCCAATTTTTCAAGAACAGGAATATGGTTCGACTATTTTGGTAATTCTTCTTTTTCAGTTACTGGAGTCAATCAACCAATAGTATTAGCACCTGGTGAATTTCATATTTACACAACTGTTCAGCAGCCTTCACCTGGTCAGAATTTGGTTGATTTTTTGGTGACTGCAATCGAACCAAGTGTTGACTTAGGCATATCCATATTTCCCAATCCGAATAAAAGGGGAAAAATGACTATTCACTGGGAAAATTTTCCTGAGGGGAATGTGATAATTAAAACAATTGATTTTGTTGGAAGAGAATTACATACCTTGAAAGTCGATAGAGTAAATGGTGACATTGTTCTGGATCAAAATCTGGCTCCCGGAGGATATGTTATTTCGATAGCCACTGGATCTTCGCAAAGATTCTTGAAGGTGATAGTAGAGTAGACTCTTCAAATTTTTTGTTACTTCCATTTCCTTTCCGCAACTTGAATCGGTTAACGAATTGAAATGACCCTACCTAAGCCTCGGCTCACGTTCTCACAAATCATCAATATGAATGTGGGCTTCTTT
>Ga0335395_10000554_pt1 | contig 23345 bp, 22 predicted proteins | sample MAT02_FD_205744 | JGI IMG/M metagenome (GOLD analysis project Ga0335395, IMG submission 205744) | Freshwater microbial communities from Lake Fryxell liftoff mats and glacier meltwater in Antarctica - MAT-02 (spades assembly) (version 2) ...
CTCGCGCCGGGCTTTCCCTCGGGCCCGACGGATCCAGCAGGCTTGGCGTATACGTGACCCGTTCGGGGTGGACGCGCGTCTGCATGTGGCCATCGCGCTGCATGTTGGCGAACGGGCACTTGGGGGCGTTGATGGGGAGCTGGTGGAAATTGGCGGATCCCAATCGCTTCAGCTGCGTGTCGAGATAGGAGAAATTTCGGCCGTGCAGAAGGGGGTCATCGGAGAAATCAATGCCTTGAACGATATTCTGGGTGCAGAACGCAACCTGCTCGGTTTCATCGAACACGTTGGCCGGATTGCGGTTCAGCGTGAGCCGCCCGATCACCCGCAAGGGGACCAGTTCCTCCGGGATCAGTTTCGTCGGGTCCAGATGATCGAATGGAAAGCTGTCGGCCGTTTCCTGGTCGAACAGTTGCACGGCCAGGTTCCATTCGGCGACGTCGCCGCGATCCAGCGTTTCCCACAGATCGCGGCGGTGGAAATCGGGGTCTGCGCCGTTGATCTTGACGGCCTCGTCCCACAACACCGACTGGGTGCCGAGCAGGGGCTTCCAGTGGAATTTCACGAAGGTCGATGCGCCATCGGCATTGACCAGCCGGAAGCTGTGCACCCCGAAACCGTCCATCATGCGCACAGACCTCGGGATAGTCCGATCCGACATCTGCCACATCACCATGTGCATTGCCTCGGGTGTGCAGGCGATCCAGTCCCAGAAGGTGTCGTGCGCGGAGGCGGCCTGCGGAAAACCGCGATCCGGTTCTTCCTTGACGGCGTGCGCGAGATCCGGGAATTTCATCGCATCCTGAATGAAAAACACCGGGATATTGTTGCCAACGAGATCCCAATTGCCTTCTGACGTGTAGAATTTCACGGCAAAGCCGCGCACATCGCGCGCCAGATCGGCCGACCCGCGGTTGCCGGCAACGGTGGAAAAGCGCGCAAATACGGGCACTTCCACGCCGATTTCGCCAAGGACACCAGCGGAGGTCAGGTCGGACAGGCTATCTGTAAGTTTGAAGACGCCGTGGGCTGCCAGACCACGGGCATGGACGACCCGTTCGGGGATGCGTTCATGATCGAAATGGAAGAGCTTTTCACGGAGCACGAAATCTTCGAGCAGCAGGGGCCCCGAAGGACCGGCGCGCAGGCTGTTGTTATCGTCCGAGATCGGTGCACCGTGGTTCGTGGTGAGGATCGCGCCCTTTTCCAACGCAACCTGGTGAAGCTCGCCACCAGCGCCGCGTTCGAACGCTTCACCGAACATTTCCACGGCCACGCGGCCATCTTCGCCGATGACAGTTTTTCCGGCTCCGTTATCGACCTGCTTGCTTTTCATCATGATGCTCCTTCCGGGGTTTGCGCAATTAACCTTCGGTTGGCCCCCGAGGTTCCACGTCAGAAGGACGGCTCAGCCGATTTTTCCGTTTGCAGCCTGCCGGCGCGACCAGGCCTACAATTGCCCAAGCCTGGCATGCGGAGGCAGTCCTGCTAAAAACGCCATGTGCGTGACGATCAAAACAGAGGGTTGCGGGCATTGCCGTTGGTAACTCCTCGGTTTCAGGTCTATAGTGGAGCTGCGCATGACGTCGGGGTAAACAGAGCCCACGCATCATGTTTGCAAATGCCAGTTGGGCCTGCAGCATGTGGGCCACCTGCTTCAACTCCGATCGGAAATCCAATGGCGAATGACACAATTGTGCGTGCTGCCCCGCCGATCGATGCAGCGGCCTTCATCAACGCGCTCGACGGCGATCGGTTCAAGCAGTTTCTCGACCATATTCCGGTTGCCGTGGCGGTGTCAGAGCTCCAGCCGTCGGAAATCGTGACATATGCCAACCTGGCGTTTCAGAAGCTGACTGGCTGCGAGGCTTCGGACATCGAAGGCAAGAGCTGGCGCGCGCTGCCCACAATCGCTGCGGCTTTTGGCGACGAGCGATCGTTACGGCAAGGCATTGCGGACACATCCGAATACATCGGCGCGTTCACGATCAAGCGTGAAGCCGTCGTCGTCAATGTCGATGTCTGGTCGAACACAATCGAAAACGAGGCGGGCACGCCCATTTACCGGCTGGTTGCAATGCGTGATGCAGGGCAGTCCGTCGACGAGCCCGGAGGCGAAATGGCAGCCGCGCTGAGCAAGGACATTCTGCTGCAGGAACTGCAACATCGGGTGAAGAACAACCTGCAGATGATCACGGCCTTGATCCGGATGGAAGCGCGCAACCTTCCCGAGGGCGACACGACGGAACGCTTCGCCAGGCTGGTGGGCAGGATAAATGCCCTCGCGGTTTTGTACGACGCGCTTTCGAACGAGGTGTCGGATGATCAGGTGGATCTCGGCGCCTATCTTGGCCAGGTCGGGTCCGCCGTGATGCAGGCCCATGCTGTCGAAGGGATCCGGCTCGATACCAGAATGGACACTTGGCCCGTATCGATCAACGTCGCAATGCCGGCTGGCCTGGTTGTGAATGAAGTGATGACCAATTCCCTGAAGCATGGCTTCGTCGGACGCGAAGAGGGGACCATCACGCTGCAAAGTCTGATCGACAATCACGGCTGTCATATTACCGTCTCCGACAATGGCGTTGGTTTGCCGGAGGGCACGACATGGCCGCACCCGAACAAACTGAGTGCGGTAATCGTCCAGTCTTTGAAACAGAATGCCGGGGCAAGGGTATCGATTTTATCCGGACCCGGCCAAGGCGTGGCTGTGACCATATCCTTTGCAAGGCCGTCAGCAACGCATTGCGCTGGTCAGGCCGTATCGCATCGATGAAAAGCTTTTGGCATGGGCGGAGCGCGGCAAGCGCTTTCCGGGTGCGGGCTCCCCTTGTGTCCGATGTGCATGGTTTGACCGAGCCCTGTCAGTCCGTCCTGCATTCCTCGGTGGATGTCGACGTGGGCTTTATCTGCAAATGGATCACGAGATTGCCCGGGCGCGATGCGCGGATAGCCAGAATGCGTGGCGCTGCCCACGCGATTGCTTCGCCCGTCGTCTGGATGTCCACCGCTCCGGGATCGCTGACCGGCACGAAGATTTCCGTCGGCCGGTCCACGCGTGCATCGACGGCAATTTCGGCGATGAACCGTCCGGTGGTGCTGTCGAACCGCTGATGCAGGATGGAGCCCTGTGCAGCCCTGACGAAGGGCCGACAAAAGCCTGCCACGGCGCGTCCACCACTGTCCGGGTCGGCCGGGTCGGCCGGGTCGGTCTTCTGGTCGGCCGACCAGATCGACAAATCTTCCTGGTTCCACCCATCCCCGATCATTGGGTCGTTGCGGTTTGAAGCCGTGTAGTTCCACTGCGTCGAGTTCAGCAGAAGCCGATCAAGCGCGTTGTACATGAGATCGAGAGCCAGCGTCTGCCTGGCCCAGACATCTGCGGTCCGCTCGCCATTGGCCCAGCGCCCGTAGGCTTCTGCGCCGTTCATGTCGAAGGGAATGCCGAACTCGCCGATCAAGGTCGGGGCGCCGCCCGGCAACGCATCTCCGATCGCCTTGATCCTGCCGAGTTCTTCGACGTAGCCGTCTTCGATCGCCTGCCTGCCTTCACGCGCCCGGCCCGTTAGGATGTTGACGGATCGTTCGCCATCAAAGGTCTTTGTGACAAGGCATGCCAGATCATACCAGTGGCTGGCGTTGACCGTTCTTTCGGGGCAATCTTTTGGAAATCGGCCGCCGCGGGAGGCTGCAAACGGATCGACTTCGGCGAAAATCAGCCAATCATCCCGAACGGCGCGAACGGTCGTTGCCACCGCTCTGAAGAAGGGCGCCATATGGTCTTCTTCTGCATCGACACGCCGACCGAGATGCACGGCGAAATAATCGGGCTGAAGGGCCTGCGCCGCGCCATCCGGCCCGATATCCCATGCTCCCGCTTCGCGGAACGGGTCGCTTCGTCCCGGCAGCCAGATCGGAACTTGCGCCGGATTGACGACCTGCACGCCGGTCGCGGCCCGCGTGCCGAAGGGGACCACGGGAAGGGTTCTGGTTAGGCCGGATGCAACGGCGAGACCGTCAAGCGCGGACCAAACCGGCCCACCCATCCGCGACAAGGGCGCTTCGAGCTGATGGCCGATGTAGCCTGTGCCCGGTTCGTTCAGGGTGTCGAACCCGATGACATGATCGAGATCGGCAAGGCGTTCGGCCACGGCGCGCATCGCCCCGAGGTAGTGCGACTGGAGAAACGCCTCGACGCTATGGTCGCCGACCCGGGCATGCGGCGCGAAGGTGTCGCCAGCGAAAAACAGCGTCCACATGATCGCAGCGGCCGGCATGCGGTAGTTGGTTGCCCAGCTCATCTGTGGATATGCGGGTTGCCGACCCCCCAGCCGATGATCGTATCTGTGCTGCATCACATGGGCTGCATCGGCTTCGTGAAACCGTGTCAGGTCAAGGCCTGCTGCCTCGAAGGTCCAGCCCGGCGCGCCATCGCCGCCTGTCATGCGGCTCCAGACATCCTGGTGGAAATCGATGAAAATGAAGAAGCCATGCCGCCCTGCCGCGATGCAGATGGCGCGGAGATAATCGAGATAATCCTGATCGTGCAGGCCCGGTCCGGCATGTTCGACAGCCTCCCAGGTGGTCAACAGGCGAAGGCAGTTGAAGCCCCAATGGGCCAGACGCTCAAGATGACTGTCGGCTTCGGCAAGCGGGAAGGGCCTGCCGACGAAGCTGGCGGTTCGATGGTCGGAAAAGTCGGTCGGGAGATGGGTATGGCCGTTCGGTGCAACCGGGACCTTGCAGTCGCCTCCCAGGTTGACACCACGCAGCAAGACGTGGCGGCCCGAAGCATCCCGGAAACATGTGCCATCTATCGTGAGCTTCCGCGTCATGGCCCTGACATCTCAGGAATTCACGTCAGGTGCCATCCCAGAAGTAGGAGGGCTGCCGCGGCCATGCCTGCCGGGGCTGCGGCTCGACGCGCTGATCAACAATGCCGGTAGCATGTACCGCCAGCCGGTCGATGCCCACGACGTGAACTATCTGCCCAAGGCGGTCGAGGTGAACGTGATAGCAGGAAGATGCTGTCGAGCATCGCGGTTCCGCTGCTCGAGCAGACACGGGGCGCCATCCTCTTTATTGGCTCAACCCACACCCGACGCGCCCTTCCGTCGGTGCTCGACGCCATTGCGAGGTGATGATAGGTGCCATGGCAGCCGTTGATGGAGTGTCGGTGATGAGGGTGAAACTGTGGGCAGCGCTTTGTATCTGCACGGCTGGGCTGGGTAGCTGGAGCTGCGGAGCTGCGCAGCCAGTGGATAGCTTGGTCGAGGCCATGGCGGCTTATGACCGTGGCGATCTCGTGGAGGCCGTGAAACGGTACCGTCTTGCGGCGGCGCAGGGAGACGCCAAGGCTCAGAACAATCTTGGCTCGATGTACGCCAAAGGCGAAGGCGTTCCAGAGAATGATGCCGAAGCGGTGAGATGGTTCCGTCTTGCGGCGGCGCAGGGAGACGCCGGTGCTCAGTTCAGTCTCGGCGTGATGTACGCCAGAGGCGAAGGCGTTCCAGAAAATGATGCCGAAGCGGTGAAATGGTACCGTCTTGCGGCGGCGCAGGGAGACGCCAAGGCTCAGTACAATCTCGGCGTGATGTACGACAACGGCGAAGGCGTTCCAGAGAATGATGCCGAAGCGGTGAAATGGTACCGTCTTGTGGCGGCGCAGGGACACGCCAGGGCTCAGACCAAGCTTGGCGTGATGTACGCCGACGGCGAAGGCGTTCCGACTAACTTTCTGAAAGGCTATGCGTGGTCCTCGCTGGGTGCTGCGCAAGGAAATGCGGAGGCCAAAATGATAAGAGACCTGATCGCTGAACTCATGACAAGAGAGCAGCTTGCTGCCGGCCAGGCGCTGGCTGCGCGGTGTTTTGAATCGAAGTACAAGAACTGCGACTAGCGGGGTGTGCGGAGCGAAATCACAGTCTGATGCCGGTGCGCCGTCCTCCGGGATAAAACGGTTCGCGGGTCCATCCACTTCAAAGGTGACCCGGACATTGGTGTGGGCCTGCAACACGGAGTTGTATGACAGGCTGGGACAGGTCCGCTCCCCACCCCTGGACGACCTTCAGCCGTTGCACCGTCCGGTGCCAAATGTCAGGGGCCATCAGGATAGAGCGGTCGTTCGTGAATCGGCGTGGAATATCGACCCTGGTTGAGGGGTGATCGGCGTTCAAAACTGACCCCCTGAACGGATGCAGTTCAGGCTTCTGCGCTTTGTGCAGAGGCTATTTGGGGTGTCCGTCGTCAAAAACATTTGGCGCAACGTGTAGCTCGGATTTGAGTCGAGGGTTGGCCTCGTCTGGGGCTTGAACTCATACGCCGTCCCGGTGATGAACCTGTTCCCCACGGCGGAACGCCGCGCACCGAAGGTCAGCCTCCGGCTGAACCGCTCCCCTCGCGCCGGCCTTCAGGCCGAACTCGATGAGTCTTCCGCATCGAGCCCCGTATGCGCTTCCCGGTGCAGCCAGTCCGCGCCCCAGTCCGGCGCGATATAGCTGCCGTGGCCACATATGGAACCTTGTTGCATTCCGCCGATCGATTGCCAGACATTCTGCCCGGTTTCGATATCGGCCCGTGTGTAGAGCGTTTCGCCACTGGCCGATTTCACGCGCTCGGGAATGGGCGGGACTTGCTGGTAGATCTGCTGGCCCAGCAGCAACAGGACGCCGAACATGCCAACCATTCCAACGGTCAGGATTGTCCAGAGCCGTTTGATGCTGAATGTGGACTGATAGGTTTCCATGTTCCTGCCCCCGTCTTCCCCAGCATTGGCGCTGGCTGCCACCCACCGTGCCGATCAGTGCGAAGGCCAGTTCATTCATCCGGATCGCTCGGTTTTCCGGCGTTTTCGAGCTGTGGCGGCTCTCGATAAAAGTCTACCTGCATCGTCATTTCGCCCATCAGTTCGACGAAATGGGTTGCCTGGGGCGCAATGAGAGCGGGCCGATCAGGCGTGACGATCACCTGGCTCGGGGGATCGATGAAGACCAGCCTCACCTGGCCTGCCAGCACCCGCAGCACACCCCACGTGCCATCCTTGGTGCGATGATCGTTTCGCAGTGCATCGGGCAGGCTCTGCTCATCGAATATGGGCGAGGACGCATAAGGGGTATTCGTCATGGCTGTTGCTCCGCTGCGGTGGCGCTGTGTGGCGCTTGCGCGATGGCGGAAAGGCCGCCGCGCTCGATCTCGATTGCCGTCAACAGGCTTTCACCGATCCGGGTGGCGGCTGCGCGAAAACGGTCGGCCACCTGCTTGTCGGGGATGAGTTCGGCAAGTGTTTCATTCCACAAGCTGAGCCAATGCGCGAAATGCGCCTTTTCCAGACCGCCAATAGCAATATGTTTCTGCGTGGGGCTGCCACTGAATCGGCCCGATTCAATCATGATCGATGCCCAGAAATCTTTCATCCGCGCCAGATGGGGCGCCCAATCTGCAACGTGCGCCGCAAAGATGGGGCCGAGCATGGCATCGGTTCGGATGCGCGCATAAAAGCCTTCTACCAGCGCGCTGATCAGGGCGTCGTCAATGCCCGCTGCAGCTGCGATGTCGCGCTTTTGCGCGCGGGCGTTGAGGACATGGGCGTTCACCACCATCTGCCCGACACTGAAAAGATGTATTTCATTTACATTGTTTAAGCCCTGTGGATGTTAAAAGCAATATTTGATACGCATCTTTTATGAGACTTTCGCTCCACACCGATTTCGCACTCCGCACGCTGATGCTTCTGGCGGTCAGCGACGGAAACCGCTCCATTGCAGAAATCGCCAAAGCCTATGGCATTTCGAAAAACCATCTGATGAAAGTTGCACAGCGACTGGTCGCCGAAGGCTTTGTCGCGGCGACGCGCGGGCGCAGTGGCGGCTTGCAACTGGCGCGCCCGGCAAGCGAAATCAACGTCGGTGTGGTTATCCGGAAGATGGAGGAAACGGGCAGCTTCGTTGAATGCTTCGACCCCGCAACAAACACCTGCGTGATCACGCCGAGCTGTCAGTTGCGCCATGCTCTGTCTGGTGCATTGGAAGCCTTTTCGCGCCACCTCGACCAGTTTTCGGTCGCCGACATGATCGGCGATCCTGCGGCGATGCGAGCCAGGATGCTGTGATCTGGCGAATGCGCGCGGACGAGATTGCGGCCCGCTACGCTGGAATCGCCCGCGAGCGTGTGCCGGGGCGGATCGGCACCGCGCGCGAAGTGCCCGAGGGGATCGAATATCTTGTCCGCGCTGAATGGGTCACCGGGGTGGCCCTGGAGGTCGATGGCGGAATCGGGCTTGGTGCTTCGGCCGGCGTGGCCCAGCCGGCTTCGCGCTAGAGCGGGCGACTTGCTGCAGCTCGGTCGAGGTTTGCTCTAGCTGCCTTCGCCCGGCTCCGGCGTGAAGAATTTCTCGAACTTGTCGTCCTTGCCCTTCCAGTCGTCCGCGTCGGCGGGGGACTCACCCTTTACGGTGATGTTGGGCCACTCCGCGCTGTACTTGGCATTGAGCTCGACCCACTGATCGAGGTTTGGCTCGGTATCGGGAAAGATGGCCTCGGCGGGGCACTCTGGTTCGCACACGCCGCAGTCGATGCACTCGCTCGGGTTGATGACGAGCATTGTCTCACCTTCGTAGAAGCAGTCGACGGGGCACACCTCCACACAATCCATGTACTTGCACTTGATGCAGGCTTCGGTGACGACGTAGGTCATTGGTTACCCCTGAATGCTGTGTTTCGCATATCGCGCTAGCGCGGGTTCGGGCAGAGCGTCAATGGTGACGTGGCTGTGCGACGGCAAAGCCCATCTTTACGTGGGGCAACGAGCCAACAGGGTGACCCTACGCTTGCTGCATTGCCGGGTGACCGGCATTCGCGGCATGCAGGGGCAGGCGCACCGGAGCGGGAAGGAGCGGCGTGTAGAGCATCTGCGCTTCCGACGATGGGCCGCGCCTATCTGCCATGGCGGTAACGCGGACGGCTACCACATGGTCTCCCCGGGGGAAGGATAGCACCGAGCCTGGCCTGACTGTGGCGCAGCTTCGCTCGATCACCCTTCCGTCCAGTCTGAGGCGCCGGCTTTCGCACAGTGCCTGGGCCTCGCTGCGGCTTCCCGATAATCTCGAGAACAACAGCCACTTGTCTATCCGCATTCCCCGTTCGTGAACCAAGAGCCGTTCTCCCCGTCAGCAGATCCGTGATCTTTTGCAAACTGTTTCAGGCATCGCCCGGTTCCCCCCGGTTTGCTAGCATCGTGCCGAGGTTGGCAAAGGGCAGGGCGGCGTCTGTCCGAGGCTGCCGGGCCTGGCCCGCTTGCCGCTTGTTGCCGGCCTGGCGATTGCTGTGGCGATAGCCCTGCTGGCTGTTCGGGTTGCGGTTGGGCGCAAAGGCGAAGCCCTTTTCCTGGCCGCCGCGAAAGCCGAGCGCCTGCATGAGGCTAGCGAATTCGGGTGCACCCAGGCCAAGGCTTGTCATCAGTGTCGGATCCGGCTGGATCGCGCCGGAACCGGCCTTTTCCTGAAGCCTCTGGGCGTGGACCGACCGGGCGGTCCGATCGACCATATCGACCCTGATTGCGAAATCGCCCAGAGCCCAGAAGCCGGCGACGGCATAGAAGCCGGGCGGCGCGGACGGATCGACGCGCAGCGAGGTGAGGCCGGGGCGTGGCGGTTCGGGCGTTGCCGAAACACCGGTGGCGACGCCCCAAAGCGCCAGGCGCCAGCGCGTTGCTTCCGGACGAAGCGCATCGGCTGCGTAGATATGGATGACGCCCAGCCGGACACCGGCCTTTGCCAGTGCCCGCCGATCATCCTGCGTGAGGCTGGAGATAAGCGATGCAACACTGGCACGGGGCAGGGAGCCCATCGTTTCTGTGAGCTGCACGACAATGCCACGCGCGGCGGGCGAAAGCCCGGCCTTCAGCATTTCAAGGCGCGTGAGGGCGGCGAGGTGGCGGCCCCTGGTCTGCTCGACCCAGCCTTGCAGCCGGGCAAGGACCTCGGCGCGGGCTTGCGGATCGAGCGGATCGAGGCTGCGATCGAGCTCGATACGTGGGTTCAAGGCATCCTTCCCGCGCCGGAGCGCCGCCACGCGATTCCCCTTCCAGGTAAGCCGGGGCGGCATGCCGCCTTCGAACGCCAGGGCGAACTCGCTATCCGGCGCGGCGGCCAGGGTGCTGGCGCGTACGCGCAGCTCGGTGGAAAGCCGGCGCTCGGCAGCCGCGAGCAGCAGCCGTTTTTCACCCGCGCGTGCGGCTGGATCGGGAAGGAAAGCAAAGCCGGTGAGCGTGCCGATAATCGCGCCGTCGACAATCACAGCTCCATCTGGATCGACCTCGACCCGAAGGTCGGGGTCGCGGAGCTTGAGATCCTTCAGGAGCACGGCTGTGCGCCGGTCGACGAAGCGCTGGGTCAGCCGCTGGTGTAGCGCGTCTGACAGCTTGTCTTCGACAAGGCGGGCGCGATCCGCCCAGCCCGGCGCATCGTCGAGCCAATCGGAGCGTTGGGCAACATAGGTCCAGGTGCGGGCAGCGGCGATCCTGTCGGACAGGATCGCGATATCGCCCGCCACATTGTCGAGCACGGCGAGTTCGGAGCGGATCCATTCGGGCGGCAGGGTGCCATTGCCTTCCGTGAGATGCCTGACCATGCGACCGACAAGGCGGGCATGGGCTTCAGCGCCGGTGCGCCGGTAATCCGGCAAGCCGCAGGCGGCCCAGATGCGCTGAAGGGCCGGGCGGCCCTGCGCGCGTTCGAGAAGCCAGGGTTCGCCGGCAAGCAGCTTCAGCACCTGAAGATCGATGGCGTCCCCTCCTCGCCAGAGATCCGGCGAGGAGGGGACGGCCTCCAGGCTCATCATCAGGCGGTGGAGCGAAGAGAAATCGAGCCTGGCGTTGCGCCACACCAGGCCTTGCAGCGCCGGGAAGCTGTGCTCTTCGATGGCGGTGACGTCGGCTTCGGTGAAGGCGGGCCCCCCGCCAGAGCCGGGTTCTTCGTTGGCGCGGCCCAGTTGCACTGTGCCGAATGTGCCGTCGCGCTGGTGGCGACCCGCGCGGCCGGCAATCTGCGCCATTTCGGCCGTGCGCAGGCGGCGGTGGCGGCGCCCGTCGAACTTGGACAGAGACGCGAAGGCGACATGGGCTATATCCATGTTGAGCCCCATGCCGATGGCATCGGTGGCGACCAGATAATCCACTTCGCCCGATTGGTAGAGTGCCACCTGGGCATTGCGGGTGCGGGGGCTGAGGCCGCCCATTACCACGGCCGCGCCGCCCTTGTGCCGCCGGAGCGCCTCGGCCAGTGCGTAAACATCTTCGGCCGTGAAGGCGACTATGGCGGAGCGCGCCGGAAGGCGGGAGAGCTTGCGCGGCTCGACGCAGGACAGGCTGGAGAAGCGCGGGCGGGTGATGATGTGCGCATCGGGCAGAAGGCGACGCAGAACAGGGCGAAGGGTTTCGGCGCCCAGGATCATGGTTTCAGAAGTGCCCCGCAGGTGCAGCATGGCATTGGTGAAAACATGCCCGCGCTCGGTGTCGCCGCCCATCTGGCCCTCATCGATGGCGACGAAGGGGAAGGTGCGATCCGTGACCATGCTTTCGGCGGTGCACAGAAAATAGCGCGCGCCCGGGGGGACGATCCGCTCTTCACCGGTAACGAGCGCAACCTGCGGCGCGCCCTTCACGGCGACGACGCGATCATAGACCTCCCGTGCGAGGAGCCGGAGCGGGAACCCGATCATCCCGCCGGCATGCGCGCACATGCGCTCGACCGCGAGGTGGGTCTTTCCCGTGTTGGTGGGGCCGAGGACGGCTGCAAGCTGGGCTCCGAAGCCTGTCATCCGACGGAGCCGGCGCGATCATGGCGGGGTAGACCGTAAGCCGGTTGCCGGAACGCGGCCGAATGGTCAGAGGCGCTCATCGCGCGCAACAGATGGGGGTTGCGGGGCCCGGCGCAAGCATTGCAGCAATACTTGGGCCGGGCTTTGACCAAGTGCGACGCATTGCCCTGTCGGAACGCTGGGTGATTTTACGGACCGATATCGCTTGGCAGCGCGTAATCCACTCTCGAGGCCCGCAGGAGCGGGAAACCGGCGCCCGACGCCCCGAAAGAGGCGGACAATCCGCAAGGTGCAGACCGGAGCCCAAGGTGCAGACCGGCGTGCGGATCAGCGACTCTCCCACCAGATTACGCAATATATAGTGGCATGCAGCCAATTCATGCGCAAGCGATGGATTTATGATGGTGCGCGCCATAGTCCTCAGCGAGCGACGCATGGTTAATCGGCTCACCGTTCTTGCGGGGCGGTTCGTCGCAGGCCTCCGGAAACCTGAATGGGGTGAGGTTGACCTGCGAGGACCATTGATTCAGGTTTTTATGCCAACAACTTACCCATTCCGGCCATAGTGAGCCGGAAAAGCAAGGGCGGAGATCTTGCGAACAATATGGGTAAAAACAGGGCTGCACCCAAGGTCGCAGGGGTCGTTCTACCGGTGATGTTCGAAAGCAACTCCTTGCAGCGTCTACCCGCATGTGTGTGTGCCGACACGCAACTGGCCCTCAGGGCCTTACGGATAATGATTTAGGTGGCGACGGCTGCCAATTTGGCGCTCGGACCCGGCGCGGTTGTAGGGCGCACGGGTGTATCCCAGCGCCGTATCGGGATTGCCCTACCCCGCATCCCTGTGGCGCAGGCGGGGGCGATCCTGTCCCGGACTGCGATTAGCATTGTAGATACGGATCTTGTTGTCGACCTCGGCGACAGCATCGGCTCCGGGCGCTGGTGGCGCGGGGTTGCCACCCTTGGCGCGTTGGTCGGGGCGGCCGGTGCGCTGGCGTTGCAGCTGCCGGCGCTGACAGGATCAGTTCCTGTATCGAAGTTGCCTGCGCTGGTGGAAGAGGGCCGGGTTTCGGCCATCGGCCCGCTTGCACGCGCGAGCGTTACAGGGCGGCAGGCGCCGCCGACACCGATGGCGCGCCGCCTTGCCGAAGCGCCCGAGCGTCCGCGGATCGAGCTGCGTGCGACGATCGGATCCGGCGGCCTCGAAGGCGCGCTTCGGCGCGCCGGAGTCGGCCGGGAGGATATCGGCGCGCTGAACGGCCTGCTTGCGGGCGTTGCCAATTCGCGCGGCATTCGGCCGGGCACCAGCATGGACCTGGTGCTGGGCCGACGCGAAACCAAGGCCGTTCCAAGACCGCTGGAGTTTCTTTCATTCCGGGCAGCGTTCGACATGAAGGTGGAGGCGCGGCGCGGGGCAGATGGCACGCTGGTGGTGAAACCGGTCCCGATCAAGATCGACAACACCCCGCTTCGCGTGACGGGGGTGGTGGGGAGTTCGCTTGACCGTTCTGCGCGGGCTGCCGGCGTTCCGGGCCATATCATTTCCGAATATCGCAGGCAGATGTCCTACGTGCTGGATTTCCAACGAGAGGTGCAGGGGCGGGACAAGTTCGAGATGGTTGTCGCACGGCGGCGCGCCGAGACCGGCGAAACCGAAATGGGCGGGCTGCTCTATGCAGGGCTTGTGAATGGGCGCTCCAACGTGTCGCTGATGCGATGGGGCAAGGATGGCGCGTTTTACTGGCAGAATGGCGAAAGCGCCCGAAAGGGGTTGATCCGCACGCCGGTGAGCGGCGCGCGCATGTCGTCTGGGTTCGGCATGCGGTTCCACCCGATCCTGAACTACTCGCGCATGCACCAGGGGATCGATTTTGCTGCGCCGACGGGAACACCTGTGGTGGCCTCCGCTGGAGGCCGCGTTGCCCAGTCCGGCTGGGGCGGGGGCTATGGCAACATCGTGGTGATAGACCATGGCAAGGGCATGAAAACGCGTTACGCGCACCTGCACCGGATGAATGTGAAGGCGGGCCAGCAGGTTTCGCAGGGGCAGGTGATCGGGCAGGTCGGATCGACCGGCATGTCGACGGGACCCCACCTCCACTATGAAGTTTGGCAAAATGGCCGCCCGGTCGATCCGCGCTCGGCCAAACTCTCCATGGGCTCGCAGCTTGGCGGATCGGATTTGCAGACGTTCAAGGCCGAGATGGGCCGGTTGAAGGGCTTGCCGGCAGCTGGATGATGCGTTCAGCGAGCCCGCCAGACGAGGGGAAGCCCGGCCAGCAACAGTACGATGCCCAGTGCGCCCGCCAGCCGCCCGCCTTCGCTTGCGCTTAGCATGAAGTGGGCATAGCCGATGGCCGACCACAGCATCACGAGGCAGGTGCCCAGGAAGATGAGCGGTATGACGGGGTAGAGCGGCACCGCGAAGCCCGCCGCTTGCGGGTGAGTGCGGCGCAGGCGGAACAGCGCGAGCGCAATGAGCGCGAGGAACAGCCAGAAGGCCGGGGCCCCGAACGCCACCATTGCCGTGAAGCCGTCGCGCGCGGTCGCGCCATACGCTGTAAGGGCAAGGGCAATGGCCCCCTGCACGGCAAGCGCTGTGCGCGGCACGGAGCGGGCCCCATCCCATTTGCCGATGAAGCCGAACAGTGGGATATCCCGCCCCAGTGCGCACATCGCGCGGGCGCCGGTGATGACCGTTGCGTTCATGGTTGAAAGCGACGCTGCGACCACTGCTGCCCCTAGAATGGCTGCGGCGAAGGGGCCAAAGGCAGCATCGACCAGTGCGGTTGCTGGTGCCGGGGTCGCCGCCAAGCCTTCGCGGCCGAGGCCCCATAAAAGCGCTGCATTCAGGGCGAGATAGAGGAGCACGACAAGGGCGAGGCCGCCGACAAGGGCGCGCACCAAAGATTTCGCGCCGCCCTTCACCTCTGCCGACAGATAGGCAGCCTCGTTCCAGCCGCCATAGGCCAGCATGACGAAAACCAGCGCAAGTCCGATGCTTGCACCCTGGGGCGCGGGACCTGTCGGGAGGACGGAGCCGGGCGCGACCGTGGGTGCCGCGGCGATGACCAGCAGCATTGCGGCCAGCACAGCCGCTACGAGCCAGCGTTGGCCCTGGCGGCCGATTTCGAGGCTGGCCATGTTGGCGAGTGTAACCAGCAGAATGGCGATGCCGGCCCACAGCGCGGTTGAAGGGCCATCAGGCCAGAGAGCGGCGGCATAATCCCCGGCGACGAAGCCGACGGTTGCAATGGCGCCAGTCTGCATCACGGCGACGCGCGCCCACACGAACAGCGCGGAGATCCGCGCGCCCCAAGCCAGGCGCAGGAACTGATACTCGCCACCGATGGAGGGAAAACGCGAGGCAAGTTCCGCGTAGGAAAGCGCGCCGGTCAGGGCCGCGAGGCCGCCGATACCCCACAGCGCCAGCACCTGCCAGGAACTGTCGACTGCACCGGCCACCTCGGCGGGAACCCGGAAGATTCCGGCGCCGATAACGATGCCCACGGTCATCAACGCCACGTCGATGGCGGACAGGCTTCGGGCGGGTCGGGCGCCGGACGGGGGGCCGGAGCCGTGCATGGGTTCGGGCGGGCGGTGCGGGATCAGGCTGCGGGCTTGATACGGGTGGCAACCCAGCCGCGGCCCACCATCTGGTCTGCGTTCACGCGGCCTTCCAGTTCCTGCCCGTTGGCGCGGGTAAGGCTGATTCCGGTGCCGCGCATCTTGCCGTCGCGCAGCGGCCCGCCCTTGGGCATCTCCAGCATCTGATACGTCTGCTTTAGTTCCACAGCGAAGCGATCATTGCCGACTTCGAACGCCCAGCGGCCTGCGACATTGGCGGGCACGATCCAGAAATAGCCGGTCGCATCGTCGGTGTTGATCGTGCGCTCGGGCTCCCAGTCGCCCATGGAAAAGGCGTGGCTGACGACCCGTGTGCCGGGCTTCATCTTGAGGATCGTTTCCCGCAGTTTCAGGTTCAGGCTGGGGAGGAGGTACATTGTGACGACGGTCGCGTCAGTGAAATCGGTTTCGAAGATGTCCCCCTGCTGAAACGTGACCTTGCTGGCAACGCCGGCGCGTTGGGCGTTGCGGCGGGCGAGGGCAACCATTTCAGGATTGAACTCGATGCCGTGCGCCCTCGCGCCGAAATCCTTGGCGGCCGAAATCGCGATCTTGCCATCGCCTGAGCCCAGGTCGACGACATAATCGTCTGGTTTTACCTCGGCGACGGTCAGCATGGCCTTCACGAGGCTGTCGGGGGTCGGCACCCAAATAACGTCCTTGCCGGCCTGCCCGATTTCCGGCTGGAATTTGTCGTCACCCAGCTTTTCATCTGCGCGCTGGAACAGGGAAAGCTGAGCTGTGGACGCATCGATGATGGGATCGGTGAGTTGCGGCCCGGCCAGAGGATCTTCGGGATGCGGGGTGGTTTGCAGCATGTGGACCTGCGCTGCTGCGGGAACGGCCATTGCAGCCAATGTCAGCAGAACCAATGCCTTCATGACCTGTCTCTCCATGTTCGAACCACGCCCTTGCGGCATTCCTTGGCATAGCCGGCTTTACGTTGCGAGCGCCTTGCGACGAAACGTTTCTGCCCTCGACTATGGGGTGTCGGGCCGCCAGCAGGCAAAGATGGCGGTGGGCAGAAGCGTGCCGCGCGCTTCGTCGCGGATCGCCATTTCCCCGCAGCGGACGCCACCGGGCAGGTGAACAACCACCGGCTGTATCAGCCCATCAAGCGCAAGGGCTGAAAGGCGGATGGCGTAGGTGGTGAGGACCATCAGCTTGCTGCTGGCGTCCAGCAATTGCGCGCAGTCGGCGAGCAGGGCCGGGAGATGGTCTGTCAGGTCCCATACCTCGCCGTCCGGCCCGCGGCCGAATTTCGGCGGATCGAGCAGGATGGCATCGTAGCGACGTCCGCGCCGGACTTCGCGCGCGACGAACTTGCGGGCATCTTCCGTAAGCCAGCGGATCGGCTTTTCGGAGAGGCCGGACAGCTGTGCGTTGGCGCGGGCCTGTTCCACGGCCTTCTTGCTGGCATCGACATGGACGACGCGCGCGCCTGCTTTTGCAGCAACAAGCGATGCGACCCCGGTGTAGCCGAACAGGTTTAGCACGTCCGCGCCACCGGACACGGTTTTGCACACTGCGGCGAGTGCATCCCAATGGGGTGCCATGTCCGGAAAGAAGCCGAGATGGCGGAAGGGCGTGCATTGCGCATGCAGCTTCACGCCGGCCTGGGTGATGGGCCAGCTTGGTGGCACGGCCTCGGCAAGGCGCCAGCGGCCACCGCCCTCCTCGTCCGAACCGCCGACGAATTCGCCGTCTGCTTCCCAATCCGGCTGGGCAGGCGCCCACATGGCTTGCGGTTCGGGGCGGATGAAGCGGTATGGCCCGCAGCGTTCGAGCTTTCGGCCATGGCCGGAATCGAGGAGCGCGAAATCGGCCGAGGGTTCGGCGACCAGCGTTGCGAGTTGAGGATCGCGCACAGTGGTTGTTCAGGCGGCCAGGCGGTCGGCCTTGGGGCCAACGGCGGCAAGCGCCGGGGCCGACGCCAGCATGTCCGCCCCGACCCTGCGGACTTCGTCAAGCGTTGCGGCTTCGATCGCTGCGACGGCTTCGGCGGGGGGCAGGATGCGCCCGAAGGTGAGGATGCTGCGGCCCAGCCAATCGGATTGGCCGCCACAGCCTTCCAGTCCCATCAGGATGCCTGCCTTGATCTGCGCCTTTGCACGAGCCAGTTCAGCCGCATCCAGCGTATCGGCTGTGGCTTGCGAAACGTCGCGCAGCAGGGCCAGCGCGGCCGGGCCGTCCTTTGGACGCGAGGCGAAGTAGAGGCTGAGCACGCCTATGTCGCTATGCGGAGAATGCGACGCGCTGACCGAATAGGCAAGGCCGCGTTCTTCGCGTAATTCCTGGAACAGGCGGGAGGACATGCCGCCGCCGAGCGCTGTTGCGAACAGCTGGGCTGCATAATAGCCCGGTGCGCGCGCGTCTGGCCCGGAAAAGGCAAGCGCGACATGCAGTTGCTCTCCGTGTTTGGCATCCGGCAGCACGCCGCCGCCCCAGCGCGCGGGTTCAGGCTCGATATGGGTCTCGTTCGCGAGTGCGCCGAACAGCGCTTCGGCCTGCCGGACGAGCTTGTCGTGATCCACCTGGCCGGCGGCTGCCAGCACGAGACCGGGGCCGCGATACCGGCCATCCCGCCAGCGTAGCAGCGACGCACGGTCGAGCCCGGCGAGGCTGATGGCGGTTCCGAGAATCGACCGGCCCAGTGCCTGGTCGGGGAAGGCGACGGACTGCAGATTGTCGAACACCAGGTCGTCGGGCGTTTCCAGAGCCTCGCCGATTTCCGACAGGACGACTTCGCGCTCTTTCACGAGATCGTCCTCGTCGAAACGGGGGGCCATGACCAGTTCGCCGACAAGCTCCACCGCGAGCGGCAAGTCTGCGCCGAGGATGCGGGCGTGGAAGACGGTGGAATCGCGCGAGGTCCAGGCGTTGAGGCTTCCGCCGACATCCTCTATCGCTTCGGCGATAGCCCGGGCGGAGCGGGAGCGGGTACCCTTGAAGACCATATGTTCGAACAGGTGGGCAAGGCCGTTTTCGGCTTCGCTTTCGTGCCGCGCACCTACATCGGCGTTCAGCGCGACGGCTGCCGTTTCCATTCCGGGCATGGAGAGGCTGGCGACCGTGAAGCCGTTGGCAAGGCGGGTGACATCGGGTGTCAACATGCGGTTCTGGCCCGCATATATTCCTTCAGCGCTTCGGCGTCTGCGGCGAGCTTATCGTAGCGCTCTTCCCGGTCGAACAGGTGCTGCACGCGACGCGGCAGGTGCGGGCGCACGCCCGATGCACGCTCGACAGCGCCGGGAAATTTTGCCGGGTGTGCGGTGGCTAGCGTGACGATAGGGCCGACCATGTCTGCTGTGCGCGCCCTTGCAGCGGCTAGCCCGATGGCGGTGTGCGGATCGAGCAGCTGGCCGCATTCGGCATGGGCCCAGGCCAACGTCTGCATCATGCGCGCTTCATCGACCTTTTCTGCGAGGAGCAGCGTGGATGCTTCCGCCCGCTGGGCTTCAGAGAGGCCGATCACGCCAATGGTTTCGAAATTGTGCATCATTTGGGCGAGCGCTGCACCGTTCCGGTTGTTGAGATCGAACAGCAGGCGTTCGAAGTTGCTAGACACCTGAATGTCCATCGAGGGGGTAGACGTAGGCGTGACCGTGCCGACCGAATAGTCGCCCGCGTTCAGCGCGCGCGCAAGGATGTCGTTGACGTTGGTGGCGACCAGCAGTTTGCCAACCGGCAGGCCCATGCGCGCAGCGGCATAGCCTGCGAACACGTCGCCGAAATTGCCGGTGGGAACCGAAAAGCTGACCTTGCGGTGCGGCGCGCCAAGCCGGACGCCAGCATAGAAATAATAGACGATCTGGGCCAGCAGCCGGGCCCAGTTGATACTGTTGACGGCGGACAGGGTCATTTCCGCGCGAAAAGGTGCATCGTTGAACAGCCGCTTCACCAGTGCCTGGCAATCATCGAAGCTACCGTCGACTGCAATGTTGTGGACATTGGCGGCGAGCACTGTTGTCATCTGGCGGCGCTGCACTTCGGATACGCGGCCCGCCGGATGGAGCATGAAGATGGTGATGCCAGGCCGCCCGGCAACGGCCTTGATCGCAGCCGAGCCCGTATCTCCGCTGGTGGCACCGACAATTGTGAGGCGTTCGCCTGCGCCAAGGAAATGCCCGAACAGGTTCCCGAGCAGCTGGAGCGCGACATCCTTGAAGGCGAGCGTCGGGCCGTGAAACAGCTCTAGTAGCCAGTGCTGTTCGTCGAGCTGCACCAGCGGCGCGATGGCCGGGTGGCCGAAATCGCCATAAGCGGCAGCGATAAGGGCTTTTAGCGCATCGTCGGAAAGGCTGCCGGAAACGAAGGGCTGCATGACGCGGAACGCGGTTTCGACATAGGAGAGGCCAGCCATTGCCTCGATTGCGGCGGCATCGAAGTGCGGCCAGCTTTCGGGCACATAAAGGCCGCCGTCGGTGGCGAGGCCGGCCAGCGTGACGCCCTTGAAATCCAGGATCGGGGCCGTGCCCCTGGTGCTTTGATAATGCATGTCGGCGGCGGAACTAGCCCTGACCCCCACCTGACGCAAGGTTGGGGTTCGCCTCGCGTCGCCATCGGCGGACATAGAGGGCGTAGATGACAGACAGGATGACCGCGAAGCCGAACCACTGGACCGCATAGCTGAGATGGTTGTTGGAGATGGTGTCGAGGCCCGGCGACGCCGATGGCGTGAGCGGCGGAGCAGACTGGCTTTGCACGAGGATCCATCTGTCTCCTGCGCCTTTCACGAGCCGCCCTTCGAAGGTGGCCATGCCGCCCAGAATGGAGAGGGGTTCCGGGCGCGGACTCCAGCCCGTGTCACGGGTGACAGGAGTTTCACCTGCTCGGCAGCCGGACAGGTAGGAATAGCCGCTCTTGCCGGTCAGGCTGCGGCCAGCGCGAAGATCGGCAAGGCCGCCGGGGCACGAAAGCCTCAGGCGGGCGAGGCGGAACTGGGCTTCGGGCGGGATGGGGCCGGTCCCGATGTCGAGCATCGGGGCGTTGGCGTTGCGAGCCAGATCGCCGAGCAGCGCCTCTTTCCAGTCAGCGCGGTGAACTTGCCAGAACCCGAAGCCGACCAGGATGGGCACTGCCACCAGCACCATCAACGTGGGGACCAGCGGCAGGCTGCGCTTCAGGTCTGCTTCAGGACGGGAAAGCCCCGGCACTTTCGCGCCGGGGCCCCCGGTGTTCTGCTGGTTGCCGGGGCGGTTAGCCAACCGCGGCGGCCCCGAAGTTGGAGCCCCAGATGTAGATGGTGAGGAACAGGAACAGCCATACCACATCGACGAAGTGCCAGTACCAAGCGGCTGCCTCGAAACCGAAATGCTGCTTGGGTGTGAAATCGCCGAGATAGGCGCGCCACAGGCAAACGGCGAGGAAGATCGTGCCGACGATAACGTGGAAGCCATGGAAACCGGTCGCCATGTAGAAGGTGGCGCCATAGATGTTGCCGGCAAAGCCGAAGGTCGCGTGGCTGTACTCATAAGCCTGAAGCAGGCTGAACAGAAAGCCGAGGATCACAGTGAGCCAGAGACCGTTCTTGAATCCTTCGCGATCGCCGTGGATGAGGGCGTGATGCGCCCAGGTGACCGTGGTGCCCGAGAGCAGCAGGACCAGCGTGTTGAGGAGAGGATAGACGAACGGGTCAAGCGGCTCGATCCCGGTGGGCGGCCAGACACCGCCGACGGCTTCGCCACCATGCGGGAACAGGGCGGCTGAGAAGAAGGCCCAGAACCAGGCGACGAAGAACATAACTTCGGACGCGATGAACAGGATCATGCCGTAGCGGTGGTGCAGCTGGACGACGGGGGTGTGATCGCCGCTGTTCGCTTCGTCGCGCACGTCGGAAAACCAGAAGAACATGGTGGCAACCACACCGATGAAGCCGGCACCCGAAACGAGGGTGCCCATAGCCATTTCATGCCACCACATGACAAAGCCGCCCAGCATTATCATGGCGGTAACGGCCCCCATGATCGGCCAGGGGCTGGGGGGCAGAATGTGGAAATCGTGTGTCTTGCCGGAAGCCATAAGTCTCACCTGTTCGTTCGTCGGTTTGCCCCTAGCCCGGCTTCCCGGGTGGGGCAATATCGTCAGGACTTGCGCGCCGGAATTTCTGCGCTGCCGGTGGCGTAGATGCCGGGAGGGCTGGTAGGAGCAGCCACGGGAAAAAATGTGTAGGACAGCGTGATTTCGTCGATGTCCCGTGTGTCCGGGTCTTCGAGGATGGCCGGGTCTACGAACCAGACGACCGGCATTTCGACCGATTGCCCCGGAGTCAGCGTCTGCTCGTTGAAGCAGAAGCACTGGATCTTGTTGAAATATTTTCCCGCGCTTGCCGGCGAGACATTGAAGGTCGCCGTTCCGGTGGTAGCAATGGCAGACGTGCTGGTCGCCCGGTAATAGGCGAGGTTCTGCTCGCCGATCTTTATTTCGACCGTTTTCGTTGATGGCGCGAACTGCCACGAAAGATCCCGGACATTTCCATCAAAGCGGACCTTGATCGTTCGCCCGGCAAGAGCCTGGACCTGTTCGGCCGTGGGGGCGTCGGAGGCCTCGGCCTTCATGGTGGTGCCGCCAAAGCCGGTAACCTGGCAGAAGATGCGGTAGAGCGGGACCGAGGCATAGGCGAGGCCGACCATTCCGACAGCGACGGCGGCGGCCATCAGGCCAGTGCGCAGGTGGCTTCGTTCGGGCAGGGCCGTGTTCATGTGATGACCTTCGATACGGTGATGCCATAGAACAGCGCTGCAAAGGCCGCTAGTACGATCCCGATCACGATATTGCGCTTGCGCCGGCGGATGACGAAGGCGGCTTCCTCCTCAGGGGTCCAGTTCACGCTGCAACTCCATCGGCAACGAGGGCCGCGAAAATGAGGAAAAGATAGAGGATGGAGTATTTGAACAGCCGCTTTTCCGCCTGCATGTCTGCGGACTCTTCTGATTTGCTGCGGAATACTGCGACGGATAGCGCGAGGAACAATGCGCCCAGAACGGCAGCGGCGATGCCGTAGATCGGGCCGGTCAGGCCCAGCGTCCAGGGCGCGACAGACACGGCGACCAGCACCAGCGTGTAGACCAGGATCTGCTTGCGGGTTTCGGTGATCCCGTGGGTGACGGGGAGCATCGGGATTCCGGCCTTGGCGTAATCGGTGCGCACGAACAGCGCGAGCGCCCAGAAATGCGGCGGTGTCCAAGCGAAGATGATCGCGAAGAGCAGCACGGGGAGTGTTGTCACGTCTCCGGTCACCGCGGCCCAGCCGATGATCGGCGGGAAGGCGCCGGCTGCGCCGCCGATCACGATGTTCTGCGGCGTGCGGGGCTTGAGCCAGATCGTGTAGACGACAGCGTAGAAGAAGATCGAGAACGCCAGCCAGGCGGCTGCAATCCAGTTAGTTGCAAAGCCGAGCGTGACGACAGACGCAACCGAAAGGATGATGGCGAAGCCCAGCGCTTCATCCCGGCTGAGGCGCCCGGCGGGCAGCGGCCGGTCGGCCGTGCGCTTCATGATGCCGTCGATATCGGCTTCCCACCACTGGTTGAAGGCGGCGGCTGCCCCGGCACCGACTGCGATGCACAGGATGGCGACGAACGACAGGAAGGGGGATAGCGTGCCGGGGGCCACTAACAGGGCGCAGGCGGCTGTGAAGACCACGAGCGTCATTACACGCGGTTTCAGCAACGCCCAGAAATCGCGCCATTCCGAGACCGACAACGCGTGACCGATTGCGGGGGCGTTTCCAGAAGCGGGAAGAGCACCCGCGGGCGCTCTTCCGTTTTCAACAGGATGGGGGTTCGTAGCCATCAGCTTAGTGCGCGCCCTTGACCTTGGTAAGATCAGGAACGGTTTCGAACTGGTGGAACGGCGGTGGGGAGGACAGCGTCCACTCTAGCGTCGTGGCGCCTTCGCCCCAGG
>Ga0335395_10000556_pt1 | contig 23288 bp, 14 predicted proteins | sample MAT02_FD_205744 | JGI IMG/M metagenome (GOLD analysis project Ga0335395, IMG submission 205744) | Freshwater microbial communities from Lake Fryxell liftoff mats and glacier meltwater in Antarctica - MAT-02 (spades assembly) (version 2) ...
CGGAGACGTGCCGTCTCCGGGGTGCACGGGCCAGCGGCGTGCGGCGCAGCCTGTCGCAGCAGCAAGATAGCGCACCCACCCCGCTTGCCATCGGCCCGATGCGCATTTACGTCCCCCGGCGTGACAGGCGCGAAAATCCGGATACGAACCAGCAGTCAGCGAACCTGGATTCCAGCGCTGCTCCTGCTCGCCGTGCTGCTGCGCGGGCTTGTTCCTGCCGGCTGGATGCCGGCCCTCGGCATGGATGGTCCGCAGCTCGTCATCTGCACCACCAATGGCCTCGTCGCAGCTCCGGCCGACATGTTCGCATCAGGCGAGGATCACGCGCCGCCAGCCTCAGCCGATCATAGTCCCTGCGCCTTCGCTGGGCTGGGGGTGCCGATCCTTCCCGCGGCGGTTGCAATCGTCACCGCCTGCGCACTGCTGATCCTGCAAGGCGCGCCGCCTACCGGCCCACCCCCCGCAGTCGACGACACCCGCAGCCACATCCGCCCCCCGGCCCAGGCGCCACCAACCCAGCGCTAGACCAACCGGCCCTGCCGGAATCGCCCGCCGCGACGGCTGTCGTGGCGGACATTGCTGTCTTGCCAAGGAATGTTCGTGTCATCTCATCATCGTCTGCCAGCCACCGCGCTGGCGGCTCTTGCGCTGTTCATCGTCTCCACGGGCATGCCCGCCCACGCACAGGGCGTCGGCAACCGGGCCAGGCCCGATGACATCATCGTCACGGCTTCCGTTGCGGTTTCGCGCACCGCGCTGACCAACGTCCAGTCCCGCCGCCAGCTGGAGCGCGTGCCCGGCGCCATTGGATCAGTGGCATCCGAAAGCTTCTCCGACGATTTCACCCAGAGCCTCGGCGACGCGCTGCTGTGGACCCCGGGTGTCTTCGCCGACCCGTCAGCCCCGCGCGAAAGTCGAATCTCCATACGCGGCTCCGGTCTCAACTCCGGCTTCGAGCGGCGCGGCATCACCGTGCTCCGCGATGGCATTCCCATCACCCGCGCATCGGGCTCGACCGAGTTCCAGGAGGTCGACCCGCTGTCCATCGCGCGTATCGAGGTGTTCAAGGGCGCAAACGGTCTGCGCTTCGGTTCGTCGGCGCTGGGTGGCGCGATCAACATCGTGTCGCCGGTCGGCTTCAGCATGGCGACGCCACTTTTGCTGCGCGCAGAGGGGGGGAGCTTCAACACGCTGCGCGGAAGCATCCAAAGCGGTGCCGAACTGGGCGTTGGCGATTACTGGTTCGGCGTCACCGGCCTGAAAAGCGACGGCTTCCGCGATCAGAGCGCGGTCGAAAGCGTCTACGGCTTCGGCAACATCGGGCTTCGGCTGTCAGACCGGGTGGAAACCCGCTTCTTCCTCACCATCCTGCACGACGCTTTCGAACTCGCAGGCTCGCATCGCCTCGAAGATGCGCTGGCCAATCCCAGCGCCGCCGGCCGCCCCGTCACCATACCCAGCCCGGTTCCCGGCCGTCCACCGATCGTGCTTGATCCGGGGCCCGAAGCCGACGACTGGGATCGCAACCTCGGCGTCATCCGCCTTGCCAACCGAACCGTGGTGGATCTCGAAGCGGCCCGGCTGGAAGCCGGGCTCTGGTATTCGCACCGGACGCTGGATCACGCCATAACCCGCTTTGCCGGAATCATCGACCAGAACGAAGACGAGATCGGCGTCTTTGGCGAGATCGGAAATGGCGGAAACCGCGACCGCGAAACACTGGAATGGCTGATCGGCGTTCAAGCCAATAGCGCAAGCAACAACGCCCGGACCTGGGCCAACAACAGCGGGGCGCCGGGCGCCTTGCGCAACCAGTCCACGCAGGATTCAGCCAATATCGTGGGCTATGGCCAGGTGGATGTGGGGCTGGAGGATCAGTTTCGCCTCATCGTCGGCGGCCAGTTCGCAGCTGCACGGCGCGATGTGACCGCCGTTCTCAACAGCGTGTCGGGCCGGCGCATTTATCGTCAGTTCAACCCGCGCCTTGGCCTGCTCTTCACACCGGCAGACAATGTGCAGGTCTTCGCAAACGTCAATCGCAGCTTCGAGCCGCCGAGCCTCGCCGACCTGACAGCGGGCGGCGCCTTTCCGTTCGCCCCGCTCGACGCGCAGCGGGCCTGGACCGCCGAGGTGGGCGCTCGAGGCCAGCAGGGCATATTGGCCTTCGACATCGCGCTGTATCGCGCCTGGGTTGAGAACGAGTTCATCGATCTGCTGGCACCCAACGGGCAATCCTCCTTCACCGTCAATGCGGATCGCACCATCCGGCAAGGGGTCGAAGCCGGCGTGGATCTGTTCCTCCTGCGCCGTGTCGATTCCGGCGGCGTGAACTTCGTGTTCCGGCAGGTCTGGACGTTGAACGACCTCCGCTTCGATTCCGACCCCATCTTTGCCGACAACTGGCTGGCAGGAGTGCCGCGCAACGTGCTGGCCAGCGAGTTCAGGGTCGACAGCGCGGCCGGCTGGTATCTGGGCGGAAACCTGCGCTGGGTGCCCCAGGGCCCCTTTATCGATTATGCCAACACCACGCGTGCACCCGGCTATGACCTTTGGGGCCTCACCGCCGGCTGGCAGATCGGCGAGCGGGTCCGCATCTTCGGTTCCGTCGAAAATCTGTTCGACACCGCACACATCTCCAACGTCGCAACCAACGCCAACCAGCAACGCGAACGCGCAGCCGCCTTCACGCCAGGACAGGGCCGCGCGCTGTTTGTCGGCGCGTCGGCAAACTTCTGAGAAAAGGGCAAGATTATGGCCACCAGCACCCTCGATTCCACCCGGGCCTCGCCGTCGTCGCGCAAGCCGAAATGGCGGCTGTTTGCCATCCGCTGGCATCATCTGCTGGCGCTGTTGGGCGGCGTGGCGCTTCTGCTTTGGGGACTGTCCGGCCTGCTCCACCCGATCATCACTGCGTTCGGGCCGCAGCAGGCGGTCTTCTTCCCGCCCGAACGCCCGGTCGATCTGCAGGGTGCCCGCCCCATCGCCGAAACGCTGAAGGCAGCGGGCATCGGGCAGGCAGCCGCCATCAAGGTGATCGTCGGCGAAACCGAAAACCTTCTGCAGGTGACAGAAAGCCAGGATGTTCCGCGGCGCTATTTCCGCCTTGCGGATGGCACCGAACTGCCAGGGCACGATCGCGTCCACGCCATCTGGCTCGCCCGCTACTATTCCGGCGAGCAGAACGCGCCGGTTCGATCCGCCGAACAGGCGACCGAATTCTCCGAAGGCTATCCGGCGGTCAACCGGCTGCTGCCCGTCTATCTGGTGCAGTTCGAACGGCCTGACAATCTCGCGCTCCACATCTACACCGAAACCAATGCCGTCGCGGCAGTCGGCAACGATTTCAAGGCCGGGCTTCAGCAGTGGTTCCAGTGGGTCCACACGTGGAGCTGGATGCCGCGCGAAGCCGAATGGCCGCGCATCGTGCTGATGGCGGCTCTGGTCGGGTCGCTGTTCGCGCTCGCCATCACCGGCACGATGATGCTTGTGCTCATACGCCGCAAGGTGCGGGCCCCGGGCACGCGGGGCTGGCACCGGATCGCCGGTTATGCCCTTGCGCTGCCGCTTCTGATGTTCTCTTCCAGCGGGCTGTTCCACCTTTTCCAGAATGGATGGGACGAACCCCAACGCACACTGGCCCTGTCACCCCCGATTGCAATTCCGGCCGATGGTTTCGCGCTCAATGAAATATGGTCCGATCTGTCGCAGGGCCTGAATGTCAACGGCGTCTCGCTGGTGGCGGCGCAGAATGGCACGCTGCTCTACCGCCTGTCCCTCGCCCCGGATCGCAAGGACGGGCCGGTCACCGCCACCGCGATCCGCATTGCCCGGTTCGATGGCGCAGCCCGAACCGGGCCCGCGCTCTATGTCGAAGCGGCAACCGGGAAGGCCTGGCAACCCGGAGACCGGGAACTGGCGCTGCAGATGGGCGAACGGTTCACCGGCGTCGGGCGCGATGCCATCACAAAGACAAGGCTCGTCACCCGCTTCGGGCCAGCATATGATTTCCGCAACAAGCGCCTGCCGGTGTGGCAGCTGGATTATGGCGCACCCGTCAACGCCACCATTTTCATTGATACGGCAACCGGCGTTCTGGCCGACCAGACAGCAAACAGCGCCAAACCCGAGCGCTGGAGCTTCAGCATGCTCCACAAGTGGAACTTCCTGTTCCCGCTCGGCCGCAACGCACAGAATATCATCGTCAGCGTGACCGTGCTCTTCAGCATCGCGCTGATGGCCCTCATCGGCCTGCAGATGGACCTGAAACGCCGCGCTCGCACGGCAAGGCGCGACAATCACTGAAACTGCATCTGAAACAATTGCCCGTGTTGTCCGGGCATCGGAAACAATTGCCCCTCAAGCCACCTCCGGCACCCGCGCCGCAATCCGCGCCGCCCACTCCGCAGGCCCCGTCCGATGCACGCTCGTCCCGGCGGAATCCACCGCCACCGTCACAGGCATGTCGCGCACCTCGAATTCGAAGATGGCCTCCATCACCCCGCCCATCAACGGCCAGCCCGCCTCTTGCGGCAATGGCGCGACCATCGGCTTTGCAGCCAAATCCCCGGCCGAAGCAGATGCCTGGCACGCAGCGGGCCTCGCCAACGGCGGCACCACCTGCGAAGACCCGCCCGGTGTCCGCGCGGGCGGCATGGGCAGCCTCTACCTCGCCTACCTCCGCGATCCCGCAGGCAACAAGCTCTGCGCCCTTCACCGCATGTAAGCCGCAACACTCCGGAGACGTGCCGTCTCCGGGGTGCACGGGCCAGCGGCGTGCGGCGCAGCCTGTCGCTTCGGGCTATTCATTTGCTATTCGTGTCACAGACGATCTGCGGTCCTATTCGAACATTCAGAAGATCGCCATCAGGACAGCGCTTGCCAGCCTACATATCCGGCTGTTGCGATCACCATCACCGCAAAAACCGTTCGCGCCATCGCGACCCGCCCGGCGAGCAGGTGACTGACCGGGATGGCGACGGGCGCTCGTCATCCGGCCGCGAAAACCAATCCGACCATATTAGCCAGAGCGCCGTCACCCTGCCCGACATCCACGTCACTGCCCCGCTCTGGACAGCCCCCCGCCGCGCTGATGCCGGATCCCGGCCAACAGCGCGGCGCCAGGACCGCGGTCATGCAACCGGCGTCATGCTCGCAACCTGATGTCGTCGGCGTGCTCGGGATAGGGCGCCGTGGGGCGGTCGGCCGTCGGCTTCCCCGCGAGGTGGCTTGCAAACCCGTGGTTGATGTCGCGGTGATGTGCTTCGTCGGCACGCACAACCAGCACCACGTCGCGCAGCGTTGCGTCGTCCGGCAGCTTCCAATAATGGCGCGCAATGGCTGGAGCGGGCACATTCTCGGCACGGCCCTCGTCGATCTCTGCAAGATAGAATGTATAGCTCATCACGGCTTCCTCCTCGAAATAGCCGACGATCCGGTGGGCTGTTCGGGGGGAGACAAGGTAGAGCAGGAAGAAGGCGATGTAGAAGGCGCCCTGGATAAGCTGGATGACGAGCCGTTCGAACCAGGTCGGTTGTGCAATCTGGATGAATGTCATCAGATGCATGCGCTCGTTTTCGGCTTCTTCCATCAGCGTGCGGATCCAGCCATGATCGTCCTGCATCCGCCGAAGCGAAGTCAGGTGCTGGATTGTGGCACCCACCATGCCCGGCACACCGGCAACGGTTTCAAGCACGATGGCCCGGTGGCCATAGCGTTTCGCGAAGAAGGTATCGGCGCAGAAGCGCAAAACCTTGGTAAATCCGAGCGCGAAGTGATCGGACATACCCTGCGGTGGGTGGTGAATGCGAGGTTCAGCGTCCCGTTCGCCGTCGAGCGAACCGGGTGAAGGTGTAAGAACAGAATTGACCACTGCTATCTCCGGCGTTCAGCGGGAGCGCTGGATGTCTCCCAATCGTCGGATGCTGTCACGATACTCCGCCGACGCCCCTGTATAGCAGGAAAATGGACTGATGACTGCATTGCACTCGGGAGAAAACCTTTCTCGGCGTGCCACATTTTGCCGCATCGACGTGCTCCTCAGCATCGCACTGATGGCCCTCATCGGCCTGCAGATGGGCCTTAAACGCCGCGCACGCACGGCCAGGCGCGACATTGGTGGAAACGGCAACAGGCTCCATTGCCCGTGGTATCACGGGCATCGGAAACAATTTCCGTGGTATTACGGGCATCGGAAACAATTGCCCGTAGTCTCACTGGCATCGGAAACCATTGCCCTCAAGCCACCTCCGGCACCCGCGCCGCAATCCGCGCCGCCCACTCCGCAGGCCCCGTCCGATGCACGCTCGTCCCGGCGGAATCCACCGCCACCGTCACAGGCATGTCGCGCACCTCGAATTCGAAGATGGCCTCCATCCCCAAATCCTCGAACGCCAGCACCCTTGCGGCCTTGATGGCCCGCGCCACCAGATAGGCAGCACCCCCCACCGCCATCAGATACGCCGCCTTGTGCTTCGCGATCGCAGCGATGCCCGCCGGCCCGCGCTCGGCCTTGCCCACCATCGCGATCAGCCCGGTCTTCGCCAGCATCGCTTCGGTGAACATGTCCATCCGCGTCGCCGTGGTGGGGCCGGCGGGGCCAACCACTTCGTCGCGCACCGGGTCCACCGGGCCCACATAGTAGATGACGCGGTTGGTGAAGTTTACCGGCAGCGTCTCGCCCCGCTCCAGCATGTCCACCATCCGCTTGTGCGCCGCATCCCGCCCGGTCAGCATCCTGCCGTTCAGCAGCAACCGGTCTCCCGGCTTCCACGAAGCGACAATCTCCGGCGTCAGCGCATCCAGATCAACCCGAATGGCGTCGGACGAAGGCTTCCAGTCCACCTTGGGCCATTTCGAAAGGTCGGGCGCCGGCAGATAGGCCGGGCCCGATCCATCCAGATGCACATGCGCATGCCGCGTCGCCGCACAGTTCGGAATCATCGCAACAGGCTTGGATGCCGCATGCGTCGGATAATCCAGGATCTTCACGTCCAATATGGTGCTCAGCCCGCCCAGCCCCTGCGCGCCGATGCCCAGCGCATTCACCGCGTCATGAATCTCGATCCGCAACGCCTCGATCCGGTTCGCCGGCCCCCGCGCCTTCAGCGCCGCCATGTCGATCGGCCCCATCAGCGATTCCTTTGCCAGCACGACCGCCTTTTCCGCAGTCCCGCCGATGCCGATCCCCAGCATGCCCGGCGGGCACCAGCCGGCGCCCATCAGCGGCACCGTCTTCACCACCCAGTCGACGATGTTGTCCGAAGGGTTCAGCATCACGAACTTCGACTTGTTCTCCGAACCGCCGCCCTTGGCCGCCAGCGCAATCTCCAGATGGTCCCCCGGCACCATCTCCACATGGGTCACCGCCGGCGTATTGTCTCGGGTGTTCACCCGCGAAAAGGCCGGGTCGGCCACGATCGAGGCGCGCAGCTTGTTGTCCGGGTGCCCATAGGCCCGCCGCACCCCCTCGTTCACCATCTGGTCCAGCGTCATCGCCCCGGCCCCCGATGTCTCCCAGCAAACCCCCATCCCCACCTTCACAAAGGCGACAACGATCCCGGTATCCTGGCAGATCGGCCGATGCCCCTCAGCGCACATCCGGCTGTTGGTCAGGATCTGTGCAATCGCATCCTTCGCCGCCGGGCTTTCTTCAAGGTCATAAGCCCGCCCCAGCGCCTCGATGTAATCCAGCGGGTGATAATAGCTGATGTGCTGCAACGCATCCGCCACCGTCTCGATCACATCCTCACTGCGGATCAGCGCCATCGGTCAGTCTCCTTTGTGGAGCCGCTGTAAAGAGAAACCGTGCAACGCCGCAAGGCCGCCGGCGATGCCCCGCAATCGGAACAGGTTCAGGCGCTGCCCCGGCCGCGGAAGGTGCTTTGCCAGAAGCTCACAACAGCCATGCTGCCCAGCAGCATCAGGCCCAGGCCAGCCAGGCTATGCACGATCCGCAGCGGCAAGCTCAGGCGGCTGCCGGCCATGCGCGCGGCATGCAACGGATAGAGCGCGTTCTGCGTGCGGACCGCCAGCGGTGCCGCCAGCGCGTCGCGCGACAGCAGAATGTGGCCACCTGCCGAAAGCCACAATGTGGTCCGCCCATTGGGATGCCATTCGGCGGGCTGCCGCATCCGGATCTGCACCGAATCGCCCGGGCGCTTTGGCCATATCAGAATGCGCAGCTCGGCATCGGGAAAGCGATTGCGGGTACTAGCCAGCAGCGCCGGCCAGTTCGGCGCGGCGGCGGGGGTGGCGGGCGCGGGCGGTTTTGGCTGCCACTCGGCCACATCGGCCGCCGGCGACAGCGGTGCCAGTACCAGGGCCGCCAGCGGCTTCAGCACCATCAGCGCGCCGGTCGCGGCCACCAGCACGATCGGCAGCGCCAGCACCACGCCGACATCCCGGTGGTGGCGCAGGATCGCCGGCCGTGTCAGGCGCGCCGGTAACGCCCGCCACCGGAAGGTGCGGCGGGTAGGCCACCACAGGATCAACCCTGTGACGGCAAACAGGATCGCCGCGAGCCCCAGCCAACCGGCAAACAACGCGCCAGCCTCGCCCAGCAGCAGATGGTGGTGCAGATCGAACAGCAGCGTTTCCGGCCGATCCCAGATGCTCGACCACCGTGCCAGCAGCCGGCCATCATGGGCGATATAGGCGCCGGCCCCATCGCTCAGGCCGGCCTGCGCGACCCCGAACTCGGGCGATGGCAAGGTGACATAGGATGCGCCCAGCCGCTCGACGGTGGCGATGATGGCCTGTGTTTCCGCCGCCGTGGCGGCGCGCGGCAGCTGGTCCACCGCGACCCACCACGGCTTCCACAACAGGATCGTGCCCGAAATTCCCAGCATGGCCAGCCCCAGGCCCACCAAGCCGCCCAGCCAGCGATGGGTCAGCGCCAGCGCCGACCGTATCAGAAGTTGCCCAGCCACGACACTGTCAGGCTCCTCCCTCGCCCGGCGAAGAAGCGCAGATTATCGGTCGGGCGCTGGGTATCGCTATTGTAATCGATATACTGCCGGTTCAGCAGATTCTGCCCCGAAAGGCTCACCTGCCCCCAGGCCGTCTGCAGCGCCACTGCGCCGTCCAGCACATGATAGCCGCCAAAATCGTTGCGCCGGTCGCCGCCGTCGAAGCGGCGGGAAAAGTGGGTGCGCGATTGCACCCGCAGCGCCAGCGGTCCCTTTGCCCAGTCGGCCGAAAGGTTCAGCCGGTCCGGCCCGATGTTTGCGCCATCCAGATCGGCATCCACCTGGCCGTCGCCATTTCTGTCTACCCGCCCGTCCAGATGCGAATAGCCGATGCCCAGCCGCAGGCCCTCGATCGGCGTCGCGGTCGACACGTTCAGCTCCAGTCCTTGGATTTCGATCCGCTGCCGCTGCACTTCGAACACATCGCCCACCAGCACCAGCAACTGGCCGCGATCGCTGTTCGACCAGAAATAGGTGAGACTGGCAGCCACCGGCCCGCGCTTCACCTCGAAACCCACTTCCTGATTGCCGGCGATCACAGGCGCGATATCCAGAAATTCGCCCAGATCGACGCCCGGCGTCCGAATGGCCCGGGTAATGCGACCCACGTCGGGCACGGTATAGCCCTGCGAATAGCTGGCATAGGCGCGCAGGCCCGGGATCGGCTCCAGCACGATGCCGCCACTGGGCAGCAGCCGGTGGAAACCGGGCGAACCGCCAACCACCTGCTGCGGGCCATAGAACCACAAAGTCTCATAGTCAGGAATGTCGATGCGCACATTTTCCCAGCGCAGCCCGCCGGCGAACCGCAGCTTCCCATCGAACAGCTTAAGATTCGCCTGGGTGAAGGGGGCGATGCTGCGATAATCGGTCGGTGGCACCCAGGCCCGATCGGTTGCCTCCAGCTTCTGCACCGTCGCATCGGTCAGCAGGTCCACCCCCAGCACGAGGTTCAGCGGCCCCATCCCGCGCTCCCAGCTGGCATTCACGCCCCATTTGCGACTGATGTTCTGCGATTGATCGAACAGCGTTCCCAGCGGTGCGATCGCCGGATCCTGAAAATCGGCGAACACGCCACCACCATAGATGTCGGCCGTGCGGCTCCAGAAGCCGCGCACCCGCAGCGCGCCGCCAGCCAGCTCATCGGCGCTCAGCGTCAACGACAGGGTCTCGGCCAGGTTTTCCGGCGGCTCGCCCGCCACCGCGCCGGGCGCGCCGGTGGAGGGCAGGCCGGTGGCGCGGTTGCCGGCCACCGCGATCAGGTCTCCGTCGCCCTGCAGGTGAAAGCGCTGGCCCATGGCTTCCAGCCGCACGCCTTCAGACAGCACCAACCCCACCTTGGCAAACAGGCTGAAGCTGCTGGAATCCATCAGGTCGCCCTGCGTGCCGTCGGGTGCAACGCGCCGCTCCTGCCCGTCGCGGAATGCAGCGCGCCGTTCGAAGGCGGCGCCGGCCACCACATCCAGCCGGCCCCACCGGTTGGCAACCAGCGCGCCAACCTTGCCGCCGAAGCCATCGCCGTGCCAGCCATTCTCGGCCGTGCCTTGCAGGATGGTGCGCCCACTCCAGCCGTCCGTGATCGGTGCCGAAACGGTCACCTGGTTAATGACCCCGCCGGTGCCGCCGATGCCCTGCAGCGCGTTCGATCCCAGGATCAGCTCCACCCGATCGACGAAGAACGGATCGATGGTGAAACCGTCGCGCGACCCGTCGCGCAGCGGCGCCGTCTGCGGAATGCCATCGATGGCAAACAAAGGCGATCGGCCGCGCAGCGTTTCGCCCTGTCCGGTCAGCTTCTGCCGCGATGGCGAGAAGCTGGGCGTCAGCGCGGCAATGGCATCCACCACAGAGCCCGATATCAGCAGCTGCCGCTCCAGCGTTGCCCGGTCGATCACCTTGGCCGTCAGCGGCAGGGCGGTCAGCGGCAGGGTCGTGCGCGCGGCCATCACCACGATTTCGCCCGCACCCGTGGCGGCACCGGCGGGCGTATCAGCAGCCCGGGCGGCAAAATGGGCGATAAAGGCAGCAGACAAAAGCAAGGCAAAGCGCATCAGAGGTCTTTCGATATTGACAATCACTAGCACCCCTATTGCGAATGCTTCTTAAAAGAGCAACCCCGTTTCAGCACTGGCCTCCAATCGTGTAATCCTGTCGCATCCGGCTGCCACATTGCCACAAAACTGTGCATCATTCCGGTATAAGCCGGATCACCTTTTCCGCCCTGCCGCGTCGGCCCCGCCGGTGCCTTCGTCGCGCCAGCCCACCCCGTTTCGCAGCATGACTCGCTAACCCCTTGCGGGGGCTTGGGCATCGGGCCCGGGTTGGATCATCGCAGACCACCGCACGCCCCGGTGGGCCACCGCTGCAATCCATCCACACTCCGCCCCATGATGCCGCACGCCGTCAATTTCCCGCTTGCAAGCCCGCGCCAAAGTGGCACTATGTTTAGTTGTTAGGGGGGCAGATCACCCCTACAACTTGTGTCCGGACATCGAAGCGCATGTCGCCGCGCCAATACTGGCGGTCGCAAAAATGCCCGGGCAATGCTATATCGGAAGGCCTCGGGCGCACCCAGGCCAAACGTAACAAACGACGAGAGATTGAGGGAAAAAGATGGATTTGCAGCGCAGCGATTCGCCGTCAGACGACACGGCCGCAGCTACCACAGCCGCAGCAAACACAGCCGCAGCAAACACAGCCGCCGCCAAGCCCGACAGCCACGCAATCTATGGCCCCAGATTCCCGGTGCAGACAGATCCCTCGCGCGATAAGCTGCTCACCGATTTCGGCATCGAAACCTTGAAGGATCGCTACCTCCTTCCCGGCGAAGGCCCGCAGGATCTCTTCGCCCGCGTCGCCGCTGCCTATGCCGATGATGCCGACCATGCCCAGCGCCTCTACGATGCCATGTCCCGCCTCTGGTTCATGCCCGCCACCCCTGTGCTCTCCAACGGCGGCACCGGGCGCGGCCTCCCGATCAGCTGCTACCTGAACTCCGTGTCCGACAGTCTCGAAGGCATCGTCAACACCTGGAACGAGAACGTCTGGCTCGCGGCGCGCGGCGGCGGCATCGGCACCTATTGGGGCCATGTGCGCGGCATCGGCGAACCCGTCGGCCTCAACGGCAAGACTTCGGGCATCATTCCCTTCGTCCGCGTGATGGACAGCCTCACCCTTGCCATCTCGCAAGGCTCCCTGCGCCGGGGCTCCGCCGCCGTCTATCTCGATATCAACCATCCCGAGATCGAGGAATTCCTCGAAATCCGCAAACCCTCGGGCGATTTCAACAGGAAGGCGCTCAACCTCCACCACGGCGTTCTCGTCACCGATGCCTTCATGGAAGCCGTCCGCAACGGCGAGCCCTTCAATCTCGTCTCCCCAAAGACCGGCGAAAAGCGCGGCGAAGTCGATGCCCGCGCGCTCTTCCAGAAGCTGGTCGAAACCCGGCTCGCCACCGGAGAGCCCTACATCATCTTCATCGATCACGTGAACAGCACCATGCCCAGGCACCAGCGCGACCTGGGCCTCAAGGTCTCCACGTCGAACCTCTGCTCGGAAATCACGCTGCCCACCGGCACAGATCATCTCGGCAACGATCGAACCGCCGTCTGCTGCCTCTCCAGCCTCAACTTCGAAACCTGGGACCAGTGGAACGCAGACCCCCTCTTCATCGAGGATGTCATGCGCTTCCTCGATAACGTCCTCACCGATTATATCGATCGCGCACCGCCCGAAATGGCCCGCGCGAAATACTCCGCCGGCCGCGAACGCTCCGTCGGCCTCGGCGTCATGGGCCTGCACAGCTTCTACCAGGCGCGCGGGATCCCGTTCGAATCCGCACTCGCAAAATCCTGGAACCTCAAGATGTTCCGCCACATCCGCGGCAAGGTGGATGAAGCCTCCATGCTGCTGGCCGCCGAACGGGGCCCCTGCCCGGATGCAGCAGATCGCGGCGTGATGGAGCGTTTTTCCTGCAAGATGGCGATCGCCCCCACCGCGTCCATCAGCATCATCACCGGCGGCACATCAGCCTGCATCGAGCCTATCCCCGGCAACATCTACACCCACAAGACCCTGTCAGGCAGCTTCTCGGTCAAGAACCCCTATCTCGAAAAACTGTTCATCGAAAAGTCCAGGAACGCCGATAGCGTCTGGTCCTCCATCCTCGAACATGGCGGCTCCATCCAGCACCTCGATTTCCTCACCACGGATGAAAAGGCCACCTTCAAGACCGCGTTCGAAATCGATCAGCGCTGGCTCCTCGAACTCGCCGGAGACCGCACGCCCTACATCGATCAGGCCCAGTCCCTGAACCTGTTCATCCCGGCCGACGTGGAAAAATGGGATCTTCTCATGCTCCACTTCCGCGCCTGGGAACTGGGCATCAAGTCACTCTACTACCTCCGCTCCAAATCCATCCAGCGCGCAGGCTTCGCCGGATCCGAAGCGATAGGCGGGGTCGAAGCCGACAACACGCCAGATCTCCGCCAGATCGAACTGGAACCGAAGGACTACGACGAATGCCTGGCCTGCCAGTGAACGACGAAATGGGCCTTAACTTCAAAGATTGTAGGTTCGATGGAAACGTCGTCGGGATTTCAATTCCGGCGGTGCCTGGGTTTAAAATTAATCTAGAAAGCACGTCTTTTTCTAATAATGGCCAGGCGATACAAATTCGCGAGCCAGATTTTGACGCCATACGTAACGCAATACAAAATTTGAAAATAGACGGAGAGGCCAGGCAGAAACTTCTTGAACTTCTAAACGAGATTCAAGAGCACCCCAAAAATAGTGAGGCTCGGGGAAGATTTATCAGTATTCTGAGACATACAGCGCAAGTAATTCAAGCTGGTGGCGCCGTGGCCACGATAATACAGCTTTTTACAGCATCATGATCATATTGGACAGCGAAGCCTCCGGCGGGGAGGGGCATGATGCCCCTCCACCCCCAAACGTCACCTTGCCCCCAACCCCAACCGTCGCCCCGGATTTGCCTGCCCCCGCGAAGGCGGGGGATCGGGGCCTCATGACGCAAGAAAACCAGCCGTCCAGCACCCCCCGGGCCAAAGCAACCCTGCCTGCGGCGCTGAACACACCATCGCCTGCGGCGCCCACAACCACACTGCCTCCGGCCGTCCCAAAGCGCCGCAGGCACAAAATCCTTTCCCCCGGCACCCTCCTGCGCATCACCCGCCAGCGCACGCTTCGTGGGGTGAAGGGGCATCATGCCCCTTCCCGCCGGAGGCTCAACGTTCTACACATGTTCTCACCCCTCTCGGAGCAAATCTGATGTCCCTTCTCGAAGCCTCCCGCGTCTACAAGCCCTTCGAATACCCCTGGGCCTATGATTTCTGGAAGCGCCAGCAGCAGATCCACTGGATGCCCGAAGAGGTGCCATTGGGCGAAGATTGCCGCGATTGGGCCCAGAAGCTCCACGAGCATGAGCGCAACCTCCTCACGCAGATCTTCCGCTTCTTCACCCAGGCCGATGTCGAGGTGCAGGATTGCTACCACGACAAATACGGCCGGGTGTTCAAGCCCACCGAAGTGAAGATGATGCTCACCGCGTTCAGCAACATGGAAACGGTGCACATCGCGGCCTATTCCCACCTGCTCGATACCATCGGCATGCCCGAGAGCGAGTATTCGGCCTTCCTCAACTACAAGGAAATGCGCGACAAGCACGATTACCTCAGCACCTTCGGCGTCGACAGCGATACCGATATCGCCCGCACGCTCGCCATGTTCGGCGGCTTCACCGAGGGGCTGCAACTCTTCGGCAGCTTCGCCATGCTCATGAACTTCCCGCGATTCAACAAGATGAAGGGCATGGGGCAGATCGTCAGCTGGTCCGTCCGCGATGAATCGCTGCACTGCGAAGGCATCATCAAGCTGTTCCACGCCTTCTGCGCCGAACGCGGCTGCCTCACCAAGGCCGTGAAGGACGATATCACCGACGTCTGCCAGAAGACCGTCCGCCTGGAGGACGCCTTCATCGATCTCGCCTTCGAAATGGGGCCGGTGCCGGGCATGTCCGCGAAGGAAATCAAGAAGTACATCCGCTTCATCGCCGATTGGCGCCTGAGGCAGCTCGGCCTGCAACCCATCTACCTCATCGACGAAAACCCTTTGCCGTGGCTGGAGCCGTTGCTGAACGGCGTCGAACACGCCAACTTCTTCGAGACGCGCGCGACGGAGTATTCCAAGGCCGCAACAAAGGGGAATTGGGGGGAGGTCTGGGACAGCTTCGACCGCCGGCAGAGCGCTAAGGTTGTGGTTGTGGCGAACGATGTGCCGGTGGAGGCGGATTTGTTGGCTGGGGTTGGGGCGGCGGAGTAGATTATTGGTGATAGGAAGGAATATTGTGATGTCTAAAGAACGAAAGACGTTTGATATTGGGCGTAATGCGGACAGCGGCCGCTTTACAACCGTAAAGGAAGCTGAAAAGAAGAGCTCCACTCATATCGTTGAGCGCATGCCCAAGCCAGGCAGAGGCGACAGCGACTGAAGTATGGATAGAATAAAATCAGCACTGCCTGAAGTCCACCCACTGGATGCATGTGATCCGACAGACATGTATAGGTGGTACACTGATGCAAGACAAAAACTCGTAGATAGCAAGAAACAGACCGAAGAAAATCTCATTGCTGACATCGTAAAGATTAGCGCAGCTTCGTTGCTTGTTATACCGGCGGGAACTGCTATCTTTGTAAAAGATAGCGCGCTGGAAGTTCAACAGCTATGGATAATAGTCGGAATTTTTTTACTAACATTCTCGTTAGTACTTGCGGTAACTTCTCGTCTGATGTCTGCTAATGCGTATGCAAAAACTGAACAAAGCTTGAAAGAATTTTACGAAAAGCGTTCGGCAGAAGTCACTATGCCGAAATTCAAGCCTTTAAAGATGGTGCTCTATGGAAGTGTCATTTGCTTTCTCCTTGGTCTCATATCCTTTATCATATTTCTTTGGCACCTCACCGGAGTTAGTTTTGTATGAGCGGGAAAAGCGGGAAGCCCCCTTCACCACCCCCTCGTCCGCCGCGTGGGCCTGATCCGTCCCACAAAGGATTCCCAACTCCCTCAATACCTAGTGCGCCGCCGCCTCCACCGCCGCCGAGTAAAAAATGACGACGCACGGAAAACTCCGGAGAGAGGAAAAATTCTGGGGACAGGGGAAAAATTCTGGGGACAGTATACTTAATTCCCCAAGAGCGGCCGTCGGCAAAGCCGCCGAGTCCACCAGGAAGAACCAGAAAGAATGATTGCGGGCAGAGCCCGCTCGTCGGACGGGTTCGTGGGCAGTCGCCCACGCCCCGCCGGCCGGGCCTGCGGCGTGTCGCGGATTTGTGCTGCGCACAAACTGTCGCCTCCTCCGGCCCTGTCCTACACGCTTTGGTGGTGGCAGGTTGGTGTCTGCTCTTTCTCTTGTCCGCCCAGCCACGCTCCGGTCTGTCCTACAGGCTGGCTGCTGTGCCACGCGCAGGCGCATGTGCATGAAACCGTGTGGCGTTTCGCGCGTTTCGCAAGCGGCCGTCGGCAAAGCCGCCGAGTCCGCCAGAAAGAACCAGTAAAGCAGAAATATTGCGGGCGAAGCCCGCTCGTCGGACGGGTTCGTCAGCTTCGCTTACGCCCCGCCGGCCGGGCCTTTGGCGAGTCAGGCCGTTAGTGCTGCGCGCTAAGTCCTGCCGCCTCCGGCCTATCCACCGACAACCTGTTTCAGCCGCCGATCCATCCCAAAACACACGCCGTAAACGCTCTCACGAGAGCGAAGTTTCGGAAGTTTCGCCGCCAGGCGAGCCCAGCAGCAGCACCGCATTGAGCCACGAAAAAACCAAAACGGGAAAATGTTCCACGTGGAACAACCAATCCGGTTATCGCGAGCCGACAACACCAATCACCAGCAGCCGGTCCCCGCGCCTGCACGGGGATTTACCATCTTTATCGACCGCGCCGCCTTCACCGAATCGGGGTGTTTTGCTAGCAGTGGCGTCGGTTTCCCGGGCGGGGGCAGGGAACCCGGCGTCGCCATGCTCCCCGGGGAGTTTTTGTGGTGCGTAGTGGAGAGCCAGCAAATCCGGTCGCCGAAGGAGCCGCTCAGGGCTCCTTCCGGAGCGCTGCGCGCGTGCCGGATCCCGCCGCCACCATCGCTGCCCCGTTCGATGCCGCCGAAGCCATCCTGGCGCGCGCCATCGCCCGCCCGTTTGCGTGGCTGGCGGCCGGCCTCGATCGCCTTTCCCTCCGCCTCGAAGGCACCCGGCTGCGCCATGTGCTCGCTGTCGGCATCTTTCCCGCTGTCCTCGTCGCCACCTATCTTGTCGCAATCATGCTGGTGGAAAACGGCATCACCGCCCGTACATTTCTCGGTACCCTCCTGCTCTACGCCATCCTCGGGCTCATCTTCGCGCCGCTCGAACGGCTCATGCCCTTCAGCCGCAGCTGGCTGTCCGATCCGCACGGTACTGCAACCGATCTGTTCTTCTTTGTCGGAAACCGCGCCTTCAGCATCCTCATCGGCGGGCCGCTCCGTCTCGCCACCATCCTCGTGCTGGTGCACCAGCTCCGGCCCCACATCGGCCAGGGGCTCTGGCCCGGCGGCTGGTCCATGCTGGCGCAGGTCATCCTCCTCATCTACACCCATGATTTCCTGCGCTACTGGTACCACCGCGCCATGCACGAATGGCCGCTCATGTGGCGCTGGCATGCCGTCCACCATTGCGCCACCCGCCTCTACTGGTTCAACGCGACCAGGTCGCACCCGCTCGAAGGGCTGGTGCAGTCCTTCTATTGGGCCATCCCGCTCGCCATGCTTGGCGCACCACTGGAAACCATCTTCGTGGCCGGGCTTGTCAGCCGGTCGATCGGTTGCTTCCAGCACTGCAACATCGATGTGAAGCTGGGCCCGCTCGACCATGTCTTTTCATCGCCGCACAAGCATCGCTACCACCATTCCCGACTGATCAGCGAAGGCAATTCCAACTACGGTAGCGATATCATCCTGTGGGACCAGCTGTTCGGCACCGTCCACCATCCACGGGGCGAGACCCCCAGCGACCGGATCGGGATAGGGGACATGCCCAACTTCCCCAAAGGCTGGGCCGGGCTGATGCTCGCCCCCTTCGCCTGGCGCCCCGACCGCTGGCGCTGATCCAACACCAACCCTCGGCATTCACCCCATCGCCAGCACCTGCGCCCGCATCCCCGCAAGCCACCCCTTCAGTGTCCCGATCCACCCGGCAATCTTGCGCAGCAGATCCCCCGATGTGTCCGATGCCCCGCGAAGGTCGGCAATCGTCAGGAACCGGCCCAGCTGGTCCAGCATCGCATCCAGCAGCGCCACCCGCGTTGCCAGTGCGGCCACCGCTTCGGCAGATGGCCGCTCGCCCGCCGCCACCAGCGCGTCCATGCTGGCCGCAACAGAGGCCTGCACCCGCCCCAGCCGCTCCAGCAGCGGGTCCACATCCTCCTTCAGGCCATACAGCCCCGAAAGCCCCTGGAAGCTCTCCACCTCGCCCGCAACAAGCCGGCTCATCGCCCGGCCGAACGCCGCGAAATCCGCCGCTAGAACCTCCAGCGCATCCTGAAGTCCATCCTGCGATCCCTGCATAAATTCCTCCCTCTGGCCCCCGGTTCCTTTCACCATATTTACCACGCCGCACAAGTGAACAGCCCGAAAGCTTTACATCGCTTTACTTTTTTCTCCGCGTTTCCGCGGTTACACATCGCTCGTCAGCAATGGCGCAACAAAATGTGGGCCAAACGCCCCAGCAACAGAAACGGAATTTGTCGCATGGTCTCCTTCGCTCTTCGCACCGCAGCCGCCCTGGGCTTTCTCGCCATTGCGGGCACCGCATCGGCTGCAACGCTCATCACTTCAGATGCCGGCTACACCGGACCCGATCTCCAGATCGGCAGCATCGGCCAGCCCTATTATCTGTTCACCGGCGGCCCGACCGCCCTTCTCGGCGGCGTCACCTTCAGCTCCACCACCGCCAATTCGGTCATCGGCACCGGCGGCTATGGCCTTGGCAGCAACGGCTTCAGCAACGCCCCCATCATCGGCCTCAACAGCAGCAACGATACGATGACGCTCACGTTCGATACCGCAATCGCCAGCTTTGGGCTCGGCATCAACTATGCACCTGGCTATGGCGACCCGGTCATCGCAGCCTATGATGGCAGCGGCACGCTGATCGCCTCCTTTAACCTCGCTTCGCTTGCCCCGATCAGCACGCCCGGCGCGTTCAACGCCTTTGCGTTCCGCGGCATCGATGGCGGCGGCACGGCCATCAAGTCCTTCACCCTGTCGGGTGCCTATATCATTGCCTCGGCAAACACGGGATCCCCGCCGCCTGCCGTCGGCGGCGTGCCGGAACCCAGCACCTGGGCGATGCTCATTGTCGGCTTCGGCTTCGTCGGCAGCGCCATGCGCAACCGGCGCACCACCCGCCGCATGGTCTGAATTTCCCGGTTCGACATGATGGCGGCCGCGAATCCCCGGATTCGCGGCCGTCAGCCGTTGCACCGCTTGCGAAGTGCCGGCTTCACCGCCAAACAGCGCCATGCCCATATTTTCCAGCGGAACGCCCCCCTTCCGCCTCGCGAAACCGGGCCAGGCACAGGGGGCGGACATCCTCGCACTCAGCCTCGAACGCATCTTCGCAAACCCGCCGATGCTGGGCACGCCGCCCCGTGCGCTCACTATCGCGCCGGATGGCAGGCACATCGCCTTCCTCCGCCCCCGCCTCGAAGATCAGCTCCGTTTCGATCTGTGGGTGCAGGATGTGGCAAGCAGCACAGAGCGAATGGCGGTCGACAGCCTGGCCCTCTCCGGCGATCCTGCAAAGCTGTCGGAAGCCGAACTGATGCGCCGCGAACGCGCCCGCCTTGCGTCGGCCCGCGGCATCGTCGAGTACAGCTGGGCTCCGGATGGCGCGGCCCTGCTGGTCCCGCTCGATGGCGCGATCTGGCTCGCGCCCCTTTCCGGCCCGCCCCGCCGCATCACCAAAACCGCACAGACGGGGATCGACGCAAAGATGTCCCCGTGCGGCACCCACGTCAGCTTCGTTCGAGACCAGAATCTGGTGGTGGTCGATCTTGCCACGGGGCAGGCGCGCGCGATTACAACCTCTGGCGGCGGTCTCATAAGCTATGGCCTGGCCGAATTCGTGGCTCAGGAAGAAATGGACCGGATGACGGGCCAGTGGTGGTCGCCGGACGACGCCCGGATCGCCATCGCCCGGGTCGATGAAACGCCTGTCAGGGTGGCCGTGCGCGCCGCCATCGGATCCGATGGCACGCAGGTCTCCGAACAGCGCTATCCGTTCGCCGGAACGCCCAACGCCAACGTGAGCCTCGAAATCCACAGCCTTTCAGGCGGTACGCCGGTGCACGTCGATCTGGGAACCGACCCCGACATTTACCTCGCACGCGTCGCCTGGCTGAACGCCGGGCAACTCCTCGTCCAGCGCCAGAGCCGCGACCAGAAGCGCCTCGATGTGCTGCTCGTCGAAGCCGGAACCGGTGCATCGAACCCCCTCCTCACCGAAACCGCCGCCACCTGGGTCAACCTCCATGAAAGCCTGAAGCCGCTTGCCGATGGCAAGCGCTTCCTCTGGGCCTCCGAACGCACAGGGTATCGCCACCTTTACCTGTGGGACGGAGACCTTCACCAGATCACCAGCGGCGATTGGCCGGTCGACGAGATCCAGGCAGTCGATGAAGCCAACGGCATGATCCTGTTCACCGGGTTTCGCGAAACCGCCATCGAAAAGGCGCTCTACCGCGTCAGCCTCAACGGCGGCCCGATTGAACGTCTTACGCCCGACGGCAGCTGGACCGAGTGCGTGGCCGACAAGCAGGGAAGGGTGCTTCTCCTCACCACCTCCACGCCCAGCGCGCCGCCCCGGGTAACGCTGGCAACAGCCAATGGTGCGCTGCTCGATGTCCGCCGCCAGATCACGCCGGATGATATCCCCTATGCCGCCCATCTTTCCAGCCATGTCGCGCCGCACTTCGGAACGCTGAAGGCGGCAGACGGCAAGACCGACCTGCACACTGTCCTCATGCTTCCGCCCGGGATGCCGGCCGGCGCGAAGGTGCCGGTCTTCTTCCAGGTCTATGGCGGGCCTGGCGCGGGCCGGCAGGTGCGCCGCGCTTTCGGTTCGCTGCTCCACCAGTTTCTCTTGCAGCAGGGCTGGGCGGTGTTCTCGGTCGATAATCGCGGCACGCCAGATCGCGGCAAGGCGTTCGAGGATGCGATCTACCACCGCATGGGCTTCCCCGAAGTGGATGATCAGATGGCCGCGCTCAAGTGGCTGAAGGCGCAACCCTTTGTTGATGCCGAAAGGGTCGCGGCCTATGGCTGGTCCTATGGCGGGTTCATGGTGCAGCGGATGATGACGCAACATCCCACGGCGTTTGCCGCCGGCGTCGCGGGTGCGGCCGTCACCGACTGGACGCTCTATGATACCTATTACACCGAACGTTACCTCGGCAACCCGTCGGAAGACATGGCGCCCTATACGGCTTCGGATGTCACGCTGTGCGCAGACTGGCTGGCCCGGCCGCTGCTGCTGATCCACGGCATGGCAGACGACAATGTCGTGTTCGACAATACTGCCCGCATGATGGCGGCGCTGCAGAAGGCCGGCGTTCTGTTCGAAACGATGCTCTACCCCGGCGAGGCGCATGGAATCCGCGAACCGGCGATCCAGCTGCACCTGTGGCGCACGATCATGGCCTTCCTGGAACGCAGCCTGCCGAAATAGCAATTCCGGCCCTCGCTCCGCTCCCTGCAATGCAAATCGCAGGGCGTGGCGCTGGCGTCAGAGCGCCTTCAGCGCCTTCACCAGCTTTGCTTCCTGCTCGCCGGTCAGGTTCGTATTGAGCACGCGCGGGTTCCACTGCTGGATTTCGGCCACCACCTTGTCCATCGTCGCATCGCGCACCAGCACGAACAGCGCCGACGAGTTGTTGGGGATGGTCTCTGCCAGCTTCTTCACGAAATCATCGTTCACGCCATAATCCATCAGCGATCCCGAAAGCGCACCGGCCCCCGCGCCCGCGCCCGCGCCGATCGCCATGCCGGCCAGCGGGTTTAGGAACAACAGGCCCACCAGCATGCCCCAGAAGGCACCTGAAAGGCCGCCAGATGCAGCGCCAAGCCTTGTCAGGTTGACCGCCTGCTTGATGTGGACGACACCATCGACATCGCGTTCCACCACCACGGCATCCTCCAGCTCAACAAGATGTTGCGCCTTCAGGCTGCGCACCTTGTTCAGGACTTCGCTAGCAGCCGATATTCCATCGAACCCGAGTACCACCAGCTGGCTCATGCCGATCTCCTGATATCTGCCCGCCGGCACCGCGCCAGCATCCCCGATCCAAGCTAACCGGCTTTCGCGTGTCAAGTTGCCATCCCATGACAATGGCAATCCCCGCTGCTCTGCCAGCCCCCCGGCCAGTCGAAATGCTGGACTTGACCGGTCCGGGCGGATAGCGGGTGCTGAACCATTCTGCCCGCCAACGGCCCCTCCTTCAGCAAAGCACACATCAACCATGTTGCATGTCGATATTCCCACCCAGGCAGATCTCCACCAGCTCGCAACCGAGCGCCACGCCGCTGCGGTGTCCATCTTCCTCCCCACGACTCCCGTTGCGGGAGAGGTTTCGGGCGATCGCACCACCTTGAAGAACCTGGCATCCGAGGCCATCGCCCAGCTCGAAGCCGCAGGCCATGACAAGCGAGAGGTCGGCGCACTGGCCGATCACCTGCATGATCTGGTCGAGGACGACGAATTCTGGCGGTTCCAGGCGCACAGCCTTGCGCTGTTCGCAACGCCGGACCGGGTCCGCAGCTTTCGGGTGCCGAACGCGCTCACCGCGATGGTCGAAGTGTCCGATCGCTTCCACCTGAAGCCCCTGCTGCGCGCCGTATCCTTCCCCAACAGCGCCTATGTGCTTGCACTGGCAGAAGGCACCGTGCGCCTTCTGGCGATTTCGGCCGACCAGCCGGTTGCAGATGTGCATGTTCCGGATCTGCCGAAAAGCGCAGCAGATGCGCTCGGTGTTTCCTCCATGGGCGTCCGCACCGAAAGCCGGCGTTCCGATACATCGGGCGGACAGCGCGCGCAGCTGGCGCAGTTCTGCCGCTCTGTCGATCGCGCTCTTCGGCCGTTCCTGTCGGGCAAGCATGTGCCGCTGCTGCTGGTGGCGGATACGGCACTGGGTGCCATCTACCGCAGCGTCAACAGCTATCCGCACCTTGCGCCGTTCGGTCTCGATCATACACCCGAAACCATGACCGACACCGACCTGTCGGCC
>Ga0335395_10000557_pt1 | contig 23222 bp, 15 predicted proteins | sample MAT02_FD_205744 | JGI IMG/M metagenome (GOLD analysis project Ga0335395, IMG submission 205744) | Freshwater microbial communities from Lake Fryxell liftoff mats and glacier meltwater in Antarctica - MAT-02 (spades assembly) (version 2) ...
CTGTGATTCAGACTTGTCGGTTTCAAGGCAAAAGCGCAATGGCTTTTTTCCGTGATGCTATATTTGCCCATTCTTGTAACTTTTTCATGCCTTCTTTGATTCCCCAATCTTAGGCCTGAATCCTTACTATTCGAGTTGGAGTTCTAGTTATAGCAAGTCTTCATTTAAAGGAGGTTACAGTTGGACTGAAACTCTCAGCGGTTATGACTCAGAATCTGGGACAAAAGGTAAGATTTCTTCGAGTAGTAGCAGTAGTTGGAGTTGGACGAGAAGCGGGACTGTTTGGGATGATGGCAGGAATAGTTGGAGTGAGAGTTAGTCAAAGTCGAGTTGGAATAATGGGAAGTATACGGGTGAGTCTGACTCGAAAAATGGGTCTTTCGATCCGAAGAAAACTGGGCAGATTAATGATTTGCCAAAGGTTGGGGAGGCACCGCGGTTGAATAAGCCACAGAAGAATGGGCCTGTGGATTTGACTAAGCCTCCTAAGAAGGCACAGCCACAGCCGAGTAAACAGCTTTTCGAGCTGCCGCCTGCTCCCAAATACAAACCGATTAATTTGCCTGAAGATGCGTCTAATCCTGCTCCTCCACCTGCAAGCTGGCCTCCTAAAGATATAGGTTCCTATTGGCTTTCTTATACGGGAACATTGAAAACAACACCAGAACAAAGACGCCAAATATTTCGAGATATCATCAACAACCCATCGATCAAAAAAGTCTACATGAACGTGCTATCAACACAAGGGACTACTTTTATGTACAAGGATAGTCCAGCAGGTATGATTCCAGGTTTATATAGTCAAGATGTATTTGCCGAATTTAAAGATGAACTCGATAAATACAACAGAGCACATCCCAATAATCGGAGAAATATTGACGTAATTGGTTGGTTTGAGGGGACGGGACTAGCAGCAGCTTCTAGCCCGATGTATAAAGCGGCTCAAAAGGCTAGTTACAGCAGTGTACCTGGTAAGAATGCAGTGCTGAGTCATAAAGGTGATGGTGGCCTGTCCTATGTGGACCTCTTACATCCCAATGTTTGGAATGAGTTGCAAAATATAGCGACGGACTTCATTAACAAATATGGTAGTTTTGTGAAGGGGATTATTTTTGACGATCGCTTGGGAATTCCCAAGGCGGCAGAAGCAGAGGTTGCCAATTTGCATCGCTCAACAATCACCGCTGACAAAGATTCCAACGATAAAAGCTGGATTCAACGGGCATTAACTAAGAATCTTGCCAACCTAAAAAAAGCACTTCCTAGTACCAAATTTAGCATTTCAGCTAATCTGATTCGTTATGCGTTGAACGATCAAAATCAAGATGTTCTCAACTGGTTGAGATCTGGGATAATTGATGGTCAATACAACTTACAGCTTTACAAAAATGGCGATCAGTACAATGACTTTGTTAAAAACTATCAGGAGCATATGGCAGAATTAGTGGATAAAGGCATAACACCAGATCGTTTATCTATCAGTATTGGGTATATAGCGAGTGGAGTAAATCTAAGCAGGAATCAGATTCTTCAGCAAGTTGGCTACCTCACAAATACCAGCAAACAACCCCCTAACACAAAACCTCTTATCCCATCTCAGATCCTAGGCTTTGACTATAGAACAATTGCAAATATTCCCAAATCCTAGGCTTTGACTATCGAATAATTGCAGACATTACAGCAGATTTCAGGTTTATGAAGTACACCCGTCAAGCGCTCGATCATCGTAGAGAAACGGCACTGCTGTGTCTTCTATCTCTGCTATGTACCTCACTTACCTGGAATGGAATCTGCTGTAAGTAAAATTAATTGGTGGAATTACGATGCTAATTTTGAAACAAATTCGGTTCCTACTTTACTTTAGTTTAGTTATTGTGTTCTTACTCATGACTCAAATCGCTATGTCTGAAAATCTAGAATCAGAAGTTGAGAAATTTGGTTTGATTGACAAAACTGGCAAGTATGTGCTGGAACCTCAATTTGATTTGATTAGTGATTTTTCAGAAGGGTTAGCCTTAGTGCGACTTGACAATAAAGTAAAATATATCGATCGAACAGGTAAAGTGGTCGTTGAACTTCAATTTGAGGGTGGTAGTAGCAATTTTTCAGAAGGGTTAGCTGTCGCCACACTCGAAAGTAACAACAAATCAGGTTATATAGACAAAACTGGCAAACTGGTCATACCACATGAATTTGATTACGCTACTAGCTTTTCACAAGGAATAGCAATGATTAGGGTCGATAACAAATATGGTTACATTAACAAACAGGGAAGTTACGTAATCACACCTCGCTTTGATTACGCTACAAAATTTTTAGAAGGAATAGCAGTTGTAGAATTCAAACAAAAATATGGCTTAATTGACAAAACAGGCAACTATATAGTCGCACCTAGTTTCGACTATATTTATAATAGCGACGACCATGGAGGAATCAGCGATCCTGCGGAATTTAGAGACGGTCTGATGCGAATTGGTATGGGAGGTCAGCGTTGCTATATGGGGGGTGTTTCTGGTGGAAAGTGGGGGTATATTAATAAAATGGGCAAGGTTGTTATTCCTTTTAAGTTTGCCATAGCTGGGGAATTTTATAATGGACGAGCAATGGTTTCTATGTCTACTCTCGATTGTGAGGCTAGGAATGCTATTAAATGGGGCTATATCAATTCGTCAGGTGAGTATATCACTCAGCTCCAATTCGATCGTGCTAACAATTTTTCCGAAGGGCTAGCAGCGGTAGAAATCGGTGGGAAATGGGGTTATATTGATTTGTCGGGAAAATTAGTTATCCCACCTCAGTTTAAGTCTGGCAGGGAATTTTCTGAAGGCTTAGCAGCTATCAGAAGTATTGAAAATGGACTATACGGCTATATTGACAAAACAGGGAAGTTTGTAATCTCGCCTAAATTTTCGGGGGCAGAAAATTTCTCTGGTGGGTCGGCTGGTGTAGAAGTTAATGACAAACGAGGGTTGATAGATAAGACAGGACAATATTTAATTGAGCCTAAGTTTGATGCCATTAGTGAATTTTCGGAGGGGCTGGCGCTGGTAGACATTAATAAGAAATCGGGATATATTGATAAGACAGGAAAGGTAGTAATCGAGATCAAATTCGATCGTGCTGGGCTCTTCGATCGAGGAATTGCGATAGTAGGGATGAAAAAAAGACCATGAACAAGAGTAGTTAGGGAAATAGAGTGCTTGAGTAGATCGATTTTACGGGCGATTAATATCGATTTTACGGGCGCTCTCACTTTTGTACGCTGGACTTTACGGGCGATTGATTTTACGGGAGATCGACTATTTCTTGATTGCGGGCGATCGACTTTTCTTGATTGCGGGCGATCGACTTTTCTTAATTGTGGGCGATCGACTTTTCTTAATTGTGGGCGATCGACTTTTCTTAATGGCGGGCGATCGTCCTTGTTTGTGACAATACGCCCTTGACTACAACATCCTGATTGTAGCAACGGCGGGTAATGAAAGGGCGATCGGATTGGCGAAAAGGTCGATCGCTCGTACAGTCCAGTTTTGTGCGAGCTCTCTGATTGTCATTGACGTGCTTCGGGCGATCGCACGTTAAGAGTTGCTAGACTGACTGACAATTACCTATTCCTCACCCTTTCCCGGAATTATCGCACGGCTGCTGTTTGAGTGCGAGCGATAAATTCGTCAACTTTTGCCGTCGGCAAGATTGGGAAAACGAGGGAAAAATTGCACTCCGCATATTCGCCATTTTCCAATTGATAAAACTTGATGCTTCGTCCGTCGTAGTGCCAGATTTCCGACACAAATCTGCATATAATTTGATTTGTATTTATTACTCTTTTTCTTGCTAAAATAGTATGGGAGTGCAAAACATTGAATTTATGACTAAGTTCCCCCACGACCAGTTTGCTAAAGAATACCTTCAAGAGTTATTGTCGCCCCTCGGAGAAGTAGAAACTAGCAAAGATGTCACCGCAGAAGTCAGAGAAATTGATGTCTGGTTTCAACCAACTTCTTTTGAGACGGAATACGTCCAAAGTTTAGACTTATTGGGTAAAATGGCTGCTACAGTAGCCGTGATTGAGCCGTTTCGCAATCCAGTTAATACTGAGGGAATCTTCAGTTGTGTAGTAAAACTATTAAATAGTAGGGCAAAACTGGGGAGGCAGACTAATCGAGAAGACCAGCGTTTAGAAGAAAGACAATTGCCGAAGTTGTGGATTTTAACTCCCACTGCTTCGGAACTTTTACTGGACAGTTTTGGTTTTCGGGTTCCCGAAGCGTCTGAGGGCTGGGGGAAGGGAGTTTATTTTTTAACTGAGGTTTGGAGAGTTGGACTAATCGCCATTCACCAGCTACCCAGAAGTCCAGAGACTATGTGGTTGCGGATGTTGGGCAGCGGACGGGTACAGGAACAGGCGATCGCCGAACTAAGTGCATTGCCTGTGGATAATCCACTCCGAACTAACGCGCTACAATTATTGTACATCTTGCAAGCAAATTTGCAAGCGAATACACCACCTATTCCCGCAGGGGATAATGAAGATCAGGAGTTAGTTATGGCGATTCGCTACGCGATGGCTGCGCCTCACGCACCTCTTTTTCAACAACATTTAGAAGCAGCAAAACAACAAGGTCAGGAAGAAGGACAGCGGATGATTTTGGAGAGCTTCTTGCAGGTCAGATTTGGAGAATCAGACCCGCTAACTCTCGCATTCATCCCGTTGATTTCGGCTTTACCTGTTGCCGAATTTACTGTGTTGCTAGTGCAGTTATCTAATTTGCCTGCGGGACAGAATGAGCACCAACAAGTGCAAAACTTGCTGGCACAAACAGTTCTGGAAAAATACTTCATTCAATCGGGACAATTAGAACAACTCCCGGTGAATCTCATCCCCGATATGCTGGCTTTATCTCCAGAAAATTTATCATTGCTGTTGGGAGAATTGCCTCAATTGTCGATGGAAGAACTGACTGCTAGATTGGCACAATCATTGACTTAGAAAAAATTCACTCACGGGCGATCGCCTGTCAAGATTGGGGCGGTTTCTCACAGACACCGCCCCTAAATTTTGGAGATGTCAATAGCTGCGGTGATGCGCTACTGTAGTCAATAATAGACTGTGCTCGTTAGTCCTGGTTGTTATGAAGTTGCGATCGTTCTTTTCTTTCCTCATTGCTGGCGTTTTGGCACTCTTAGGCTTGGGTGCAGGCGGTTTTTACTGGCTGTCCACTCAAACTCCCCTAAATTTGCTCGCGGGCGGGCCGACAACTACTCCGGCTGCGGCTGTGTTTGTCTCGAAAGAAGTACCTTTGCTGGTTTCAATGCTGGTAAATCCCGATCGCCTCGAAGCATTGCGACAAGTTTTTGCCACTCCCGAAGAAAGAAGCCTCGCGCACGCTGAATTTGAACAAATCAAAAAAAGCCTTCTCGGTAATACGGGCCTCGATTACAGTCGCGATATCCAACCTTGGATCGGTGACGAAATTACCCTCGCCCTCACAAATCCAGATTTCGACGATCGCAGCAAGGGCGAACAAACCGGGTTTTTGCTGGCTGTTTCTTCCCAAAATGCCGATCGCAGCCAACAATTTCTCAAATCCTACTGGCAAAAACAATCTCGTGCGGATAAAACAGTACAGTCGGAACTATATAAAGGCGTCCAACTAAATTACAAAAAATTACCGACAGCCAAGCAAAAAGTCGCTCCAATTTTGCCTTTCAACCCGCTTTTTCTGCCGAATTCAACTTTACCATCAAGTTTCGCGACGGCGGCAATCCGCGGCCGTTCGGCTTCTGGAAATACCCTAAATTTTGTTTTATTTTCCCACAGTCCGAATATACTTCGAGATGCAATTAACAACTTGGAAGCAGCGAACCTAAATCTCAGCAACAGTCCTAACTATCAAAAAGCTTTCCAACAGTTAAATCAAGGTAGAATAGCTTTAGCATTTGTGAATATCCCGCAGCCAGCAACGGAGCAAAATCTCCAAATTTCCCCCAATTCCCTTGCAGTTGCTGTCGGAGTCAACCGACGGGGATTGCTGGCTCAAACTGCTTTAGTGACATCGCGAGAAAACACGGCTTCTCCCACACTCTCCGAACCGGTGCCAGCCTTACAATATATTCCCTCAGCCAGTCCTTTCGCCGTCGCTAGCACCGATTTAAGGAATTTTTGGGCTGATTTGTCATCGGTGGTTTCGGCCAATGCAGAAGTATCTAAATTAGTCGATCGGGCGATCGCAGATATTCAGCAAAGTTGGAGCGTTAATTTGCCGCAGGATATATTCAACTGGGTACAAGGAGAATACGCTTTAGCAGTGGTTCCGAGTTCCTCAAACAGTGCGGACTGGGTTTTTGTCGCCGAAACATCTGCAGATTCCCTCCAGGCGATCGACAAACTCGATGAAATTGCCCGCAGCAAAGAATACAGCATCGGCAGCTTCACTCTCAGAAACCAGAAAATTACCGCTTGGACGCAGTTGACAACTAGCTCGAATTCTGGTAAGGAAAATAAGAGACAAAGTGCGATCGTAACTGAGGCAAAAGGAGTCCGAGCCACTGTCGGTAAATACGAAATTTTTACCACCTCAGTAGAAGCAATGGACGCAGCACTAAAAGCAGCCGAAACAGGTTCTTTGGTGGCAAATCAAGACTTTCAAATCAGCATCGAAGCGCTACCGCCAGCTAACGACGGCTATTTTTATTTAGACTGGCCTTCGATCAGATCAATTTGGGAAAAACAAATCCCGCTGTTGAGGTTAATTGAACTTTCGGCGAGACCGTTATTTGACCATTTGCGATCGCTCACTGTTACCAGTACGGGAGAAGTCGCAGGAATTCGCAAAGCCACCATTTTTATGCGGCTGAATTAGTTGTTAGTCAGTAGTCAGTAGTCATTAGTCATTAGTCATTAGTCATTAGTCATTAGTCATTAGTCATTGGTCATTGGTCATTAGTAACGGACGCGCCTATCACGGTAAGAAACCGGGTTTCTACGAGTTTTGGGTTGAGTGACGATAAATATTGAAAGAAACCCGGTTTCTCAGGTTGGCGCGCCTATCACGGTAAGAAACCGGGTTTCTACGAGTTTTGGGTTGAGTGACGATAAATATTAAAAGAAACCCGGTTTCTCAGGTCGTCGCGCGTGAATCAGAAACCGGGTTTCTACGAGTTTTCGTAACAGAAACGATAAATATTAAAAGAAACCCGGTTTCTCAGGTTGGCGCGCCTATCACGGTAAGAAACCGGGTTTCTACGAGTTTTGGGTTGAGTGACGATAAATATTAAAAGAAACCCGGTTTCTCAGGTCGTCGCACGTGAGTAAGAAACCGGGTTTCTACGAGTTTTCGTAACAGAAACGATCAATATTGAAATAAACCCGGTTTCTCAGGTCATGAGTGCACCTTACTCTACTTGTCAACTAATGCCCAATGCCCTGTTTGGCCAATGCCCTGTTTGGCCAATGCCCTGTTTGGCCAATGCCCTGTTTGGCCAATGCCCTGTTTGGCCAATGCCCTGTTTGGCCAATGACCAATGACCAATGATTACTGAGGCTTGGGTGGTGTTTTCGGTTTCCCAAAATAAGCTTGAAACACGTCTTTCGCGATCGGGGCGGCGGCAACAGAACCAAAACCGCCATTTTCCACAATCACGGCGATCGCAATTTCTGGCTTGTCAGCAGGCCCGAATGCCACATACAGCGAGTGATCTTCCTGTCCGATGACCTCCGAAGTCCCTGTTTTGCCCCCCGTCAGCGGAATCGAACCGTCATTGAGTGCCTGTCCCGTACCCTCGGCAACCACCGCGATCAATCCTTCCTTAACAACCTGAACTGTCGAAGGTTTCATCCCCGTACTTACCCGTTGAGTCTCAGGAGTGCCAGTCATAGAAGTCAAAAGATGGGGCTTGACTCGATAGCCGCCGTTAGCGATCGAACTCACCATTACCGCCGCCTCCAAAGGAGTCACCAACACCAACCCCTGACCGATCGACATTGTTACCGTATCACCCGCATACCAAGGTTCTTTATAGATTTGCTCCTTCTCGGCTGGCGTCGGCATTTGACCGTGACTGCCGCCGCTTAGCCCCAAAAGATTCAAATCCGTATCCTTGCCAATTCCCAAGCGGTGTCCCCACTTAGAAATTTCCTCGGGCCCGGTACTCATCCCCACTTGGTAAAAAAACGTATTGCTGCTGAAAGCCAAAGCGTCCCGAAAGCCGATGTCGCCGTAACCCCCGCTGTGTTCGTTAAAATCAATTCCGCCCACAGTAATGTAAGACGAAGTACCCAAAATTGAGTCTGGCGAAAACTTGCCTGACTCGAGACCGGCGACAGAAGTCACAATTTTAAAAGTGCTGCCTGGGGGGTAGCCCTGCATCGCCCGATTCAAAAATGGATCTTCCTCGTGTTGAAGAGTTGCCCAGTCATCCTTAGTGATTTTTCGCGTAAACAGATTGGGGTCAAAAGTCGGGTGGCTGGCGAGCACTAATACCGCGCCGGTTTTGACATCCACGGCGACGACCGATCCCCGGCGGTTCCCCAGGGCTGTTTCCGCTGCTTTTTGCATGGACAAGTCGATGGTTAGCTGCACCGCCTCGCCCGGTTTTGGGGGTGTTTCTCCCATCAGCCGCAATTCTTGATTTTGGGCATTGACCTCGATCAGCCGATCGCCCCAAACTCCCGCAATTTCCTTGTTAGAACTCTCTTCTATGCCCATCTGACCCACAATCATCCCCATCGGATATTCCGGGTGAGCTTTCAAATCTACTGCGGTAGCTTCGCCAATATATCCGAGAACGTGAGCCGCCAAACTGCCTTCGGGATAGTAGCGGTTCGCTTCTGGCCGCACTTCCACTCCGCGTATTTGTCCCACCTGTTCTGCTAGCGGCACAAAAACCTCTGGCGGCATCGCTTGCTTGATCCGCACCGGTCTGTAGGATAGAGGATCGACCTCTTTTATTTTTTGTAAAATTTCTTTGGCCGGGATTTTAACCAGCGGACTTAACTTTTCTGCTGTCACTTTCCACTCTTCCGGCGTTTGTTCTTTCGGCCACAAATAGACCGATCGAGCTAAATTGTTTGCCGCTAGCAGCTTGCCTTTGCGATCGACAATGTGTCCGCGATTTGCCGGCATTGGCACTAGGCGAACGCGATTGTTTTCGGCTCGTTCTCGGTTTTGCTTCCCTTGTACCAGTTGCAATTCCACCAGACGACTAGCGTGCAGGCTCAGCAAAGCGGTTGCCAGCAGCATTAATACGATCGCCCTGTGCATCGGACGCGACTGTTTCTTGGGAGTTTCCCCCAGAGTTTTGTCTGAAGAGCGAAATTCCGAGAGCGAATAAATTTGTCGTTGCATCATTCTATAGGTAGATGTCAAATCCTAGATTTTAGATTCTTGATTGTCAATTGTGCAGTATACAGCATGAGACCTGGGCGATCGGCTTTCACTGTTAGGCGCAGCGGAACGATCGATAATAACTCATGACTAATAACTCATCACTAATAATTCATGACTGCTGACTAATCGTCCAAGCACCAAGAAATAGCCAGCACAATTAAGATCAGGCTCAGCCAATTAGGAAAGTGGAGCCAGCCGAATATATCGACAGGTAACATTATTAAACCCCATGTCAATAGGGAACCGATCGTCAACAGCAAAGCCAGAATTATCATATCAAGCATCTTGAGAGCGTATAATTTCGGATGTGAGCCGATCGCGTGTGGCAGAACTCGGAGTGGCACCATCGAGGGCGATCGCACAGGTCAGGGTTCCGATGATAGAAATCAGGAACAAAAGCCAGAAGGTTTTTCACTCAATTAAACCAAAATTGTTCTTCCTCTCCAAGTTCCGATTCTTGGGACTCAGACGAGTAAATTCTGAGTTGTAATTTTAAGTTGTGACAAAGGAGTATTGCCATGTTATTAAATCCGCGAACCCATTTCAAAAACGGTGTACTCTTGGCTGCGCTAGGCGCGATCGCCGCCCTACCAGTTTTAGCAGAAACAGCCAATTTTGGCACCTTAACTTTATCGCGAGGTTTTGACTCCCCAACAGCAATGTTGAGAGGTTCCACAGGCGGATCGTACTCTCTCTCTGCCATTGCCAACACCGATCGCCACAAAAACAAATGTTTGGGCTTTGCCACTCCTACTCCCGACCACATCATAGTCTTGCAGCAAAACTTTTCAAAACTCGCAATCCAAGTCAACAGCGGAGGGAAGGACACAACCTTAGTCGTAGAAGGCCCCGGTAACAGCGTGCGCTGCGGAGACGATACAGGTCAGAATAAAGATGCCAGCATTGTTGATGCAGACTGGCAAGCAGGATCTTACAGAATTTGGGTCGGTACTCTCGAAGCCGGAGCCAAGTCTAACTATACAATTTCACTACAGGAATAGAACGCAGCCACGCTGTGGGATAGGCGCGCTAAAATATTCTACATCCTCAAATTTTTCTCCCAATCGCCCGATCGCCCGATCGCCCAATCGCTAATATGATGTCCGTTCGATTAGATTGGTTCGCGCGTGCGTCCTGGTGTCCGCTTGCTCGGTTGCGGACTTAATACCATTTTTCTAAAGTATGCTATTGATGAAGTCTTAGCCCCCCCCGAACTCGCGGGGGGGTTGGGGGGGTAATATCTAGCGCTACTTTATGAAATTGGTATAAGTCCGCGCTACCAACCCTTTGTGTTGTGACAATCGACCGAACACGATCTAACTTCCCCGATCCTGTAAAATTGTAAAATTGAAAGTGGCGTGTTTAACCAAAATTGGGAACTCCGAAAGTGCTTCATACCCTTAGAGCTGACTTCAGTATAATTTTCGATCGCGACCCAGCCGCTCGCAACTGGCTGGAAGTATTGTTTTGCTACCCAGGTTTTCAGGCCCTAATGCTGCACCGCCTCGCACACTGGCTTTATTTACTGGGACTTCCCTTCATTCCCCGCTTGATTTCCCACATTGCTCGGTTTTTGACAGGAATAGAAATTCACCCAGGGGCAACCATCGGCAAAAGCGTCTTCATCGACCACGGTATGGGGGTTGTCATCGGCGAAACAGCAATAATCGGCGATTTTGCCCTAATTTACCAAGGTGTCACCCTCGGAGGCACAGGCAAAGACAGCGGCAAGCGTCACCCTACCGTCGGCGAAAATGTAGTTGTCGGTGCCGGGGCCAAGGTACTAGGAAATCTGCAAATTGGCAACAACGTTCGCATCGGCGCTGGTTCCGTCGTCCTGCGCGATGTACCGTCAGACTGCACGGTAGTAGGGATTCCCGGCCGCATCGTATATCGATCGGGAGTGCGCGTCAATCCCCTAGAACACGGCAGTTTGCCGGATTCGGAAGCTGTGGTAATTCGCTCTTTGCTCGATCGCATCGAATCCCTCGAACAGCAAGTAAAAAGTTTGATTCCTCAAGCATCTGTCTCCTTAACTTCTGTTCCCAATTCCTATTCAGCATTTCCACATTTAAACCAAACCAACAATGTAGCCCTAGCTGAAAAAACCGAAGTTGCCACCACTTGTCAGTTAAAAGATAAAGCAATTCAAGAATTTTTCGACGGCACCGGCATCTAAAAATAGTTTTGAGTGTTGAGTTTTTCATTGGGAATTTTTCAACTTAAAACTTTCCTACTGACAACAGTCAACAGTCAACAGTTAACAGTCAACTGACTTCAAGGATTGACCGATCGCACAAACCAATTTCCCTCCCCATCGCGCCCGTAAAGCGATCGGTTCTGCGGTTCCCCCCGCAACTCCAAAAAATCCACCGTTTCCGGTTCCAACAACAGCAAACAAAAATTAGGCAGCGGCTCGTGAGCATCTGGGGAAGCAGAATCAAAAGCACCAGCATCTGCTTTATCTGCCCCCGGTGCAGGCCAAGCAAACTGCGATCGAGCCGCCTCAGAAAGCTCCTGCCAAGCTTTGCGGCGCGCTGTACACAACTCTGCATCTGGATAATCTGCCCCTAGCAAAACTAGCTTTCCAGCAATCCGAAATTGTTCGCGAGTTTTAGGGAAATACCAGCAAATCTCCCCCCAAGGATAGAGGTTAATTTCCTCAGCCTTTTGACTGCGAATATCTGTAATAAATTTCAACTGGTTGGTGTTTTCCAAAAAACCTCGAAAAACCACAGTGCGGTTAGCCGGACGACCATCAGCGCGAACCGTTGCTAGTTGCAAGTAGCGGGCATAAGCAAGACTGCGGTTGCGGTGCAGAGCTCGCGCCAAGGGCGATCGCCAAAGTGCTAAAGACATAATTAATAACCTATTATATTAGTAACTGGCAAGTAAGTCGTTGCGAAAAAACAATAGTATCTTGTAGGGGCGGGTTTAGCTAAAAATCTCTGAAACAAGCCAGAAGATGCAGGCAAAACCCGCCCGACCCATCTAATGTTTATTTGTACCCACCTACTCAACTGGTAATCGGTAATCGGTAATCGATAAGACTGGCAAGTAAGTCGTTGCGAAAAAACAATAGTATCTTGTAGGGGCGGGTTTAGCTAAAAATCTCTGAAACAAGCCAGAAGATGCAGGCAAAACCCGCCCGACCCATCTAATGTTTATTTGTACCCACCTACTCAACTGGTAATCGGTAATCGGTAATCGATAAGACGGCGGTTGAAACCGCGTCTACACAAACGAAGTCCGCCTCCGCGGACTGAAGACAATAAGGTAATTTTATTTAACCACTCGATCTTCAACCCGTGCACCATCCGGGTTTGGTTTGTGTAGACGCGGTTGAAACCGCCCGGTCTTCTAATGACCAATGACCCATGACTCTTCTTTCTGCTATTGGTAATTTTATGTCAAATTCACCCTCAAAACTCAAAACCATTGAAACTCCCCACAGCGGCTACCACTGGGACAGCAGTTCCCGGCGCTTTTTTGAAGGCTGGTACTACCGAATAACATTACCAATTCACGGACAATCCTTTGCCTTCATGTATTCCATCGAAGACCCCAGAGGCGGTCAACCTTACAGCGGCGGTGTAGCTCAAATCCTCGGCCCCAAAGATAGCTATTTGTGCCGCACCTTCCCCGATGTAAATAAGTTTTGGGCGCACCGAGACACCTTGGGTTTAGGACATTGGGGCAAAACAAATTTACAAATTAAACCCGCATATTTAGAGCCGCAAATATTCGACAGCCACATCGAAGAAGGCTATCAAGCTACTGCTACCTTAAATCAAGGTTATCTGCATGATCCCGGAAGTGGCAGTCACTGTTATTGGGAGTACGAAATTAAACCAATTTACGGCTGGGGAAACTCTGCTGAACTCCAAAAATCTACGGCGGGAATGCTATCTTTTCTGCCCGTATTTGAGCCGGGATGGCAAATTTTAATGGCTCACGGTTTAGCCACAGGATGGATCGATTGGAACGGCGAACGCTACGAATTTACAGATGCTCCCGCTTACAGCGAAAAAAACTGGGGCGGTGCTTTTCCGCACAAGTGGTTTTGGATTAATTGTAATTGTTTTCAAGGCGAAAGCGATTTAGCTTTAACTGCTGGTGGCGGCAAGCGTGGCGTGCTGTGGTGGATGGAATCGGTAGCAATGATTGGCATCCATTACCGAGGCAAATTATACGAATTTGTGCCTTGGAATTCGCAAGTTAGTTGGAATATTGAACCTTGGGGAAGCTGGAAAATCCAGGCGAGAAACAGTCAGTTTGAAGTTGAGTTAATTGGCACTACAAAAAGTTCTGGTACTTATGTGCGAACTCCTACAGCCGAGGGTATGGCTTTTTGTTGCCGGGATACGACGCACGGCGAATTACGCTTGCAACTGCGAGAATTATTGGGCCCAAATGTTGAAAAAAATGGCAAGCATCGCTCTAAAATTATCTTAGAGGCTCAAAGTTCTTTGGCCGGTTTGGAAGTTGGCGGCGGGCCTTGGGATGACGTTTGGCGATCGAATTAAGTCAGTAGTCAGTAGTCATTAGTCAGTAGTCAGTAGTCAGTAGTCAGTAGTCATTAGTCAGTAGTCAGTAGTCATTAGTCATTAAGCTGTTCTACATTTAAATTGTATGTCAAGAAATAATCAAACTCTTGTGGGGTGGGCTTCTAGCCCGCCCCGAATATGCAGTTTAAATGTGCAACAGCTTAGTCATTAGTCGGTCAGTTGTCAACTGCCAACTATCAACAGTCAACAGTCAACAGTCAACAGTCAACTGCCAACTGCCAACTGCCAACTGTCAACTGTCAACTGTCAACTGACATTATTCAGACCGACTTTTCTTTAAATTCAAGCCAATTTCTTCATTATTAATAGAGCCGTCGGGCATTATTGCCCCATTCAGCACCGCACCTCTGAGATTTGTTCCCGTTAAATTAGCGCCTTCTAAATTAGCATTGCTGAGATTCGTAATTTGCTTGGAACCTCGGAAAAAGAAGCTGTGTAAGTCAGCATTTGTCAAATTACTGTCTGCCAAATTAGCATATTGCAAATCAGCACCATGCAGCGTCGCATCAGTTAAATTAGCTTGAGTGAGATTGCTTCCCCAAAGTCGAGAATCCAACAAATTAGCATCTTGTAAATTAGCGCGACTCAGATTCGCCAAAGTCAGATTAGCATCCCACAATTTAGTTCGGTTTAAATTAGCTTCCGTCAAATTTGCTCGACGGAGATCCGTCCCCAAAATATCAGCATTTGCTAAATTAGCGCCACTGATATCTGCGTCAGAAAGGTCAGCATTTTTTAAATTAGCGCCGGACAAGTTCGCGCCGGACAAATTAGCGCCGCTCAAGTTGGCTTCTTGGAGATTAGCTCCTCGCAAATCGGCAGCGCTCAAATCGCATTGCTTCCACAAAAAGCTGACGCACCAATTATCTTTTAATAGCTGACTCACATCCTCGGCATTCGCGGCCAGAACTGGAGGAGTTAAGTAGAGAGTGAACAGGACGATCGCCAATACTGCCACCGCTAAAGTTTTTAACCTCAGAACTCTTTTCATTGACACTAATTTTGGCAATAGATTCTTGATGTATAATCAAAGCATACCAAAGAATCGGCAACTTTCATCAGCAATATTACTCAAAAATATTAGTGAAATGTCGATCGCCGTTAGCCCAGCCCCCAGCTTAACTCGGCCAGTCACGGGCGAATCCTCTTACTTAGAAAACGGGTTGCTTCACAGATGCGTCGGTGCCAGACATTTTTTTTCCCGAAACCCGGTATCAGATGCTCGCAAGTGCGATCGGGATTTACTGATAGCATAGATCAATACAAGGTACTAAGCTTTTGCCCATTTAAATTGTATATTTCAATGAACTATTCCGCCTCCACAGTCAAATATTCTCGCTTTCCTCCTTTCTCTCCTCTTTCCTTCTCCTGAATCTGGGCAGCAATCAACCGCCCAGTTCGCCTGCAACTACGAGATTTAGCGGGTTATAGCAGCAATTATCCCTAATTGCGATCGACATCACTAACTAAGCCTAACTCAGAGCACACAAGTCAATCCCCGCGCATCACCCAATCTCATCAAACTTATCACGTCCCTAAGAGTACGGATATCACTTTGAAATTTGGGAATGGAAAATGGATCGTGTGGCAAGGTGCGCACTGCGCACCCTACACCTATAATTATGGCATGAGTATTGTTAAAGTTAGCCAATTCTTAAGGCAGCATCACCGACTGGCAAGTCATTGGGACGAGAAATAGTAGAAAAGTCAATTGCAAAAGCAGCGCTTTGAACTGCGGCGGGCGTGGCATTTTGAACAGTGGCCAAAGTAGCCCCTCCAACTTGAATTAAAGTATTGCTTCCAGACTGAGTGAAAGCGACGTTTGACAAACTGCTACCGCCAATGCCAATGCGATCGCCCTGGGCCGATATAAAATCAGTAATTGTGTCTGTTTCTGCACCACCTGCAATTAAAACAAAAATATCTGCACCTGCGTCACCAGTGAGAGTATCGTTGCCTACATCTCCCATCAAAATATCATTGCCATCGCCACCAGTTAGCACGTCATTCCCTTTACCGCCTCTCAAAAAGTCGTTACCAGCATCGCCATTGACAGTATCGTCGTCGAGATTTCCGTTGATAATATCGTTACCAATACCGCCACTAATTAAGTCGCTACCTTTGCCGCCTCTAATAAAATCGTCGCCCGCTTCGCCCGTGAGAGTATCGTTGCCTTGGCCGCCGTTAATGGCATCATCAATCGGTGAACCGATAATGCGATCGTCTCCGCTACCTCCCCGCACGCCGATGGGGTTTTGCTGAGAATCTTGGGCGGTGACTTGATAGGTGTTCGGGGCATCAGGCAAGTTGAGCGATCGCAAAGGCAGATTTACAAAATTGGTATTATTGACCAAACTATTCAGTACAGCAGCATTGGTAATAATACTCGAAACCCGACTGGGAACAATCCCTGCAACGACTTTGGCACTCGAAATGCGATCGCCCTGCTGCACCGCATTAACCGTGTCAAAACCTTGAATTACATTACCAAAAACAGCATAATTCCCATCCAGAAACGGCAAAACATCCAAAGCAAAATAGAACTGCGAAGAAGCCGAATTCAAAGCATTAGAACGAGCCATTGCCACAGCCCCGCGAGTGTGCGGCAACTGTGGCTTCTGAGTGACAACTTGGTTATAAACAGGTTGCGCCGCGCCTTCTGGCTTGATTTCCAAAGGAATAAAACGCGCCTGATTCGTATCCGGGTCAACAAAATTACCCGTTCCCAATTGACCCGCCGGAATGCTAGTATCCTTGCTGCGCGGATCGCCCCCTTGCACCACAAAAGGATCGGGCTGGCGCACAACTCGGTGAAACATCACCCCATCATAGGTGCCACGTTCAACTAAATCAACAAAATTGCCCCCAGTAATCGGGGCATTAGTGCCGTCTACTTCGATCGCCACCGGTTGACCATTAATTACCTGGACTACTGTAACTTTGCCTGTTAACGGGAGTGCAGCGCTCATAAATAAATTGCTATTTGAGTGAGTGATATTTGGGTTTCATACCAAATCCTGGCTAAATATCCCCTTTACTTCTTAGCCCGCAAACACCGGCTTCGTTGTATAGAAGCGGTTTTAACCGCCGAATCATAAAAGGGTAGGTAACTCGGATTTAGTATTAGAAGCAATTCGCGAATTGCCACTACCCATTTAATCAGAAAACTGTAAACTTGTGTTATGTACAGTTCTACTTGTGAATTTATGATTTCCCGGCGCAAATTTTTTAGCACTTTATTGGCAATTTGTCTAGCCTTTGTGAGTTTCAATGTTGCTCCTCCAGCCTTTGCCCTCGGTGGCAAACTGCCAGCAGTGAATCAAACCGCACCAGATTTTAGTTTACCGACAAACAGCGGCGACGGGCAAGTCTCGCTGTCCGATTATCGCGGTAAGTGGCTGGTAGTCTACTTCTATCCCAAAGATTTTACATCCGGTTGTACGATCGAAGCACGTCGATTCCAGCAAGACTTGCCGAAATACTTAGCAAAAAACACTCAAATCATCGGCATCAGCGCTGATGATATCAACTCCCACGCGGAATTTTGCGACTCAGAAGGTTTGAAATTTCCGCTGTTAGCCGATACCGACGGCCAAGTCAGTAAAGCTTACGGTTCTTGGATGAGTTTTATCTCGTCCCGGCACAGTTTTATTATTGACCCTGATGGGATTTTGCGGGAAACTTTTGTCAAAGTTAATCCGGCGATTCACTCCAAAGAAGTATTGGCTCGTTTAAGCGAATTGCAGACTAACAGCTAATATTGTGTCACCTAAATAACCGCAATCAAATAGGTTCGTAGTGAGGACTTTAGCCCTTATTCAGGATTTTAAATCCGACTAAAAACCCCACTACAAACCTGACATTAATTTAATTATTTTACGACACTTGATACCTGGTAACGAGACCAGCTATAAAGTCAATCTCAAATCGAAAATCGCCTATCCCGCCATATTCAGTGAGAATTGAACTTACTATTTACGGCAACAGGCTCTGAAGAAGATTCCGGCTCTGACAGATTTCTTTTTCGGCTAGCAAGACGGCGTTCCGGGTCAATTCCCTCGAAAGTTGGTGGCAACCAAACTCGGATGACCAACAATATTCCCAAAACCAGCAAAAATCCACCTGTTGATAATATTTGAACCCAGGGAGTTTCCAGCACTCCCCGCACAATAACTTCTCGCAAAACTGAAACAATACAAACTTCAACCGCCACGCCGATAGAAACGCGCTGCTCTTGCAAATAAATAATCAGTAGCCGAAACAATTCCACCAAAACCAAGAGAAAGAGAATATCAGCAGTCACTTCCTGAAAATTCAAAGGAGGCAACAGCGAGAAAAACATTTCTCGCAGTTCGAGTACCATGAAACAGAACAAACCAATACACAAAGAAATTACAATTAAGTCTTGAACAGTTTCCAGACCGCTGACTATTAGTTTCAAATTCAACCATTTAGGAGGGGAATTGGTCTGGTTATTTGAACGGTTTTCCATTGACTGCTCCGGGAATCTGTTGGACTTGCTTACAGCTTAAGTTAAATTGAGCTAATCTTTGCCAAAAAACAGGTTTAATTTATTTATAACCATCATCAAACTTCTGTCTGTTGAGAATTTTCCACAAACTTTTATTTATCACGCAGGCGGGTTGACTTGTTGCCAAGGTTTGTGCTATGTGAAATCTGGTATTAGTAAATTTGGTGAAAATCAGAATTCAAAATCCTAAAATGCTGTAACTGAGATAAAATATAGAAATTGTAAAGAATTATTTACGACAGCTTGATCAACTCAAGCTAGCGACTCTAGGCTCAAATCATACAAAAGCCGGAAAGTCAACCAAAAAAAGCCACCAAGAGAGGATTGAACACAATGGCATTTACACTCGCATCATTACCCTTCGCCGCTGACGCCCTAGAGTCAGGTCATATGTCGGCCAACACGTTTTCGTTCCACCACGACAAACACCACGCTGCTTACGTCACCAATCTCAACAAACTGATTGAAGGCACCGAACTAGCCAGCAAATCCCTCGAAGAAATTGTGATGGCATCTGCTAAAGACCCATCAAAAGCCGGCATCTTCAACAATGCAGGTCAAGTTTGGAACCACAATTTCTTTTGGAATTCGCTCAAAGCGGGTGGCGGCGGCACTCCGACAGGAGCTTTAGCTGATAAAATCAATGCCGACTTCGGCAGCTTCGACAAATTCAAAGAAGAATTCAAGGCTGCGGCGACAACTCAGTTCGGCAGCGGCTGGGCTTGGCTGGTTTTGGACAACGGTACTTTGAAAGTTACCAAAACTGCTAATGCTGACACCCCGCTAGCACATGGCCAAACTCCGTTGCTGACTTTGGATGTGTGGGAACACGCTTATTATTTGGATTTCCAAAATCGCCGTCCCGATTACATTGCTAATTTCCTCGACAATTTGGCTAACTGGGATTTCGCAGCAGCAAATTTGGCTGCTGCTTAGTAGCATCTGATTTTTAGGACTCATACCAAATCCGGGTTAGATATCCAGATCGAACTCGGCGGTTGAAACCGCGTCTATACAAACAAAGTCGGCCTGCGCCGACTGAAGAATAAAAGGAGTCGGAAACCCGGATTTGGTATAAAGTCCTCACTACAAACTTTCATAGGTTCGTAGTGAGGACTTTAGTCCTTCTTAGGAACAAAAATTTAATAACTTAAACCACGACTACAGTCCTCTCTCCTATAATCTGGGAAGTAAAAGGAGGCTCTTCCTCCGGATCTGCGTTACCAGGCTCTGCCTGGTAACAAGCAATAGTGAGGACTTTAGTCCTTCTTAATAGGTTCGTAGTGAGGACTAAAGTCCTTCTTAACGATCGCTATTTAAGCAAACTTGCTATTAGCAGACAAAAACAGCTTTTAACATTCCTTCGCCTTGGTCTAGTTGGAGATCAAATCCTAATTTTTTACAGAGACTCTGCATCTTGTAGTTGCTAGTGAGAATGTAGCCGACGATCGCATTTAACTTCTCTTCCCGACCAATTTGCAGCAGCCGCCTCAATAATTCTGTTCCCAAACCGCGCTGCTGATAGCTATCGCTGACGATGAGCGCAAATTCGGCTTCGTTTGTGCCGTGGAGTTTGCTGAGACGTGCTACTCCCAAAATCCGGTGTTCTAAGGTTTCCGGGTCTTGGCGATCGCCCACCAAGAGCATTTCGCGATCGTAATCAATAAAACAAATCCGGGTCAAACGTTCGTGAGCGATACGGTGCTTTAACTTTACCATGTGAGCGTAGCGCAAATACACGCTCTCTTCGGAAAGCTCTTGATGAAACAGCACCATCAGCGGCTCATCTTCTGGGCGAATCGGACGGATGGTGATGGGATGATCTGTCAGAGTTGACCATTGTTGAACGTATTGCGTAGGATAGGGGCGAATCGCGGGTAAAATGGCGTTTTCGGCAGAGTGGAGAACCACGCGGGCATCGAGGGCGATCGCACCTTCAGGAGAAACCAACAGCGGATTAATATCAATCTCGCAAATCAGAGGTTGCTCTACAATCAATTGACTGAAACTAACTAACAACTGTTCGAGTTTTTCTAGGTCAATTGCCGATCGCCCGCGCACACCCTGCAAAGCTTTATAGATGCGCGTTTGCTCCATCATCCGCCGCGCTAGGGTGGTATTTAAAGGCGGCAGTGCTAGCGATCGATCCTGAAAGACTTCCACTAATTGTCCGCCGGAACCAAACAGCATGACTGGCCCAAATTGGGGGTCGATACTGCTACCCAAAATTAGTTCGTAGCCTTCCAAACGCACCATTGGCTGCACTGTCACGCCGAGAAACGCTGCAGGATCGATCGCCCGTACCCGTTGGGCGATCGCTTCAAAGGCACTAATTACAGCCTTAGCATCGCCTAAATTTAGTTGTACGCCCCCCACATCGGTCTTGTGAGTAATCGTCTCAGAATGGAGTTTTAGCACCACTGGATAACCGAGGCGATCGGCAATTTCCACAGATTCGGCTGGGGTAAGGGCTATTTCGGTGGCTACAGTGGGAATCCCATAGGCTGCGAGTAACTGCTTTGATTCGTATTCTGTGAGCAAAGTGCGATCGCTTTTGACAGCAGAAGTCAAAATATTTGTGGCCGCCGATCGATCGGGACTCCAGAGATCGGAATCAGCCGGGAGAGAAGGCGTTTCGTAGATAGCGCGCAGGTTGTAGCTGTACCGCCACATATAATTGAATAACCTGACGGCCGTATCGGGATAGGGGAAAGTCGGAATTTTGGCTTGATTGAGAATTTCCGTTGCTGCTAACACTCCCGCACCGCCCATCCAGCTTGTTAATAAGGGCTTTCCGAGTTGGCTGTAGGACTTTAGTTGTTCTGCGGTTTGGGTGGGATTTGTCATCGCTTGGGGTGTGAGGATGACCAGCAATCCGTCACTATTGGGATCGGGAGCGACTACTTCTAGAGTTTTGGCGTAGCGATCGCTACTAGCATCGCCCAAAATATCGATCGGGTTGTGATGGCTCCACTGAGGGGGTAAAAACTGATCAAGCTGTTGTAGAGTCTCCGGTGCAAGCTCTGCGAGGGCACCGCCGCCGCTAATTAAGGCATCAGTGGCGATCGCCCCTGGGCCTCCTGCATTGGTGACGATCGATAGGCGGTTCCCCTGGGGTCGCGGTTGCTTTGCCAGAATTTCTGCCATGTCGAACAAATCAGAAATTGTGTGTACGCGCAACGCGCCACAGCGTCGGAAAGCAGCGTTGAGCACGTCATCGCTGCCGGTCAAAGCTCCCGTATGGGAAGCGGCGGCTTGGGCGGCGGCGGCGGTACGTCCTACCTTGAGAACGATGATCGGTTTGTCGATCGCCACTGGGCGGGCGGCGGATAGGAACGATCGAGCATCACCCATAGATTCCATGTACAAAACGATACTGTGGGTGTGGGGATCGTCGCCGAAATACTCGATCAGATCGCCCCAACCGACATCGAGCATGGAGCCGATCGACACAAAAGAGCTAAAACCGACATTTTCGCCCAAACTCCAGTCTAGAATCGAAGTACAGAGTGCGCCACTTTGACTGATGAAGGCTACATTACCCGGACGGGCGATCGTTCCTGCAAAAGTAGCATTCAGCCCCAGCACAGGATTCATCACGCCGAGACAATTGGGGCCGATAATCCGCATTCCCCCCAGACGCGCTGCGGCCATAATTTCCTGTTCTAAAGCAACTCCCGCCGGCCCAATTTCTTTAAAACCAGCCGAAACAATAACTGCTCCTTTCACCCCAGCAGCGATACATTCGCGGATCACTTGCGGCACACCAGCCGCCGGCGTAGCAATCAACGCCAAATCCACTACTTCCGGGACGCTAGCAATGTCAGGATAAGACTTGAGCCCCAAGACGCTGTGGCGCTGTGGATTCACCGGAAAAACTGTTCCGCCAAAGGGATTGCTAATCAAGTTCCACAGGAGAGTGCGTCCGACGCTTCCTGCTCTCTCTGTTGCGCCGATTACAGCCACGGAGCGAGGATGAAAAATGCGATCGAGCGGATGACGCTGTTCTTTCCAAATATCGTGAGCCGGATCGCTCGCAGTGCTTTGATTTCTTGAATTTATCTGCATAGTACCCTACTTCAATTAATCAGCAATTAATATTGCTCTGCTTTCGATAACAATGCCCGCATCAACTGCGAACTGTTTCTCTACTCTTTTCCTACTCTTTTTATACTCTTTTTCTCTATTTTTATATTTGTTCACGCTTTGCCCACAAAAAATCGGCTTTCGCCTTTCCTAACGAATCTCCCTTAAACAACATTTTAGTTGTCAAAGTATTAGTCTCGAATCCCATTTTATCAGAGTTGACTCAAATTTTCCAGATCCGTTCTGGACACTATCTATATTAATAATTTCCACCCAATTATGGAGTAAAGTTTTGTGACAAATAGCTAACAGGCTATTTGAAATTGTGAAAAGTAAAGTTATACTAGACGCAGCGGTCGAAGAAGAAAAGATCGATCGCTAACAAAAAATTGAGGCGAAAGCAAGCTATGTTTGTAGAATGGCAGGGCTTTACTGAAGGCAATTGGACAAAGGAAGTCAACGTCAGAGACTTCATTCAAAAGAATTACACCCCCTACGAAGGGAATGCAGAATTTCTCGCCGCACCAACCGAAAAAACCCAGCAGCTTTGGCGCGAAGTTCTGGAACTAATGAAAGAAGAGCGCGAAAAAGGCGTGTTGGATGTTGATACAAAAGTACCCACATCGATCGTCGCTCATGCTGCGGGAT
>Ga0335395_10000558_pt1 | contig 23217 bp, 20 predicted proteins | sample MAT02_FD_205744 | JGI IMG/M metagenome (GOLD analysis project Ga0335395, IMG submission 205744) | Freshwater microbial communities from Lake Fryxell liftoff mats and glacier meltwater in Antarctica - MAT-02 (spades assembly) (version 2) ...
ATCGTTAAATACGAAAAACCCGACCTTGACGCAATCCCATTCAAGAAATCTTACCAGAAGAAACTCAAATCAAACAGCGAAGACTGGATGCATTTGAAAACGATTTGGCTATCGGTTCGTAAAATCGGAATCATCATCGACAGTGGATTACGCGACGATGTGAATAGCTCTCCGCTCCAAAGCGGCATCCAACCAACAGCCGTTTCCCGTCCACAAGAAATTGACTACGAAAATATCTAAACAATGCTCCGCAAACTCCTCCACCGCATTCAAGACTTCTTCGGGATTTCTCCCGCCGGGGCGCGCGGGGCGTCGGTGCTGATCGTGCTGAGTTTTGGGTTGATTTGGGCACCAACGGTCTTCAAGTGGTGGGTGCTGCCGCTCTTTCAGGATGACAGCGTGCCGTTTACGGTCGAGTACCTGGATAGCACCGCCGCTTTGATCCCAGAACGGGAATCCCAGTTTGGGGAGGAAAGAAGTTTTCCGAAAAAGTCTTACGGGGGGAAAACCGACGCTCCCTCTCGCCTTACCCGGCTTTTCGTCTTCGACCCCAATAACGCCACGACCGAGGAATTGCAGGAACTGGGCATTCCGAAATTTCTGGCTTTGAGGATTGAGAAGTACCGACAAAAAGGCGGCAAATTTCGGCGCAAGGAAGATTTGAGGAAAATCTACGACTTTCCACCCGTTCTTTTTGCTAAGCTAGACCCGTATATTAATCTGTCCGGCGACGGCCAAAGACCAGACAACTCTGGCAAAGTTTTTTCAGACAATCCCGAGCGGGAGTTCGTTCCAAACCCAGTTCGTGAAACCAAAAACTACACCCGCCCGACGCCAGCAGCCTTCGACATCAATACCGCCGACACGGCCCAGCTAGCAACTTTGAGAGGCATCGGAACCAAACTTTCCGCCCGCATCGTCAAGTTCCGCGACGCCTTGGGTGGTTTTCATTCAACTGACCAGTACGCTGATATTTTTGGTCTGGATTCGCTGGCGCTGTCCGAGTTGAGGAAATACGGACGCGTTCAAACCGCCCCGAAAAAAATAAACATCAACGCCGCTACAACCGAAGAACTCAACCTCCACCCTTACTTCCGCAACCGGAAACTTAACGAAGTCGTTGTCCGCTATCGCGAGCAGCACGGCCCCTATACCTCGGCGGAATCCATGAAAGCCGTCCGCATTCTCGATGATGCCACACTGCGAAAGTGGGGGCCTTATCTTTCTTTTTAAAGGGAGGAAAGGACGGGGCTGCCCGTGCGGGAAGGAGAAAGGAAGGAAAGAATGGGGCCGTACGGACTGGCGAAAGTTCCTTTCCTCCTTTCTCCTTCCCTCCCTTTCTCCTTTTTTAAAAATTCGGTTTCAGCAAATACTTCGAGTAGAACTCCTCAATAACCTGCACCGCTTCCTCGGGGGTTTCCACTAGGCTGAATAGCTTCAAATCGCTGGGGCTGACGTTGTTTTGAGCTTCCAGCACGGTGCCTTTGATCCACTCGATGAGCCCGCCCCAGTACGCTTTGCCCACCAGCACAATGGGAAAACGCCCTATTTTCTTGGTTTGGATCAAGGTCAGGGACTCAAATAGTTCGTCGAGGGTGCCGAAGCCGCCCGGCAGGACGATGAAGCCCTGGGAGTAGCGCACAAACATAACTTTCCTGACAAAAAAGAAATCATAGTCTATATTCTTGTCGGGGTCAATGTAGGAGTTGCTGTGTTGTTCAAAGGGTAAGTGGATGTTCAGGCCGACCGACTTGCCGTTCTGCTCGAAAGCGCCTTTATTGGCTGCTTCCATAATCCCCGGCCCACCGCCCGTAATGACACCATAGCCTTTCTGCACTAGTTTGGCGGCGATTTCCTCGGCAATGCCGTAGTAAGGGTTATCGGGTGTGGTGCGGGCAGAGCCGAAGATGGAAACGCAGGGGCCGATCTTGGCCAGTTTGTCGAAACCTTCCACAAATTCGGCCATCACCTTAAAAATGACCCAGGAGTCGGCACTTTTTATTTCGTTCCAGTCACGGTCTTGGAACGCTTCCTGGATCTTCGCCTCGTCTTCGGGAATATCAGGGTTCAGTAGCGAAATATCGGTCTGGTCTGACGTAATTAGGTTTTCCTTATTTGCTTCCTTCATATTGTTGGTGGAATGTGAGAGACTGTTAATGAGAGAGTTTACGGTTTGACTGGCAAAAATCACCAGCTTTTAAACGGACTATTCCGACTTTCTTCGTTGCTCTTTTTTAAATTGCAGGATCATAAACTTGATAAGTCGATAACCGACCAAAAGAACTGAAAGTTGGAAACATTAAACAGCATTGCCATGAAAAAAATTGCCATCGGTGCCGATCATGCCGGCTTTCCTTACAAGCAGCCCATTAAAGAATGGCTTTTGGCCAACGGCTACCAACCGACCGACTACGGCACCGATATCCCCGATTCGGTGGACTATCCCGACTTTGCCCACCCGGTGGCTAGTGCGGTCGAGAACGGCGAATTCGAGCTAGGCATTCTGCTTTGTGGCAGCGGGCAGGGCGTGTGCATAACTGCCAACAAGCACGCGGGCATACGGGCGGCGCTGGTCTGGCAAAAGGAAATTGCGGCGCTTTCGCGTCAGCACAACAACGCCAATATCATTTGTCTGCCCGTCCGCTTCATCGAATTAGAGGAAGCACTCACCAGCGTTCAAATATTCCTCAGCACCGACTTCGAGGCCGGCCGGCACCAGCAGCGCGTGAGCAAAATACCTTGTTGAGTGATGACCGGGCTGGCGAACCAGTGATGAGTGATGAGTGATGAGTGATGTTTGGAACGCCCGAGCGGTGAAAAATAATTCATCATTCATCATTCATCATTCATCATTCATCATTCCTTTTCATAAATCCCCTTCCACGGACTGGGCTTGTACCGCTTTCGCAGGGCCGGGACGCGGTCGAACAGCTTGGGCATCACATCTTGCTTATCGATGATGTACTCTGGCGGGTCTTGCCGGAAGTTGTCGTAGACGTGGATCACGCTGTCGAAGTTATCCAGGTTTTCGAGGTCGTAGCGCGACAGATCCCAGTTGAGGTAGGGGGTTGCGGTGTAGTTGTTGAGGTACTCCCCTTCATCGTCACCGATGACCAAAATCCTCTTGTTGGTGATCGCCTCCGGCAGCAGAGCCGATTTGGCACGCAGGTTATCGAGACGACCTGCCGCCAGGCCAGGCACCAGATTCATAATTCCTTGGTATTGAATGAACACGATAGCTCCAACTACGCCCAGAAAAAGCAATTCGGCGATCCAGAGCCGCCGGAAGCTTTGAAAATAATAGGCCGTAAAATACGCCATGGCCGGCAAAAACGCCACAAACTGCATGGGTGCCAGGTATTCCATGAGCGGAACCATCAAAGCGGCCGTAATCATCCAAATAGCCATCATCTGCTGAATGCGCGACTGGTAGTTGACTAGGCGCGAGCTGGTCAGCATCCGCATGAAACCCAGAGTGCCCAAGGCGAGCGGAATGACCAGCGAAATTATAAGTGAGGAAAAATCATTGAGCGCATACTGTTTGACGGTGAACACCGAAGTCAGCAGGTTGCGATTGAGACTGGCTACGCTATCATTGAGGTAAAAGTAAAGCGTAACCATGGCCAACGGGAAGACAGCCCCGAAAAAACCCAGCACGTGCTGCCGCAGCGTAGCACCCGTGTAAAAAAGCAATGACACGAAAGCCCATCCCATGAAAAGCGCGGTGGGCAAATAAAAGAGCGCCGCCAAACCGATGTAAAATCCCAATTCGAAGATTTCGTTGGTAACCTGCCGCCGCTCGAACATTTTGATAGCTACACCAAGTGCCAAGAGCAAAAAAGTCGTGGCCATGAGCATTGGCGACAGCGTGGTGAGGTCGAAAGATATGTTCAGCAGCAGGGCGTAGATAGCCCCTGGCACGTGGCTGCGCTCCGGCAACACTTCACGGGCGCGAAGGATGTAGTTGAAGTAAAGGATTTGAAACACAGAAACCGCCCCAGCCGCCACTTGGTAGGCAAGTTGCGAACGGCCGAAAAGGCGATCAATGGCCCAATAGACCATGCCGGAGAGCGGGCTTACATTGTCCCAGACGTCGCGGTAGAGCATGAAGCCTCGATTCATCTGCTCACCCACCAGCATCCAGCTCAATTCGGGGATCAGAAGCGGTACCTCGCTCCATAATAAAGGCAGGCGCAAAAGCAGGAAAAACAGTACTAAACTGAGATTGAGGTAAGTGGCGTTGACGCGAAAAAAACTCAGCAAGCGGCGGGGCGTTGGGGGAATAAAATTCGATTTTTCACAAAAATACATTCCTCCCTTCTCTTTACAAAAAAAACAGGAGAGACGCGCATTGCTGACTTGGCGGCCTTGAATTTAAACAAACCGAGTCGAGGGAAGCTTTTTCTCCTGCCCAAAATCTTTCAGGGCTTTTTTTGAGACAATCCCTTCCCGCACCGAATGTTCAATGGCCTCACTGCTGTGCTCGAAGTAGCAAGTGCTCACACCTAGTCCTTTAATATTGGCAATTACCGCTTTTACCGCCGTCTTTTTGCGTTTCTCGGTCTGCCTGATGTAGATGGCTCGAACATTTTTGGGATATATTTTAACAATATTCTCGTAAATGTAGGGATCGCGTTGCGAATCGTCGCCCAGTAAAATGAAGGTATGCTTCGGGAAAAAAGTAAGTATATGCTCGATTTTAATCTGCTTGTGCTGGTGCGAGCCACCGCCCGAGCGAAGGAAATCGAACAGACTGGTTTTTATTTTTTTTAATTTCAAAACCGCCTTCGGCAAACCGTGCCGGGCGATGAACCGTTCGATGTACTCATACAGGTTCCATTCACTGCTGGACACGTAAAAGAAGGTGTTTTTTTCCTGTCCGTCCGCTTTTCGGCCCGCCAGGCTGAGCAGTTGGTAGTGCTTCACCACGTCCTCGAAGGGCTTGCGGGATTCCACATTCCGGGTGAGCATAACGTAGAGTTTTTTCAACACTTGGCCGCTGTACGAAACCAGAAAGGTGTCGTCGATGTCGGATATGATCGTATAGCCGCCCTGACTGGGTACGAGCAGGTCGTCCTTTTTGGTAAGGCTCACCGACTTGCCGTCGATCTGGTCGTCCAGTGTGACGGAGAAAGGGTGCCAGCCGCTGGGCAGTTGTTCGGTCAAAGGGATGGCAAAGCGGAAATAGCCGTCGAACAGGGTTCGGGTCTCGACATCCATTCCATTGAATCGGAATACCACCTTGGCGTTGGCGACGGTTTTGACGGTAAACAGTTGAAACATCGACTTAATATAACGGAATCCCCGGCGGTCGTAGGGGTTTTTGGAAAACGGGTATTTCCTGAAGACGTGGCCCTGCACCACCACCTGGCGGTCGTTGGCGTAGCCCCGGTATAGTTTTAGTTCGTGGGATTTCATTATTTTGCGGAAAAGAAACCTGTACAAATCGTCCCCTAACCTAGAAAAAGGCCATGCCATTTCCAAAAAAAGTCCTGCTCGTCGTCAATCCCATCGCGGGTATTCAGGACAAGACTGAGTTGATAGAAAACTTAAAGGAAAAGTCGAAGAGCCGGGGATTTGCGCTGGAGGTGTATAAAACCGACGGCAAAAACGACAGCCAGGCCATCGAAACACTTTTGAAGAAATTTCAGCCCGACCGCGTGTTGGTAGCGGGCGGTGACGGCACGATCAACCAAGTGGCCGAAGCACTACGCGGCCATGAGGTCATTCTGGGCTTGCTGCCGCTCGGCTCGGCCAATGGTCTGGCCACCAGCCTGGGGCTGCCCACCGACATAAACGAAGCCATTGAGACGGCGTTGGGTAGCCAGACGAGCAGCTTGGATGGCCTACTACTCAATGGCCACCTAGGGCTGCACCTCAGCGACCTGGGCCTCAACGCCCGGCTCATCAAAAACTACCAGAAAAGTGAAGTGCGCGGCAAATGGGGCTACGCCAAAGAGATTCTCTCCACCCTTACCGAACACGAATTGTTCCGAGTAAGGATTACAACCGACACCGAGACCTACGAAACCCAAGCGACGGTGGTCATCATCGGCAACGCCACCATGTACGGCACGGGGGTGGTAGTGAACCCCCACGGGGACATGAGCGACGGAAAATTCGAGATTATCACGGCCACCCACTTTGACCTTTTCGAACTCGCCAAATTATTGGCCGGTAGCACCGAACTCGATCCCGAGGTGGTGAAAATCAGCTCGACTACTCGCGCTAAAATTGAATGCCTTGATAAAAAAACCCTCTTTCAAGTGGATGGAGAGTTTCTTGGCGCGGTTGACCTGGTGATAGCCCAAGTGCTACCCGGAATGCTGACCGTAGCCATGGCAGGTGCCGGGGTGGCGAGCAAATAACGGATTTGTTTGGTAGCTTTGCTTTGGCGCCATCAGAAAAAACGATGAATAAACAAGAAATTACCGAGTATCTCGAGCAGAATGATATTCAAAAAATAAAATTTGCCTTCGCCGACATCGACGGCATCCTGCGTGGCAAGGTGATTCATCGCCGCAAATTTCTGGACGGCCTGGAAAGTGGCTACGGCTTCTGCGACGTGGCCTTCGGCTGGGACAGTTCGGACGAGCTCTACGACAATACAAAAATCACGGGCTGGCATTCGGGCTACCCCGATGCCACGGCCCGCATCGACCTGGCTACTTTCCGGAAAATCCCCTGGCAGAACGACCTGCCGTTTTTTCTGGCCGATTTTAGCATTCCCAACGAGGAGGATTTGGCCGCTTGCCCGCGCTCTTTGTTGAAGCGCGTTGCGCAGAAATGTCAAGATTTGGGCTTCCACGCCGAATACGCGCAGGAGTTCGAATGGTTTAATTTCCGGGAGACGCCCCAGAGTTTGCACGAAAAGGGATTCCGCGATATGCAGCCGCTCACGCCGGGAATGTTCGGCTATTCCATCCTGAGGCCCTCGCAAGAGAACGACTTCAACGACGACCTTTTTGATGGCTTGGACCAATTCGATGTCACGCTGGAAGGACTGCACACCGAGACCGGGCCGGGCGTGTACGAAGCGGCCATTATCCACGACGAAATCCTGAAAGCCGCCGACAAGGCTACGCTATTCAAGACAGCCGTCAAGGAAATCGCCCACCAACACGGCATCGCGGCCACGTTCATGGCTAAGTGGAATGTAGATTTGCCCGGATGCAGTGGACATATTCACCAGAGTTTGTGGTCGCTGGATCAAAGCCAAAACCTTTTTTACGACCCGAAAGACGTGGATAAAATGACTCCGCTTATGAGGCAGTTCGTCGCCGGGCAGTTGCACTGTCTGCCGCATATTTTGCCGATGTTCGCCCCCACCGTGAACAGCTACAAGCGGCTGGTGGAAGGGGCTTGGGCACCCACGACGGTGACGTGGGCCATAGAAAACCGCACCACGGCGCTGCGCGTCATCAACGACACGGAAAGCCACACCCGCGTGGAACACCGTGTACCCGGGTCCGACTCCAACCCTTACTTGGCGATGGCCGCCGCCCTGGCCTCGGGCCTGCACGGAATCCAGAACGAACTGTCGCTCGACGTGGCCGCCACGCAGGGCAACGGCTACGAGAACAAGGAAAATGGTATATTACCTGCCAACCTTAAAGAAGCGACGCTTGCCATGCGGGCAAGTCCGCTTGCGGTCGAGTTGTTCGGCGAACCGTTCGTGACCCATTTCACCGCCACCCGCGACTGGGAATGGCGGCAGTATGCCCGGCAGGTTAGCGACTGGGAGTTACGGAGGTATTTTGAAATAATTTAACTTGAAGGAGGAAAGGAGAAAAGAACTTAATCGTCGAATCCATTTTCCTTTCCTCCCTCCTCCTGTACTCCCCCAAATAAAACAATGCGCCTAATAAACTACCCCGAAATAATTAAAGAAGCTTGGGAGGGTTTTGACCCTTCCAAAAAGATCGTCAGCATTACGGACATTAGTGCGATGGTCTCGACCAACCACGTGTTCCGGGTTTGGCTGGACACCGAGGAGATGGTGATCGCCAAGCTGTCGTACTTCGGGAAATTCGAGCATTTCAAGGAAGATCACCGCATTATCCACGCACTTTCGACCAATCTGCTTTATCCGTTCGAGAACGTGCTGGCCAAATCTCTGGTCAAAAACAACCAAGTCTATACCCACCGCTTCAAAGACGCGATGGTCGATGCCTGGTTGGTTTTCTACAACCCGATTCGCACCAAGGAGCGGTTACCCCGGCGTTTGGACGAAAAGCAAATCCGCAAACTGGCGCGGGAGATTGCTAAATTCCATAAGTCCTGTTTTCGGGTCAGTAAGGTTTTGCCCAAAGCATCCAAAAAGTTGCGAACTGATATTCAGCATCTACTGGACATTCTGGATACCGAAACGGGCGAGTTCGAACACCGGATGCACGTCGATTTCCTGCGGGAACAGTGCGGCCTGTTTTTGAAGAACATTCAAAAACTCAACGTGGTTGATTTCGACCTAATGCCCGTGTTCGTTGACTGGAACATCGGCAACTTTTCGGTCGAAGACGACTTTATCCTGTTTTCTCGCTGGGATTATGACTGGTTTCGGGTTTCGTCGCGCATTATGGATTTTTACTTCCTGAGTCGCGTAGCTTCCGACGTGGGTGACCGCACCGCTTTCAGCTATTACATTGGCCCCTTAATGGAAGACCGCTTCCTGATTTTCCTGGAAGAATACCACAAAATATACCCACTGACCCGTAACGAAATTTATTTCATGAAGGAGGCCTACCGCTTCTTCATCCTCAATTACGTCATCAAGGATGGGCGCTACTTCTTTCACCGCACTTACGCTATCAAGTTGCAGCGGGAAGCTTATGAAATTTATTTTCCCAGTATTGAAAAGGAATTCGATGCTGAAAAAATATTGAAGCATCTCAATATTTGATGTATTCGTTTTGCCAACTCGCTCAATTTTTCGTAATTAGTCCTCTTTTTGCTACAAAAGCCAACTATTGAAGCGAAGAGAGAATTGGTCAGACTTTAATAGTGCCAAACCGGCTCTCCCCAAAACTAAGTAATGCAAATTACCGCCTTCGAGTCCGTCGTTTCAAAATATGATGTCATTTTCTTCGATGCCTTCGGCGTGCTGAAAACCCATAATGCCCTCATTCCCGGCATCGAAAAAACTTTCAAATATTTACGAGAACAAAAGAAGGAGTTTTACGTCCTGACCAACGACGCCTCGCGCAGCCCCCACGGTTTGGCAGAGTCATACCACCGCCTAGGGTTATATGATATTGTCCCCGACTGCATCATTTCTTCGGGTATGCTGGCACGCGACTACCTGGAACTCAAAGTGGATAGCGGCACTGTAGCCTACCTCGGCACCGAAAAATCGGTACACTACCTGGAAACCCTCGGCCTGAAAACGCTCCCCATCGGTGAGTTGAACCTGGATTTCGCCCACGAAGTGACTGCCCTGGTACTGCTCGACGACGAGGGCTTCGACTGGAACCGCGACCTCAGCAAAACCATAAACCTGCTCCGCCTCCGTAACATTCCCGTGGTCGTGGCCAATACCGACCGCACCTACCCGATGTCGAGCCAATCAGTCGCCATTGCCATTGGGGCAGTTGCCAACATGATTGAAGACATTGTCGGCAGGCACTTCATCCGCTTCGGGAAGCCCGACGCCCAAATGTTCATTTTTGCCTACGAGCACATCAAAAACTACCAGGAAATTAGCAAGAAAAAGATTCTGATGGTGGGCGACACCCTGCACACCGACATTTTAGGCGGCAATAAATTCGGGTTGGACACGGCCTTGGTACTTACCGGAAACACGCAAGCCAAGGAAGCGGAAGTAAAGATTCATACGACGGGGATTATTCCCACTTACATCTGTGAGTCGGCGGTGGTGTAAATTGGCGGTCGGCTAACGGCCACCGCGGGGCACCACGATCATTTTTGGCAATTCGATTTCAAAAACAAACATCGTCGCCTGCTCATCGTCGGGCACAAAGTACGCCTTGATGCCTTGCTCGGTGCTTTCCAGCCAGAAAGGGTTTTGGGTCATGGGTTTTCCCGAAGGCGACCACAACTGAACGGGTATTTGGTGAACGGGACTATGATCCGAAAGATCGACCAATTCCAGCCCCCCCAAACGGAAAACTGAATTGGCATTCCTGTAATTCTTCAAGCCACCGCAGAGCATCCGGTTATTGCCCACACAGTGGCAATCTTGATAGTCGATGTAGAAGCTTGGGTTGGCAATCCTCCGGTTTCCAGTTAGTGACTCATTGATTATGCTGTCGTTTGAATCAAATTTCCAGCTATAATAATCTCTTGAACCCCAGTTAATTCCGTGCAGCGTGTGAGAATCCGTATCGTGTACTATTCCACCCAAATGATCGGCAAAGCGAAATACTTCGGTAGCTGTGAGGCTAGCAGGATCGACCTTATAGACAATAGATTTGCTATCGGGACGGTACTCTGCTACGGGTATCCAGATTGCTTCTCCGTCGTAATCAATCCCGCCGGGGTGGTACATAGCCCCTTCGCCAAGTCTGAGGTCGGCTATCAACTTCCCACCAGAGTCGAACTTGAACAGGTGTCCCACGCCTTTTCCCGCCGCCCGGTCATGCACTTCTACGGAAGACATATAAAAATACGGTCCTACTTTAACCATGCCCTGCGGATGGTGAGCCGGGAAAGCCAGGGGAATGGCAGTCACCTGTTTCCAGGTGGTGGTATCCCGGAGTATTAAGAATTTTTCTTCCAAGCCGGAAGCCTGTCCATAAGCTTTGCCCGACAATGAAGACAGTAATAGTATAAGTCTGAGCCACTCTTTTCTTGTCAATCGGATCATCGCCCCAGGTTTGCTTTGCCGCTACTTGATAATTTCTTTCAACTTCCCCCAAAGCTCATCGTCAAAGCCACTAAAGGGCGCATCGCTCGTTTTTTCTCCAATCCTTATAATCACCAGTCGCTGCGAAGGCACCACGTATATTTTCTGGTCATTTTTTCCAAATGCCTGGTACAAATCATCCGGTGCGTTGAGAATCATAGCGCCGGGGAAAATTCGTTGCGTTTGCGGCAGCATATAGCTGCTTTTCCCGTTGAGCCACGTGAGGTAGCCGTAGCTTAAATTGAACTTTTGGGAAGTACTGGTCTGGGCGTCGAGATAGGCTTCGTCTTTCAAAATCACAGTACCGTCCCATTTGCCTTTATTCAACATTAGCAAGCCGAATCGGGCCATGCTGCGGGCGTCGCTGAAAAAGACGTTATTGGCGTCAGGGTCTTTTTTCCAAAAGCCTTTCATCCCGATTTTATCTCTGATCTTCTGCTTGAAATAATTGTTATAGGTCTGACCGCTAGCCTTTTGTACCACCTGATCCAGCAGCGTGTAAGGCGCATTGTGGTAAGACCAGCGCGTCCCGGCGTCGGCTTTGTATTGTAAGCAGGCGGGCAGCGTACAATCGACATCCCCCGCGCCCTCGTCCAGGCCGGTGGTCATGCTCAACTGATTTTTGATGGTAATCAGGTTCTCCTTTTCGAGTGGCAGCGAAGTCCAACCCTGGCCCAAGTATTTCGAGCCTCGATCGTCGATTTTTAGAATACCTTCGGACTGAGCGATTCCCACCAAAAAAGCGGTCAGGGTTTTTCCGGCGGAAGCCCAGTACCACCAGCTATCGGACTTAAATGTGCCGAAATACTTCTCCGTTACGATTTTACCGTCTTTCAGGATGATAAAGGCTTTGGTGTTTTTGCTTTCCAGGAAAGAGTAGAGGTTGTCGAGTGCCAGGGTGTTCCAGCCCAGCGTGTTCGGGCTTGCTTTCTCCCAATCATCACCGCTAATAGGAGGAAAATACAGATTTTCGGACTTCGGATCGACTTGTTGATCGGGTTTAATACACGAGTCGCCCAGCATTGCTGCTAAGATCAAGAACAGGAAAATAAGTGATCTTTCCATTTCAAGTGCTTTTTTAAGTCTGAGTTTCTTTCCGGCTAGGCAGACTCAAATGGCGGCACTCGGGTTTAACGGGAGGAAGTATAGGATTCAGGGTGACCCAAACATAAAATAACAAACTTCTCACATTCTACACCTTCGGCAGTACCCACGGCTTCCTATACTTCGGTGTTATCATCGCGTTCGCCGCCGCGTTATCCCCAAAGTTTTTCTTCTCTTCGTTCCAAACCAATTGCGACTTAGTTAAGAGCGCGATGTTGCCCGCGTGAGCGCACACGGCAACCAGCCGTCCATTTTCGATGGGACAATTTGGTTCAGCGCGGCTTTTGATGCAATCGATGAAATTTTGGGTGTGATCCTGGTGGTAGTATCTGCCAGAACGTGGCGGAATAGCCGGCACTTTGTAAGTACGTCGATCACTGCTCAGTTCGGGGATAATTTCCCAACCCTCGCGGTTGATTACCAGCGTGGCATCGTCACAGACGTAGGCCAATCCGTATTGCTTCCCATAGGGGCCGCTCTCGATGCCAGCGATATTCTCCCAGTTGATGACGTAGTCCGGCATTTGGTAGCTGACGCTCATCGTATCGAAAGTTTGGTGGGCGTGGTCGGGAAAGCCGAAGTTGCCGCCCGAAGCGGTGATTGACAGTGGCATTTCTTTAACGTCTTTTACCCATAACGCCATGTCCAGCAAATGCACGCCCCAGTCGGTCATGAGTCCGCCGCCGTAGTCCCAGAACATCCGCCACGATCCGTGAAAGCGGGTCTTATTGAAGGTGCGCTGGGGAGCCGGGCCAAGCCACATATCGAAGTCCACCCCCGGCGGCACGGGCGAGTCGGGCACGATGGGCTGGCCGATGCCGTACGCGAAATTAGCCCAAACGTTCACCTTCCGCAGCTTTCCGAGTTCGCCCTGGCGGATCATATCCAAGGCTTTCATCCAGTGCGTACCGCTGCGCTGCTGCTGGCCCACCTGCACCACGCGGTTATACTTGCGGGTGGCGGCCACCATCAGATCGCATTCGGCGATGCTGTTGGCCAGCGGCTTCTCCACGTAAATATCCTTCCCCGCCTCGCAAGCCGCCACGAATGGCAGACAGTGCCAGTGGTCGGGCGTTCCGATGATGATTGCGTCGATGGATTTGTCGTCCACCAGCTTGCGGTAATCTTTGTAGAGTTTGGGGGCTTTGCCCTGGATTTTCTCCGTGTCCGCCGCGCGGCGCGAAAGCACCTCATCGTCGATGTCGCAGAGAGCGGCGCATTCCACGCCGGGAATTTTCAGGGCGTTTTCCAAAGCTCCAAACCCCCGGCCCTTGGCACCGACCAATGCCACCACGATTTTTTCGTTGGCATTTTGAGAGCGTCGCGCTTGCAGCGGCGAGTAAGCGAAGCCGCCCAATCCGGCGGCAGCCGCGAGTTTTGTGGAGTTATTCAGGAATTCGCGGCGGCTGGTAGGCATGACTAAATTGGATTTGGTTGTTGACACTATTCAATAAAAAAGAATTTATTATAAAATTCTACCCGCGAGGGCGGGTAAATAGACGGACACTAAATCCTTATTCGGTTAAGTCTTTCATCCTAAAACCCAACTAGCAAAACTATGTGCAAAAATCACGGAGTGGCTTACATCAAACCCGGCGAAGTAGCCGTGCAGGAAATCGCGTATCCCGAACTCGCCATCGGCAACCGCAAATGCCACCACGGCGTCATCCTTAAAATCGTGTCCACCAACATTTGCGGCAGCGACCAGCACATGGTGCGGGGCCGTACCACCGCCGAGTCGGGCCTGGTGCTGGGTCACGAAATCACGGGCATCGTCATTGAGGCGGGGCGCGATGTCGAATTCATCAAGGAGGGCGACCTGGTGTCGGTACCCTTCAACATCGCCTGCGGCCGCTGCCGCAACTGCAAAGAAGGCAAGACGGGTATCTGCCTGAACGTCAATCCCGCCCGTCCCGGCGCGGCCTATGGCTACGTGGACATGGGTGGTTGGGTGGGCGGACAGGCCGAGTACGTGATGGTACCCTACGCCGACTGGAATCTGCTAAAATTCCCCGACAAAGACCAGGGCATGGCCTACATCAAAGACCTCACGCTGCTGTCCGACATTTTCCCCACGGGCTACCACGGCGCGGTCACGGCGGGCGTCGGGCCGGGTTCCATCGTGTATGTGGCGGGAGCAGGGCCGGTCGGTTTGGCCTGCGCGGCTTCCTGCCACCTGTTGGGCGCGGCGGTCGTCATCGTGGGCGACATGATTCCCGAGCGGCTGGAACAAGCCAGAAGCTTCGGCTGCGAAACGATCGACCTCACCAAGGACACGCCGCTGGAACAGGCCATCGAAGAAATCATCGGCACCCCGGAAGTGGACTGTTTCGTGGACTGCGTGGGCTTCGAGGCCCGTGGTCACGGTTCCGAAGCTTCGGAAGAGCATCCCGCCACCGTGCTGAACACCGCAATGGCCATCACCCGCGCGGGCGGGGCCATCGGTATTCCCGGCCTGTACGTCACGGGCGATCCCGGTGCCAAAACTGCCGCCGCCAAGGAAGGCAGCCTACGGATTCGTATTGGTTTAGGCTGGGCCAAGTCGCACTCTTTTTACACCGGGCAATGCCCCGTGATGAAGTACCACCACAATCTGATGAATGCGATTCTGTATGATAAAATCAAGATTGCCAAGGCAGTGAATGTGGAGGTAATCTCGCTGCAAGACGCGCCGAGAGGCTACGCTGATTTTGATAAAGGCGCGGCCAAGAAGTTCGTCATCGACCCGCACGGGATGATTGCGGCTTAGGTTTTTAGTGAAGCTTTTTAAATAAAACTGCCCGCTGCCTTATTGTTTGGTGGCGGGCAGTTATATTGTTCAGATTCGTTCGATTTCCTCTCGTGTGAGTCCGGTGTATTTTATTATTTTCTCGATTGGCTCATTGTCGCTGAGCATAAGTTTAGCCATTTCAATTCTCACTTCGACTCTTCCTTCGTCTTTACCATCGCTGTGAGCGGTGTCGATTATTCCTTTCAAATCACGGTAAATTTTCAAGCTGTTTTCGTAGTTGTCCATTTCCGCTGGCCCAAACTTAGCCAACTCTGCTTTTTCAAAGGCTTGGACAAATATCTCATCCTTGAAAATGGTGGGGACGGTCTCAAAGTCTTCTAAATGCTGAATGAAGTACAGCCACTTGTCCAGCCGAGAAATCAATTCGCCCTCTTTCAGCTTGAAATTTGGCATTTCAAGATATATGTAAGTCAGCTTATCGTAAAAGACTTTGCCATTTTGGTTTTTCAGCTTGATAGTATGAACTACCTCGCTCTTTTCAGGTTCACTTTCATAGTCATCAAAAGTAAAATCCAAAATTCCGATACAATAAACTGCCTTTAAGTTGTAATTCCATCCGCCCTTCTCCGCTTGGTCCCTAATCGGGAAAGTGGAGTAGTAGATCGTCCTCTCTTTAAAGTAGTTCTGCTTCGCCTTCTGTAATTCCACAATGAATTTCTCCCCCACCTCATTTTCGCAGTAAATATCGTAAATAGCTTTTCGGTCAAGGTCGCTCTGCCCAAGCTGCTCGGTATTCTTTAAGGTCAGATCGGTGATTCTGTTGGCCAGGGGTAGCAGCGCGTTCAGGAAGTCCAGTAAAAGCGGCTTGCTGGCTTCTTCTCCGAATATTTTCTTAAATCCGAAGTCGGTGAAGGGATTGACGTATTTGGCTTTCATTTTCTGGAGAGTTTAAAATGAGCAAAAGTTGGGTCTACTGCTAAGCTGTCTTTCAAAGACATTTTGTGCCATAGACCATTGCAAACGGTCAGATTGTTTTTGGGATGCAGTTTTCTTATGGAAGACTACGCCCAACGATGCAAGAATTACCCAAGTTTGGACCAGTTATTAAGGTATTGATTAGGATCGTTTTCAGAAATTCTGAACCGTCTCATTTCTGTGCTGTTTACTGGCGATTTGCGACTTTCCAACCAATATTCATGCTGCCACTTTACGTACTCAGCAACTACATCTGAAGGTACAATGAAAAACAGCGGTGTTTTTGAAGGATCCGTAATATTTACAAAGCAATAATATAGGTTGTCCTCAATAATTGTCTCGTGCTTCTGATTCATCACCCAAGGGTAAATCGGAATATCAGAAAAAAGTGCCTCGTTGATTAGAGGAGAGGCAGAAGTCTTCACAATTATTTCGATGCTATTGAGAGCCTTTTTCTTTGCAAGAATACGAGTTTGGCCATATTTATCCTTCACAGTTTCCACAGAAAAATCTCGAAGCGTCAATTGTGCCATCATAAAATACTTGCCTGCTTGTGAAAGTCTTGCCTTACTTTGAGTCATAATTTATAGAAATTAAAAGAGTGCTTGTACAAAAAAACCTCCCAAATGGGAGGCTTTTTCAAAATAATTGCCTGATCGCCGAAAACTATCAGCCCAAATAAGTCTTCAAAGCCTTGCTCCGCGAAACATGGCGCAAACGACGAATGGCTTTCTCCTTGATCTGCCGCACCCGCTCGCGGGTGAGGTTGAATTTCTCCCCGATTTCTTCCAACGTCATGGCGTGTTCGCCATTCAGGCCGAAGTAGAGGGCAATCACGTCGGCCTCGCGCTGGGTGAGCGTGCAGAGGGCGCGCTGCACTTCTTTGCGGAGCGACTCGGTGACTAAACCCGAATCGGGCTTGTCTTCCAGGTCGTTTTCGAGTACGTCCAGCAGGCTGTTTTCTTCGCCTTGCACGAAGGGCGCATCCATCGAAACGTGGCGACCCGAAATTTTCATGGTATCCACGACCTCCGAGGAAGATATTTCCAGCACTTCGGCCAGTTCTTCGGGCGAGGGCTCGCGCTCGAAGCGCTGCTCCAACTCGGAGAATGTCTTAGAAATCTTGTTCAAAGAACCCACGCGGTTCAAGGGCAGGCGCACAATCCGGGATTGCTCAGCCAAGGCCTGCAAAATGGACTGGCGAATCCACCACACGGCGTAGGATATGAATTTAAATCCACGTGTTTCGTCAAAACGTTGAGCAGCTTTTATCAATCCCAAATTCCCCTCATTAATCAAGTCCCCCAGCGACAACCCCTGATTCTGGTATTGCTTGGCCACCGACACCACAAACCGCAGGTTTGCTTTTGTCAGCCGCTCGAGCGCCAGTTGGTCGCCTTCACGGATTTTCTGGGCCAGCGTCACTTCTTCGTCAGGGGTTAACAAATCTACCTTGCCAATCTCCTGTAAATATTTATCAAGGGATTGGCTTTCCCGGTTGGTAATCTGTTTGCTGATTTTTAGCTGTCTCATCTATGTTTTTTTTGTGTCCTAGTGTTTATAACGCATTACTTCCCCAAATCATTTCAGATTGGAAAAATAATATATTGAAATTATTTATTTTCCGGTTTCGGCAGCAAGGCTTTCCGCGACAAACGGTACTTCCCGGTCTTCTTATCCACTTCCACGAGCTTTACCTGCACCTCCTCCCCTACTTCAAGGACACCGTCCATGTTTTCAAGGCGCTCCCACTTAATCTCAGAAATGTGCAATAATCCATCTTTGCCGGGAACGAATTCCACGAAGGCACCAAAAGGCATAATCGTCTTGACCTTACCCGTGTAAGTCTCCCCAACCTCAGGTACCATCACGATGGCCCGGATGCGGCCGAGTGCTTTGTCCATGGCCTCCTTATTGGCCGAGAACACACTAACGAAGCCCGCACCATCCTTCTCCTCGATGTTGACCGTCGCGCCGGATTCCTTCTGGATATCCTGCACCACTTTGCCACCGGGCCCAATGACGGCCCCAATCATTTCGCGCTCGATCTTGATGACCGTCGCGCGTGGCGTGTGGGGTTTCAGGTCTTCGCGTGGGGCAGACAGCGCCTTGCTCATTTCGTTAAGAATGTGCAGTCGGCCCTGCTTGGCTTGCATGAGGGCCTCGGTCAGCACCTCGTAAGAAAGGCCATCCACCTTGATGTCCATCTGGCAAGCGGTGATACCCTTAGCGGTACCCGTCACCTTGAAATCCATGTCGCCGAGGTGATCCTCGTCGCCCAAAATATCGGAAAGCACCGCGTACTTACCCGTTTCGTGGTCGGTTATCAGGCCCATGGCAATTCCCGACACGGGGGCTTTAATATTCAGGCCGGAGTCCATCAGGGCCAGCGAACCGGCACAAACCGTCGCCATTGACGACGAGCCGTTCGATTCCAGAATGTCCGACACGATGCGAATCGTGTAGGGGTTGTCCTCACCCTTAGGCAGTACTTTTTTCAAGGCCCGCAGCGCCAGGTTGCCGTGACCGACTTCGCGGCGTCCGGGTCCTCGGTTAGGCTTCACCTCGCCCGTCGAAAAGCCGGGAAAGTTGTAGTGCAGCATAAACTTACTGTAACCATAGTACATGGCGGTGTCCACGATTTGCTCGTCCAGTTTGGTGCCGAGTGTTACGGTGGTCAGCGACTGCGTTTCGCCTCGTGTGAACAGGGCCGAGCCGTGCGCACCGGGCAGATAGTCCACTTCACAGGCGATGGGGCGAATCTCATCGAGCTTACGTCCATCGATGCGGATGCGCTCGTCCAGCACCAGGCGGCGGGTAGCTTCGGATTCCAGATCGTGGAAATAGCGCTTCACCAGCGACTCGTCCACTTGCTCGTCCTCGCCGATGGTAGCCATGAATTCAGTACGAATTGCTTTGGCTCTTTCTTTGCGTACCTGCTTGTCATTAGAGGTTTGGGCAATAGAAGTGGCCAATTTGTCGTAGCAGAAGGCCCGAACCCGCGCTTTCAGTTCAACGTCTTCGGGATCGCCCTCGTACTCGCGCTTCTCCGTTTTACCAACGGCGGCTTCCAGCTCTTTCAAAACCCGGCATTGGGCCTTAATAACTTCGTGGGCAACTTTCAGCGCTTCGATGATTTCGTCCTCTTGGGCCTCGTCCAGTTCGCCTTCCACCATCGTGATATCATTCTCGGTGGCCCCCACCATGAGTTCGAGCGTGGCCCGAGCCAGGTCGGAAGTCTTAGGGTTAATGATGTACTGTCCGTCGATTTTGGCAACGCGGACTTCCGAAGCGGGCCCTTGGTAGGGAATGTCGGAAACAATTAGCGCTGCCGAAGCCGCCAGGCAGGCCAGTGCGTCGGGCAGCACTTCCGCGTCAGCGGAAGCAAGCATGATATTCACTTGGGTATCGGCGTGGTAGTCGCTAGGGAAAAGGGGACGCAAGGCGCGGTCCACGATGCGGCAGACGAGCACCTCGTGGTCCGAAAGGCGACCTTCGCGGCGCATGAAGCTGCCGGGGATTCTACCGGCCGAAGCAAATTTCTCTTGGTAATCAACGGTAAGGGGAAGGAAATCGACACCGGGTTTGATGTCGGTTTTGGCTACCACAGTGGCTAACAGCATGGTGTCGCCCATGCGGACGACCACCGCTCCGTCGGCTTGCCGCGCCAATTTTCCGGTTTCTATGGTGATGGTACGGTTGTCGGGCAGGGTAATCGTCTTGGTTACGACGTTAAATTGCATAAAAGTAAGTTTTGATAGATTGTTGATTGACCGCTTGAATAATGACCGCTATAACAAATATTGACTAGCAAAGACGTTGCCAGGCCTATTATATCTGTTCTTTGGTAGAAAAATGTTCGATAACTTATCGAACGGTGCAAAAAGGGAAAGAAGTTGGGGAATAATAATACAAATCGGGGAATCCGCCTTTGGCCAGATTCCCCGATTCCTTGTTTCTTCGTATTACTTTCTCAAACCAAGCTCAGCGATAATGGCGCGGTAGCGGCTGATGTCCTCCCGGTAAAGGTAGTCCAGCAGGCTGCGGCGCTTGCCGACCAGCTTGAGCAGGCTTAAGCGCGTATCGTGATCCTTCTTGTGCGTTCTGAGGTGCGCCGTCAGGTGGTTGATGCGAAAGGTGAAGAGTGAGACTTGTGATTCGGGCGACCCGGTGTCGGTGGCCGTTTTGTTGAATCCCTGGGTTTCGAAGATTTCTTTCTTCTTGTCCGTGGTTAAATACATGATTGTAACGACAGATTAAAATGTAAAATATTTATAAAAACAACCGCAAAAATAGGCAATTAATTATGAATTATGAGTTATGAATTATGAGATATTTCTAATTGACTGATTTCAAACGGCATAACAACACCTTTCGGCGTCGCAATCTGATGACCTAACACAAAGCAAATCTTGACTTCATCTGTCTAGGCTTGGGCTAGTTCTGGCTCAGCAGCGCGGGGTTTCAGGTATTTCGCGCGGAATTTCTTCCAGTACATCTGATACACGTCCTTCTCGAAGAGCCGGGAGTCGTTGCGGGCTTTTTCTACGAAATAGACGCCCGCCAAAAGCAAAACCGTGTTGGCGAGCCACGCGCCAATCGTCACGTCCAGCAGCCCTTCCTTCACGAATTTGTCGCCCTGAATGGTGAGAACGTACAATAGGATGAAGAAAACGATTGACACCAACACCGGCACGCCGAAGCCGCCCTTCTTGATGATGGCCCCAAGCGGAGCGCCTATCAGGAACATGACGAAGCAGGAAAACGCCTGGGTGTATTTGTGGAGCTTTTCGAGTTCGTACTCATTACCCGATTTGCGCTTGCTCTCGAGGTACTCGACGTTGGAGGAGGCAAAGCTTTTAACGCTGGTCGCGGCGCTTTTGGCGCTGGCCAGGATGGCACTTTTCACGCTATCGGACTTAGCCACGTTGAGCAGCGAGCCCACCCACTTGCCGTTTTTGGGCTTGGTGCCGTAGTTGTTTTCGGTCTGAAACTTATAAGAAAAATATTGCTTGCTATTCGGCACCAGGTTCTCCTGCGCCCGCTTGTAGTCGAGCCGCAGCGAGTCGGTGGTCTGGTTGAGATCGTCGATGTTCTTCATGAACTGATGGTACTTAAACATATCCTCGTCCGTCCGTTTCATGCCGAAAGATTCCATGCTCACCGTCATCTCGTAGCGGTCGAAACGGCTTTCCATGAAGCTGCTGTTCTGGTTGGTGTTGTCGCTCGACGTGCTCAAATACGCCATCGAGCGATCCTGGTCGGCGTTTTCCATTTCCTGGTAGTTATTGCCATTGAAAAGCTCGATTTTCAGATAGCCGTTGTTGTTGAAGGGGTACATTCGGCCCGAATCGGCCAAGATCACCTGCGTGTTACCCTTTTCGTAGGAGCGGTTGTCGTGCTTATAAATAATCATCCCCAGCATCGTGTTGGAGTTGGGCACCTTCTTATTCACCTTAATGCTGTAGCCCGGCAAATCGTTGTAAAAAATCCCCTCCTTGATATTGAGAGTCGCCTTAGTCGTTTTGATGTCATAAAGCAGACTGTACCCTTTCAGATTGGCCCAGGGGACGACGCGGTCATTGTAAAAGAAGGAGAAAATGCTCACGAAAAGAGCCACGAAAAATAAGGGCATCATCACCCTGACCACCGAGATGCCGGCGCTTTTCAGGGCGGTTAGCTCGAAGAATTCGCCCAGGTTGCCAAAGGCCATCAGCGACGAAAGCAGCATCGCCAGCGGCAGGGCGATGGGGACGGTACTCATGGCGAAGTAGGAGAACAGCCGCGAGTACTCCGACAAGCCCACGTCCTTGGACACGAATTCGTCGATGTAGAAGATCACGATTCGCATCAAAAAGATGAAAACCACGACCGACAAAGTGATGACAAAAGGCCCCCAGAAGGCTTTCAGAACCAGTTTATCGATTTTTTTCATGAGCTACCCACAATTTCTTTCAGACTATCTATCAAGCCGCCCCACAGGGCAGAAAGTTCGTCTTCGTCCATATTTTGCGAATAATCAACGACGCGCAGGTAAGTAGATTGCGTCAGGTCGCTCACTTCGAGTTTCATTTCCACGTAGTTTCTTTCGTTCGCTTCGTCATTAGATTTGCCATCTTCTATGAATTCAAAACGAACCGACTTATTCAATCGGTGGGAGGTGCGCTCGGCGGGGTGGCTCTCGCCGTCCCATTGAAAATTAAAACGCCCATCGGGCAGAATGGTCACCTTTTCGGCAAACCACTGTTCCAGCCCGGCGGCCGTGCTCATATACGGATACAGCACCTTGTGTGAGGAGCGTATCTCAAATTCGGTGGTAAACAAATGTTTTTCCATAGTTCAGGAGGTTTTTTTACTGTAAAGCCCCGCCAACGGTCAATTTCACGACGTTAGCGGCAGAAGAAGGTTTGTAATTTAGCCTTCCAGAATGAAATAAACAAAATTGTTTGCGGCATTATTTTTTTCACCTTAGCTTTGCACCTCAATTCGGCGGGGTAGCTCAGATGGTTAGAGCGCAGGATTCATAACCCTGAGGTCGGCAGTTCGATCCTGCTCCCCGCTACTTGTATCATAAGGCGAACCAGCAACGGTTCGCCTTTTTTTGTTGAATCGTTGAAGTGTTTAATCGTGTAATTGCTGTTGAATTATTCTTTATTTTTTGTTCAAATTGTTGATATACAGTATATTAAATAACACGCTATGCGTACGCTCCTATTACGCTGTAACACATTTTAACAAAAAACCTCAATTACACAATTCAACGATTACACGATTCAACAACCTCAGTGAATAATTTCAAACACCAACTGCTTCAATAACTCCCCGTCGTCGGTGCTGCCCGAATCTACGCCTTTCATTTGGGCGTCGGTTTGGCGGAGGTAGTGGATGATGTTGGCGACCTTGCCAATGGGGTAGTTGCGGGCGGCCAGGGTGTAATCTTTCACAAAAAAAGGATTGACGCCCAGCAGCGAAGCCAGGCCGCCATCGGAGCGGTCGGTGGTGGCGTGGGTGAGCAGCACTTTGGTAAAGAACGAGTAGAGGATAATCAGCACGGGCGCTAGCGGGTTGTCTTTGGGATTGGCCGCGAAGTGGGTGGCAATGCTGTTGGCCTTGAAAACGTCGCGTTGTCCCAAAGCCTTTTGGAATTCAAAGACGTTGTATTCCTTACTGATGCCGACGAAGCGCTCGATCGAGTCGGCGTCGATGCCCTCGCCCGCTTTCATATTAATCAGGACTTTCTGAATCTCGCTCACGATGCGTTTCAGGTCGTTGCCGATGTTGGTCACCAGCATCTGTTCGGCTTTGGGGCTGATTTTCACGCCCTGGGCGTGGCAGTAGTTCCTTACCCAGTCGGGCAATTTGTTGTCGTAAAGCCTTTTGGAATGCACCACCGCGCCGTGTTTACCGCAGGCTTTCACGAATGTCTTCCGTTCATCGGCTTTGTCGTGGTAGCAAAAAACCAGCACCGTGCTACTTAGCGGATTGAGGGCGTAGTCTTCCAGCCGCTGCTGCTGATCCTTATCCTTGATGCCGGACAAATTGTGGG
>Ga0335395_10000560_pt1 | contig 23204 bp, 23 predicted proteins | sample MAT02_FD_205744 | JGI IMG/M metagenome (GOLD analysis project Ga0335395, IMG submission 205744) | Freshwater microbial communities from Lake Fryxell liftoff mats and glacier meltwater in Antarctica - MAT-02 (spades assembly) (version 2) ...
CCCCCAACTACTTCGTCACCGGCGGTGCGCGTGGCATCGGCGCCGGCATCGTGCTGCAAGCCGTCCGCGAGGGCCACGACGTCGCCTTCGCCTACAAGGGCAACCGCGAGGCGGCCGCCGCGGTCGAGCGGCAGGCCCAGGCGCTGCGCCCCGGCTGCAAGTGCCGCGGCTACGTGATGGACGTCAGCGACTCCGCGCAGGTCACCGCCATCGGCGACGAGATCATCGACGAGTTCGAGAGCATCGGCGTCGTCGTCAATTGCGCCGGCATCAACCGCGCCAACCTGGTGGTCTCGATGTCCGACGACGAGTGGCACTCGGTGCTCGCCACCAACCTCCACGGGCCGTTCTACGTGATCCGCCAGTTCCTCTCGAGCATGCTCGCCGGGCGCTTCGGTCGCATCATCAACGTCTCGTCGATCCAGCACAGCGGCGCCGCCGGGCAGGCCAACTACGCCGCCAGCAAGGCCGGCCTGCACGGCCTCACCGCCTCGCTGGCCAAGGAGTACGGGCGCAAGGGCATCACCGCCAACGTCGTCGTGCCGGGCTTCTTCGACACCGACATGACCCGCGAGACCATGCCGCCGCAGGCCAAGGAGTACTGGGCCCAGTACTGCCCGATGCCCAAGGGCCGCATGGGTCGCATCGACGAGCTGGCGACCGTGGTCACCTTCCTCGCCGGTCCGGGCGGCAGCTACATCAACGGTCAGGTCATCCCGGTGACCGGCGGCCTCGACTGGACCTACTGATCCGATGGCGACGCTGACCAGACCCGAGCGCGTCGGCATCGAGCGGATCGCCGCGTACCCCTGCACGCTCGCGCTCGACATGCGCGAGCTGGCCGAGGCGCGTGACCACGACCCGCGCCACCCGATCGACGAGCTGTGGGTCAACGCGCGCTCGGTCAACCCGCCCTGGGAGGACCCGGTGACGATGGCCGTCAACGCGGCGCTGCGGGTGGTCACGCCGCAGGACCGCGAGGACATCGAGCTGATCATCGTCGGCACCGAGTCCTCGCCCGACTACGGCAAGCCGATGTCGACCTACGTACACCGCTGGTGTCAGATCCAGCCCAACTGCCGCAACTTCGAGGCCAAGCACGCCTGCTACGGCGGCACCTCCGGGCTGATGATGGCCGCGCACTGGGTCGCCTCCGGGGCCTCGCCCGGCAAGAAGGCGCTCGTCGTCACCAGCGACCAGAGCCGCACCCACCTCGGGCAGCCGTGGGAGTACGTGCTCGGCGCGGCCGCGACGGCGATGATCGTCAGCGCCGAGCCCGACGTGCTGGAGATCGAGCTCGACAAGACCGGCTACTGGACCAGCGAGATCTTCGACACCTACCGCCCGACCTCGCAGAAAGAGGTCGGCCACGCCGACATCAGCCTGTACGGCTACCTCGAGGCGCTCGAGGGGGCGTACGACCACTTCCTGCGCAAGGTCGGCCCGATCGACTACGACAGCTTCTTCAAGAAGCACGTCTATCACGTGCCCTTCGGCGGCATGACCTTCCGGGCCCACCGGGCCCTGCTGCGCCGCTGGACCGCGCACATGGGCAGCGCCGACCTGGGCGTCAAGGCGGCGCGCGAGCACTTCGAGCGCAAGTCGAAGCCGGCCCTCAAGTACAACGCGCAGTTCGGCGGCACCTACACATCGGCGACCTTCATCGCGCTGATGGGCCTGATCGACAGCTTCGACGACCTCGATCCCGGCGACCGCGTGTCGATGTTCTCGTACGGCTCGGGGTCCTGCGCCGAATTCTACTCGGGGAAGATCGGCCCGCACGCGCGCGAGCGGGTCGCCGCGGCCGCGTTGCAGGCCGGCCTCGACGCCCGCCAGCGCCTCACGGTCGCCGACTACGAGGCCGTCGAGCGCGCCCGCAGCGAGCAGATCGATCGCAGCGACTTCAGCGTCGACCACACCGGCGCCGAGATCGGGCTCGCCGGGCTCTACGATCGCGTCTACGCCGGCACGGGCCGCCTCGTGCTCGACGGCGTCAGCGAGTACCAGCGCAACTATCGTATAAGCTAGCGTCTCAGTTAGCTTCCTCATGCACCTGCGTTGCGAAGACCTCGACTCTCCGGTGTGGCGGGCCTGGCTGATGCCCGACGAGCACGGCGAGGTGTCGATCGGCGGGCCCGGGACGATCGACCTCGAGCGACTGTTGGAACGGGCGAAGGACGATCCAAACTGTCGGGTGCTCGTGATCGCCAGCGAGGGTGGGGCGGAGTTTTGTCGTGGCATGGACCTGCGCGGGCTGGCGAGCGGTGACGCGGCCTCGCGCACGCAGGGCGTCGCCCGCTTCGCCCGCTGCCTCGGCCTCATGCGCCGGCTCAAGGCCGCGGTGGTGTGCGTGGTCGATGGGGTCGTCTCCGGCGGCGGAGTCGGGCTGGTGGCCGCCTGCGACCTGACGATCGCCGGACCCGCGGCGAGCTTCGTGTTGACCGAGCTGTACTTCGGCCTGGTGCCCGCGGTGATCTTGCCGGTGCTCGGCGAGCGCATGGGCCCGGCGCGCGCCCGCTGGCTCGCCCTGTCCGGCGCCACCCTCGACGCCGACGCCGCGCTGCGCTTCGGCCTCGTCGACGAGCGCAGCGACGGTCTCTCGGCCACGCTGAGCGCCCGCCTCAAGCACCTGCTGCGCCTCAACCCCGAGGCCGTCGGTCGCCTCAAGCGATTGTCGGCGGAGATCGCCGGGCAGCCGCTCGAGGTCGCGCTCGCGGCCGGCGTCGTGCGTACGAGCGAGGACATCGAGGGTCCCGAGGTCGCGGTCGCGGTCGCCAGTTTCCTGGCCGGCGAGCTGCCCCCGTGGGCGGTCCGCCGGCGCCCCGCAGGTGCGCCATGAATCCCGTTGAACTCGGGGTCAGCGTCGAGGTCAGCGCCGAGGGCCTGGCGATCTTGCGGATGCGCGACGTGGCCGGCAAGAACGCGTTTAGCCAGCCCTTCGTCGCCGCGCTGGTCCAGACCCTCACGACCCTCGGCGCCCGCGTGGACGTCAAGGTCGTGGTGCTGTGCGGTCTCCCGGACGTGTTTAGCGCCGGCGGTGACCGCAGCGTGCTGCTCGGGCTCGCCGAGGGTCGCATCGCCCCGTACGAGCTCCTGCTGACGCGGACCCTGCTCGAGCTCCCGCAGCCGAGCATCGCCGCGATCGCCGGCGCCGCGGTCGGTGGCGGCCTGATCTTCGGGCTCGCCTGCGACCTCGTGTTCATGGCCCGCGAGAGCCGCTACGGCTGCAACTTCATGGATCTCGGCTTCACCCCCGGGATGGGCACGACGCGGCTCCTACAGGCCGCTGTGGGCCCCTACGTGGCCGCCGAAATGATGCTCGGGGCGCAGTACTTTCGCGGCGCCGAGCTTGCGACCCGGGGGGCCCAGGTCAACGGTGTGTTGCCCCGCGTCGAGGTCGAGGCGCGGGCGCTGGACGTCGCCGGTCGCCTGTGCGAAAAGCCCCGCGCGGCGCTGGTGCTGCTCAAGCGGGCGCTGGGTCTGCCGCGCCGCCTGGCCTTCGAGGAGGCCCGCACGATCGAATCGATGATGCACGAGATCTGCTTCGCGGACCCCCAGACCCAGGCCACGATCCGCGAGAATTACCTGCCCGTCTCCCCCGACAAGCCATGACCGCGAACTTCAACGACTTCACCGGCCACGCCGGCAAGGCGGTGCTCATCACCGGCGGCACCCGCGGCATCGGCCTCGCCTGCGGCCTCGCGTTCGCCCGCCACGGCGCCAGGGTGATCCTCACCCATCGCTGGGGCAGCGCCGACGAGGGCGAGCTGCGGGCCAAGTTCGCCGAGCTCGACGCGCCCGAGCCCATGATCGTCGAGGCCGACGTCTCGCGTGACGAGGACACCAAGGCCCTGCTCGAGCGCATCAAGGCCGAGCACGCGCGCATCGACGTGTTCATCTCCAACGTGTGCGTGGTGATGCGCGGCGACGGCCCGCTCAAGCACAGCCGCCGGGCCCTCTATAAATCGCTCGAGTACAGCGCTTGGCCGTTCGTCGGCTACCTCCACGCGATCCACCGCACCTTCGGGACCTACCCGGCGCACGCGGTGGCGATGTCCTCCGACGGCCCCGACACCCACTACCCCGCGTACGACTACGTCGCCGTCGCCAAGGCGGTGCTCGAGACCTTCGTGCGCTACATGGCGACGCACCTGCGCGACGACGGCTGCAAGGTCCTGGCGCTGCGCTCGCGGCAGGTGATGACCGAGAGCTTCAAGGACATGTTCGGCCCGGAGCAGGTCGAGCTCGGCCGCCGCTTCGCCGAGTTCGCCTGCACCCCGGAGGAGATCGCCGACACCACGCTCGCGCTGTGTAGTGGTCTTTTCGACGCGATGTCCGGCCAGGTGGTCACCCTCGATCGCGGCGCCGCCTTCGTCGACAACATCGCCACCCTCGGCCCGCGACTGCTGCGACCGGAGACCTGAGATCGCCATGGCCCAGCTCCTCAAGAACAAGCTCGACGGCAAGGCCGTCGTCATCACCGGCGGCACCGACGGCATCGGTCGCGCATGCGGCCTGCTGTTCGCCCGCCACGGCGCCCACGTGTACCTCACGCACCGCTGGGGCTCGGCCGACGAGGACGCGCTGCGGGCCGAGTTTCGCGCCGTCGGCGGCCGCGAGCCCGTCATCATCGAGGCCGACGCCTCGCTCGACGACGACACCGACGCCCTGATGCAGGCGATCCGCAAGGACCACGACACGCTCGAGGCGATCATCAGCAACGTCTCGTTCGCCCACGTCAGCAAGGGCCACGAGGACCTCGATAAAAAGAGCTTCCTGCGCAGCCTCGGCTACAGCGCGTGGCCCTTCATCGGCTACCTGCAGAGCGCCCACGCGGCCTTCGGTCGCTACCCGCGCTACGCGATCGGCATGTCGTCACGCGGGCCCGAGTACTTCCTGCCCGGCTACGACTTCGTGGCCGCGAGCAAGACCGTCATGGAGACCTTTTGCCGCTACCTCACTGCCGATCTGCTCAGTGAGGATATTCGCATCAACGTCGTGCGTGCCAACCCGGTCGAGACGCGCTCGCTGGAAGCCACCTTCGGCCCGGAATTCGCCCCGTTTTGTAAGCAATACTACGGCGAGGGCTTCTTCGTGACGCCCGAGGAGGTCGCAGCGTCCGCGCTGGGCCTGTGCAGCGGACTCATGGACGCGGTCAAAGGCCAGGTCCTACTACTGGACAGGGGCTTCGGTTTCGCGGACAACGTCGTCCGCCTGTTCTCGGAACGAGCGCAGCACGGCCTCACGGTCTTGACCCCCCCAGGCCGCCTGGTGAAGGAGAACACATGATCAGCACACGCGAAGAAGTCCTTACCGTCGTCAGGCGCCACCTTGCTGACACCGTCGAGGGGATCGAAGGCAAGGAGATCGATCCTTCGAAGTCGATGAAAGAGCTCGGCGCCAACAGCCTCGACATCGTCGAAGTCGTGTCGTGCAGCATGCGCGAGCTCAAGGTCAAGGTGCCCCGCGCCGAGCTCAACAAGCTCACCAACATCGACGAGCTGGTCGACCTCCTGCACCGCAGCGTGCAGGAGAAGGCCAGCGCCGCCAGCTAGGCCGCCACGCAAGACGTGCTCACGGCGCCTTCGCGGCGCCGGAGCGCCGCGGACGTGACCGCACGATCGCGTAAACGCGCAGCGATCGCCCGCACTTGCCACGAATGCCCCGGCTGTGGCACGAACTCGTGGGTGACCGAGAGCGCTTATTGGGACGAGTATTACAGCCATGGTCGCCCGGATATCGAGGAACCATCGAGCTTCGCCCGGCACTGTAGGGCCCGCGTGGCGAGCGACCAACTGCTGTTCGAGCTCGGCTGCGGCAACGGTCGCGACGCGCTGTTCTTCGCCCATCAGGGCCTCAATGTCATCGCCTGCGATCAGTCGGCGGTGGCGATAGCGAAGCTCGATGCGCGCCCGGACCTGAGTCGCTTTCGCCACCGGCCGAGCTTCATCACCGCTGACTTCGCCGCGTTGCCGCAGCAACACCGCGGCGAGGTCGACTTCGTGTACTCCCGCTTCTCGATGCACGCGACCACGGCCGCGACCGCCAGCGCGGCGCTGGCGTGGACGGCGGCGAGCCTGCGGCCCGGCGCCACCCTGCTGCTCGAGGCCCGCTCGGTGCGCGGGAGCCTCTACGGCTGCGGTCTCGCGGTGGCAGGGGAGCGCGACGCCTTCATCCACGACGGCCACTACCGCAGGTTTTTGCGCAGCGAGGAGCTGAGCGCGGAGCTCACGTCGCTGGGCTTGACGATCGACGAGCTGGTCGAGGCCGACGGCCTGGCGATGTTTCGGGACGACGACCCCGTGGTCATCCGCGTGGTCGCCACGCGCGGGCAGTGACTTCACCTTCGCTGAGCATCGCCGCATCGCCGCATCGCCGATCTGCGCATCGCCGCATCGCCGATCTGCGCATCGCCGCATCGCCGATCTGCGCATCGCCGCATCGCCGATCTGCGCACTGTCCGCGCGTCACGACCGCAAACCTCCCAGTCTGGAGAACGAATGAGCAGCACACGCGAACAAGTCCTGGCCGTGGTCCGACGCCACCTCGCCGACACCCTCGAGGGGATCGAGGGCAAGGAGCCGGACGGCGTCCGTGAAGTGGAATGCACACGGAGGCCCCTCACGCCGGGTCTACGCGCCCCCGACGGTATTTGACAACGTCGATCTTCCCGCTTAATAGCTCCTGACTTGGAAGCCGTGTCGACAGGGAGTACCGCGGTCCTGCTGGCCGCCGGGGAGGGCACTCGCCTGCACCCGCACACGCTCGATCGCCCCAAGTGCCTCGTCGAGGTCGCCGGCCGCCCACTGCTGGACCGCGCCCTCGCAGCGCTCGAGGCGGCGGGCTTCGCCGAGGTCATCATCGTCGTCGGCTACTGCGAAGATGTGCTGCAAAATTTCCTCGCTGCCCGCGCGCAGCAGGCCCATGCGTCGCTCCAGGCGCCGCTGCGTGTGACCTGCGTGCGTAACCCCGAGTACGCGCGCACCAACAACGCGTACTCGCTGTGGAGCGCGCGCGAGGCGGTGACCGGCGGCTTCGTGCTGCTCGACGGCGACCTGCTGTTCGAGCCGGGCGTACTGTGCACGCTGCTTGCCACCGCGGGCGAGGCGGCGCTGGCGGTCGAGCGTCGCGCTGACCTCGGCGACGAGGAGATGAAGGTCCTTGTCGGACCCGACGTCAGCGTCGCCGCCGTGAACAAGACGATGGACCCCAGCACGGCGATCGGTGAGTCGATCGGCGTGGCCCGCTTCTCCGCGACCGCCGCGCGCGCCCTGTGGGACCGCCTCGGCGCCCAGATTGAGCAGGGCCAGCGCAATGTGTATTACGAGCTCGCCTTCGAGGAGCTCATCGCCGACGGCTGGCGCTTCGAGGTCGCCGACGTGACCGGTCTCGCCTGCATGGAGATCGATACACCCGCTGACCTCGAGGCCGCGCACATCCTCGCCGCGCGCATCGATCGCGGGCCACCGCCCGCTGGTTCTGCTGCTCCTGCTGCTGCTGCATCCCCCCTGGCTCCCGCTCCCCCCTCTGCGATCTAAGGGCCCGCCCGTATGAACGACGCCGCCAAGCTCAAGCTTGTCTCTCCCGCATCCGCTATCCACGCCGAGAAGCCGCTCCGTCGCCCGCGCAGCGCGATCGACCAGCCGCTCGCCATCGACGGCGGGCCGCCGGTGCGCAAGACCCCCCTGCCGGGCCCGTACCCGGGCGCGCTGCTGATGGGCCGCGAGGAGGAGAAGGGCGTGCTCGAGGTCCTGCGCTCGAAGAGCCTGTTTCGTTATTACGGCCCCGACGTGCTCGGCAAGGCGACGGAGTTCGAGCGCCGCTTCGCCGCCCGCGTCGGTTCGCGTCACGCGTTGGCCGTGAACTCGGGCACCTCGGCGCTCAAGTGTGCGCTGTTCGCCGTCGGCGTCGGACCTGGCGACGAGGTGCTGGTGCCGTCGTTTAGCTACGTCGCCACCGCCGACGTGGTGCTCGCGCTCGGCGCCCGTCCGGTGTTCGTCGAGATCGACGAGACGATGACGATCGATCCGAACGACCTTCGCCACAAGGTCGAGCACATGATCGCGTCGGGTCGCACGCCGCGGGCGATCTGCGTGGTCCACCTGTTCGGCGTCGCCGCCGACATGGACCCGATCCTCAGCATCTCGCGTGAGCACGGCATCCCGGTGATCGAGGACTGCGCGCAGTCGTGCGGCGCGATGTACCGCGGCAACACGGTCGGCCACCTCGGCGCGATGGGCATCTTCAGCTTCCAGCTCAACAAGGTCATGACCGCCGGCGAGGGCGGGGCGCTGGTCACCGACGACCCGGCGCTCTACGACCTCGCGGTGCGCCTGCACGACCACGGCAACCACCGCGGCAACGAGTCGGCCGGCTCACCGCTGATCGGCGAGGGCCTGCGGGTCAGCGAGCTGACCGCCGCGATCCTGCTCGCGCAGCTCGGCCGCCTCGACCAGATCCTCTCGCGTCTGCGCAGCGCCAAGCGCTTCCTGGTCGAGCGCCTCGGCGACGTGCCCGGGCTCGAGTTGACCCGCGCCCCCGACCCCGAAGGCGACGGCGGCGTGTCGCTGACCTTCTTCGTGGGGTCGGCCGAGAAGACCACCCGCGTGGTCGAGGCGCTCAACGCCGAGGGCATCCGGGTGCTGCGCCAGTACGGCGGCAAGCTGCTCTACCAGCAACCGGTGATCCGCAGCGTGGACCTCCAGCCCGAGCCGCTGTGCCCGCGCTCGGCCGACCTGGTGACCCGCTGCGTGTTCCTCGGCCTGACGACGACCCTGACCAAGCGCGACCTTCAGGACACCGTCACCGCGATCCGCAAGGTCATGCGCCAGGTGTGAGCCGGGCCGGTCGCTCGGCGCTCGGCCGGCCCCGTCCGCAGGTCCGCAGGTCCGCAGGTCCGCAGGTCCGCAGGTCCGCAGGTCCGCAGGTCACGCGCGGGCCGGGTCGAACAGGCGGGCGGCGGTCATCGCATCCTGGCGCTTTCGCAGCGATGTGATGATCGTAACCGGGACCAGCCATGGCAGTTGGAGCGTGAACCACAGGCTGCCTGCGAGCCGTGAGAGCGTCGACCCGCGGTGCCGGCGGGCCTCCGTCCACACCCAGCCGACGGTCCATCCATACAGGACCACGAGGTAGGCCGGGTAGAGCAGCGCCACGCGCCAGGGCATATAGCGCCCGAGGACGGTGTGGACGAAGTCCAGCAAGCGGGAGAAGAACCTGGACGCGGTGACGTAGCGCTTCGCCAGGCCGCCCGGGACATCCAGGCCGCGCAGCACCACCGGCCCGGGCTCGAAGGCGAAGTACTCAGCCGGGCGCAGCAGCGGCGCGGCGCGCAGGGCGAACGAGGTCTCGTCCTCGACGGTGACGTCCTCGTCCCAGCCGCCGAAGCGCTCCACGGCGCAGCGGCGCAGCGAGCCGTTGGTCCCGTGGACGGCCTCGACCGGCGCGACCCGTCGCTCGTGGCGCACGTAAGTGGTCGGGAGCTTGAGCAGCGGCATAAGCCCCATACAGCGCGTCAGGGCCCGGCGCGCGTACCTGGGCGAGGGATTATCCTGCGCGTGGTTCATCTGCCGGCCGGTGACGCCGAGACACAGCGGGTCGGCGTAGTGGGCGACGTGCGCGGTGATCCAGTCGCGGCCGACCGGTAGATCGTCGTCATCGATGAACAGCAGGATCTCGCCCCGGGCCGCGCGTACGCCGAAGTTTCGCGCCCGTGCGCCGCCGAGTGGTGGGTGGTGAAGCATGCGCAGCCGCGGGTCCCGGGCGAGCTCGGCGAGCCGGTCGACGAGCTCGGGCGGGGTCCAGGTGCTCTGCTCGATCACCACGAGCTCGAAGTCCGGATATCGCTGATCGAGGAGCACCTCCAGGAGGCGACACAGCGAAGGGAGCCGGTTGAAGGACCGGATCACCACCGAGACGCTGGGCTGCGGCTGCACCGCGCTACAGTGCCGAACGGGGTGCGGCGCTGCAAGAGGGCGTGGACGCGATAGCTGCTGCGTGGATCAAGCTCGAGGCGACCCACATGCGGCGAGCCCGTATCTCGACAGCGGGCGGCGATGACCATACCCTCGTGGCCCCATGCTCGAACAGGAAGCGGAGTGGATCGGTGAGCGTCTGTCGGTCCTCGCGACCGCCGCGCTGTCACCCTGCATCAACCTCGGCAGCAGCGATCGCCGGTTTCGCGAGCGCACGCAGCCGTACATCGACGCGCGGGTGTTCGCGCCGCTGTGTACGCGCGGGGTCGAGGTCGTGCATTGCGATCGCAAGACGGCCGACGGGGTCGACCACGTGGGTGACATCTTCGATGACGCCGACCTCGCGCGACTGACCGCCCTCCGGCCGCGGCTGGTGATCTGCAGCAACGTCCACGAGCATGTCGCGGACCCGGCCGAGCTCGGCCGGCGTTGCCTGGCGATGCTCCCGGTGGGCGGTCACCTGCTCGTGACCGTGCCACACAGCTATCCGTTCCACCGCGACCCGATCGACACCATGTATCGGCCCGACCCCGCCGAGCTGTGCGCGCTTCATCTCGGCACCGAGGTCGTGGAGGAGGCGCTCGTGGTCGCCGGAACCTACGGTGATTCGTTGCGGCGCGCGCCGCTGCGGGTGTTCGGCGACCTGCTCGAGGCGGTCACGGTCTGGCGGTCCACCGGGGCCCTCACGCAGTGGCGCATGCGCTGGCTGCGGCGGCCGTACAGCGTCAGTTGCGTGCTGCTACGCAAGTCGGCCTGAGCCCGCGCCGGCGAGCCTCACGCCCGGGCGAGCGCCGTGAGGCCGGCCGCGAGCGTGATCGCGGCGCGCCAGCCGAGATGCGTCGCGCAGCGGTGGATGTCGACGGCGTAGCGCATGGCCTCGCCGTCGCGGGTCGGCAGGGCGCCGAGATCGAGCAGCTTCGCGGCGTCGGGGCCGACCGCCGCGGCGAGCAGGCGCAGGGCCTCGCGCACGGGTAGCTCGTGGCCGCTGCCGGCGTTGTAGGTCCCCGGGGGCGCGTCGTCGTCGAGGCAGCGCACGACCAGCGCGGCGAGGTCGTCGACGTGCAGGAAGTCCCGGGTCTGCGCGCCCGCGGTCGCGGGGAAGCGCCGGCCGGCGCGCAGGGCCGCGAGCGCCGCGGGCAGCAGCATGGTCGGGGCCTGGCCGGGGCCGTAGACGACGGTCGGACGCAGCACGATCAGGGCGCAGCGCAGCGCCTCGCAGGCGACCCCGAGGGTGACCTCGCCTGCCAGCTTGGTGGTGCCGTACACGGTCTCGGGGCAGGCCGCGTCGGCCTCGTGAAACGGCGCCGGGATCCGCCCATACACCTCCGCCGAGCTGAGATAGATCAGACGGCGCGGACGCAGGGTCAGCAGGGCGCGCAGCGGCGCCGCCACGTGGACCTCGGTCATCGCCGCGACGTCGTCGCTGCGCTGGCCGGCGGCCCACACCAGCGCGTCGCAGCCGACCTCGGGCGGGCCCTCGCGGCCGAACGGGACCGGCCAGCGCGGACTCCCGGCCGCGCGGTCGTCGGCCGCCACGGCGGCGCACACCCGGCGGCCGATGAAGCCGCCGCCGCCGCCGACGGCGACCCTTCCGGTGCGGGGGTCCGACATGTCTCTCGGGTCAGGCGAGCAGCTCGCGGTACCAGGCGACGGTCCGCGCGAGGCCGTCGTCGAGGCCGAAGCGGGGGGACCACCCGAGCCGCTCGCGGGCCTTCTGCGAGGCCAGGAACTGCGCTTTAATCTCGTGGTTGGCCTCGCCGAGCACGACGGGCGCGAGCTCGGGGCGGCCGGCGGCGGCGAGCACCCGGGCGACGATGTCGAGCACGCTCTGCGGGCGCTCGTCGGAGAAGTTGAAGGCCTCGCCGGCGATCTCGGGGCGGTGCATCTGCTCCGCGAGCTCGAGGTAGGCGGCCACCGCGTCGCCGACGTAGACGTAGTCGCGGACGAAGCTGCCGTCGGATCGCACCACCGGCCGCTCGCCGCGGATCACCGAGCGGATCGTGCCGGGCACGATGCGGTTCCAGTTGAGGTCGCCCGGACCGAACAGGTTGCCGCAGCGGGTGATGCAGACGTTGAGCCGGTAGGTCTCGAAGTACGAGCGCGAGATGAGGTCGGTGCAGCTCTTCGAGCAGTCGTAGGGGAAGCGGCCCTCGAGCGGCGAGCTCTCGGTGTAGGGCAGCACCGGCTGGTCGCCGTAGGCCTTGTCGCTCGAGGCGACCACTACCCGCGCGACCTTCTTCATGTTGCGTCGGCAGGCCTCGAGCAGCAGGTAGGTGCCGCGCACGTTGGCCTCCCAGGTCGACAGCGGGTTACGACTCGCGGTGCCGACGATCGTCTGCGCGCCGAGGTGCATGACGGTGTCGATCTCGTGCTCGTTGAGCGCCCGCTCGAGCAACGCGTAATCCTCCAGGCAGCCGCGCACGATCACGGCGCTGCGCCCGAGACCCAGGCGCTGGAAGTGGCTCTGCGCGACCTCGTCGCGGACCAGGCACACGACGTTGGCGCCGCGATCCAGCAGCTCCTGCGTCATGTGGCTGCCGAGGAGCCCGGTCGCCCCCGTTATGAACACCGGCTTGTCGGTCCAAAACCCCATGGCCGCCACTTCTACCACGTCCGCCAGGGCGCCTCGCCGCCGTTCCACGCCGCTTCGAGCTTGAGCAGGTCGCGGTAGGTGTCCATGCACTGCCAAAAGCCGGCGTGCTCGAACATCATCAGCTCGCCGTCCTCGGCGGCCCGCTCGAGCGGGACACGCTCGAGGATGCAGGCGTCGTCGTCGACGACGTAGTCGAGGAACCGGCGCTTGAACGCGAAGAATCCGCCGTTGATGTGTCCGGTCTCGACCGGCTTCTCGCTGAAGCGGCGGACCGCGGGGCCGTCGACCACGAGCTCGCCGAAGCGACCGGGGGGCCGTACGCCGGTGACCGTGGCGGCGCGGCCGTGGGCGCGGTGAAACGCGAGCAGGGCCGGGATGTCGACGTCCGCGAGGCCGTCGCCGTAGGTGAGCATGAAGTCGTCGCAGTCGAGGTACCGGGCGACGCGCTTGAGCCGGGCGCCGGTCATCGCCTCGGCGCCGGTGTCGACGCAGGTGACCCGCCAGTCGGGCGCCACGGCCTGGTGATAGGTGATCTCGCCGGGCGTCTTGAGGCTGACGGTGAAGTCGCTCTGCAGCGCGGCGAAGTCGAGGAAGTAACGCTTGATGACGTCGCCCATGTAGCCGAGGCACAGCACGAAGTCGGTGAAGCCGTGGCCGGCGTAGAAGCTCATGATGTGCCACAGCATCGGCCGGCCCATGACCTCGATCATCGGCTTGGGCCGGCGCTCGGTCTGCTCGCGGAAGCGCGTGCCCTGACCACCACAAAGGATCACCACGGGGACACGAGGATTGGCGCGAGTGGGTTCGGACATGGGGCCTCTCAGGACAGGAGTTCGCGGTAGGTGGCGAGCAGGGCGTCGCGGTGGGCCGCGAGGCTGTACTCCGCCTGCATCTTGATCCGGCCGCGGGCGCCGAGCGTGGCGCGTAGCTCGCGATCGCCGGCGAGCTTGATCAGCGCGTGGGCCATGCCGGCGTGGTCGCGCTCGGGCACGAGGAAGCCGGTGCGGCGCGCCTCGTCGGCGGTCTCGACCTGCTCGGGGATCCCCGCGTGCAGGGTGCTGACGATCGGCAGGCCCGCGGCCGAGGCCTCGCAGATCACCGTCGGCGTGCCCTCCTGGTCGCCGCTCGCGGCCGTGCGGCTCGGCACCAGCAAGACGTCCGCCGCGGCCATCGCCAGCGCCACGTCGCTGCTCGGCGTGGGCCACTCGACGGGCAGCGCGAGCGACGAAGCCAATCGCTCGAGCACCGGACGAAGCGAGTCGCCGGTGCCGAGCACGGTGACCCGCAGCGCGACCCCGGCGTCACGCACCGCTGCGCAGGCGCGTAAACCATCATCAAAGCCCTTCTTCTCGACCTCGCGTCCGACCATGAGCACGCGCAGCGGCGCGTCGGCGGGGCGAGGCGGTCGCGGGCCCGCGAAGCGATCGAGCGCGATGCCCAGCGGCACCACGCGGATCTTCTCCGGCGGGCAGCCCTGCGCGGCGAGGGCCGCGGCCATCGCCCGCGACAGCACCAGGAAGCGGTCACCGCGACGAAACAGCCGCCGCCGGCCCAGCGCATACGGCCAGTAGGCCGGCAAGAAGCGGTCGCTCGAGCCGCCGAGCGACACGTCGTGGCCGTAAAAACTCGTGACCATTGGGAGGCCGTTACGCGCCGCGGCCCCGAGCGCGTGCACGCCGGTGTAGCCCATGTGCGCGTGGATCAGCCGGACCTCGCGGGCCCAGCGAGCTTGTCGCGGCGCGTGGCCGGTGGTCCAGTAGAGGCCGGTCTGTAGCCATCCCAGGGGCCCTTCGGCCAGAGCGGTGACGTCGGCGTCGGGGAACTTCTCGCGGCACATCCGCGAGATCGCCAGCACCTTCACCGGCGTGCCGGCGGCCACCAGGGCCCGCAGCGCGGTGTAAATGAAGGTCTCGCTGGACGGCAAGAAGTTGTGCCGCAGCCAGCCGATGGTCGGGACAGGGGCCATGCGCGCGGCGAACTATGGCACCGGCGGCGCCGGGCTTGCAACCGCCGCGCGGCGCAGGCGAAACGCGCCGGGCATGAACACGGCGACGAAGCCGAGGAAGCCCGCGACCCGAGAGAACCGGCCGAGCACCGGATCCAGGCCGAACCACAGCGCCACCATGACGAGGCTCGCCGCGCAGCTCAGGCCGAGCAGGGCGGCGATCTGGCGGTCGTAAGGCCACGCGCCGAGGATCCGCCGGGCCTGGACCACGTAGAGCAGCGCGAGCGCCAGGTACATCACGCCGTTGGCCAGCGCGGCGCCCGTGAGGCCGAACCGCGGCACGAGCACGGTGAACCCGACGAAGCCGATCGCCATCGCGATGCCGGCGTCGACCGGGATCCACGCGCCACGTCCGGTGCCGATCAGGATCTGTTGGTTCATGCCGAGCGTGCCCTGCACGAGATAGAACGCGGTCAAGATCCACACCGCGGTCTCGCCACGAATGAAGTCGGCGCCGAGCAGGGGCAGGATCCAGCCGGCCGAGGCGAAGATGAACGCGGCCAGCGGTACGACCACCAGCGCGACCAGGCCGAGCGCGTGCGAAAATCCGTGGATCAGGCGGTTGAGGTCGCCGCGCACCTGGATCTCCGCGATCAACACGGCGACCAGGCTGTCGAACGAGCCGCGCACGGCGAGCACGTTCTGGGCGATCTGCAGGGCACCTTGATACAGCCCCGCGGTCACTGGATCGCTGAGCGCCGCGAGCATGTACAGGTCGAGGCGCGTGAGCGCGGTGGCCAGCAAGTCGGCGAACCACAGCGGCCTGGCGGCGCGCAGCAGCTCGCGTGGCGGCAGCAGGCGCGGCTTATCCCAGCGCGTGCCGCGGTACGCCCGCGCGAACATCCAGACCAATGCTCCGAGGCCGCAGGTCACCGCGAGCGTGTGCGCGAGGCCGAGGCCGGCCGGGCCGAGCCCGACGAAGTGCAGGCCGACCGCGAGCCCGGCGGTCAGCACCGGCACGAGGCCGTCCTTGATGACGATCTGCGCCTCGGGCCGGCGACGCGCGGCGCAGGCGTGGATGAACACCTCCGAGAGGCTCATCGGCAGCAAGCTGACCGCCATCCAGCGCAGGGTCGTCACGGCCTCGGGGCGCCTGGCCCAGGCGGCCAGCCACGGCGCGAGCGCGAAGGCGACGACCACCGCCGTGACGACGCTGGTCACCGCCGACAACACGAGCACGGACCCGAGGCCGGCGCGCTGGTGCCCGGGCCCCTGACGCGGCAACCACCACAGCAGCCCCTTGTCGAGCCCGAGCAGGCTGACGCGCATGAGGAAGAGCAAGATCGCGGTGACCACCGCGAACACCCCGAAGGGCGCCGCGCCGTACAGGCGAATGACGATGATCAGCAGGACCGGCGTGGCGATCCGCAGCCCATAGCTCCACAAGGTGATCCGCATGCTGCGACGCAGATCCGCCGCGTCGCGCTGGATCTCGTCGGCCTCGGCCGCGCTCGGGAGCATCGCCGGGTAATAACAAATTACGACCCGGTCTCGCCGGGCCGCGTGTCCGTGTCGCCGCAGGCTCGAGCCCGCCGCGCATCGGGCGCGCTTTGAACGTGGTTCGTGGGCCCGTCACGCCGCAAATCCGCGAGCGCGACTCTGGTACCGCGGCTCGCCTCCGGGTACCCTGCGTGGCCCATGTCCTCCGCGGCAGCCCGCAGCGTCAGGGTCGTCGTCATCATGGCAGGCGGCGGCGGTACGCGTCTGTGGCCGGCATCGACGCCGACCCGACCCAAGCAGTTGTTGCGGCTGAGCGAGCGGGCGCCGTGCACCTTGCTGGCAGCGGCGGTGGAGCGCGCGCGCCGGCTGGTGCCGCTCGGGCGGGTCTTCGTGGTGACGAGCATCGCGCTGGCGCCGGCGGTGCAGGTGGCGGTGCCCGATCTGGCCGCGGCGAACATCATCAGCGAGCCGCGCCCGCGGAGCACTGCGCCGTGCGTGGCGCTGGCGCTGCTGCACGTCCGCCAGCGCCTGCTCGATCAGGGTTGCAGCGAGGAGCAGGTCGCCAGGGCCACGCTGACGGTGCTGCCGGCCGATCATCTCATCGGCGATCTGGACACCTTCACGGCGCTGCTCGTGCTGGCCTGCGAGCACGCCGAGGAGCGCGGCGGGATCGTCACGCTGGGGGTCGAGCCGCGCCAGCCGAGCACCGCGTACGGGTACATCGAGCGCGGACCGGAGCCGCTGGCGCGGCGCGGCGCGGCGGTCATCTATCCGGCGCTGCGCTTCGTCGAGAAGCCGGACGCCGCGCGAGCCCATATCTTCGTCGAGACCAGGTCGTTCCTGTGGAACGCGGGGATCTTCGTGATGCCGATCGGGCGCGTCGCCGCCGAGCTCGAACGCCACGCCCGACCGCTGTGGGCGGCGCTTGCGCCGGTGGCCCGCGCGCTGGCGGCCCATCAGGACCCGTGGCCCGCGGCGGTCACGGCCTACGAGAAGATCGTCGCGGTGCCGATCGACATCGCGGTGATGGAGAAGCAGCGCGACCTGTGCGTGATCCCGATGCGACTGCCGTGGACCGACCTCGGCTCGTGGCAGGCGCTGCACGAGGCGCTACCGAAGGACGCCCACGACAACGTGGTCGTCGCGCCGGCCACCGCGGGGGTCCAACTGGTCGACAGCGAGGGCGTGCTGGTGTGGAGCGAGGGCCTCGAGGTCGCGGTGCTCGGCATGCGCGGCGTCGCGGTGGTGGTCAGCGGCGGGCGCGTGCTGGTCTGTCCGCTCGACCGCGCCGAGGAGGTCCGGCGGCTCGGCGAGCGGCGATCTTGACAGCTTCGCTTGGTTCTTGCGACGTTCTTGGCGCCATGACCAACGAAACGCCTCCACCGCCCCGCGGGGTCCGCCCCGACCCGGCCGAGCTCGCGTGGAGCTACGCCCGGACCCAGAAGGACCCGGCGGTCGACGAGCTCATCGACATCTACTTCCATCGCCCGATCGCCTACGCGCTGCTGCGTCAGTGGGAGCACCGCGCGTGGCGACCGACGCCCAACCAGTTCACGTTGACCGGCGGCGCGTTCGGCTTGCTCGCGGCGGCGGTCGCCCTGGTCGCCGCGCCGGGCTCGCTGTTGTGGCCGCTCGCGGCGCTGCTGATGTTCGTCGCCAACATCCTCGACTGCTGCGACGGCATGATGGCGCGCCTCACCGGTCAGGCCAGCAACCGCGGCATGCTGCTCGACGGCATGATCGACTTCATCGTCGGGGTGTCGTTTTGGCTGGCGATGTCGATCCGCACCGCGCCGGACTGGGGCATTTGGACGATCCCCGCGGCGCTGAGCATCGTGCTCAGTATCCTGGTCCACTGCGGCCTCTACGACCATATGCGGATCCGCTTCGGCGTGCTGGTCAACCCGCCCGCGCCGACCCAGCCGAAGGCGACCGCGCCGACGACCGACAAGCCGAACCCGAGCAGCGCCAGCGAGCGCTTCCTCGACGGCTTCTATGCGTTCGCGCAGGCGTTCTACGAGGTGACCTACACCAACATCTCGCGGATCTGCGTCGGCGTCGAGCCGAGCTCGCCGCGCCCAGCCGTACACCCGGACTTCGCCCGTCAACTGTTCTCGGGGCCGATGCGCATGGCCAGCTACCTCGGCCTGAGCACCCAACTGTTTCTCATGTACACGGCCACCGCGCTGGCGCTGTGGGACCTCAACTTGCCGTTTCAGATCGCGCTGTGGTCGATGGTCGTCGCGCTCAACATCTGGGCCGCGCTCGTGGTGTCCGCGTGGCGCCGCGCCGAGTCGCTGATCGCCGGCATCGCCGACCTGGGCGAGGCAAACGAGGCAGCCGAATCAGGCGAGCGCGACTGAGCGTTTGAACGGGTCGCGGGGTCGCGGCAGGTCGTGGTACATCGTTTGACCATGACCCTGGCTCGCACGCATCGTATGCCCGCACTCCTGGTTCTCTTCGCGGCGCTGGCGACCCCGGCCTGCTTCAACGACAAGGGCGAGGAGTCGACGACGGGCGCCACGGAGGCCGCGACCGGGGACGCGAGCATGAGCAGTGGCACGGCGCCGAGCACCAGCTCGAACCCGACCACGGGGGACACGCCGACCAGCGACCCGACGACCCCGGGCGAGGGCACCGACGGCGAGACGACCGCGACGTCGGCGATGACGGCGACGACCGCGACGTCGGCGACGACCGTGAACCCCGACGACGCGCAGCTTTGTATGAACCTCGGCGGTTACGGCGGGGTCCAGGCGCTGGTGGGTGACTTCGTCGGGCGCGTGCTCCTCGACGAGCGCATCAACGCGTACTTCCTCAGCACCGACGTCGACGGCGGCCAACTGAGCAGTTGTCTCGAGCAGCAGATCGGCGAGGTCACCGGCTGCGCCGGCGTCGCGTACACCTGCGGGGACATGAAGACCGTACACGCCGGCATGGGCATCTCGATGGTGGACTTTGGCGACCTCGCCGAGGACTTCAGCGAGGCCATGGACGCCCACCAGGAGGGCAACCCCAACTTGTCGCAGGCCGACAAGATGACGATCCTCGGGGTGCTCGGTTCCTTGGCACCGGAGATCGTCGCGGACCCCGGCAACGACATCACGACCTACCAGCGCCTCGGACGCAAGCCGGGCATCGCGACCGTGATCGGCGGACCCGAGGACCCGAAGTCGTTCATCGCTTTGGTGGCGGGCGACGCGTCGATCGTCAGCTTCTTCGCGGCGTCGGACCTCGCGCGGCTCAAGACCTGCCTGGTGCGTCAGGTGACCACCGCGACCAGCGGGCCCCCGATCTACGGCAAGGAGGTCACGGCGCCGGCGCCGGCCGACCCGGGGGTCAGCACCGACAAGCCGTGCCTCGACATGAAGACCAGCCACGCCAACCTCAAGGACGGCATGGGCGTCGGTATCGAGTATCTCGACTTTATCGTGCTGGTCGATCACCTGATCACGGCGTTGTCGAACTACAACGTGCCCATGAACGATCAGAACGCGATCCTCGGCGCCCTCGGACCGCTGTGCCCGGACATCGTCACGGTCGACCCCGAGATGTGCTGGTGAAGCCGGCGATCCGCGAGGCCTCGCGCGGATCCGCCTCGTCGTGTTAGCGTGGCGCGTGGACCCGCTGCCGCGCTCCTGGGCGTTCCGCGCCCGCCGGGGCCGCGCAGCCGGCGCGCGACGTGACCGACGGATTCGGTGGCGGCGACGAAGCTCTCGATCCGCCCGCTGCTGCCCGCTGCTGCCCGTCGCTCGCGGCCCGATGCTCGACGCTGCGTCCGACCCAGACCACGTTCGGAGGCGCATGCGCAAGCTCTTTCAGCTCGTCAAGGAGACGGTCCGTGAATTCCTCAAGGAGGACCCGTTCACCCTCGCGGGGGCGCTGTCTTACTACACGCTGCTGTCGCTGGCGCCGCTGTTGTTGATGATCGTATCGGTGGCGGGCCTGGTGTACGGCGAGGAGGCCGCGCGCGGCGAGGTGCTCGCCAAGCTCGAGATGGCGATCGGCACGCCCGCCGCCCAGCTCGCCCAGGACGTGCTCGCCCAGGCCAATCAGCAGGGCTCCGGGTTCATGTCCGCCGTGATCGCGGTGGTCGGCGTGGTCATCGGCGCGACCACGGCGCTCAGCCAGTTGCAGAGCTCGCTCGACAAGATCTGGGGCGTCACCGGCTCGAGGCGGGCGTGGTATGCGATGCTGCGGACCCGCTTCATCAGCCTGCTGTTCGTCCTGCTGCTCGGTACGGCCGTGATCGCGTCGCTGGTCGCCAGCTCGATCATCACGGCGCTGTCGAACAACACAGTACAAGCGCTCGACTGGCTGTGGCGGGTCGCCGACATCGGCGTGCCGCTGGTGTTGATGACCGGGCTGTTCGCGATGCTCTACAAGCTGCTGCCCGACGCCGTGATCCGCTGGCGCGACGTCGCCGTCGGCGCGCTGATCACCTCGGCGCTGTTCACTCTCGGGCGCTTCCTGATCGGCATCTACATCGGTCGCGCCGGGTTGACCTCGGCGTACGGCGCCGCGGGCTCGGTGATCGGCCTGATGGTGTGGGTCTACTATTCGTCGATCATCGTGCTGTTCGGCGCCGAGATCACGCAGGTGTATGCGCATCGCTTCGGCGGCGACGTCCGGCAGAGGAAATTCCATGGCGAGGTCTCGGGCCCGGTGCCCGCCGCTGCTCCGGCGCGCTGAAACCATCAAGCCCCGGATATCCGGGTACGAGCCCCCCCCACTGCGGTCCGCAGGCCGCGGTGTGGGTCTTGCGCACTTTTGCGCGACCCGCCGGGTGGGTCTCGCGGCTCCGCGCGCGAACCGCGGTGAGATGTCTCGCGCCCGTGCTTGCGACTCACGCGGGCACGTGGACCCGGTTTACAGGCGTTTCGCGGTGGGCTTGTGGCGGCCAGGCGTGGCGCGTGGGCCGGATCGCGGTCATCACGTGCGCCATGCACGTGACCAAGTCCATTTTGCTCAGCCTCTCGCTCGGTTCCCTGCTCGCTGCGGGTTGCCAGAAGTCCAATACGGACACTATCCCGCCCGAGCCGGCCGTGACGACCCCGGCCGAGCCGGCTCCCGAGCCCGAGCCCGTCGACACCGCCGATGCGGACGCGGCTGCTGCCGCTGCCACGCCCGCCCCGCCGCCGCCGCCGCCGCCGCTCGCCGACGGCGAGAGCGTCGCGGTCGCCAAGGCCGCCAACGACGGTGAGATCGAGACCTCCAAGCTCGCCAAGACCATGGCCAAGGACAAGAAGGTCAAGGACTTCGCCGCGATGATGGTCAAGGACCACACCGCCGCCAACAAGCGCCACGCCGCCCTGATCAAGAAGGCCAAGATCGAGGCCAAGGACAGCGAGCTGAGCACCGCCCTGACCGCCGACACCAAGACGCGCGTCGAGACCCTCAAGGGCACCGAGAAGGGCGCCGCCTTCGACAAGGCGTACATCGACGCGCAGGTCGAGATGCACACCGCGGTGCTGTCCGCGATCGACACGCGAATGATGCCCGGCGTGCAAAACCCGGAGCTCAAGGCCGAGCTGACCACGACCCGCGCCGCGGTCGAGAGCCACCTCAATCAGGCCAAGGAGATCCAGACCGCCCTCGCCGCTGCCCCCGCGCCCGACGCCGCCAAGGCGAGCTGAGTCGCGCTCGAGCGAACACGACGCCGGCAGGGTCACCCTGTCGGCGTTTTCATTGGTTTCGATCACCGCACGTAGAGCGGGTTGGTCAGCGCGACCAGGCGACCGCGCGCGCGCAGCTCGGCGCGCACGAAGTCACCTGGCCGAAGGGACAGGCGCAGGCGCAGGCTGTGATCTCGGGTCGGGATCGTGGTCGTGAGCAGCAGGCCCTTACGCCCGAGGATCCGCAGCTTGGCGCCGCTGCCGGCGACCACGCGGACTTGCAGGGCGACCGCGCCGGGACCCAGCGTGTCACCCTCGCGGGCGTCGGCGAAGTCGAGGGCGCCGCCGGTCTCGGCGCCGAGCACGAGCGTGGGGCTATCGCGGTCGCGGACCGGCGACACGTGCCCGGCGCGGATCGCAGCGAGGATCGCGGGCGCGTCGCAACCGGGCGCGTACACCCAGTTGAGCGGGTGATGATGCCGACGGATCGCGGCGCCGGGGTGGAGGTCCGTGCCGGCGATAGCGACGAGTCGCTCCCCCGCGACCAGGCGGTCGTGCCACCAGCGCAGCGCCGCCGGGTTGCGCATCAGCGGATTATCGAGGCCCCACACCTCGACGCCGTCGGCGCCGAAGGTGTCGTCCGGCCAGGTCCGAAACGGGACGCGCGGGTGGGCGATGATCACGAGACCGCCGCGCGCGTGGGTGGTCGCGACCATCCGCTGAAAGTCGGCGGGGCCGATCGCGTCGCGCCACGGCGGCGGCACGATCGCGTCGGCAGGGGTCGACGCCGCGGCGCCGATCAGCAGCGCGTGACCGCGGCGGGTCGTCCACTCCATGCCACCGAGGATCGTCAGTCCGGCGGCATGGACCTGGGGGTCGAAGATCGCGTCGATCGCGTTGTGGTCGGTGAGCACGATCGCGTCGACGCCCGCCGCACGAAACGCCGAGATCGCGGCGCGCAGCCCCTGCGGGCTGTAGGCGTACGCGCGGTGGATCGGGCCGGGCGCGTGGCTGTAGCGGTCCGAGATGATCGTGTGTACGTGGTTGGCGACCAGGCAGCGCCGCGGGATCTCCGGCAGGCCGGCGGTCGCCGGGACGAGCTGCACGGCGTGGCGGGCGTCGGGGTAGCGTCCGGCGCAGGCGCAGGTCAGGGCGACGGCGAGGAGGGCGGCACGCACCCCGCGAAGTTAACACGCGCGGCTGTGGCACAGTCGGGCCCATGTCGATCGTCCTGCGCCCCGCGACCTCCGAAGACGCCCCGCACATACACCGACTGATCGTCGCGCTCGCCGCCTACGAGCGCGAGCCGGACGCGGTGGAGGTCACGCCGGCGACACTGGCGGCGCAACTGGCCAGCGAGCGCCCGCCCTTCGAGTGCTTGCTGGCGCTGGTCGAGGGCGTGGTCGTCGGCTTCGCGCTGTATTTTCATAATTACTCGACCTGGCGCGGGCGGACCGGGCTGTACCTCGAGGATCTGTTCGTGGACCCGACGCAGCGCGGGCGAGGCGTCGGGCGCGAGCTGCTCGCCGAGCTGGCGCGCATCGCCGTGGCCCGCGGCTGCGCGCGCATGGAGTGGA
>Ga0335395_10000561_pt1 | contig 23193 bp, 16 predicted proteins | sample MAT02_FD_205744 | JGI IMG/M metagenome (GOLD analysis project Ga0335395, IMG submission 205744) | Freshwater microbial communities from Lake Fryxell liftoff mats and glacier meltwater in Antarctica - MAT-02 (spades assembly) (version 2) ...
GATTTGTGCGGAGCTTCAATCACAATTGTAGCCCGACTCAAGCCCGCAATTATCCGATTTCGGCGCGGAAAATTAGTTTTATTCGGTTGAGTGCCCGCCGGATATTCGCTAATTGCCAATCCCTGCTGCAGGAGGCGATCGCACAACCGCTCATTCGGCCTAGGATAAACAACATCAACCCCAGTACCAAAAACAGCCAAAGTCCGGCCTCCCGCCTCCAAACAGCTTGTATGAGCCTCCGTATCAATTCCCGCAGCCAATCCCGAAACAACAGTAAAACCGTTTGTAGCCAAAGCCGTGCTAAATTTGCGAGTCCAACGCCGCCCGTATTCCGAAGGACTGCGAGTTCCAACAATTGCCACCGTCGGCGTAATTCCGCGATTCTCATTAAGGTCAACTAAACCGCGATAGTACAGCACCGGCGGCGGATTGGGAATCTCTAATAACAAGCTGGGATAATCTTTATCTGCGGGTGTCCAGAAATAGGGATTTTTAATAAGATGTTGTTCGATAAATTCTTGGGGATTGAGTTTGGCGCGTTCTTGCAAAACCGTTTCAATTGTCTGCTTTCCAAGCCCTTCGACTTGCATTAAATCTACGGGCTTAGCCGTCCAAGCTGCTGCCAAACTAGGAAAATGTTGGTGCAATCTTTGCAACAAAATCGGCCCGACACCCCTAATCTGCGACCATGCTAACCAGTAAGCGCGTTCTTCTAGCAACGACTTGCCCTCAATTTTTTTGAGAATAATTTGATCATTTTGGGTTAGGATAATATCAGTTTTCGAGTAGGGAAACGGCACTGCCGTGTCCTCCGTTTCCATAGATGCCCGCGTAGGGAAACGGCACTGCCGTGTCCTCTCTTTCCACTTCCTAAGCTTTCCAATCGACAAAACGGGCGTAAATATAAGCTATGATTTCCCCAATCACAGTCCGAAAACCTGCGCTCGATTTCCACCATTCCTGCGGGTTATAATCTTGCGGTTCCGCAGCTATTATCCCGACTTTAATCTCTGGATGCAGCACTTCTTTAAAAATCATCCAACTTCTGCGGGCGTGAGGGCCAAAGGAATAGAGATTAATTGTGTCTACTTTTAGGGGCGATGCAGCCAGCCAGTCTCGAAGGGCGATCGCAGAAGCGGCAGTGCGGTGTTTCATGACATTCGGTGCAGGTACAGCTACCACTTTGTCCTTATCAAATCCTAGCGCAATACAAGTCGCTGCTGTCAGTTCGGCATAATTTTTATATTCAGCGAGATAGTAGCCTTTACTTACTGGAATTCCAGTAGTAATTAATTTGCGGTATTCGCCTTTTTTGAATTCGGCGATCGCACTTTCGATCGCATAATCCGGCAACCACCCTTCGACAACCAATATATCTGCTTTCAGTGGCGAATTTACCGCCAAAAATGGATGGATATTTGTGATAATTAAGACCATTGTAATGATTAATCCCACGATCGCAATTACCCAACCTTCCCTGGTAATTGCCCACATTTCTCGGCGGCGGATCAGACTAATTTTGATTTTAGGTTTTCGCATTCTGGCAAAATTCCGATCGATAGAATTCTTATAGTGCGAGTATCCCCGCTCGCCTATTGTACTCGCGAGCGGGGACGCTCGCACTATAAATGCAAAATACCAGATGCTCCCACTTGCGAGTGCAAAATTAAATTCGTTAAATACGTTTAATCCGCTACACAATCCGCTGCCGAACCTTCTCTACTGTTTTTGTTTGAGATACTCAAAAACGCTCTTATCTCCAATGTCCTGCGGCATAGGTTGAAAGAACTTGCGAACGGCAAAAATGATGAATAAAATTGCCCAAAATCCCAGCAATAATTGTTCGTTTTCCGGTGACAGAAAACCGAAAATATGTCCTAAAATTAACAGCGGAACTCCCGGAGTTAAAAACTTAGTTTCTAGGCGGTTGAAGCAAAAAGCTTCTTTAAAATAAATGCCATTTAATGCCGCAAAAGTAAAGCCAATTCCCCACAAAGTCGCTGGATTTTCGTACACTGCTAAAGCTAAAGGTTCGCTGCTTTGTAGGGCGACAAATACTGCTGCCGCGCCGCCGATCGCCCAAAACGCCTGTAGTGTTCGGTGCAGCGCAATCATGTAAATGTGAATAGTAGCTAAGCTGACGCCTAAAGCTATCCAGAAACAAGCAAAAACAGGCGTTACAGCTTGGATTGCCATCGGGTTATCGCCCTGTTGCAACACCAGAGTAGTGCCGATCGCAAAACACAGCGCCGCCACCCCCAATCCAGCGCGGTAAATCAACACTCCCGTGCGATCGTTTGGAGTAATCGTAAATTCGCCGAATTGTCCTTGATAGACTGGCGATTCATCAGGTGATTTCAATAGTTGCATTACAGCTTCCTCCTATCAGACACGAATGTACTTCTGTCAAGATATACTTTATTGATAAACCGATACAGCGAGACCGAGCGATGCCTAAATTTAACCAGCCTAAATTTAACAAGTCTAAAGTTGACAAATCTCAAGTTAACAAGTCTCAAGTGGACGATCGCCCAAATCCAACCAAATCTCTTCTTTCAGAATCAGAACTTCCTCCAGTCCAGCTTGATGAAACCATTGTAGCAGGCAGAAGACCGAAACCGCTCAACGACTTGCAGCGCTTGCTTGCCGAAGTAACAGAATTGAAAGAGGGGTTCAATCCAGAAATGTTAGCCAATCTCGTTGAAAATAACCCATTTAATGACAACCAATTTGAAAGCAAAATCAGGAAAATCCTAGGAACTAAAAATATTAATTCCACCCTCAAAAATTCAATCAAATATCTGGAATACATCAAGCAAAATATGCAATTTCCCTGCCATGTTACGGGTAGAGAAGAGTTTGAATGGGAAGAAGAGTATATAATGGGTTTGGGTAGCAAAAAAGAATATGCAAAGCTTAAGAAAACTCAACCTTCTTATACTGATAACTTCACAATTAACCGAGTGGAGGATTTGGTTGTTCATGAAGACGGCATATTTGCCGAAGTGGAGCGCGTCGGCGATCGCAAAAAGTTTAGCTTGCTTTTAGTAGAGCTAGCATCAGTTGATGCGATCTCCCCAAACAATCAGTTATTGCATGATTATTCTGTGTGGTATATCCACTATTAAGGAAGAGTGGGAGAGGGGGAGATGGGGAGATGGGGAGAGAGGGAATAGAACAAATATTCCCTTTTTCCTCTTCCTTCGCCTTCTTGATTACCAAGAAAAATTGGTTTAAAGCCTCTCCCTGATCGGGATAAATTAAAATCAGACGATTCATTACTCCAATCCTCTTCCTTCTTTTGTTAACTGTCAACCCTTCGGCTTCGCTCAGGGCGAGCTGTCAACTGTCAACGGAATTAAATTGAAGCAGCAAAGTGCGATCGCTCTACTTTTGCCAAAGCTTCCACCAAACTGCGAACTGCAGCAATCATCGCCACTTCGCTGTTAAGTTGGCTGACAGCAGAACCGACACCAACACCAGCAGCACCCGCGCCAATAGCGAGGGGTGCGGTGACGCTGGAGATGCCGGAAGCGCAGAGTACGGGGACTTGTACGGCGCGGGAAATTTCAAAGGCTGCTGCCAAAGTAGGCGCTGCTTTTTCAATTAATCCTAAAGTTCCGGCGTGAATTGGTTGGGCGCTAGTGCCGCCTTCGGTTTGAATGATATTAGCACCAGCTTTGACTAATTCTGTTGCTAACTGCACTTGTTTGTCGAGTGTCAGAATGTGGGGAACTGTGACAGAAAGAGTGATGTTCGGAAATAGCGATCGCGTTTCGCGAGTCAACTCCAAAACTTCCTCAGCTTCAAAGCGACGGCCTAGTGCGTAGAAAGCATCAAAGTTGCCAATTTCAATCAAATCAGCGCCAGCTTCTACCGCAGCGACAAACTTTTCCGGTTCCACAGCCGATACACAAATTGGCAAATTTGTCAACTGTTTTGCCATCAATACCAAATCGCGATCGGCAGCAATATCGACAAAGGAAGCACCGCCGAGATCCGCTGCTTTGACGACAGCCGCAACGTTTGCGGCATCAAAATTATTTAAACCGCTGATAATTTTCAGGGCGCGACCTTGCTCAAATGCGCGCTGCAATTTAGAATTTACACTCATCGTTAGTTTTCCAACTCAAAAAATTTCTTAGACTCATTTTGACACGGATTAGAACAATTTTTGATTTTTTATTCTGAATTTTTAATTACACTCTTCAAAAAGAATGCAACTTTAGGTAAAGTCCCAACTCATACAGAGTCAGTTATTTCCCAATCTAAAATCTAAAATCGTCGCATCGCCCAAAACACCGCTTTGCGTCAACTCTCGCCTCAGCCAAGCAAAAGGCCAATTCCCTTCCATACTCAGCAAACTCTCAGCAGGCAAATCCGTCGGATCTTCTGTAACTGCAAGTGCCATTTTCACCTGTTCCGGCAAAATTGACAACATCAAACTCGTTACTGCATCACCCGCGTGAATCCCCAATTATAACTTTTTCGCCGTTACTAATTGGGGAGCCACATTCTGCACCAGCCCAACTAATACCAATTTCATAAAGTAGCACTAGATATTACCCCCCCAACCCCCCCTTAGTAAGGGGGGGCTAAGACTTCATCTATAGGATATCTTGAGAAAAATGGTATAACAGCGGAAACACCGAAAAATCCTGATATTTTTGATGGATATCCCGCGCGGCAATTTCCATCACCTGCGGCTGTCCGCCGCGAGCATTCATTAACACTAATTTTCTAAATTTTTACCGATAAATACTGTCAATTATTTCGCCAACTGCCGCTAAAAATGTTTGAATATCGAGCATAACTGTACCGGAAAAATGCCAGTGCTTGTTCGATTTGCCATAGTAAAGAGTTGGCAAAGCCTAAGCGGGAATCCTTGCATCTAACTTTGTTTTCGGCAGAGGTGAAAATGTGACCTCTGACTATGATGATTAGTGCTATGCGAATTGATTTTTTGATCGGTTCCAAAACGATACAATCCCGCGAGTCTTGTCCTGGATCAATCAAAATTTTCAACCAAGCTATGGCGGGGTTTCACATCTGGCTCGCTATATGTATATACTGTGCTGTGCGGGACGATCGCACTTATCAACAACGCTTTTAAATTTCCGAAAAAATGCTCCCACCATCAAGCGTGCATCAAGCGTGGAAGCTTTCACTTTCCGTGGGAGCCTCTTACTCGCTAAAAAGATACATAAAGCCCTCGGAATGTTCCCACTCGTAAAAAATGCTTTTTACCAAATTGGAACGCTCTCAATCAACGGGCAGGAAAATTCAAAAGTAATTCCAAAGACAGATAACAAATTCTGTCTGTCGGTAGATAATAAAATATACTAGATGCTTTAATTGCGCGCTGAAATGATAATGTCCGATCGCCCGCTCAGACCGAAAGACATCAAGACAACTAGACAGATGGAACCTTGGCCAACCCCACAAACTAATTTAACCGACATTCCGATCGCCGAGCAAATGTCGCGCCGCACCCCTCGATCGCCCGATCTGCAAGCAGAAAATCGGGCGCTGCAAACCCTTGCCCGAAAACTGGCAACCTCGCCCCGCACCATGCTCGAAACACTCGCGGCGATCGCGCGAGATTTGTGCCGCGCGGGCAGCGTCGGAGTCTGCTTGCTAGCAGAAAATGCCACATCAGAACAAACTTTGCGCTGGGAAGCCTTGGCGGGCGCGTGGGAAGCCGCAGAACAAACAAACACAGCTCGGACGCTCAGTTTGCCCGGAGCCGGTCTAGACTTGCAAACTCCCCAGCTTTACTTGCATCCAGAACAATACTTTACTCAGTTGCTGCCGCTAGAATTGCCGATCGCCGAAGCATTAGTCCTGCCGCTGCTAGCAGAAAATCAACCGCTGGGAGCAATCTGGATTGTCTCTCACGATGGCGGCCAGTTCGATACCGAAGACTTGCGGATCGGGCTGATGCTAGCAGACTTTGCCGTTGCCGCCCTAAAAGTCGATCACGCCGATCGCACCAAAAAAGCTTTGCGAGAAAGCGAAGAACGCTGGCAGCTAAGCTTGCAGGGCAACAACGACGGCATTTGGGAGCATGATTTACAAACAAATTGTTATGTAGCGAGCGATCGCTGTTTAAAGATTTTGGAACGCCGGCCCGAAGAAGTCAAGGACTTCAGCCAATATTTGAGCTACATTCATCCCGATGATGTGGAGAGAATGAAAAGCACTTGGCAGCAGCACTTGCAGTCCAAAACCTCACATTACCGCTGCGAATACCGCATCCTCTGTCCCGACGGGCGCTACAAATGGATTTTAGTCAGAGGGCGAGCAGTTTGGGACGAGGCGGGCAATCCCGTGCGCGCCGTGGGCTCCCTGACAGATATCAACGATCGCAAACAAACAGAAACAGCCTTCCAACAAAGCGAAGAACGTTTGAGCGTCGCCATCGAAGGCTCCGGCATGGCAACCTGGGATCAAGACTTAGTAACAAATCGAGTAATTTGGTCGGCAAACCATTTCAGGATTTTCGGCTGCGAACCGACATTGAGCGGCGAAACAACGATCGCACTGTGGAAAAACTGCGTGCATCCAGACGACTTAAAGCAAGTCATACAAGCAGTCAAAACAGCTCGGAAAACGCGCGCGCTATACTCGATCGAATACCGCATCATCCGCGCCGACACCAAAGAAATCCGCTGGTTGAGCGTGTCCGGGCGCTATTTCTACAACGCAGCAGGCGAAGCAGTGCGGTTTATCGGAGTAGTATTTGATATTACCGATCGCAAAAAAGCCGAACTCGATTTGCAAGAAAGCCACAACCGCTTTCAACTAGCTACAAGGGCGATCGACGGCATGGTGTTTGAGTGGGATCTGGCATCCAACAGCGTTTACCGTTCCGAAGGACTGTACTCCCTCATCGGTATCCGCCCCGAGGATACACCGGCCACACGAGAGTGGTGGATAGAACGCATCCATCCCCTCGATTGGGCGCGCATCAAGGCCGAGACAGAAGCAATTTTGACTGTCGAGCGCTACGAAAGCGAGTACCGAGTCCGGCACGAAGACGGCCGCTGGATCGATGTTTGGCAGCGCGGCTGCACGATCCGCAACCAGCAAGGCGAAGTGACCAAAGTTGTCGGCTTCACCAGCGACATCACCAAGCGCAAACAAGCAGAAACAGCTTTGCGCGATCGCGAAACCCACCTCCAATTGATACTCGACAGCGCCAAAGACTACACCATCTTCACCCTCGATACCGGCGGACACTTTACCAGTTGGAACGCAGGCGCAGAAAGAATGCTGGGCTATGCCGAAGCCCAAATCATCGGGCAGCACGGACGGATCATCTTCACCCCAGAAGACTCAGCAGCCAGAAGGCCGGAAGCAGAAATGCACCTTGCCCTGACTCAGGGAAAGGCAGAAAACGAGTGCTGGCACGTCCGCAAAGACGGCAGCCGCTTTTGGGGCAGCGGGCTGGTGATGCCCCTGCGCGACCCAGCCGGCGAGGTGCAAGGTTTCCTGAAAATCATGCAGGACAAAACCGAGCGCCGACAAATAGAAGAAGCACTGCGGCAAAGCGAAAATCTCTACCGCACCCTCGCCGATGGCGTCCCGGAATTAATGTGGATCAACACCGCCGACGGCAGGTTAGAGTTTTGCAACAAGCACTGGCTAAGCTACACGGGCATAATTCCAGAATTGCCTCTGACAGTGCCTGTGCTGCAATTATTTCATCCTGATGATCTGCCAGCAGTTGTCGCCACGCGCACCCAGGCGATTGCAGCAGGGGAAGCCTACGAATTTGAGTGTCGGGTACGCAGGTTTGATGGTACTTACCGCTGGCATCTAGCGCGACTTGTGCCCATCAAAGAGAGGAAGGGACAGGTGGTGCAATGGGCCGGGATTGGCATTGATATTGACGATCGCAAACGAGCCGAAGAAAGCTTAGCAGAAAGCGATCGCCGCTTCCGTTTTCTGGCTGAGTCGCTTCCTCACCTGATTTGGAACGTAGACTCGGCCGGGGAAATTCGCTTTACCAATCAACAAAAATGGTTGGAATATCTGGGAATGTCTTACGAGGAAGCCGCTCAAAACAATTGGGAATCCCTAGTCCCGCCGTCGGATTTGGCAGAATCTTGGGCCCGCTGGGAAGAATGTCTAATCACCGGAGAAGTTTATCAAGTTGAGCTGCGCCTGCGGCGGGCCTCCGACCAAATGGAACGCTGGCATTTGTCCCGCGCCGTGCCAATTCGCGGCGCGGGGGGCCAGATTGTCGAGTGGATCGGCACAAACACCGATATTCACGATCGCAAAAGGGCCCAACTCGACGAGCAGTTTCTCTCTGGGCTCGAAATCCGCTTGCGCCAGCGCTCCAACCCCGCAGAAATGTTTTGGGAAGCGATGAACAGTCTGGGAGAATATTTAAATGTCGGTCGCTGCATCTGGCACGAAATCGATCTAGAAGCCGGACTGGCAATTGTCGATCGAGATTGGCACGAGTCCGGGCTTGCCAGCATCGCCGGTACCTATCCAATCTCAGACTTTAGTACGCCAGAACAGAAAGCTCTGTATCAGGCAGGTCAAACAGCAGTCATCTCAGATATCGCTAATTGCCCGGATACAGCGCCTTTTGTCGATAAATACGATGGCCTTGGCATTCGCGCTTTGGTCGTGGTTCCCTGCCTTCATGACGAGCGCTGGGTGGCTGTTTTGTCGGTGACATCACAGGCGGTGCGGCACTGGCGGCATGATGAAGTTTCGCTGATGCAAGAAATGGTGGCTCGCCTCTGGACTGCGATCCTGCACGCGCGAGCCGTGCAAGACTTGCACGACAGCGAGGATCGGTTCCGCGCCCTAGCTGACAACATCGCCCAGTTGGCCTGGATGACAGATGCCACGGGCGGGATTTTCTGGTATAACCAGCGGTGGTTTGACTACACGGGCACAACGCTAGAAGCAATGCAAGGCTGGGGCTGGCAGCAGGTGCAGCACCCGGAACACGTCGATCGGGTTGTGGCAAAATTTAGACGCTGTGTTGAAACAGGCGAACTCTGGGAAGATACTTTTCCCCTGCGTGGCACAGACGGCTCGTACCGCTGGTTTCTCTCCCGCGCCGTGCCGATTCGCGACGAGCAAGGCAAGCTGCTGCGCTGGTGCGGTACCAACACCGATATTACTGATCGCAAACTTGCAGAAGCGGAACGGGAACGCCTGCTAGCCGGGGAAAAGGCCGCCAAGGAGGAAGCAGAACGCGCTAACCGCGTCAAAGACGAATTTTTGGCTGTTTTGTCCCACGAATTGCGGACTCCCTTAAACCCGATTATGGGCTGGGCAAAGCTGTTGCAATCGAACGTGCTGACACCGCAAAAGCAGCGCTACGCCCTAGAAACGATCGAGCGCAACGCCAAACTACAAACTCAGCTAATCGAAGATTTGCTCGACGTGTCGGGGATTCTGCAAGGCAAAGTCAGCTTGAATATTGTACCTGTGGATTTAGCCGGGGCGATCGGCAACGCTATGGAAACTGTACGTTTGTCGGCGCAAGTCAAATCGATTCAAATCAACGCTGAATTTGCACCGAATGTCGGCATGGTTTTGGGTGATGGGGGCAGACTTCAGCAGGTAGTCTGGAATTTGCTGTCAAATGCCGTCAAGTTCACCCCGGCGGGAGGCAAAATTGAAGTCAAGCTCGATCGGGTTGACACCGATGCTCAAATTAGTGTAACTGATACGGGCAAAGGCATAGAACCTGATTTTGTGCCCTACGTGTTCGACTATTTCCGGCAAGCTGACAGCACGTACACGCGCAAGTTTGGCGGATTGGGTTTAGGATTGGCGATCGTCCGCCATCTCGTCGAGCTCCACGGCGGCACGGTGAAATCCGACAGTGCAGGGGAAGGAAAAGGCGCGACATTTACAGTCAAAATCCCCCTGATGCCCGTGCAACCTCCGACAATTCCCGCACCGACACCGCCGGAGACATCCTTCAATTTGAGCGGTATCCGGGTGTTAGCGGTGGATGATGATGCTGATGCGCGAGATTTGGTGGTTTTTCTGTTGGAGGATTGTGGCGCAACCGTGACAGCAGTTTCTAACGCCGCCGATGCCTTGGCGGCTTTAACTGTGTCTGTGCCGGATCTGCTGTTGAGCGATATTGGAATGCCCGACACCGACGGTTATATGTTGCTGCGGCAGGTTCGGGATCTACCTGCGGATCGAGGGGGAGTTGTGCCGGCGATCGCCCTCACGGCTTATGCTGGAGAAATTGACTACCGGCAAGCGCTGGCTGCGGGTTTCCAGCGGCATCTTTCTAAGCCTTTAGATCCTGACAAGTTGCTGCAGGCGATGTTGGATTTGCTCGCGGATCGATCGGCTGGTGAAAATATTTTATAAACTGTTTTTGTGTCTGTTAAATATTTTTTTAACGAACCGCGAAGGCGCTAAGGACGCGAAGGAAGAAAGGAAGAAGAATGGAAGAAATAAATAATATTGCTCGTTACCAGGCTCTGCCTGCTAATGCAGATCCGGAGGCTCTGCCTCCTTTGATATCGCAACTTACAGGAGAGAAGACTGTAGGAGGTGCTTAATTTATTAAGTTTTCGATCCTAAGTAGGAGCGAGACTTTGAAAAAACAATAAAATAGGTTCGTAGTGCGGACTTTAGTCCGCTCTTTTCTTGCGGACTAAAGTCCCCACTACAAACCCATCTTTCGCACATCATATCCAATAAAAAAACCTCACAGAGGGAGGTTTTTTGACGATCGCCCGCGATCGTCCGACAGGTTAAAACATCCTGTCCCTGCATCGTGTCCGCAGCTTCAATTCGAGCATTAGCGGTAGTCGGTACGCACTGCTGGGTCGCGATCGCCCGTTGTAGTTGTATAGCGGACAGTTTCTTCGCGTTTGCGGGGAATTAAACCGAACAAACCAGTCAAGCCTAGCAAGCCCAACCATCCCCAATCAAAATCGCGATCGGCCTCAGCATTGTAGACATCGGAGCGAGGAATGGTAGTGGTAGTGGTGGTTCTGCTGTTAGTACCGGGAGCTGGATCTGTCTGAGCCGAAGCAGGCAGATGAGCTGGCACAATGGCTAAACCAGCAGCTATAATACCTGCACCAATTGCTTTGGATAAATCAGAACGTTTCATAATTCAAATGCTCTCTGCTTGCAAAAATCTTTAACTCTCACCAATATATCGATCGGCTATTAAAGCTACATCCACCTCTAGCAGTAAAGATTGCTAAATTCCAACTATTACTATAGATTGACCTCAAATTTTTAGCAGGCGCACGAAATTAAACAGAGCTCGCGGAGGCACTCCGGCACTATAAATCAATACGGTTCACTTAAGACAGATATCCCTGGCACACCCCTTAAAAAGGGGAGTAGGGGGTGGGACAAGAATGCCCTCAAAGTCCCCCTTGCTTTCGGGGGATGCGAGGGGGATCTCCGGGGTATAAATAGTGTTAAGTGAACCGTATTGCACTAGAAATCCCGGGCCTCGCACCTCCCTCGCCGGTTTCGGCCCTCCGGGACTCCAGACAACTTAATAATGTGTTGTTGACAAAAAAAGGTACACTCAGATATTGCACAGACAACAGTTGGAACTCGATCGACGGAGATAAAAACCTTTGGGAATAGAGCTACGCAGCTACGTATTTCTCGACAACTTGCAGCCGCAGCACGCAGCATACATCGGCACAATCGCCGCTGGATTCTTGCCACTTCCTGGGGATGCGTCGCTGTGGATAGAAATCTCACCCGGTATCGAAATTAACCGAATTACCGATGTCGCCCTCAAATCCGCCTCCGTGCGCCCCGGAATCCAGATAGTCGAGCGCTTGTACGGCTTGCTGGAAGTACACTCTGGCCAGCAGGGAGAAACGCGGGCCGCAGGGAAAGCAATTTTAGAATTCATCGGAGTCCGCAGAGAAGAATCTATCAAACCGCGAGTAATTTCCAGCCAAATTATTCGCAACGTTGACCCGCACCAAACACAATTAATCAACCGCACCCGCCGCGGACAGTTGCTGCTGGCGGGACAAACGCTTTATGTCTTAGAAGTAGAACCGGCAGCCTATGCAGCGCTGGCGGCCAATGAAGCAGAAAAAGGCGCATCGATTAACATCTTAGAGGTTCAGGCTGTCGGCAGTTTCGGGCGACTTTACCTCGGTGGCTCAGAACAAGATATTTTAGCCGGTTCCCAGGCAGCAATTGCGGCGGTGGAAAGCATATCTGGTCGGGAAAATCCAGCAGTTACCGGTCGCAAGGAATAGCCCTTAAAGGAGATGCAATTATGGCCAACCCACAGCATTTAGCGCTGTTGAAAAAAGGTGCAGTTAGTTGGATTGAATGGAGAAATCTTAACCCAAATATAGAACCAGATTTCAGCGAAGCTAACTTCGCCCAAGCCAATCTCAGAGGCGCGCAGCTCGGGCGGTCAAACCTTTTTAAAATAGATTTATTTAATGCTAAATTAATTGCAGCAAACTTTGCCGAATCCAACCTGAGTTTAGCAAATCTTGCGGGAGCGCAACTGCTGGAAACTAATTTGATTAAAGCTAATTTAACTGGAGCAAATCTCCGAACTGCCGATCTCATGGGAGCCGATTTGAGCGGTGCCAATCTAATTGGGGCGGATCTCAGCGATGCTAATCTCCAACAAACTGATTTAGGAGATGCGAATTTAATCGGTGCGGTGATGTTTCGAGTTAATGCGATGGGGGCCAACCTCAATAATGCTAATCTCAGTCAAGCTAATCTCAATCAAGCCGAATTGATTGAAGCACATTTTTACGCAGCTAATTTATCTAAAGCTAACCTCGGGGAAAGTCACTTTACTGGAGCATATTTTTTCAGGGCAAATCTCAGTTTTGCTTTGTTGAGCGGTGCCGATTTGCGTTGGGCTAACCTCGGCAAAGCTGATTTGAGGGGAGCGAATTTGACCGGGGCAAATCTCAGAGGGGCGAACTTGGCGGGAGCTAATCTGGACGAAGCTCATTTGAATGAAACAATGATGCCTGATGGCAGCATTGTTTCATGATCATAGGTTTGTAGTGAGGAATTTATTCCTCTGTTGAACTTTGAGTAAAGACGGACTAAAGTCCGCACTACGAACCAAGTTCCTCATGGGTAATTCAGGTTTGTAGTGAGGAATTTATTCCTCTGTTGAACTTTGAGTAAAGACGGACTAAAGTCCGCACTACGAACCAAGTTCCTCATGGGTAATACCATTTTTCTAAATATGTGCTGATGAAGTCTTAGCCCCCCCTTAGTAAGGGGGGGTTGGGGGGGGTAATATCTAGCGCTACTTCATGAAATTGGTATAATTCAGGTTTGTAGTGAGGAATTTATTCCTCTGTTGAACTTTGAGTAAAGACGGACTAAAGTCCGCACTACAAACCAAGTTCCTCATCGCTGATTAATTTCTACCAGCCGGTAATACATTGTACAGTCCTCTAACGGGGCCTGGGGCTGTCTGTGAATCTTCCTGCTGTCTCGGTAAAAATTGGTCTTGGAGTCCGGCGGGAGTGGCGAAACAGCCGCTCGGTTGAGGTGCTAGCTGGCAAGCTGGAGGCAGCGCCATGACTGAGGAATCGAAGGGATTGATGGCATCCGGGACGCGCAGAATCGGATCGCTGGAAACTTGCCGCTGCATTACTCGTCGGTAGAGGCCGTTGATGCGGCTGGCATCCCGCTCGATTTCTTTTTCGGGAAAGGCAACTACGCCGCTGGGGGCACCGATGCCTAAATAGTCGCCCATGTAGCCTTGCAAGCTGACGTTGTGGTAAAAGTCTCCTGAAGCTTCAAAGAATTGTCGGTTGAAGTCGTCGCTAATCGGGTGAAATCGAGCTGGTTCTGCTTGAGCTCCTTTGACGGATGCGAGGGCGGCAGAGGCGACGGCGAGAATTAACGCGCGGCTCAGGGTTTTTAATTTTTGACTCATATATTTCTTCGGCTTTTAGATTAATTCCGATTCCAATATAAACTGATTATCGGCGGATTATTTGTGTTTTCTACAAGGTGTAAGTTATGGATGCTGCTGATTTAAAGGTGCTGCGCGATCGACTTTTGGATTTGTTGTGCGAGTTTGCGTACCGCGAGGGCGACTTTGTGCTGTCTTCGGGGCAGCAAAGTTCTTATTATATCAACTGCAAGCCGGTGACGCTGCACGCTGAAGGTGCTTTGGCTACGGGGCGCTTACTCCTCTCCATGCTCCCGGCTCAGGTGCAGGCTGTGGGCGGTTTGACCTTGGGTGCTGACCCGATTGTAACTGCGGTAAGTGTGGTTTCGGCTCTGGAAGGTCGATCGATTCCGGCGCTAATTGTCCGCAAGGAGACGAAGGGACACGGGACAATGGCCTATATTGAGGGGCCTGTGTTGCCCGCTGGGACTAATGTTGCGGTTTTGGAGGATGTGGTGACGACGGGCAAGTCGGCGATGCAGGCGGTGGAACGGTTGCGGGGTGCGGGTTATAAAGTCGATCGCGTGTTGTCGCTGATCGATCGAGAGCAAGGTGGAGCTCAATTATATCGCGAGCAGGGATTGGATTTTCAGGCCGTTTTTACGATCGCGGATCTTAAGGAATGGCTCAGTAGCAAGAAATAAGCTGGCGCATCTAAATTTTACCCCAAAGTCTTCTCGTTACCAGGTTCTACCTGGTAACGAATATCCAGAGAATCGGCTTGGTATTAAAGAGGGTCTAATACCATTTTTCTAAAGATGTGCTGATGAAGTCTGAGCCACCCCTTACTAAGGGCAGGTTGGGGGGGGGGTTATATCTAGCGCTACTTTATGAAATTGGTCTAAATCCTGTTAAAAATGCTGCAAGATATCAATTTCAACCAGCTATTTTTATGTTATGAAAACCATCCATTTTATCGACCTATTCTCAGGAATAGGCGGCATGAGATTAGGTTTCGAGTCAGCCGCTGATTCCTTGAATCTAAAAACAGAATGCCTCTTAAGCAGCGAAATCAATCCCGACGCTCAATTAGTTTACCACAAAAACTTTGCCGACACATCTTTAGGCGACATCCGACTAATTGACCAACTACCAAAACACGATATTTTACTAGCAGGATTTCCATGTCAATCTTTCTCGGCTGCTGGCAAAAAAGCAGGTTTTGGTGATACCAGAGGAACCCTATTTTTTGAAATAATGAGGCTGATTGATACCGCTAAACCTCAAGCATTTATTTTTGAGAACGTGCGAGGACTTGTCAGCCACGACGGCGGCAGAACCCTCGAAACAATTAAACAGGAAATTACCAGTAGAGGTTACAGCTTCGATTGCTTTTTGCTCAACAGTTCTAACTTTAGCTTACCTCAGAAACGCGTCCGAGTTTACCTAGTCGGAATTTTAAATGCTTCGCCCCAATTTGACTTAGTTTCCGACTTAGGGCCAAAAGATTCCCATTCCTGCAACCACCAACAGCTATCGTTATTTTCCCCGTTAAGTAAACCGGTCACAGTTGCAGATATTTTGGAAGACAATCCAGACCCAAAATATGATTGTTCGCCAGATTTTGTCAAGGCATTGAAACAAATTGTTAACAATGATTTAAATCGCTTGCACGGAATGCGGTTGATTGACTATCGCGGCGGCAATTCGATTCATTCTTGGGAACTCGGTTTGCGAGGAAAATGCAGTTTAGATGAAATTGAGTTGATGAATCTTTTTATATTAAAAAGGCGAAATAAAAAATTTGGCTGTCACCAAGATGGTAAACTTTTAAGTAAAGAGCAAATTGCTACTTTTTTTGTTCGTCCCAATCTTGATGAAATTCTGGATTTGCTGGTTGCTAAGAAGTACCTACAGCGGAAAAATGATTTGTACAAGCCTGTGTCGGGTAATTTTTCCTTTGAAGTGTATAAATTTCTCGATCCGCAGAAGATTTCTGTAACGCTTGTTGCTAGTGATGCTAATAAATTAGGTGTTTATCACAACCACAGAGTCCGCCGAATTACTCCCCGCGAGGCGGCGCGCTTACAAGGTTTTTCCGATGGTTTTGTGTTGCATCCCAAGGATGATAAGGCTTACTATCAATTAGGTAATAGTGTGAGTATTAATGTGGTCAAGGCTGTGGCGAAAGAAGTTATGCAGAATGTTTTGTCTTCTATGAAACACAAAGTTAGTGCTTTTTGAATTGCCAAGGGTGGGCGAATTATATTGTGTCCGCACTACGAACTTTTTTGGGAAAGCGGACTGAAGTCCGCACTACGAACTTTTTTTTGGAAAGCGGACGGTCGTCCGCACTACGAACCTTTTTTGGAAAGCGGACGGTCGTCCGCACTACGAACCTTTTTTTGTTAGCGCGATCGCACGCGCATGATTTGATATTGTTTCCGATATCATTCACACTCTTCTCTCCCGAAGCCCAGGGATAAAGAGAGGCAGAGCCTCGGGATCTGCATTACCAGGCAGAGCCTGGTAACGAGCGAAAAAATCTAAAATCTAAAATCTAAAATCGACTGGCCCGATCGACAATTCGTCATCGCCCCGCCAAACTTGCTACCACCGCCACTAACTCAGCAGGATCGAGAGGCTTGGACAGGTGAAGTTGAAAACCCTGCCGCAGCGCCCGCACCCGTTCCTCTACCCTACCTGTCACCGTGAAGGCCACCGCAGGAATTTCCCTGTTCCCCGATCGCGATCGCACTTGCCGCAACAGAGTCTCTCCAGCTTCCCCCTGCATCTCGATATCGATCGCCAAAACATCTGGATTCATGCAGGAAATCACCTCTAAGGCTTCCATTACCGAGGTCGCGGTCTCCACCAAGGCTCCGCAATCTTCGAGCACTGTACGGGCAAACTCCAGGGAATCCCCGTCGCGATCGATCGCCAAAACTCGCACTCCCGAAAGGTTGCTGCTCACAAAAGACTCCATCTCAGCAGCTCGCGCCGGGGTTTCTCGAACCGCCAACTCCCCAAGCGCGGCCACAGAAACTCCGCCGTCGCCATCAAACTGTTTAATTGGCAATCTCACCAAAAACTTCGCTCCTTGTCCCGCACCGGCCGATTCGGCTTCCACTGTCCCCCCGTGCATCTCCACAAAATGGCGCACCAGAGCCAAACCCAAACCCAATCCGTTGTAAGGTCGCGCTGTAGAGCTGTCAGCTTGGCTGAACCGATCGAAAACATAGGGCAAAAACGAGCTCGCAATCCCTTGTCCCGTGTCGCTGACCTCAATTTCCACGCTAGGGGGCGGCACATTTTCACTCGCAGTTAATTGCGCTTTTCCACCAGTGCTCTCCACTTTGTGCAGCGCCACCGTTACCTGTCCGCCGTCAGGAGTAAACTTAATCGCATTTGATAGCAAATTCCACGCCACCTGCTGCAAGCGGCCGGAATCGCCAAAAATCCGCCCCGCAGTTTCGTCGAAATCCGTCACGAGTTGAATATTTTTTGCCCTCCAAGCGGGGGCGAGAGCTTCGATCGCAGCCTCAACAGTCGAAATCAAATCCATCCACCGCAAATTCAGGAACAGTTTGCCGGTAATAATCTGCGACACGTCCAACAAATCCTCGATCAGAGTTGAGAGCGATCGCGTATTGCGGTCGATCGTTGAAAGAGCCCGAACCGTCGTTTTTTCATCAAACTTGCGATTCTGCAACAGTTGCGTCCATCCCAGCATCGCATTCAGCGGTGTCCGCAATTCGTGGGACAAAGTTCCCAGAAACTCGTCTTTCATCCGGTTGGCTCGCGCCAATTCCTCGGCTCGATCGAGCAGTGCTTTTTCTAACTCCTTGCGCTCCGTCAAATCGAGAATAAAAGCCACAGATTCTTGCCGCTTTTCCCCCAACAAAACATATCCCAACAACACTGAAATCCTGCTGCCATCGGGCCGAATGTATTCCTTTTCGTAGGGAGTACAAACGCCCTTTGTTTTTGCCTCTGCGATGCTGCTCTCGTCCAGCGGTAGGTACTCCGGCGGTGTAATGTCTGTCCAGCGGAGTTCCCCGCGCTGCAACTGTTCCCGCCTGTAGCCCACCATCCGCAAAAATTCGTTGTTAGCCTCGCTGATGCCACCGTCAACATCGCCGAAGATAATTCCGATCAAGTTAGATTCTGCCAACATTCTCAGCTTTTCTTCGCTAGCTTTTAGTGCAGATTCTGCTTGCTTGCGATCGCTCACGTCTTGGATGTAAGCCGACAAACCAGAATCGGAAGGATAACAACGCACCTTCAACCACTTATTCAATAAAGGCACGAATTCTTCATACTCGACTGTTACCTTTTCTGCTAATGCTTTGGCTGCCATTTTGTAAGATGGTAATTCCACAGCATTGGGAAATAAATCCCGAATATTTTTACCGAGCAGTTCGACTTGTGATTTGCCTAACAGATCGAGAGCTTTGTGGTTGAGATAAGTGTAGTTCCAATTTAAATCGAAGGCGACAAAAGCATCGGTAATACTTTCGAGAATGTTAGTAATTCGAGCGTTTGCCGATAGCAGGACATGAGCTGTCTCTTCTGCTTGCTTCCGAGCTGCTTGTTCGTTTTTCAAAGCGGCAACGCGTTCTTGTTCTGCCAGTTTGCGATCGCTAATATCGATGCAAGAACCGATGTAACCCGCAAAAGTGCGATCGGGTCTGTACCGGGGTACGCCCGTACCCAAAACCCAGCGGTATTCCCCGTCATAGCGCCTCATGCGGCATTCGAGCCGGTACTCGCGGCGGGCATTGAAGGCTCTGTTGCAAACATCCAGACATTTTGGCAAGTCATCGGGGTGCAAGCTTTCCATCCAACCGCTGCCCATTTCTTCCACCAAAGTTTTACCAGTAAAATCCAGCCAAACTTTGTTAAAATAATCGCCAAGGTTGTCAGCGTCCAACATCCAAATCATCACCGGCGCGGTATCTGCCATAATCCGAAATCTCGCTTCGCTCTCTAGCCGCTGCGCTTGAGCTGCTTTGCGAGCGAGCCGCTCTTTCACTTCCCGCATCGCGCGATCGATCGACGGCACCAAGCGCGTCAAACTGCGTTTGAGAACGTAATCTGTAGCGCCGCTTTTCAAAGTTTCGATCGCCACTTCCTCGCCCAAAGTAGCGGACACAAAAATAAACGGCACTTCTGGACAAGTCGCGCTCGCCATTGAGAGCGCCCCTAGTCCGTTAAAACCAGGCAGCATAAAATCTGCCAAAATAATATCAAAACACTGTTTGTCCAGTGCTGCGGCAAAGTCTTCCCGAGTTTCTACGCACCGCAGAGAAAAATTGAGACCGCCTTCAACTAGATAAGCCTCAATCAGTTCGGCATCTAGGGCGCTGTCTTCTATTAAGAGGATATTTAGCGTTTTCACAACAATTCCTGAATATCTTTTACTTAAAGTTTTAATCAAAATTCTTTGAATACTTCCATTATTCACTCAATTTCGATTGTCGCTCTAAAAAAAAGATAAAAAATTGCTCCGCTTTCTATTTGAACCTCTGCCCCTGTTGGCGAGTTGATCCCGAGATCTCATCAATATTCCAGGAGGCACTCTTTTTGCTCGTTACCAGGCAGAGCCTGGTAACGAGTAAATAATCGCGAGCTCGCACGGCTCTTGGAAACCGCTCCTTCAGGGCTCCTTCAACCCTGATAGGAAAGCGATCGCGCGATCGTCACAAAAACGGTTCGTAGTGCGGACTTTAGTCCGCTCTTAAATTGCGGACTAAAGTCCACACTACGAACCAATCGCGAGCTCGCACGGCTCTTGGAAACCGCTCCTTCAGGGCTCCTTCAACCCTGATAGGAAAGCGACTTTCACAGGTTACGCGATCGATACAATACTAGCTCGATCGTAAGGCAATTGGTTAGTCGGCAAAACCTCCAGATTAATTTGCAGCGAATTTAAAGCCGGATTTTCGGCCTGCACCTTTTGCGTCAAATTCTTATTCAGAATTTCCCAGAAATCCGTTTCGTTTGGATAAGCAGTCAACAAATTGTCAATGGATTTGTAAATCGGCACAAAGTCGGGATATTCATCCTGGGTAATTCCTGGTTTGTACTGATACCTGACATCAATATTGAGGTTATTCAAACCCTGATGTTCGATCGCATAATTAGGAATCTTGAAATCCCAGCCTTCTCCTAATTTACCATCGGCTGTGCGAGTCACTGTACTGCTGCGATCGTAAGGCAATTTTTCCGTCGGCAAAACATCCAAATCAACCGTCACCGACGCAATTTCCGGATTGTCTGCCAGCACTTTTTCCGTCAGATTTTTGTTGACTATCTCCCAAAACTCTGTTTCGTTCGGGTAGTTAACTAAAAAATTGTCAATGGTTTTGTAAATCGGCACAAAATCAGGATACTGATAATCTTGAATCCCATCTTTGTACTTATAATTTACATCAATATTCAGGTTGTTTAACCCTTGATGATTGATTGGGTAATTTTCCAGTGAAAAGTTCCACTTTTGGCTCAGTTGAGCATCCGAGGGAAAGAAAGCAATTGCCACTGGACGCTCTAGCTTGCTGTCGGGAGGAACAAAAATAGAATTGTTACTCAACAAGGTATTGCTCGATATTGGCAGCGGTTCGTCAGTCTTGCCACTGTAGCGCAAAACAGCGCCCGCACCGTTAGCACTGGCGCGGTTGTCAAAGCCAACTGCAAACAAATTGCCACTAGGCGAAAATGCCAAACCACCTACATAATTGCTACTGGGCGAAGTATCAGTATAATTCGTAGGTAAAACCTTGATTAATTCCCCACTGGTTAAATTGTAGCGCCTGATATCGTTAGCAAAATCGCTCACATAAAGGTCGCCATCATCAGGCCCGATAACCATTCCCAAAAGACTCACAAATCCCTGACTCCGAGGCGAAGGTTCGGGCGAAGCAAAGATACTTGACTGCCTGGTTTGTGGGTTGTAACGCAGCACCTGACTGGGGAAATTTGCGCTAAAATCGGCTTTACCGTTGCTCGCAACACTCCCCTGCGTTGTCACGTACAAATAGCCGTCAGGAGCAAACAGTAAACCGTTCGGCCCGTTCAATCCTCCCGCTTGCTGATTGCCCGCAGCAAATACATCAATGAATTGTCCAGTTTTGCCGTTGTATCGGAGAATTTTGTCAGTCAAAAAACTGCTGACATAAAAATTTCCATCAGGGCCAAAAGCTAAACCGTAAGGGCGAGACAAGCCGCCTGTTTCATCGGTTGCTGTATTCGGATTGTCAGCGACAAACCTATCAATATATTCGCCAGTAACTCCGTCATACCGCAATACGGCAGATGCTGTCGGTTCTCCCGAATTTCCTGGTTTGTCGCCGCTAGCAATGTAAATGTCCGACTTACCGTCGCCGTTGCCATCGGGCCCAAAAAGAACTGTATCTGGATTGGACAAACCGACGCTCTTCGCTGGAATAAATTCGCCGAGAAAATTGCCGGTATTGCCGTCAAACCGCAGCACATTATCTCCTCTGGTATTGCCCACTAGGAATGTTCCTTGAGGATTGCTGGCTTGAGTGCGAGTAACTTTGCTGGTGCGGTTGTAGGGCAAGTTTTGGTTTGGTAAAATGTTAAGATTGATATTAACTCCCGCCAGGGCAGGATTTTCACTGAGGATATTTTGAGTTAATTTTTTATTGACAACTTCCCAAAAATCTGTTTCGTTCGGATACTTGGTTAAAAAGTTATCAATGCTTTGGTAAAGTGGCAGGAAATCAAGATAGTCATTTTGGGCAATTCCCGGTTTGTACTGGTAATCAACATCGAGATTGAGTTGGTTGGCTCCTTGATGTTCGATTCCGTAGTTTGTTAAGGAAAAATTGCCATTTTCTTTGATTTGACCGGAACGATTTCGGAAAACTGTGCTAGAGCGATCGTAGGGCAATCTGTTCGTTGGCAAAACTTCGAGTTGAATGGTAACATCTGTTAGTACCGGATTTTCTTCTAGCACTTTTTGGCTCAGATTTTTGTTGATATTTTCCCAAGCATCGGTTTCGTTCGGGTAGTTAATTAGGAAGTTATCAATACTTTGGTAAATTGGCACAAAATCGGGATATTCGTTTTGGGTGATTCCCGGTTTTAAGTTGTAACTAACTTTGATGTTGAGGGTGTTTAAGCCTTGGTGGTCGATGGTATAATCTTTAAATTTAAAAGCCCACTTTTCTGCAGGTAATAGGGGAGAATTTTGGGATTGTGTCCGCTCTGGCTCGCTACCGATATCGCCAAGAGCAAAATCCATCCCTGTCAGTTCGTCTCTCTGAATTTGAGTGGAGATATCGCTCTGGGATGTTAGACTGCTATTATCAAAATTAAGATTGTTGTCTTCTGAGAGCGGGATGCTAAAGTGGGTGATTGGGTCAAGAAGGTCGATCGCGCTATTAGTCGCAACGGCCGCCAAATCTGGTTTTTGAGTTAAGTGATAGCTGGTATCAAATAAAACATTGGTATCGCCGGTTGCAATTTGGTTCGTCCGATTGAGGCGATCGAACTTACTACCAAATAAGCCTGGTATTTCGGCTGAAACACCCGCAACATTTCCCTGAATAGGGTTTTCTTCAAACAGTTCTGTTGTATTCCACATAAGTTATTTTTGAGCTGATTGTCGTTATCTGATATGAATTTGACTATATCAGTCCTGGACGCATCACAATCAGATTTTAGATTTTAGATTTTAGATTTTAGATTGAGGGATTGAGGGATCTATCGATATTCCGTAACAAGTGAGCGGACTAAAGTCCGCACTACGAACCTTTTTTGTTATGGTCATCGAATAGTCAAATAGTTTAATAAGTATCTGGGGTTTTACTAAAAATTTAACGTAATATCTGCTACATTTGTCGATCGCAGCTTTTGCGGCTTCCCCAAAATGGGATTTTCCTTTTCTGGGCGGGCACCGCAGTACAACAACCACGGATTTTGTTACAGCCAGCCCCATCCTCAAAATTCATGCGTTGTGGAAGCAGCCCAACAGCCTTCTACGGGAAACGCCCCGACGGGCTCTGCTTCAACCCTAAGAGCTGATTTGTCAAGTCCTAGCTAAATTGTCTTAAAATATACAAAGGAGTAAAGTGTTTCCAAAGTCACGTATATTAAAGACAGCCAGTAATTTGCAAGAATTCTTTACAATATAAGTACAGCACAACCGCAGTTACCACCTCGTGACAACTCCCAGCACTAAATCGAAACGATTATAGTGTGGGCTTCCAAGACAATCCGGCTACTGCTGAGGAGGCTCTTGGCTTTAAGAACGGGTTGACCCACCGCCCTGTTTTTGATATTGATCG
>Ga0335395_10000564_pt1 | contig 23148 bp, 18 predicted proteins | sample MAT02_FD_205744 | JGI IMG/M metagenome (GOLD analysis project Ga0335395, IMG submission 205744) | Freshwater microbial communities from Lake Fryxell liftoff mats and glacier meltwater in Antarctica - MAT-02 (spades assembly) (version 2) ...
ACTTTTTGGTAGGGGTTACTACAGGTTTAGGTGCAGCGATTGTTGCAGTTGCTACTTCTTTTATAGCTGCTGCAGCACCATCTGCAGCGCTCGTGAACGTGCGCTCACTAGTTGGCCCGGCTACACCTTTCTGTGTGTAGATAGTATCTACAAGCGCTTTAGCGGCATCTGCATATACTTGTGTGCGTAAGTGGTTAGTGCGCGAGGCAGTCATTCGCACTGCTTCTAGTAGGTTCTTTAGACCTATTGGTGAAACACGCTCTATGACGTGTTGCACTGCTTTACGCTCCTTACTTGGTAAGCATTTGGTTGCTTCAAGTATAGAGGCGGTGGTCACTTCTAATGTCATCTCAAGCACGGACATGTGTTTGAGGAAGTCGTCTGCTATGTAGCAGATCTCTGTTTGTAATTGTAACTGTTGTGGGTGTGTCATTGTATTTACGGAGGGGCATGGGAGCCCCAGTAGTGTTTAGTTTGTGTGGGTGTTGTATGGCTACGACCCTTGTGGAGTGCGGTAGTATTCTCTGGTTAGTGCACTTCTCATAAGTTCTAGTGCTTTGGACTCGCCAGCTTCTACGTCTATTGGGCGCAGTACTTCTTCACCGATACCACGTAGTAGGTACATGATAAGTCTTTGCGTTACATTAGGATGGTCATGCAGTATTATCTTAGTACTATATTTAGGTGATAGTACTAAGGCAATAGCTGATCCCATACCTCTTCCAGGCACTTGTGATGCTAGTAGTATCTCATTATTCATGTGATTTACTGCTAGCATATGTTGCGGCCCTAGTACCTCATACAGGAAGTACTTTAGTAGATGTAGACGTTTGTTGAACTCGTACGTGTAAGGTGTGTTGTTCAGATCTTCTAAGCTGGAGGCGATGGTCAGGGACATGATTGTGGTAGTTAGATGGCGGCATCTATTACCAGTAACATTCAGCTATGTTGCTATACTACACAGTTGTCTTAGTGTACGTTAAGCAATTAGTATGGGCCAGGGTTGTGGGCTATCTAACGACACTGCTCCTACACGTATGTATAGTGTACAGCCTTTGCTATCAATTGATAGGTATGGCGAGTACCGGTGACCCCATTTATCATACTCTGTCTCGAATATGAATTTGTTAGGGTCTTCACTACGGAGGTAGTCATTAGCTTCTAGCCACTCACTGATTACTCTCTTCTTCTCTATCATACCTTCGGGTAAAGGTTGTACTAACGTGCATGTGATCTTCAGTGCTGGTACTGCCATTAGTTTGTATGGTTTACTTGCGGCTGATACACGGTCAGTAACTGTATACCCTTCTAGAGGTGCGACTCCATTACCTAAGTAATGGTTATACATTTCAATCACACCTGAGTTTACCACAGACGTGATCTGTAGTTCCTCTGTGTGATACTGGGCTCGTGACCTTACCATTGCTTCCATGCCGGGTACTACTGTACTTGCACTTGTTGCTGTTTGTTTAGGGGCGGCAGTAGTTGCAAGTTGCGTAGGCGGCATTGGTTTATTAGGTACAGTTTCGATAGTAGAGAGTGGTGCTTGTGTTACTGGCTGTGTTATTGGCTTGTTTGTTTGTGTGCATGTTTGTAGGTCTCTTTTAGCGACCAACGGGGTGTTGTTAACTTGTGTGGTAACTTTAATAGGGGTGGCAACTGGTTGGGTATGTGTTGCTTGGGGGTTGATGAACTTATTGAGGGATGCCTCTAGGGGGGCAATTTCATTATCTACGTTAGATAACTGTATCACTAACTGGGCACGTTGGGTACGTAACTTAGTTAGTTTGTCTAACATTTGGGATGCGGACATTGTCTGTGGTTTGAATAGGGATAACATGTTAGGGGGTGCCCGCCATATAGACGGGCTGTGAGGGTTACAGTGATTAGGTGCACGGCATCTTTGATGCAGGTGGATGATTGTAGGGGGTGCCCGCCATATAGACGGGTTGTGAGCGTTACAGTGACCAGGTGGATGATGAAGTTTTAGGTGCGGGTTGTGTGTACTCAACGTACGGTGCTGCTTCTGCGATAGGTGCGGCAGGCGTTACGTAGGATAACATTGTCTGTTGAGCAGATACCACATCCCCTTCTTGGAGGGATGTGATAACGTCTAACAGAGCCCCTGCCTTGTCACTTTGCAGGAGTGTGATGACTTCTGCGAGGATTCGCATCACATCTGGCTGTACCAGCGCTTGCATTACGACTTCTTCATTGGCCGCATGTTTAGCGGCAATAGCTTCTGCTTTAGCGTCATTCATCATTTGTGTTACCTGGTCTTGTAGTTTAGATTGCGCGGCCTGTAACTCACATGTCAAGTATTCAACCAGTCCTTGTAACTCAGACAGAGATTCATCACAGTGGATTGAATCTATGGTTGATGCTGGGAGCACTATATCTGGGTACGCATCCATTACGGGTGCGTATGTTTCCTCACTGACTTCTAACTCTACAGTTTCATCTAACAGGGTGTCAGCATCTGTAACGAGATTGGTATCTGTCATTGTGTCAGTCATGGCTTTTAGGGGTGTGGGTTTGTTAGTCTTTGAGTATCCGGTACTATGCCTTAACCGTTGGCAGCGTCACATGGTTGTGGTTTCTAATCGGCCCTGTGGGAATCGGACCCACCTCAGCAAGCTTATGAGGCTTGTGCATTCACCAGATTGCTAAGAGCCGTTGTATAAGGGTCGCTCACATTCTCTAAAGTAGGGTTGCATACACACATTCAAACGGGTAGTATGCAGCCTTACATTTAATCTTTAGAAGTGTCAGAGGTGTTAGATGCTGGGGTTGTTTTACCAGTTTCGCGTCCTTTGATCTCTTCTTCATACACTGTTAGAGCCTCTTTATGCCTATTCAGTGCATCTTCTAGCTGGGCTAGTCTATCATCAATTTCTTTATCTGTTGGTTTTGTTGTCATTTGCTTGTTGTTAGTTTAGGTAATTATTTACTGCATCTTTGAAGGCAGAGTATGCACCAGCTACTGTATCTCCTTGGAACGAGATTAACTCTGCGCCTGTGTTTAACACCTGCCCAAAGTATACCCCTTCTTCGCACATATACGGCCCTCTGTAACCTCTGTAGTTGAACTCCATAATACTACCATATTTTGTTGTGTATGGGTACTATAGGTTTTTAGAGCGTTGTGTGTGTGGGTATATTATCCATCATCATCATTACCTTCTACGTTATTGTAGGGCGACCCATATTGCACAGAGGCATTAAGGGCCGCTAACGTTTCAGTTTGCTTGATACAGGAGGTCGCTAGCACCTCCCCAAGGGAGGGGTGTAGATGTACTGTGCCCCACATAGTGTAAAGGGCCGGCCCTCTTCACTGTGCATGCACAAGTGGCCTTTGACATTCAAGCTGTATGTAATAGACATATCTTTCACCTTTACTTAGTTGATTATCACCTATCTGCATTTACAAGGGCTTTAGATCGCTACGTTCACTCCTCGCAGGATGCTTCCTCGCTGTGCTCTCCCCAAGGGTCGCGGCCCACGGCACTTTCGGAGAGAGGACAACAGCATTCTGAGCGTTGCTAGGTCGCTACGCTCCCAGCGTTGCTAGACCTTCACTGCATGGGTGACAGAGGCTGCATAGTGTCGCATGGCTGCGGCTGCCTTTAGTGTCAACTGTTGTTATACACAGCTTACGATTAGAGATTATGCAATTTACTATGATTAATGTAATCATAGTAGATTGCACACATGTAGTTTATAGCAGGGAGTAGGTATTTATGGGTGTGTGCCTACTTCTTGCTATTTATAGAGCCGGGCCTCTTACTAGAACTACACGTTATTTAACGTGTCTATTAACTCAGATACGTTATCATGCGTAATTGTACGCTCTTTACCTTTCATTGTGAATTGTGGGCATATGACTTCTTGAGTGAGCTCGGTGTGTTTATCTGGTAGTAACATTATTACGTACCACCCATTTATTGTGAATGTTATACTATCGTTGTATATTTCACTAGCTGGTATTAGGTCTATACCCAACAACCTTTTCAGTTCTTTGAAGAACAGGGGTATGAACAAGTGGCGGTCACAATCACCGCACAGCACGCCGAGGTAGTGTGTCTGTAATTCATTGATGGGATCTGAGGGTAGTAATGATTCTGCGAGGGTTTGAGTAGTCATATCTTTGTTGTGTTGTGGGTAGAGAACATAAATAGAGCGTACAGCGTGTGTACTCTCCCGGGGGTTGCATCTTTAATGCACTGTATGTCTGTTATACAAGGTTAGACCTGTCATGCCCCACTTCCATTTATATAGGGGCAATGTTAAGGCACCTGTAAGGGTGTGTTTGTATAGTGACATAGTAGGGGCGGGGCTTAAGTGATTAGTGGGCGGCGTTGACTAGGTCGCTACGCTCCCAGCGTTGCTAGCACTCTCGACAGGGAAGTGGTGCAGGGGTCAGAATGCTTCCTCGCTGTCCACTCGGAGAGGGGACAAGAGCATCTTGCGAGGAGGGAGCCATAGCAAGGAGGGCGCGGAGGATGTTATGGATAGCGCCCTTGATAGAGCGTTGTGGGTGTTTGACGGGGCTATAGGCATGAACCCAGGTTAGAGTCTTAGAGACGGTAAGGGCAATGACCATAAGTATGAAGTGAGCCCAGGAACGAACCCGTGCACCACGGCGATTGAAGGAAGAGCGAGGAAGGCCGTCTTGAATCTTAGAGAATAGTTTGAGAGATAGTTTAGAGTAATGACGCTGATGTTTAGTAACGAGAGCGTGATCGGCGGGGGTGAGGTAGATAAGGTTAGAGGGGCGATTATCAGTGGAGTTACCATTGATATGATGAACTTCTACAGAGTCACCACCAGTAGCGGGGTGTGGTGTGCAGTAGAAGGCAACGAGTTGGTGTGCGCTGACGAGTACCTTAGAGCGTGCGGGAGCCCAATCCCAGTAGCCATCAGTATGAAGTAGCTCACGGAGTGAGGCATTATACTTAGCGTTAAGATCGAAGAAGATGTAGCGGTGAGGGTATTTACCTAGCGAGGTGCTGGTAAAGGAGTCGAGGATGGATTGTAGTTCAGAGTAAAGGATAGGTCGTTACGCTCCTTAAGGGTCGTGTTCCGGTAGGGGGGATATGCAATAAGAAACCCCCCTCTAATGAAAGAGGGAGGTCATCTTATGCGGTCGCGCAGGAGTTGAGTTATATAAAGGTGTCAGCCCTTGTCTGAATAAACTCCAAGGAGTCGATATATAACCACACGTATCCTGAGCCATATTTACTAGTCTCTGGCGGTGCCAACTGTTGTATGGCACTACAGAGTATGTAGCGTATCCCCCCTTGGGGTCCAAGTACTGTTTATCACACATCCTGTAGGGGGAGTATGAAGGTAGGCAATGTTATACATCACCAGCAGCCTTGGACGAGTCCTACACGTAAGGTATGGGCTAAGTAGAATGACTGATGCTTCTCTGTTAGGTCGCTACGCTTCCTTTGGGAGGTTCTCGATCATCTCCTTGTGAGGGGAGGAACTACCGCCGTCTTATCCATCTTCTGTTACGTGCCCCCAGCTTTACTCTGCTCTATAGCCTCAGAGAGGCAGCAGTGAAGGGGATCTTAGTAAATACCTGGTATTAGCATCACTGCCTTGTGGTCAGGTACACTTGATCGCTCGCTCGTTACAACAAGTATAGCACAGGTTGGGTGGTTATGGCAATAATGTCGCACAGATAATACATAGGGGAGTTATACGAGCCCACCTCCCTAAAGGTCGTGGCCCACGGCACCACGTGCGATGAGTGCATCAAGGTAGCGACGGGTGTAGATAGAGCCCTGATAGCCGGCCCAGAAGGTAACACGCCCGTGGTCATTTATGGATAGAGGGTTACCATCAATGAGGATGAAGATGGGGGCTATGAAGCCCTCAACGACGTACCAGAGGGCGGCATCAATGGCGAGGCCAGTCCCGGTATGTACATCGGAGTGATCTAGCTTAATGATAAGGTTCTCGATATTACCATCACTACAGGGTTTAGCACCGGGCTTAGTAGAGTAGAATAGGGCACTCTTCCTATAGACTGGCGGCCTCTTATCACCGCGTAAGGCGGCAGCAGTGGCTAGTTTAAGTCTCCTAGCATTCATGGTAGCGAGGGCATTCTTAGTGGTCTCACTATATTCCATAGGTTGTTAGCACTCCTTAAGGGTCGTAGCGACTGTGTCGCAGATAGCAGTACATCAGAGATGCCCAGCAGGGAGTATTATCTGTGCAACATTCCCTTACCAGCGCTATACTATAATTAGGTATAACACTTGGGGAGGTTGCTACAGATATGACAGCATTACCAACAATAGCGCGAAGGGTCGCAGTCATGCGGCACATACCGAAGTCAATGCAGGCCGCCCATAGATTCCTATTAGCGGGTACAGAGAACCGTGAGTGGGCCGCACAACAGGCATATAGGGGTAATGTACCATGGGAGTACAGTATACCCTTATCATCTGTAGTAGCGTACCTACGGTGGCGAGGGCCGGCTGAGCGTTGCTAGGTCGTTACGCTCCCTCCTCGCAGGATGCTCTTGTCCCCTCTCCGAGTGCCGTAGGTCGCTACGCTCCCTCCTCGCAGGATGCTCTGAGCATTCTGAGCGTTGCTAGGCTACGACCCTTGGGGAGTGTACAGCGAGGAAGCATTCTGAGCGTTGCTAGAATAGTTTGTATAGTAGTGCCTTCTTCATTAAGGACCACGCAGTCTCCACAGGCTTGCCCTTACTGGGGCTTGGTAGGGAGCCTCTGTAGTGGACCTGGGTGATGCCCCAGTAGTCCATACACCCATAGGTACTAGAGTGCCGTAGGCTACGACCCTTGGGGAGTGTATGAATACCCCTTGCTCTGTCTTGTGGGGTGTTTTAGCGTAACGACCATCTCGGGCCGTCTCCCAGTTCCGTAGCAATGCCTTAGCCTTCGTCACTCCTAGCTTAACGCACAGGGCTTTCCATTCAATGTACATTACACCATTGGGTGTAATTACATCCATACCTAGTGGGTACTTCTTTGGGGAGTGGTTGGTATACATGATTGTCTCCTATTGAGTATATTGTGGGGGAGTGGGTACCCCCTTACATCATTGATAGCCGCATTCATTACCAAGGGGCATAGAACAGTGGCACGTGGTCGTACTCTGTCTCATGTAATGCGTCTTCTAATACAGCATCTGCTTGTAGTTCCATTACCCACCCCATAGGGAAGGCTTTGATGGCGGCTGCTGCGTCATTATAGGATTGATAGACATCGACACAGCGTGGTCCCAAGAGGGCCGCATACATTACAGCAGGGGCTGTACGGAGGGTTGTGCGAGAAGGTAATGATGTCTGTGTTTGGGTATACATGGTGTTTGTTGAGTAAGTAGGTCGCTACGCTCCCTCCTCGCAGGATGCTCAGAGCATTCTGAGCGTAGCGAAGTTAATAGTGATAGGGGTGTGTGGCCCATAGGGTTGAACGGGTGATGTTACACAATAGAGCGCCCATTAGGTAAGGCGCGTAATCTATCATGTAACCGACTGCCGTACATAGCGAGTAGATTCGTTAAGGACTCCCCATCATTGGGGTCTACATCCCCATAGAAGAACTCTCTAATATCCTTGAAGGACTGGAATATGGCGCACCCACCACCGGTACCTATCACGTACAGAGTGGCTTTCTTCGTATTCAGTAGTAGTTTCAAGCTGTGGTTCTTCTCAGCGAGGCACCAGTACTGCATTACGGCAGAGTGTAAATCCGAGTAGGCACACCGCTTGGTGTCCTTTATAGTAAAGGCACTACCCTTCACCAGGAAGATGTTATAAACATCCCTCTCGGTCAACCCATCTGCTGGGCACAGTACTTTACCGGTATAGGGGTTGATTCCTATGCTAGTGTACTGCAAGCCATTACAGTTAGCGGGCGCCTCTGCAATCGGGGCACAGATGTACACGTGCTTGTAGTAATCCTTGGGGGGCACGCCCCACCACTTGACGTATGACTTATCCAATAGTACGTACAATCCGGCCCCTTGCGAGACGGCGTACTCTAATAGCTCTGGGAAGCTATTATTGGCTAGTACTGCCTGCTGTACCTCTGGGGTAAGGTCTAGGTCTGTAGTAGTAGATATTGAAGTGCGTACTGCAGATGGGCATGGTTTAGTAGATATAGTACTGTCCTCACAATTATAGAGGGGTGCCGTGACCCACAACCCTAGGGGAGTGTACGGCGAGGAAGCATACAAGGGTTGTGGGCGGTGTGTCTGATGATGCTTACATGGGTCGCAGGTATGCGGTACCTCCCGACAGGGAGGTATAGACACCATAACATTGAGGCCGGCCATCATAGGTGGCCGCGGAACCGGCCTATGACTATGTGCAAATATTTATACCCTACGGATACAACATTTGATTGACAGTAAACTGTCGTCACTGCGCTGTGGCCGTCTGAGCGGCTGTCTGAGTAGAAACCCCAATTGTGGTTGTGGTTGTGGTACTCGATATTACCATTGGAAGTTACCTTAAACATGTCGCTGTCTCCTTAATGTGAATAGATTGTTGTGCGGCCCATAGGGGGATAGACCGCACGTCATGGTCGTTCATACGGGCGTTTGTGTGAACAACGTACCCTGAAGGGATCGACCGACCACCCAGCTACTGTTCGGATGGCCAAATGCTTCGTATACAATGACAATGCCATCCTCTTCAGTCTCCAGCATTGCGTATAGGGTATCTATACGTAGCCCCTTCCCTTTTATCACTAGTACATCTGATATGCGCCCGACCAACTCTTTGTTGGTGTGTTGGGTGAACGCAGATAGTATGTCTGTTTGTAGGTCGCAGCCATGCGGCGACCCTTGGGGAGGAGCGGTCTCTGAAAGAGCGGTCTCTGAAAGAACCAGTGGCCACTCTACATGACCCTCGCCATCTTCATTCGATATGATGATGCCATCATTATCGATGACCCACCCTGTTATGGGTAAGTTGTCGATAAAGAAGTTGCATGGGTTGAACACGGACTCACACACGTCTTGTTTAGTGATAGTAATCATGTCGTTGTCTCCTCTATGAATAATGGTTGTTGTGCGCTCTCCTCGCATAATGCTCGAAGAGTAGGATGTATCCCGTGGGTAGGGTCTGCGCGCCACGGTGCGCGTCGTGCCGGTGGGCTTGCGACCAGCATAGACACTGTCTATGGCTACATTACACGAAAGGCTGTCAGGGGCGCATATACGCCCGCTGTCATACCTTTATAATGGCCTGCGTAGCGGGAGTGCTAACGACCTGGGTGTAGGCCATAGCATAGAGAGAGGGGGAGGGCCCCCGTCTCTATATACTACAGACCCACGGACGGGTCATAAACCGGTGTCTTTACACCACCTTGGAGGGCATCCTGTTGTGCCTTTAATCGGGCAGCCATACGGTCATTGACCGCAGTAGTTGACCCGATTGCAGAGCTAGAGCTAGACCGCTTGGCTAGGTCTGATGCCGTCGCAGAGGATGTAGCGTTAGACGCATACTCTGCGCCGCTCAGGGCGCAGGCTGGGTCGAGGTCATAGGTCATACGCCCCATAGTACCTTGAACCTTCTCCCAGCGGAACCACACACGCGAGGGTGTGTAGGAGGGCCCACTCTCCAAATCAGTGGCCTGCAGGGTGGTACCCATATTGGCTATGAAAGCCACGTTGGGGAAGCCGAAGTGGCCACGCAACTTGGTGAAGCCACGCGCGAAGGCATCACCTTCACCATCCGCTAGGAGGTTCACTGTGATGGCTTTGCCACCAAACAGAACATCCCCTACGGTCCATTGTTGCTTCTTTATCAGCCCTAGCTGGCGTAATGCCTTACCGGCCGTTCCTAACAAGAGGTTCACCCTCTTGTTCGCCTCAGCTTTGGCCAAGTCCTCAGCAGTGAAGGGCATGAACTGGATGTTATTCTTTATGGTGACTAAAGCGTCACTATATAAAGACTCTACCCATATCCCACATGGGCGAGCCATGAGCTCAATAAACTCATCACTTCCTAGCTCGGGTAGCATATGCTGCCCGGTTGGGTCCGGGTAGCAAATGTTTTCAGTAGTTTCCTTACCATCAACCATTACAGTTGTCGGTATAAAGACACCTACTAAATCCATTATGACTTGGGAGCCTGTGCCATTCTCGATGCCATCATTACCACGAGTCTTCTGGCGAGGGTCTGACCCCCCATCCTTCTCAGTACGCTTGCGTTGCAGGAGCACTACAAGAACAGTACCTTCTTCAGGGCGTACAGTAGGAACGAATCCACTTACACGACCATTAGACATTGAAGAGTTGGTGTTTGAGATAATCATGACGTTAAGCTCTCTGAGGTTTGAATAGTCCCACACTTACGCGGTGGGTTGCGGGTAAAGATATTATATCCCTTGCCTATGTGAGTGGTTCAACACCATACACATAGACAGCGATATTAGCGTTTATAACACTAGTTATCCTTGCCTATGTGAGTGGTTCAACACCATGCACACAGACAGCGATATTAGCGGTTATAGCACTAGTTATCCTTGCCTATGTAAGTGGTTCGGCACTACACGCATAGCAAGCGTTACTAGCTCTAAGAGCATTAGTTATCTTAGCTTATGTGAGTGGTTCAGCGCTACTGCGCTATAGACTTAGGGAGTAAGCACCCACTCATGCGGATACTGTACAATAATAGGCCCGTATTAGGGGCCCATTATCTAGGGGGAGGGCCCCCTATTGATTACATAGTGATGGTCTGAAGGCTATACTCTCGATTAGTAAGCCTCGTTTGTGGATTCGATGGAAGCAATCTGCACTAGCTTACAGTACAGACTTACGCTTTGATAGACGATGTCATTTAACATGACATTCAAGAATGGGGAGCGGCCACTTGCTATGGCAATAGCCCATAACTCAGCGGCGTAGGTGTAGATCATCTGCGAAGATGACTCACCATCCATTTCATCATCGAAGGATACACCAGTGGTACCTTGTCCCGCACGTCGGAATACACCAGCCAGTACAGCGTGGTCTATGTACTCAGTTTCTTTGGTGTCCGGCCATCCGGACATGTTGTCGTAGTAAAGGTTCTCGTAGGTGTCCAACATTGTTGGAGGAACCTTATCATAGACGGCCTCTGATGGCACGTGTTGACCACGCTCGATAGCACGGTACCCGTTATAGAGCAAACAAGCTGCCATTACTTCATTGGCAATCTCTAAGGTCATCTTGTAGTGCTTACTCAAGAATGCACCCAAGGTCATACCTATAGTTACACCACCAATGACATTGGGCTTAGCAACAGCTATGCTTGTGACATTACCCTTATCATCGACAATTGAGGCATCCCCTACCAGACCCTTATTGCGGAGCGCGTAAGTGAAGGCCTCGAAGAAGGTGAATGCGTCAGGGCTATAACCTGATAGGCCTAAGCCTTCGTACACGCCACGCCATAACCAAGCGGATGCCTGAGTCATTACATTGACGTGTTGCCCTAGGCTCACGATATCCATAGGGTTGACTTCAGCAATTAGCTTGAGGTCATACAGTGCCATAATGGCAGGGTACTTGATGCGGATCCGCACAACTGCTTCTGCATCTTGAGTTATAGTGGTCATTACTGTACCATCCACCACTGTATCTACAGCGGTAAGTCGGATAGCTTCATAGATTTCACCACTCATTAACACTTCCATCAATGTATCTATTGATGGCAGTTCATGCCCACAAGCTAAAGCAGCCTCACTCTTCAAGACAGCATTCAGTACTGCCTTCAGGTATGAGTGTTTCTCCTTCATGTGTGCGGAGTATGCACTACACCAACCATAGGCGACGCCTACGTTAGCGCGGTAGTGTTGTGACACTTTACGTGCACTATCCAGTAAGCTAGCAGGTAACATCAAGTTAACCAATGTCTCCAGTCCCTTGACCTTCAAGCCTTTAACGGCTAGCCATGCTTTAATGGAGTCAGGTATCAAGGCATCATTGAATACCTTCTTAGTCCAGGAGTTCGTAAAGGACACGAACTCTGCACAGTCATGTTGATGTAAGGGGACACCACACACTATGCTATAGCCGCCCATACCGAGGGCACTCTTATTGATCTTCATCGCACCTCGGTAGGTTAAGCCAGACCAACCCTTATCGGTGGCGCCACCCATACGGATGCGGTTACATGGGTCTCCATCGCTATCTCCGTTGTTACCAGCGGCCCATACGGAGAAGGACATGCGGATATATCCCATACGTCCGAATACGCGGGAGAAGCGCACTACGGCCATTATTAGGGATACCGTGGGGGTACGGCCTACTGCAATTAAGTCACCATGCTTCAGCCCTTTGGCTAGTAAGCAGTCAGGGTGGATGATGGCTACAGGTAGCTTACCTACTGGTGTACCATTCTTATCGGTGACGATGTGGTGACCTAATTCAGGGCCTAAGCCTGTATCTATTTTACCAGCTACACCACCTTTGTTAATACGTGCTACGCGTGACAGTACACCCTTAGCGTTAAGCTGGGTTGATTTCTTACTGTTAACCCCAATCCAACCCGCCATGGATGCCCGCAAGCGGCAGTTCATGGAGTGTGGGCGGGTGCCGCTACCATTACGTTGCCAGAACTGTGTTGTGGTCCATTCCACGAATGCGTGGTGTATGTCATTGACCACACCTGTAGCAGCACCTGTAACAGTACGTGCAGGGGCATGAGTCTTAGGGTCTGCGGCTATGCGGCTAACCTCAAATGCACCCAACTGTAAGAACACAGTCGGGTCAACATAAGTCACCGCCTCCTGGCTTTCACCAGCTTCAGTGTTCTCTGAAGTTGTATTGATCACTAAACCTTGTCCCACGTGCAATGGGATGATGGCTAGATCCGGTTCAGGCTTTCCTTCAACCTGTTTTACTACTGTGTACCCTAACCCAATAAGGTCCATGATATACATCTGTATACCTAGGGCTGTAGCGGATGTGCTCATGGTAACACCAGTGATGCTCTCCACTACTGTGCGTGTACCGGCTACGTCCATTGTCAGGTGATCTTGAATAGCTATGCTAACAAGTTCCTGCAAGTCACGTAACGTTAAGCCTAGCTCTTCTAAGGGAAAGACACCCAGTGTATTCATCACTAGCTCCAATAAGCCAGTAACTTCAGTCAGGTAGTTATAGCCACCACTGTTGGTAACTACTTCCATACCCTTAGCACCTTCAACATAGTCAAGGTTTGATACCTTACCTGCTAACATGTTCAACCATAGCGCGGTTGGGTTCATAGCGGCCCCACCGAACAATGTAGCTAACAGTATGAAGAAGTGTTCAGGCTTACGTTCTGTACGTACACCTGTACTAGACACTTGATTCAACAAGTGCATCATCAACTCTTGATGTGTTTTGTCTAGTGGATTGAACTGGAACAGGCCATCTTCCTGAATACCTGCTTCCACGTTAGCGTGGACTTCTGCAGATCTTACTGCACTATTTACACCCTTGCGTTGTTTCGCACTACTTTTCCATAAGTGGGTGGCAGTAGCTTCACGCATGACCTCAATGTGCACTGCTTGCTCAGAGGTAGCGCCTTGGTCACCTGTACATGCACCCGGTGTAGCGACTTCCACTTGCACCCAGTAATCAAATACTGCGATCTGCACGTCGTACTCTACCGTCACTACATTGGGTGTAGTGACGTGAGGTTGCCCATCTACTTCCCCATCCCACTCAATAGCGTAGGGGCCAGGTTGTGGGATGATGACTAAGCCTGGTAACTTACCATCGGGGCCTAATGCTTCCCGGTTGTAGGCTACAATCTCTTCCCATACATCACGGTTCACTGTCTTCCGCATGCGGTTAGTTTGCGTGATGCTCTTCATCCACTTGTAGAAGTAAGCATTAGAATCGGACATATCCGATACCATGTCTGCACTACCTAGGAGGTAGTGAGGGTTAGGAGTACCATCTGGCATGGTACTGTCAATGGTCAGGTAAGGGCCGCTCATTACTGCATTACCGTGTGCAGAGGCGAACCCTTGTATGAAGGCGTAGTTACCTTTCAGACCTTCTGGAGTTACGTGGATAGCCCCACGTTTGTACAACTCATTGGCGTCAACCATCTCCCCATTATAAAGAACCTTACCGATGTACTCAATAGTGCCATCGTGGTTGATGATGAACTTGATACCTAGGCCACGCCCCTTCATACCAGAGTACATTGAAGTGTCAATGTTATTGGTATCCATGACTGTCGCATAGTCTAGTCGTATCTGTAACTTCTCACCACGTTGCTGTGGGAGTAAACGGTACCCTGTGATAACGCAGTCCTGTTTACCTAAATCATTGGTAAACAATACAGTTCGGGATGAAGGTAAGCCAGGAGTCTGACCATTAGGGTAGTATCCAACTACTTCATTACCCTTGACCATTAACTTATCGAGTATTACTACCATCTCCTCACCTGGAGCGTATACCCGTGGAGTAGTGCCATCGGCTTCAAACATAGCCTTCTTAATGGCATTCTCTACGAACATCTTCGCAAAGGTATCGCAGAACCACTTAGACACTGGTACCTCCTTGCCATCTGCATCCTTACCAGCGGGGCCTTCACCTGATACGGGCCCCATGATTGCAGTATTGCAACGCAGACCCTTTAAGTGATTACCATTGGCATCCACTTTCTCTTGTACTGCTGGAACTTGGTTCCAGGTCAATGTAGCCGACATGGAGCCTGGTACAAATAGACTCCACAAAGAGGCGTCAGGATGTTGTTGTGCAGTACCGCTGCCGTGCGACATAAAGTCGTTAGTAGCGATAAAGGTGCGCTTGAAACCTTCGATAGCGGAGCGCTTGTTGTTCCCTAAGTCTGTGTGCAATGGGCACCAGCTTAACTTCTCATGCCAGCCATCTGCTTGGCTGGCTCCATTGAACTGCCACGGCCGGTTCAATGCTTTACTAGCCTTATCCGTAGGCCAGCATACTGACATTACACAGTTACCATTGTTGGGGTCTAGGGCCATGCTCAGACCATAGTTCTGGTTATAGCCGGCTAGCTCAGAAGCTTGCTCTACAGTCAGTATAGAGGCCATCATGGCACGTGCGCCATCACCTACTACAATACGCTCCATAGCGTACTTATCGCATATAACAAGTTGCCCCTTCTTCATTAGACACTGCATTACAGAGAGGTCTAGGGGGGCATTACAAGGCATGTGGTATGGCCAGCGACCTGCACCTGTCTCCTTGCTTAAGCGGACACCACTTGCGTCAATAACGTGGTTCGGTGTACTTGAAATAGTCTTACCACTGTTGTCAATGATGACTTTCAGTGTAGATGTCAGTGAGTAGTTGGCGAACTTCTCGGTGATACCTTTTTTACCGTAGTTCTCACTACGGGCCCAGAGGTTAGTGGTACCAGCAAGGTAACCCTCAAAGGCATCCTGTGTTACCTTACGCCCACAAGCTGCAGAGATAGCCAAAGCCAGTGCTACCACAGTCCCATCGTACATAGTGTCAGGGAAGCCAGACAGGTTAGTGATGGCATTCACGTCATACTGGCGACGCGAGATGATTGTACAGTCGCGTGGGGATAGCCAGTTAGGATCCGTATCATTCAGACCTTCTACAGGAGTGAACTCCATGTAGTACTCTGCTGCATTCTGCAAGCTGAACACGGATAGACGATACTGTAATGTACCATCGGTCGTCATCACGCCTTCCTTCTGCATTAACTCAGGGAGTAATGCTTGTGTATAGCGGATTGCGACACCTACGCCGAAGTTGTCTACCAGGTACTGTAGTGTATCGTGGACATGCTTCTGCATGTACTGGTCTAGGCTGTGACCTATTGTACCCAATGCGATGATAGGGTACATGAATTCATTATCTTCTTTCAGCTTCAGCATGTCTTGGCCAGCTATACCTTCTGGTAATGGCTCCAGACCATACCCTTGCTCGTAATCGTAGATGTTCTCTACAACACCACGAATCATGGACTTCTTAGCAGCAGCATCCCACGCATATTGCGCTGTGTACACTTTTACACCACTATCTAATAACACACCGAGTAATGTCTTATCGATCATGTCCTCGAACTTAGTAGCATTCTCTACTACACCTTTGGCGGTCTTACCATTACGTACGAACACCATGCCGTTCTTTAAGAAGCGTAGTGGCATTGGGCATAATGCGAACCCAGCTAGGTTTACAGGCAACCCTACTGCCTTGAATGCTTCTGTGAAGAGCTCTACGCTCAACTCCTGTACATTGTACAGGCCAGCGCCCCCGCTGATACCATCTCGTAAGAAGCTATACCACTTATATAGGTCAGCGCCTACTTCACCTTTGGGGCCCTTCGTTAAGACACCAATCTTTACTGCTTCGGGGAAGACATTCTGCTCATAGTCTACAACCTCTACCCCCCGTATGGCATTAGAGTGTTGGTACTTGATGGTATTAAAGGCAACCTGTTGATTGCTGTATACCGTGATTGGCAGTGGCACTAGACCATTAGCGATACCTTCTTCTAATTCAGTTAAGCCGACTGCTAAGGCAGCCTTATCAACTGTACCGTCCTCTTTAATGATCGCCATAGTGGCAACCATAGAGCGACCACTTGGAGTGCGTTGTGCCATCAGCACTTCACCAGTACCTACTGCAGTAGCAGTTAGTGCTGTACCTCGACATAAATCAGCGGCCCATAGGCTTAGGTCTGCTTTAGGGTACGTTACCACAGCACCGGCATTAGCCCATGCTTTAACGAGGCGCCCCATTACAGGTAATTGTAAAGTGCGTACCTTAGCTTGTCCTAACAAGGTAGTGACAGCACCCAATATGTAGGGCTTGATGATGATATCATCGCCAAAGCCCAGGTCTGGTTCACAGACGTACTTCTTATCGCAACCAAGAGTTGCGATGTGCATCAAGCCACTCTTCAGTGAGTCAGTATGCAAAGTGCCTGTCTCACTCACCGCGCAGATAGCATGCAAGGTAACACCACAGGCGGCAGTCACAGTAGTTGTGCTACCGTACTCCAACGTTCTTGGCATAACATCTAACAGTTCAGGGAACGCATCAGTGTATGCTACTGGCACTGTCCCCTTGTTATTTGTTACGATGATGATCTCTTGATCATTCACCGCCAATAAGGCGGCCTTCATGGGGCTCAATGCTGGTACTACAGGTGCAGTGCCCTCAGCGATGATGCTGAGGTGGGCAGTAGACTTAGCGGCTACTTCTGGCCCGGCTGCTACAGCTAATGCGTTGTAAGCATCAACCCAGCTATCATCACGATTGAATACTCCATCTAGGAATGCGGATAGGTCATCTACATTATGCTCGTACTCCATGAAGGAGTAGCAGAACTGTTCCTCCATACTCATGTCTGCGGGGCAGATACTAGATTGACCCACCGTGTCTAACCAGTCAGTGATGAAGCTATTAGCCGCATCTTCGCTGACGTTGGAGATTACTACGTGCATTAGTTCGTGGACTAACACTTGGGTAGCTTCATCCCCTGACAACTCTTCAGAGATGGATATCACATCGTTGAGGTAGTTCCCGTAGTCACCACCTGCGGGTATGGTTGTTATAGCCAAATCTAAGTCGTTTATGATAGTTTTGATGTCGCCATCATAGCTAGGAGTAAACTTTACTTCCTTCAACTCTACTGCTTGGCAGAGATCCATATCATCTAAATCAATCTCTTCTTCTTCATCATCAGATGATGAGCCAGTCAAGGCTAGTAATTGACTATCTACGTCTTTCAAGGTTGTAGCTACTACAGGAGTAGCTGATTGTTTGCTAGACGCTGCGGGTTTTAATACATCACCAGCATTAATAACTGGGGCTGTATCTAATGCACCACCAACTGAATCTACCTCAAAAGCGGCCCCACCAGATACTGTGTCTATGACAACAGCCGAAGCGGTAGCCTCTTTAGCCTCAGCAACAGTAGGTGTAATCACTTCATTAGTGACTGATGCACTAGTGGTTGAAGCTACAACATTAGTAGCGAGCACTTTATGAGCTAATGATTGTCTTGGAGCATCAGGCTTCACATTATTACGACCTGCATTCTGTGCAAATAAGCCGCGCACAGACAAAGATGAACCTTGTGTACCAGTGCGGCGTTCTAACTTTGGTACATTGGTTAAGACATCTGCCATAACCTTCTGGCTTACTACTGCAGATTTAGCAGGGGCGCTAGTCCACAAGTTAATTGTAAACGCAGGTACAGAACCCTCCTCCAAACCTAAAGCATCGTAGTGATCTTTGGGAGTAGCGAAGGTGAACTCGTGTGAGAATCCCTTCACATCAGATATACGTTGCTGTATATTGGTGATGTTATTGAAGGAGAAACTAATGCTCTTTACAGAGCCGGTATTGGAGTTCATTACCTTATCCAACCATTCAGACAGGTTGGATATGGGTTTCACTGATAAGTGGATATTATCAGCACTCCATTTCTGTACAACCTCACTCAATACTAACCGCTCTAGCTCTCGGTTAGTAATGGGTTCGCAAGGAATGCACCCGTTGTAGCGGAAGTTCTCTACAGAGAGGTTGCTAACCACTAACTCGCTTTTAATAACGAGTACTTCATAGCCTTGTTCTTCCCATAAGGCTGCACTCTCGATGATAGCTTTCTCATTCAGTTTATACTCAAACTTACCCTTCTCTTTAGTCTCTACACGCTCTGCGATAGGGACTATGTAGTGGATAGGTTGGGCTGGTTTAACAAATCCTGCTGCTACTACTAGAGTAGTAGCTTCTTCTAAGTCACACCCCAAATCTTCAGCTACTCCTGTAACTTCAATATTGAAGTCAGCCCACTGTTCTAGCACACCTGCATTAGTGGCAGATATAGATTCATTGAACACTGCCTCCAACAAGTTGTTGAAGTGGTACTCTACACCATCTACTAAGTAGATGCGAGGGTGGGAATTGTTGATGAAGATACTGTTGTTGTGTTTGTTAGTCTTAATAGAGACAGTGCCACCTTCATCGTAGAAGTTATACGTGTGAGTATCCAACTTCATTGATTTGTACGCAATACGGATGGACTCCATAGCGTAGAAGTCTGCCGGGATTGCAAAGTACTCTTTGGTTAAAGCCTTGGCAGGGTAGAACCGGCCTTCGCTTGTGTAGGCCAATTCTACATTAGTCACAGGCGCTAATGTAGCAGGAGTTGCGGGTGCTTTCATGCACACCACAGAACCATCTACCACAGTTGTGGCGGCTACAGTTTGGTGCTGTGCCAATAGGAATGCTTCTGCGGGAGTAATAACCCCAGCCAGTAAGCATTCTAAGTTCTTTGTGATTACTTCAGGGGAGAAGTTAGTAGTCATGTCGTTATTGTCCTTGTGAATAGTTTCTGCAGCTTGACCTACTGCAGTATGAGAGTCTGAAGACTCAAGGGAGAGGAGTAACTCCTCATTGGATATCTCTACCCAACCGTAGTTGTCAGCGGTAGGGCCCGCCACAACTAGGTTGTGGGCTCCTTTGCGTTCAGAGGTGATGCCCTTACCTTTATCTTTCTTATCAGTCTTAGTCTTGGGGGTGGAAGTAGACTTAGCAGCCTTCTTAGCCTTAGCTTCAGCTTTACGTTTAGCTTTAGCTTCGATAGCATCGTCCTGCGCCTTTGTGCGGCTGCCCTTCAATGAAGCCTTAGCTTTGTCAGCCTCGGCCTTTTCAGTGCGTGAGAATGCAGTAGTAGGCTCTACCTCTACCTCTACTGCAACTGCAACTGCAACTGCAACTGCAATATAGTGGCGTACTGCTCGTACGTTGGGTCGTACCAAAGCTAAAGGCATTACCTTCGCAGTGCGCTTAGGGCGTTCTAGTATAGCTTCTACTTCAGAGGTAGAAGTGTTAGCCAGAACAGGTGCCGCGACAGCAGTAGCAATAGCTACATACTGATACACAGCTAATGCACCCATGCGTGCTGCACGCTTAACAGCCATGCTGTTGCGGTGCACTTTACGTACAAACGCACTAGAAGTGCTTACTGTAGCGCGAGAGGGGCGGTTAGAAGGGCGGTTAGCCTTGCGAGATGCAATACCCATTACCTTCCGTGCGGCTGCTTTACGAGCGGCACGAGTGGCCTTGCGTGGGCGGCGTACCTTTAAGACTGCTACTGCAAAGGCAGCGGCTACTACCAATGTGGTAGAACCCATAACTGCCGCAGTGGCAGCATTGCCCTTAATAGAGGCTACAGTCAAGTAGCAGTAGACTTCAAACCGTGTAGCAGTGGCAATAGCTGCAGCCGCACGCGCAGCTTCAATAGCGGCAACCTTAGTTGCCTCACGTTCAGCTTCAATGGCTGCAGCCTTAGCTGCTTTCGCTGCACGAATGGCAATACCTGGTGCAGCCTTTGCTGCTGCCTTTGCTGCTTTGCGGGCTGCAGCAGCAGCTTTGTAGATGGAAGAGGTAGATGTAGTGTTCATAGTAGTAGCAGAAGGAGTAGCAGAAGGAGTAGTAGAGGTGGTGGTAGAAACAATGGAACCGTTGTTTGAAGTAGCCATGATATTCATTGATTGTTGTAAGTACAATAATAGGCCCGTGGGTAGGGCCTACTACTAATTACTCAGGTATCAATTCATCAACTAAGTCTTGCAACTCCCGCCCCTTATCCGCGTCCTCGTACTCCTCCGCCTCGGCCATTATTGACCACTTGAGGAAGTACCAGTCCTCACTGGGTAAGTGAGGTATACTAAATGCCTCTGCTAAGGCTTCTGGTACCTCTTCTTCTGCGCGTGTGGCCATGGCCACATCGATTATGTACACTTCCCATGTGTACTGGTTATGTCCTACGACAATGTTCCCATTGTGTAGGTCGTTGTGCACCCACCCGAGTGAGTGGAACGTGGTAACAGCAGTTACCACTAATGTTAATATGTCCCGCAATACCCCAATAGGTATTAACCCATTTAGATATGCTTGTGTATAGTCAAGCAGACTGGCAGCATTATCGATGCACTGGATGTGCATGATACTACCGTTTATGTGCGGTGAGACAGGGCTCACTACTGGCACTAAGCCAGTGTTTTGTAACTCTTTGAGTATCTCCCACTCACGTTGGACGAGTGGCATTGCACATCCACTCTGATCTACTTTTGATATCCAATTGTAGCCGGCCCAGTGGCCGGCCATTGTCAATGTACCGCACCCACCACGCGCGAGGCGAGTCGTGGTTGTTTCTGTGCCGCAGACTTGGTGGTAGTAGTTAATAGACATATATGTTAGGGGGTAAGGGGGTCAAGAGAAGGGGATTGGGGATCCCCCTACTAAAAGAAGGGTTATTTTGTGATGCTTGCAGCCACCGCAGCTACTACCAGTAATTCACAGGCTGCTATCACAGCCTCCTCCGCAGTGCGTAGTTTTACTACTGTCTGTTGATAATACTGATACTCTTCGCGCGTGTGATCTAGTAAGGACGCTGCATCAGCTTCTGCTAATGCAGCTTCTTCTGCTTCTTCAGCAGCGTACACCGTTAACTGGGCGTCCCAGTATAAGTTGTACAATACTGCTGCCTCTGCGGCTAAGAGATTGTCTAATTGAATTAGACATGCTGCACACGCAGCATCGTAGTTTGTACGGGCGGCAGAGGTTGCATCTTCTGCTGCACACAATGCTACCACTGTACGGTGGTAGTACTGATATTCTTCTTGTGTGTGATTGAGTAGTGAGGCTGCATCAGCTTCTGCTAATGCTGTTTCTTCTGCTTCTTTGGCGACATTTAATGCTTCTTCTGCTGCAAACATCTCACCCAGTGACGCTGCGTAGTAGTCCATTGCTACACCCACTTCGGGAGTGTAGTTGTTTACGTAATCGAAGTTAGAGTTAGTCATGATCTTTATCCTTTGAGTATGTACAATAATAGGCCCATGGGTAGGGCCTACTACTAGATAAATATACAGAGCCTAGTTTACAGTTCCACGATCATTGGCGGCCTTTGCAGCCTGTACCTTAAAAGAGGCGCGGTTCACCTCTGTTTCTAGTGATGCACCTGTCACTGTGGTGACACAGCCATAGGTGGCTGCAAACGTAGGTGCTGACATGCCATACCGAGCATCCGTAGCCAGTAACTCTGCATGCTTAGCTTGGATGGATGAATCCATCCGTAACTCTTGAGTGATATCACTCATGACACCACGCAGCCGCGTGGCGAGACCCACTTCCTCACCTGCAAAGCAGGTGATGATGAACTCATCACCACTCATCCATTGCCCGATCGATGATACTGCATCGGTGCTACGCAAGGTAGCAAGGGCGCGGTGGATCAGTGCATCTACTTGTGCATAACCTAGGAGGCTATTCAAGCCGTGCATGTGATCTAGATCCATAAAGATCAATCCCTGCCGACCGCCCTTCCACGTGACCCGCACACCAGTGCGAGTGAGACAATCGAACGAGGTATTGGTGTGTGCTGCCACCAATTGAGCTTTCATCGACTGTACTTGTTGGTACAAATACACGACTGATACAATAGATACCACACATACCACGGAGACAACAGACAGAGCTAATACTAACATGGGACTAAATTGATAGAGTACAATAATAGGCCCATGGGTAGGGCCTACTATATTACTACTTACAATGGTGATGGTTGGGGAACCATCTACATTTAATCACTCCGTGAGACTTCCTCTCAATGACTGAAGGGAAGTGCTCATCCCCTGCTATATCTAGATTGATACCCAGATATACTTTCAAGGAGTATGTGAGGTACAAACCAACACATACTCCTATAACTAAGCCTACACTCTTGATTATGAACATAACATTCCTTTGTGTACCATTACAGTACTGATAGGATTGATACCTCTGGACATCATCCAGAGGTACCATTTAAATAGTCGAAGGTATCCACATGGGGATGGATACACCAATGCCTGATGAATAGCCACTCTGCACTCATCGTACAGACCACTGTACTTGGGAGTACACTCTTGATTACCAAACTCTGGTACGCAGACACCTGCAATACCAGTGACCATCACTCCGCCCATGGGTAAGGCAGGGAGGGCGGCCACTTCTAAGTGACAACGATCGTGGTGCGATAACCATATGCTGCCTACCTGTGTGTAGGTAGACTCATTGGCATCACCAATGAACCTCTTCAACGTACTGATTACTCTGTCTAGATTCATATACTACCTCAGTGGGATGATATACCAGCGTGGCCTA
>Ga0335395_10000565_pt1 | contig 23143 bp, 17 predicted proteins | sample MAT02_FD_205744 | JGI IMG/M metagenome (GOLD analysis project Ga0335395, IMG submission 205744) | Freshwater microbial communities from Lake Fryxell liftoff mats and glacier meltwater in Antarctica - MAT-02 (spades assembly) (version 2) ...
TGTTACTTTAGTAAATCAGCCCACGCCAGGCCCGGGATGGTCATCTGTACAAGAAGCCTTTCCCTGTGCCAGCTCATGGTTAACGCCAGAAACATCCAATTTACCAAGCGCCTGCTGGCTTTCACCGGGCCAGGGCACCAGCCCGTAGGGCTTCACCAGCGCCCAGATATGGGCCGGCACCATATATTTCATGCGCCGTGGTTCCGCGCGGCGCAAATGCAGGATCGTCTCCACGGCCTTCATCTCCAACCGCGCACGTGCAAATTCCAGCCCCTTGGGGCCAATGCGCGGCATCAGCCAGCCGACCAGCGGCCGCAACCAATCCGGCATGCTTCTGAGCGGCAGCCCGCCCGCGGCCCGTTCCACATTGCCGAGGAACCCCTTTACCGCGCCCGCCCGCTTGCCCGAACTTCCCCGCTCCGACAGCACGACTTCTTCGCCCAGCAGGCCAAGCACTTCGGCTCCCCGCGCGTTGCGAACCAGCAGCCACTGCTCGCCCTCGCCAGCCATGTAGCCCACCGTGATGTCCGCCAGCACATCGGTATAAGCCACGCAGGTCCGGCAGGTCAGCGGGAAGAAATCCGGCGGCAGCTTCGAAATCGGCAGCATCAGGAAAGGCACGATCTTCACGCTGCCGTCATCGAACCTCAGCTCGACCCGGTAATCGGCGCGGAACTCCAGATAAGAGATGGTTTCCGGCCTGTCAGAAAGCAGCGCCAGGAAATCGTGGAAGCGCTCGGTCGTCGTGTTTTCGGAACAGGGCGTGCCGATCACAAACAGGCGCTCGAACTCCAGTTCGGCTTCCAGCGCGCGCAGAGCGTGCACCTGGCAGGGGATTCCGATCACCGCCAACCGCCTGTTAGCCCCGCGCCCGCGCCGGCTCCAGCAGCGCCAGCAACGGCGCATGGCCCATCCGCATACCGCGCACATCTGCCATCGCTCCGGGCCTCGTCACCAGCACCGGCACCGGCTTCCACCGGTAATCCGGGTCGGGCGCCATCGTCAGCACGGCATCGACCGCGCCCGTTTCCAGCAGTCGTTCGGCAAGCCTACTGGTGATCCCGGTCCATTGCGCACTGGCGCGCGGTGCTTTCAGCCGGGCGCGGACCATGCGCTGGTAGGGGCCGAAGAAGCGCTCGTCGCCGCGCGCAGGGTCCCGCGCCCTGCCATGCACCCGCGCCTCGCTGGCCGGATAGTCAGGCCGGATGAACTGGCAGGCCCGGCCACAGGCCGCAGGGTCCGCCATGCGCGAAACGCCGCAATCGGTGCACAACCCGCGCGGTGCGGCAGCCGCGAAAGCGGGCGACCAGATTGCGCCTTCCGGATCAGAACGGTTCGGCGGCGGCGCCGCTTCCATAGCGGTCATGCAGTAACGATAGCGAAGAACGAGCCCAGCGCCAGCCGCACATGAAGGAGCGTCACCAAAATCCCACAGGTCTGCTGGTTCCGCCCATGGCTGCCCAAGCCCTCTTGCATAGCGGCCCAATTCCGGTCTAGCTCTGCACCACGATGACTGCGCCAATCGCTCTTTCGGCCGCCAAGGCAACCCACCAGGTCCTGGTGCGTCGGGCTGTGCAGTATCACCTGACCGACTGGTTCAACGAATAGCATCATGTTTGGCTGCGCCGGCCTGAAGGCTGGCTGGCCAAAGCGGCGGGCGGCCTTTGCCCATTGCGAAACACGCGGATCTGATCTGCGCTGCTTCCCCGATCTAAGCTGCTAACGGTCTGTCGAACAACCGGAACCAACAATCGGCTGACACCAGCAATGCGCGAGGACCGCGATTCGCCTCGCTGCGACGTTCAGGGGCATGCGCCCCCGCACGTACGCCGCCACCCCATCCACCCAGATCATCCAGAATGTTTTCAGGAGATAGCCTCATGCTGTCCATCCAAAATACGTCCCTTGCGTGCATTATCGCCGTCGCTCTCGCCAGCCCGCTTGCCGCACAGGAGACCGCTCCCGCCCCTCCGCCGGCCGAGAGCCGCCCCGAAAACGCGGTCGATGCGGCCGCCGCCGACATCACCGTCACCGGCACCCGCATCAAGGGCCTTGATCTGCGCGGCGCAATCCAGGCCATCTCGCTCGATCGCGATGCCATTCTGGAAACCGGCGCAATCTCCATTATCGATGTGCTGAAGGACCTGCCGCAAACCCGCGGCGGCCGCGGCACCTTCTCCACCTCCAACGCCGGCCCGCTTTCGGGCGACACGCCCACCGGCGCTGCCGGCGTCTCGCTTCGCGGTCTCGGCGTCTCGGCGACGCTCACGCTCATCAACGGCCGCCGCGCCTCCATCTCCTCCTTCGCAAACGGCCAGGAAAGCTTCATTGACATCAACGCCATCCCAGATGCCGCAATCCGCCGGGTGGATGTGCTGCCGAACGGCGCATCCGCACTATATGGCGCAGATGCTGTTGCCGGTGTCGTCAACTTCGTGCTGCGGGATGATTTCGAAGGCGCCGAAATCGAGGCCAGCTACGGTGATTCGACCGCCGGCACCAACGAAGGCCGCTTTCGCATCTCCGGCATCGCCGGCTTCACTGCGGGCAACAACCATTTCACGGTCGTCGGCCAGTATCTGAAGCGCAACGCCTTCTACCTGCGCGACCGCGAAATCTCCGCGAACAGCCTGCGCCCGTCCGAGCAAGGCTTCTACCCCAGCTTCAACGATCTCTTCTCCATGACCTTCGACCAGACCGAAGGCCCCGGCGGCGCAGGCTGCCCCGCAGACCAGTTCGGCAGCGGAGACCTGGGAGAATTCTGCACCGTCAACACCAACGCCTTTGTCACGGCCGAAGGGCAACTTGAAAGCTACGGCGGCATGGCGAGCCACCGGATGAAAATCTCGGACAGTTTCACCTGGTTCAACGAATTTATCTACTCTCGGTCGGAAAGTTCCAGTGTCGCCGCCCCGGCCAACTTTTCACGCACCCCGACCGATCCGGAGAATCCACTATACCCCCAGGCGCTGCGCAATGACCTGGCGGCAGAGGGTGGCTGCCGCCGCTTCTCCTGCTTTTATGAATTCCCGATCTACGCATGGGGCAAATATCCCGATCCGCGCGGCGTGGAGGTTACCTCCGACAGCTACCGCCTTGTAACTGGCTTCGAAATCGAAACCGGCTTCGGCTGGAACGTCACGACAGCCTTCACCCACGGCGGGAATGATCGCGTGCAGAAGGGCACATCCGGCCTCGTCAGATCGGGGGCATTCTACGATCTCAACCTCGGCAACATCTGCACCGACGGCAGCCGCGTGAACCGATGGAGAGTGAACGCCGCCCGCCCCGATGCCCGCTATGTCGGCAACACATGCGAACAGGCCGGCAAGACCACGCTGTGGTACAACCCGTTCGGCGGGCAGGCAAACCAGGCCGATGGCGTGCGCGAGCTGCTGGAAACGACAGCGGAACGGCGCGGAAGTTCGCGTAGCCTCGCCTTCGATGCTGTAGCTTCGGGCGATCTCTTCAGCTTCAACGGCCGGACTGTGAAGGCTGCCTTCGGCGCCGAATGGCGCTCCGAATCGCTCTCCGACAGACCGTCGGGCGAAGCCGTTGCCACGTCCGCCAATCCGGAGCCGATCCTGGGCTTTTCGTCGACAAGCGCCAGCGCGTCCCGCCAGCAGGTCGCCCTATTCGGCGAACTCTACGTGCCGCTCGCCGATACGCTCGATGTCCAGCTTGCCGGCCGCTATGATCGCTACAACGACTTCGGCAGCGCCTTCAACCCGAAGCTGACGGTTCGCTGGCAGCCGGTCGACCAGATCATCTTGCGCGGCAACATCTCCACCTCGTTCCGCGCACCAAGCCTGGCGCAATCGGGCGCGGGCGTGCTGCTGTCTTCGTTCCGGGTGCGCTGCGCCGAAACGCCGGAGGCCTGTGGCGGCAACCCGCTGGCCACCGGCCAGGCCCTTCTGTCGGAAGAGGTCGGCAATCGCGATCTCGAAGCGGAAGACGCAACGACCTGGGGCGTCGGCGCACTTTGGATGCCCACCCGCGATATCGAGCTAAAGATCGACTACTGGAACATCGATCACCGCAAGCTGGTGGGAATCGACGAGAGCGACTTCATCCGCCGTGCGCTCGGCGGTGAGTTTCCCGTTGTGGCGCAAGGCGAACTTCCCACCGGAACAGCCGGCGTGGAGGCCCGCAACATCATTCGGGATGCGCAGGGTAACGTCGTCTCGGCCATCGTGACTGACGCGCATTTTCAGCTCGACAATCTGGGCTTCCAGAAAACGCAGGGGATCGATGTCGGCTACACGCACGCTTTGCCGGATTCGTCGTTTGGCCGTTTCACTTTGCTGTTCGATGCCACCTGGCTGCTGAAGTTCGATCGCAAAGCGTCTCCCAATGCTCCCCTCGAACAGCTTGCGGGCGATTTCCTCTATCCGAAATTCGTGGCGACCGGCCGGCTTCGCTGGCGCAACGGGCCGTGGGGCGCGACGCTTTCGGGCCTCTATACCAGCGGCTACAAGGATGATCCCGATACCCGCTCGCTCGCAGCCGTTGGCCTCGCGCCAGGAACCGAAGTCAATGTATCCAGCTATTTCACAATGGATGCGAACCTTCGCTACGACGTCCTCGAGTCGACAACGATTGCACTCAACATCCGGAACCTGTTCGACAAGACACCCCCGCTGGTGCTCGGTTCCACCTCCAACGTCGACCGCTTCAACCACGATCTTGTCGGCCGCTACATCACAGCGAGGCTGACGCATCGGTTCTGATGCGGCATCAAAGGTGCCGGGGCTCGGGCCCCGGCCACCTCATTACGAAGAAGCCCCGTGGAGATCTCCTTATGGCGGACCTGAAGCCAACCGGCACCCGCTGGATGCCCGATACCCTTATCATCGTGATGGTGCTGGCGTTCATGGCCTGGGCTGCAACCTATGTCATCACGCCGGGCCGCTTTGCCGTCATGGAAGGCAACCCGGCGCGGCTGGTGCCCGGCAGCTTCGAGGCGGCACCCGGCCCCATCCCCGCACCCCTGTTCGGAACCGAAGGCGTTGTCGGCTTTTCCAACCTGCTGTTCGAAGGGCTGGTAACGGGCAGCAGAACAGGTGCTACCATCGGCCTGATGGGCTTCCTCCTGGTATTGGGCGGCGTTTTCGGCATGGTCACGGCAACCGGCGCCATAGACCGGGCCCTCGCCCGGCTGCTGGCAACGCGCGGTGCATCCGACGGGCTGATCGTTATCCTGTTCATTGTCTTTTCGGCGGCTGGCGCCATTTTCGGCATGTCGGAAGAAGCCATCGCCATCACGCTCATCCTTGCACCGGCGCTGGTTCGCGCGGGCTACGACAGCCTGACTGCGCTCAGTGCCTGCTTCGTCGCCACCCAGGTCGGCTTTGCAACCAGCTGGATGAACCCCTTCAGCCTTATCATCGCACAAGCCATCGCAGGGCTCCCTGCCTTGTCCGGGCTTGAATTTCGGCTGGTCATGTTCACGATCTTTACCGCGATCGGCGCTTTCATCACCTTCCTCTATGCGCGGTGGGTGCGGAAGAACCCCGGCCGCTCGCTGTCCAGCCAGACGGACATGCAGTTCCGAACGGTGGAATCCTCATTCGACGCGCAGGTCGGCACGGCAAAACGCGGTGATGGCCTCGTCCTCCTTCTTCTGCTGGCAACCGTCATCTGGGTCGGCTGGGGGGTCATGGCGCGCGGTTATTTCCTGCCGGAAATCGCCGCCCAGTTCATGGCGATGGGCCTTGCTGTTGGCCTTGTGGCCTGGGCCTTCAAGCTGGTGCCCGATGGCACCAACGGTCTTGCCCATGCCTTTCGCGATGGGGCAGCACAGTTGCTCCCCGCTGTGCTCGTCGTCGGGTTTGCCAAGGGCATCCTGCTGCTGGCCGGCGGCGAGAGCCCCGAAACCTTCAGCCTTTTCAACAGCCTGCTGAACAGCGCCGCCACCTTCACGGCCGCCCTCCCCCAATGGCTCACGGCCTGGGGCATGCTCGTCGTCCAGTCGGTCATCAACTTCTTCATCACCTCGGGCAGCGGCCAGGCGGCCGTCACCATGCCGTTGATGGCCCCATTGGCTGACTTGTCAGGCGTCACCCGGCAGACCGCCGTTCTCGCCTTCCAGCTAGGTGGCGGCCTCACCGATCTCATCGTCCCCACTTCGGCCTCGCTGATGGGCTGCCTTGCCGCCGCCCGTGTCGAGTTCGGCCTTTGGCTTCGCTTCATCTGGAAACCCATGGTCGGCGCTTATGCCCTTGCGTCCGCCTTCGTCATAACCGCCCATGCCATCGGCTTTTCCTGAGGACCCGGCCTTGCTGAGATTGCTCCTGCCCTCCGCGCTCATCCTGTCAGCACTCCTGAGCCCGGCGGTTGCCCATGCCGCGCCCGGAAGTCTAATTATCGTGGGCGGTGCGCTATCCCCCGCCAACGAGGCCATCCACAAGGCCTTCCTCGCTCGCCGGCCGGCCGGCGCGCCCGGTATCGCAATCATACCAGCCGCCTCGGGAAGCCCGGCTGATTCCGCCGCATTTTTCGCCGAGACGCTGACGAGGCACGGAGCCCGCCGGGAAGATATCCGTATCGTCCATCTGGCCACCGAGGATGACCCGACAACGCCCGGGATCGATGAAAGCCGCTGGGCCGGCAACGCCACAAGCCCGGCAGAGATCGCCAAGCTGGCAGACGCCGGCGCCATCTGGTTCACCGGCGGAGACCAGCTCCGCACAACCCGGCTGCTGCTGACCGCCGGGGGTTTCGATACGCCCATGCTGGCTGCAATCCGTGCGCGGCTTTCAAGAGGTGCCATCATCGGCGGCACATCGGCGGGTGCCGCCATAATGAGCGGAGCGATGATCACCAACGGCGAATCGATGCCGGCCCTGACCCAGCCGGTGCTGCGGCAGGGCGACGAAGACACCCGGCAGGAAGGCGGCCAGCTGGTGCTGGGCCAGGGCCTTGGTTTCTTCCCCGTTAGTCTCGTAGACCAACATTTCGATGCGCGCGCCCGGCTGGGCCGCCTTGCGCGCGCTCTGTTCACGCTCCCCGCGGACCAACGCCTCGGCTTCGGCATCGACGAAAACACGGCACTTCTCGTCGATCTCGCCCGGCAGGAGGCCCATGCGCTCGGCGCCTCGAGCATCACCATCCTTGATGCGCGAAACGCCACCCAAATGCGCGGCGATCGCTTCGGTGCAAGCGGTATCACATTATCGGTTGCCACCGCGGGTGATCGGGTGGATCTTGCCACCCTCGCCATTGCCCACGACCCCATCCGCAAGCCCATCGAACCTCGCGCCAGCCCATCGCTTGCGCAAGGCAATGCGGGCGGCATGGCCGTGCCTTCGCAGCCGCTCGGAGACTTGCTCGCAGACGAACTCATCAGCCGCCCGGGAAAGTCCGCACTGGAGCGACTGAGCTTTTCCGCCGGCAAATCCGGCCTCGATGCCATCATCTTCGGGTTCGGCAAAACCGCCGACACTTCGGGCTTTGCCGGGCGCGACCGGGACGGGGCCTGGCGCACGACAATCAAGATGCTGGAGCTCGGCATCCGGCCCGTCTCCATCGACATCAAGGAGACAGCAGAATGACGAAGCCCTTTGCCCTCGCCCTCCACGGCGGTGCCGGGGTCAACCCCGATCGGGATTATTCAGAAGTGGAAGCGCATCTCAGGGTGGTGGTGGAAGCCGGCAAAGACCGCCTTGCAGCCGGCGCGTCCGCGCTCGACGTCGTCGAATGGGCGGTGGCAGAGCTGGAAGCATCGGGCCTGTACGTGGCCGGTCGCGGGTCTGCTCCCAACAAGGCCGGCGTGGTGGAATTCGATGCGTCCATTATGGATGGATCGGCAATGCGCGCGGGGGCGGTGTGCGCAATCCAAAATGTCGTCAGCCCGGTAAAAGCTGCTCGCACCGTCATGGACGAGACGCCCCACGTGCTTCTGGCCGGCGCGGGTGCAACCCTGTTCGCGCACCAGCATGGCCTTGATCTTATTGGAAATGCAGAGCAGTACTTTCGTATGCCCGTCGGCGTACAACAGGGGGATATCGACGCAGAGGCGGAAGCTCTCAGCCACGGGACCGTGGGCGCAGTTGCTTGTGATGGGCACGGCCGGCTCGCAGCCGCGACATCCACTGGCGGCACGTTCGGCAAGCGGCCTGGTCGGGTAGGGGACACCCCGATCCCGGGGATCGGAACCTGGGCCGATTCAACGATGGCCGGGAGCTGCACCGGAATTGGGGAATATTTCATCATCGCAGGCGGCGCGGGCGATGTGTCCGCGCGCATGCGCTACGCCGGCCTCCCGCTCCAGTCCGCTTGCCGCGCCATGCTCGAAACGGTCGCCCGTCTGGGCGGAGATGGTGGCATCATTGCAATGGACGCAGATGCCATGCCGGCCTTCGCCTGGAATTCGCACGGCCTGAAGCGAGCCGCCGCCGGCTCCCGCATTCCCACGCTTGTCGCGATAACCTGATCCTGTCCGGAGTATCCTTGTTATTACGTACCGACCAACCTTCTCCTCTAGAAACAATCCCCGACCCGACGGCCACCACCGGAAGCGAGCTCGGCAAAGCCGGGATACCAGGCGCCGCATCCTCGAAGCAGCCACCGGCTGCATTGCGGGAAACGGCTACCAGAATTTCTCGACCGGCGCGGTGGCTTCCCGCGCAGGACTGACACGCCCGGCGATGCTGTATCATTTCAGTTCGCGGCTCGAACTGCTGACCGCGGTGATCCGCTACGTCGGTCACCGCCGGATCGAGATGTTCGAAGAGGCGATGCACGCGCTGCCCGTGGTCGAAAGTCACAAGAGCCAGTATTTCCGCGCCAGGGCCGCCGAGGCTGCATGGAACCAGTTGCAAACGCCCTATTTCTGGGCCTTCACCGAACTGGCGATAGCCGCCCGGACCGACAAGGAACTCGAGCCGATCGTGAAGCTGGCGCTGGAGGCCTTCGATGCAGCACGTCGAGGTGTAACCGACCGGATCTTTCCGCAAGAGTCCATCGACATTTCGGACTTTTCCCTAGCCCGTGATGTGGTGCGCGTCCTCTCGGAAGGTGTTGCCGTCCAAGACCGCTTCATCTTCGACCGGGACCATCGGGCCGCGGCGATCAAGCATTTCCTGTACGTGCTGGTGGCAACCACTCCGGGGGCCGATTTCCTCAAGGCGGTCGGCAACGACCGGAGCAGCGAGCACGGCCAGCCCGACGGACATTACCGGTCAAACGCGGCCGACCTGCCTAGCAGAGACCGGCCGGCCTTCCCGTCCTGACCGCTGAGACCCCGGCCCACCACGCGTGGCTGAGGCTTCGGCGGAACGCCGATGACGACAGATTACCATCAACGGGACATGGACTGGAACGAGTCATGTTCTGATTGCATCAGAACGGCCGCGCTTTCTCCTCGTTTTTCCGCATGGGTTTCCGCTGCAGGTGGCCACCGGCACGGACCATGTTCTAGCGCGCGCGGCTCACCCGCAGCACCTTCCCGCCAGGATCATCGGTGGTCACCCAGATGGCGCCATCGGGCGCAACGCGAACATCGCGAATCCGCTGCTCCACATTCTTCAGGAGCGATTCCTGGCGCACCACCGTCCGCCCGTCGCGCGAAAGGTGCACGCGCCGAACTTCCCGGTCGACCAGTGCGCCGACAAGCAGGTCGCCCTGCCATTCCGAAAACATGATGCCACGATAGACCGCCATGCCGGATGGCGCGATCGATGGCGTCCAGTAAAGCAGCGGTGCCGTCATCCCCTTGTAGCGCGTGTAGGGAGAGACGGTCGCGCCCGAATAATCCTTGCCGAACGTCGCAACAGGCCAACCATAGTTGGCGCCGCCCGCAATGATATTCACCTCGTCGCCGCCGCGCGGACCATGCTCATGCGCAAACACAATCTGCCGGACAGAATCGAAGGCCAGGCCCTGCGGATTGCGATGGCCTAGCGTCCAGGTCGCACTCTGTGCGTCCGCCACGGTGATGAACGGGTTGTCGCGCGGAACCGCCCCATCTGCCGTCAGCCGCATGATCTTGCCCAGCGGGCTGGAAAGCCGCTGCGCCTGCTCGCGGAAGTCAAAGCCGTCGCCGGTCGTCAGCAGCAGTGAACCATCGGGCAGAAAAAGCATGCGCCCGCCAAAGTGCACCGGGCCGCGCTTCAGAGGGGTCGCGGTATAGATTGGCGTCACATCGCGCAGCATTGCACCGTCCAGCCGCGCGCGCGCGATCCGGGTTCCGTTGGCTTTGTTGGTCCCATATGAATAGGATAGGTAGATCAGCTGGTTGCTGGCAAAGTTCGGGTGCAGCACCACATCGAACAGACCCCCCTGTTCGGCCTCGAACACCTTTGGCACACCGCCGATCGGCAACAGCTTTCCGTTCACGATCCGCTTCAGCATGCCGTTGCGCTCGGTCACCAAGGCACTTCCGTCGGGCAGGAAGGCAAGGCTCCACGGATGGTTCAGGCCGCTCGCCATAACCTCTACCCTAAGCGGAATCTCCCGCGAAGTCGCTGCTGCTCCCAGCATCAGCAGCAAAACTGCCATCATCGCCCGCAACACCGCCACAATCTTCTCCCCGGAGTTGGAATTACCCGCTACGCTTGGCGCATGACGAAGGTGGGGACAAGACGATGAAGACACTCGGCCGACGCCTTCTGGCGCTGCTCGTCGCAACCCTGGTGACAACGGCCCTTGCAAGCCTTGGCCACAGCCTGTTCGTGCAGACCGAACTGGCGGCGCTTGTCACCGAACTTCCCATGATGACGCGCCTTGTCACCATCGTCCGCGATTTCGTCGGCCTTGTAGGTCCGCTGGGCGGAATCACATTCGTTGCGCTCCTGATTGGCTTTCTGATCGCAGCCTTTCTGAAGCCGCGCGCCGGCATGTTCGCGCCCTTTGCCTATCCGCTCGCCGGCTGGGCCGCGATGGCGCTCGCGCTCCTCCTGATGCGGCTCGCCTTCGGATTTTCGCCCCTCGCGGGCGCCCGCACCGGCCTCGGGTTCCTCGTGATGAGCCTGTCAGGCCTGGTCGGCGGCTTCGTCTATGCTTGGATGGCGCCCACCCGAACCCGCTAGAGCCTATTTCGTGTTTGTGGAATCACAGGCATGGAAAACCCATGTACTAGAGCGAGTCTCGTTCTGACTGCATCAGAACGGCCGCTCTATCTCCTTGTTTTTCCGCATGGGTTTCCGAATCAGGTGATTCCACCTGATCGGAACATGCTCTAGAACGCAGGCAGGCCAGCTACCGCCGCCCGATATTCTTCCATGATCCCGTCCAATATGTCCTTCACCGGTCGCACGCTGTCGATCCGGCCAGCCACTTGCCCCGACAGCGCGATCGAAGCCTCCATGTCACCCCCGAAATACAGGTCCTGCGCACGGCCAAATTCGGCCATGATGTTGGGCCCCGGGTCGGTCTCCAGCCGGCTCGTTTTCTGTGTTCGGAGGGCCCGCAGCGCCGGCCCCGGCCCCTGCCGGTTCAGAAACACCGTGTCGGTCTCTTTCGCGTCCAGGATCGCCTGCTTCCAGTTCTGATGCACCGGAGATTCCGCAGCACTCACCATGCGCGTACCCAGCTGGATTGCATCCGCCCCCAGCGCAAAGGCCGCAGCCATCGTCCGGCCACACAGCATTCCGCCCGCCGCGATGATCGGCTTGTCGGTGATCCCGCGCACTAGGGGCAAAAGCACCATGGAGGAAACATCCCGCCCGTTCTTGAACCCGCCGCCCTCACCGCCTTCCACCACAAGGCCATCCACGCCCGCGTCCAGCGCCTTTTTCGCTCCGGCAAGGTTGGGCACCACATGGAAGACTGTCAGCCCCGCACCTTTCAGCGCCGCGCAATAGCGGTTAGGGTCCCCGGCAGAGGTTGTAACGAAGCGCACTCCCTGGTCGATGATGAACGGCACGATGTCCGGGTCGCGCACGAAGGCCTGTGCGATGTTGACGCCGAACGGCTTGTCCGTCAGCGTCCGCATCCTGGCGATTTCAGCCCTGATCGTGTCAAGCTCGCCAGAGCTCGTTTCGATGATCCCGAGCCCGCCGGCATTGCACACGGCAGAGGCAAGCTGCGACCGCGCGATCCAGCCCATCGGGGCCTGCACGATCGGCCACTCGATGCCCAACATCGTGCACAGACGGTTGCGTTCCATTGCCACTCTCCCATTTCGCGCCCCATAAAGGATCGAGCGCAGCAGCCGCGATAGGGCTAGCTCCGCATTTTTGGGTGGGGCCCCTTTTGTGGCAGAAATGCCACACCATATCGGTGCTCAAGGAGAATCAGCGGGCATGAACATCGAAAAATTCACCGATCGCGCCAAGGGCTTCTTGCAGGCCGCGCAAACAATTGCGTTGCGCGAAACCCACCAGCGGGTCACATCGGCGCATCTGCTCAAGGCCCTGCTCGATGATGAACAGGGCATGGCATCGGGCCTCATCCGCGCTGCAGGCGGAGACCCTTTGCGCGCGCTGCTTGCCGTCGACACTGCGCTTTCGAAGCTGCCCAAGGTTTCCGGCGGCAGCCAGATGAGCTGGGATCAGGATGTCGCACGCCTGCTGGACCAGGCCGAACAGATCTCGGACAAGGCCGGAGACAGTTTTGTAACCGTCGAACGCCTGCTTCTGGCGCTTGCCCTTGCACCCGAAACCGAGGCCGGGCAGGCGCTGAAGGATGCAAGTGTCACTGCACAGGGCTTGAATTCCGCCATCGAACAGCTTCGCAAGGGGCGGCCCGCGCACTCTGCGTCCGCCGAGGAAAGCTACGATGCGCTGAAGAAATACGGCCGGGACCTGACCGAAGTGGCCCGCGCCGGAAAGCTGGACCCTGTGATCGGCCGCGACGAGGAAATCCGCCGCACCATCCAGGTGCTCGCGCGGCGCACCAAGAACAATCCCGTGCTGATCGGCGAACCAGGCGTCGGAAAGACGGCTATTGCCGAAGGCCTCGCGCTGCGGATCGCCAATGGCGATGTGCCCGACGGATTGAAGGAAAAGACGCTGTTCGCGCTCGACATGGGCGCGCTGATCGCCGGCGCGAAATATCGCGGGGAATTCGAGGAACGGTTGAAGGCCGTGATCGACGAGGTGAAAGCGGCCGAAGGGCAGATCATCCTGTTCATCGATGAAATGCACACGCTGGTCGGCGCCGGGAAATCCGAAGGTTCGATGGATGCGTCCAACCTGCTGAAGCCAGCGCTTGCGCGGGGCGAAATGCATGTCATCGGCGCGACCACCCTCGATGAATATCGGAAACATGTAGAGAAGGATGCCGCGCTGGAGCGTCGCTTCCAGCCAGTGTTCGTCGGCGAACCCACGGTCGAGGATACCGTCTCTATCTTGCGGGGTCTCAAGGAAAAATACGAACTTCACCACGGCGTGCGGATCACCGACGGCGCGCTGGTTGCTGCAGCAACGCTTTCCAATCGCTACATTTCCGATCGCTTCCTGCCCGACAAGGCCATCGACCTGATGGACGAGGCAGCGTCTCGACTGCGGATGGAGGTGGAATCAAAGCCCGAGGAGATCGAGGCTCTGGATCGCCGCATCGTGCAGCTAAAAATCGAACGCGAAGCATTGAAAAAGGAAAAGGATACTGCATCGAAGGACCGCCTGGTCAATCTCGAGGGAGAGCTTGCCGACCTCGAATTGCAATCAGGCGCGCTGACGGCGCGCTGGTCTGCCGAGAAGGAAAAGCTTGCCGGCTCCACCCGGATCAAGGAGGCGCTCGACCAGGCGCGTATCGAAGCCGAGCAGGCCCAGCGCAGCGGTGATTACTCCCGCGCCGGCGAGCTCACCTATGGCGTTATCCCCGATCTGGAAGCCAGGCTGGCCGAAGCCGAAAAGGCCGGCAGCGAAGCCATGGTCCGCGAAGAGGTGACCGACGAGGACATTGCGGGCGTCGTTTCCCGCTGGACGGGCATTCCCGTCGCGCGGATGATGGAGGGAGAGCGCGAAAAGCTGATGCAGATGGAGGCCGAACTCGGCCGCAGGGTGATCGGCCAGGCAGAGGCGGTGAGCGCGGTGTCAAAAGCCGTCCGTCGCGCGCGCGCAGGTTTGCAGGACCCGGGTCGCCCTCTTGGCTCGTTCCTGTTCCTCGGCCCCACGGGAGTCGGCAAGACCGAGCTGACCAAGGCGCTGGCCGATTTTCTGTTCGATTCGTCCGATGCAATGGTTCGGATCGACATGTCCGAATTCATGGAAAAGCACTCGGTTGCTCGGCTCATCGGTGCACCCCCGGGTTATGTCGGCTATGATGAAGGCGGCGTGCTCACCGAAGCCGTGCGACGTCGACCCTATCAAGTCGTGTTGTTCGACGAAGTCGAAAAAGCCCATGCAGACGTCTTCAATGTGCTGCTGCAAGTGCTGGACGACGGGCGGCTGACAGACGGACAGGGCCGCACAGTCGATTTTTCGAATACGATCATAATCCTGACATCCAACTTGGGATCGCAGTATATCGCAGCCCTACCCGATGGCGCGGACGTGAAGCAGGTCGAACCGCAAGTCATGGAAATGGTGCGCGGGCACTTCCGCCCGGAATTCCTCAATCGTCTGGATGAAATCATCCTGTTCCACCGCTTGGGCGTCGACCATATGGGCCCCATCGTCGATATCCAGGTGGGCCGTGTGCAGACGCTGCTGAAGGACCGGAAGATTACACTGGATCTGTCCGACGGCGGTCGCCAGTGGCTCGCCCGCGTGGGCTATGATCCCGTTTATGGTGCCCGGCCGCTTAAGCGGGCGGTACAGAAGCATCTTGTCGACCCGCTCGCAGACCTGCTGCTCTCCGGCGAGGTGGCGGATGGGAGCGATGTCCAAGTGACTGATGGCGATGGCCAGCTGATGTTGTCGACGACATAGCAAAGACAATAAAATGGGGCGGCCTGATGTCAGGCCGCCCCGATTTTTCCCGTTTGCAGCCGTGGCTGCAAAAACATCAGAACTTGAAGCTGGCGCCCGCGTAGAGCATCCGGCCGTAAAGATCGTATGTGTTTGCCGACGTCTGCGTGCCCGGAAAATTCACCGGGTTGGTATCACCGAAAATCGGCGGCTTCTTGTCGCCGATGTTGTCGACGCCGATGTAGAACCCGAAACGCTTTTCTTGATCAAGGTCGAACCTGAGCTGCATGTCGTGATAGGTATAGGCACCCACGCGGATCGGCGTAGACGAGGTCAGGTCGTCAACCACCGGGCCCATATAGTTCAGGCGATAGTTGAGCGACACATTGCCGAAGGTAAGTGTCGTGGACAGGTTCACCTTGTCTTTAAAACCGGTCCCGAGACGGCCACAGCTGTAGCAATCAAGTTGACCGATTTCGTCCTGGGTTGGGCCGCCCGGGAATGATGTCTGCTGCTGCTTGATGCGGTGGTTCCACAACACAGAAAGGTCGAAGGAATTGGCATCTCCGAAGGCATGGCGATACCGCGCCTGAACATCGACCCCGGATACTTCAAACGAACCGGTGTTCAGATTCAAGGCATTTACCGTGTCAACACGGCCGGAAGAGCCACGGATGACATTGTCGCAGAACAATGCGTCTCCGCTGCCCTCAAAGCATTCGTCAAGGGAGGTCTGTTGACCGATAATCCCGATCGCGTTTTTGACCTTGATTTCATAATAATCAACCGAGAGCGAGAAGTTGGCGAAGAATCTTGGCTGAATGACCACGCCGGCCGTCAACGTCTTTGCGGTTTCCTGAATGAGGTCAGGATTTCCGCCGACAAAGCCATTGATGGTCTGGATATCGGCCGTCGTGTAGACAAAGCCGCCAGGCGCGGCTGATGCAGCGGCAATGGCCGGAACGGCGAGGCAGGCTGCCGACAACGTTGTTTTCGTGATCGGCGCGCCGTCCCCTGCCCCTTCCCGCTGGTCGCAAGGATCAACGATGGCCGGGAAGGTTTCACTTTGCGCCGAGAACAGCTCGGAAATATTTGGCGCGCGTGTTGCTTCGGCATAGACGGCCCGGAACCTGATGTCCTTGATTGGCGCATACTCGCCGCCAATCTTCCAGTTCCATACACCACCAACCGTTGAATAGTCGGCGTAACGTACCGCCCCTTCTACACCCAGATAGTGCGCAAACGGCAGATCCCGAACGATCGGCGCAACGACTTCAAAGAAGACTTCCTTCACGTTGAAGTCGCCCCGCGTGTCCGAAAGTTGGTTGCCAAGCGTCTGGCCAAGGTTGGTCGCTTCGTCGAAGTTTTCCGCGCTCTGTTCCTTGCGGTATTCAGCACCAACTGCAAACGCAAGAGGTCCACCCGGCAAGGTGAAAAGTTCACCCGAGACCGAACCCGAGACCACGTCCTGCTTCAGACGCGCATCATAGGTCGAAAGCTGGCCACCGTTGGTGACATAGGCTGCCGCCGCATCGCTGACCGTGTTCAGACCGAAGATGTTAATGGGAACGCAAGCAGCATCGTTGTTGGTGGGGTCTGCATCGACATTGATCGAGCAAACCGGTCCTCCCGGACTTGCAACCGCGTTCAGTGCATTGCGGTAGTTCGGTCCAAGCACGGTGCCGGATGCCGTAATATCCTTTGTCTCGCCGTGGGTGTAGTAGAGATCGTAGTTGAAGTTGCTGCCAAACTGGCCCCGAACGCCGCCGACCACCCGCCATGTTTCGCGCTCGGCGACGTTGGAACGATCAAAAATATCATTTGATCGACGACGAAATGCCAAATCCGTCACCCCACCAGCCGTCATCGCGTTGCGGATGGCGGTCGGGATGAACGGGTTGGTGATCGGGATGCCCGCATATCCCGAACCATCCGGGTTGGTAAGATCGGTATTGGCAACGGCCTGAGGCTCAAGGCGCGAACTCGAGTCGGTCCTGCCATACTGGCCTTCAAAATACACGGTTGCACCGTCAGAAATATCATAGCGGCCGCTGACAGCGCCCAGATAGCGCTTCACCGGAACACTCAGATAACGGTCCGCGTTTCGATTATAACCGTCGATATTTGCTCGTTCATACTTCTTCAGTGTATTTCCGGGACCGAACGTAAATGTGTCGGTCAAAGGGGTTATCACTGTATCGCCCGCAGTACCCTGGGGAAAGCGTCCCGAGAGACTGAACAAGCCCTGTGAGGCGAACGAGCTGCGATTGGGGATGTCGCGTGCTGAGAAACTGCGATCCGCTGAGCGCAGGCCGCCATCGTTCTCGAATTGGCCATAGACCTGGAAATGCCCGCGCCCCTCCGAGAAGCTGGTGCCCCAACCAGCCGAAAGATATTGGCGGCCGGCGTCGCCCTTGCTCGAAATCGTGCCCTGAAGACGGCCCTGAAGACCTTCGAGGTCATCGTTCATGATGAAGTTCACGACACCGGCGATGGCTTCCGACCCGTAAACAGCCGAGGCGCCGCCGGTCACAACGTCGATGCGCTTGATGAGATCGGTCGGGATCATGTTCAGATCGACGATCGAGGTGCCCCCGATACCGCCAATAAACCGCCGACCATTGACCAGAACCAACGTGCGCACCGACCCGAGGTTGCGCAGGTTAACCGACGCCACGCCGTTACCCGTGGTGGAGAAGTTGGTGGACGTTCGGCTGATGTTCTGCCCGACGGATGGCATATCGGCGAGCACGTCCTGAATGTTGCCGGCGCCGGTGTCGCGGATGGCCTGGCTGGAAATCACGGCAGCCGGCACACTTCCCTCGAGCTCCGGCCGCGCGATGCGCGAGCCTGTCACGATGATGGTTTCGTCGGAAACCTCGGCGGCCGCAGCGGCTTCCGTCTGCGCGTAAGCGGGGGCGGCAAGCACACCTGCCAGCATCGTTGCGCTCAGCAAGCGCGCGATCCTTGCGTCGAAACTCGGCGTTTTCATTGTCAGTCCTTCTGGCTCAATCCACTCTATGGCGGATGTGATTAACAATCATTATGTATGCCACGTTCCATCGCAGGGTCTTCTGCCGGGCTCAACCACCACCGGGCACAAGACGCTTCTTTTACAAGTTCGTGTCGCTTTCAGGCAACACGGCTACCAGGCGCGGCACAGCGCCCGGGATTGGTGCTGCAATCCGGAGGCCGGACCCGGCATAGTGAGCTATCGGGCCGAGGCCATGTTGGGGATGAAAAGCCGTCACGCAGGACAGTCGATGCAAACGTTGGTCCCGTCGGCTCGAACAAGCAGGGTTCCGGCTGCATTTGCTCGGTGCGGCCGCTGCCCTTGCGATGGCTGGCCCCGTTGCATCGCAAACGCCCGCTACATCGCCGGTTGCCCCCACATTGAAGTGCCGGTCCATCCCCGATGCACAGGCACGCCTCGCTTGCTTCGATGCTGCGTCGGGTGAACTAGCGGCAGGCATCAGCCGTGGCGACGTCGTGATCGTGTATCGCGAGCGGGTTAAAGAAGCGCGCCGATCGACATTCGGATTGCCGGACGTCGCGGCGACCGCAGCCGTGATCTCTGCCGCGAACGCCGATTCAGCCGCGGCATCGCCACAAGCGGGCGCATCCACGCCGCAAGCAAAGGCATCTCCACCGCCAGAGCCGGCCACGATCAATACCCTCACCCAGGCCATCAAAGACGTCACCAAACGGAACTTCGATCTCTTTTAGCTCACGCTGGGAGACGGTTCGATCTGGCGAACCACGGAAGCCATTGCCACCTTCACACCAAAGGCAGGCGAGATGCTGACGATCCGCCGGGCATCGCTGGGCAGCTACCTCGCAAAAACGGAGCGATCACGGCCAGTCCGCATCCAGCGCATACGCTAAGCACCGCCGGTCTGCCGATGGCCATTCCGCGCGGGCCAGATCGCGCGGGCCAGTCTGCGCAGACTGACGCTGTCCGCGCAGGCCGGGCGCCGTCAGAGCAGACCCTTCTCCATCGCCTCTGCGTATCGCTTTGCCGCCACCTCCGCTGACATGTATGGCTCCTGCAATTCGTGGCTCCAGTAGCGCAAGCTCGACAGCGGGATCTGCTGCTGCGTAACAGCGCAGATCACATGATCCCCGTCTGCCAGAAGCCGGTAACTTCCCGGCAGATACCGAAGCCGGGCCGGTCGGCCGGCAGCAAAATTTAACATGGGCCTGTCCTTCAAAGCAATCGTCCCTGGGGCGGTGGTGCCGGGTTTTCGCCGTCGCGCGGGGCGCTGGCCTGCTTGCGAAGATGCGGCGGCGCGTCTCCGGCGGGTTGGGCGGCAAGCTGGCCATCGGCAAATGTCAGGTGGAACAGCGCCGCCCCTGCTGCATCCGCCACGCGCTTGGCGATCCGGCCGTCAGGCAAGGTCACCAATACGAAGCCACGCGCCAGTACAGCATGGGGTGAAAGGCCCTCCGCCAGCCGGAACGTAGAGGCCAGCGCTGCCTGCGCAGCCGCGATCCTTGCCCTGAGCAGCGCCGGGTTCGGCGTGACCCGAGGGGATCCAAGCCGCGACCGCTCCCGGGCGACGGCCTGCGCCAACAGGCGCGGCGCAAGGCGGTCCGACAAGGCCGCCAGCCGCGCCCGCAGCACCTGCGACCGCGAGGCCAGCGCACGGGGCAACCGCTCGCCTGCTTCGTCCAGCCGCTGTCGTGCCAGGCCCGCAAGCGTTCCCGGACGCGGCAATCGGGCGGCCAGCGCCTCCAGCCGCTCCCGGCGCTGCAAGCGCGCACGGCGCTCCCCGCGCGCGGCGCGAAGCCCGAAATCCGCCAGCGTCTCGATCAGGTCGGCCCGCACCGGAACGGCCAGTTCGGCCGCAGCCGTAGGGGTGGGCGCGCGAAGTGCAGAGGCATGGTCGATCAGCGTGGTATCCGTTTCATGCCCCACCGCCGAAATCAGCGGGATGGCGCTTGCCGCAGCCGCGCGAACCACAACCTCCTCGTTGAAGGCCATCAGGTCCTCGATGGAGCCGCCGCCGCGCGCGACGATCAACAGGTCCGGTCGTTGCCCCTCGGGCATCGCATTGAAGCCGGCGATGGCCGCAGCAATGCGCGGCGCTGCGCCGTCGCCCTGCACGGGCACAGGCCAAAGCGTGACGCGGCGGGGAAACCGGTCCTGCAGCCGGTGCAGGATATCCCGGATCACCGCGCCCGACGGCGACGTGATCACGCCGATGTGCGTTGGCAGGAACGGCCTGGGGGGCTTCTTCGATCGGTCAAACAGCCCCTCGGCCTCCAGCCGGATGCGACGCTCCTCGATCTGCTTCAGCAGCGCGCCCACACCCGCCACGTCCATTCGCTCGACAATGAGCTGGTATTTCGATGTTTTCGGATAGCCCGATAGCTTTCCCGTCGCGATCACTTCCAGCCCATCTTCCGGGCGGAAACCCAGTTTCGCCATATTGGGCCGCCACATCACCGATGCTATGGCAGCGTCAGCGTCCTTCAAGTCGAAATAGCCGTGGCCGGATGCATAATGTTTGAACCCGGAAATTTCGCCGCGTACCCGCACAAGTCCATAAGCGCCCTCCAGCGTCCGCCGAACGCTCAGCGCAAGCTCGGACACCGAATATTCGGGCACATTGGGAACGACAGTGGCCATGCGCACCAGATAGACCGAGCGGGCCCTATCTTCAAATCTGCCGGGCCAAAGGGTGGCAGCAGCGGCCATGCGCCGCTATGGCCGGAGCATGATTGAACCCCTTTCCATCCTGCTGCTGGGGTCCGGTGGCCGTGAACATGCCCTCGCCTGGAAGCTGCGTCAGTCGCCGCACTGCCATGCCTTGTATGTGGCGCCGGGCAATCCGGGTATCGCGTCCGTTGCAACGCTCGTCCCCGCTCTCGATATTCTGGATGGCGAGGCTGTTGCTGCCTGGGCACTTGCAACTGGAATAGGGCTGGTTGTGATCGGCCCGGAAGCGCCACTCGCCGCCGGCGTTGCAGATGCGGTCTCGGCGGTCGGAATCCCGGTGTTCGGTCCGTCTGCTGCCGCCGCCAGGCTCGAAGCCTCAAAATCCTTCACCAAGGCGCTGTGCGACGAGGCAGGAATCCCGACCGCCGCTTACGCCCGATTCGATGCGCTGGCTCCGGCACTGGCCCATGCCAGGGCGCACCAGCTTCCCGTTGTGGTGAAAGCCGATGGTCTGGCCGCCGGAAAGGGCGTGACGGTCGCAGCAACCCATGCGGAAGCCGAGGCCGCGCTCCGCAGCCTGTTCGAGGTCGCAGGCGCCGAAGTCATCATCGAAGCCTTCCTCGACGGTGAAGAGGTCAGCTTCTTCGTCCTCACAGACGGTGCCTCGGCGCTTCCCCTTGTTGCCGCACAGGATCACAAGCGGGTCGGCGAAGGCGATACCGGCGCCAACACCGGCGGCATGGGCGCTTACGCCCCGGCGAGCGTCTTCACGCCCGAACTTCAGGAGCGCGCCATGGCGGACATCGTCGAACCGACGCTGCGGCTCATGGCGGCCCGTGGCACACCCTTCACCGGGGTCCTGTTCACCGGCCTGATGCTCACGACGGATGGGCCGAGCCTCATCGAGTATAATGTCCGCTTCGGAGATCCGGAATGCCAGGTGCTGATGGCATTGCTGGATAGCGATCTCGTGGAAATCCTCCTGGCCGCTGCCACCGGCCGCCTCTCCGGGCACGAAGCGCACTGGAAGCCCGGCGTCGCAGCAACCGTGGTGGTCGCAGCGCGCGGCTATCCCGGAACTTCCGCGAAAGGCGGTGCTATCGCCGGGCTCGATGCCGCCCGGAGCGATGGTGCAATCGTCTTCCACGGGGGCACAGCGCTGGCTTCTGACGGGCAGCTTATCGCGACCGGCGGCCGGGTTCTGTCGGTCACGGCCACCGGCGCCTGCGTGAAGACGGCTACCGCCACAATTTATGCGGCAATCGAAAAGATCAGCTTTGCCGATGGGTTCTGCAGGGCCGATATCGGCTGGCGGGAGATCGCGCGCGAGGACATGTTCGGGGAGAGACAGAGATGACCGACAGGCAGGCCCAGTTTTCGGGGACAAGCGACGTCCGCGAGGCGCACCGCTTCGATCAGGCGTCGCTGGAGGCCTGGATGAAAGCCAATGTCCGCGGATATGCGGGGCCGCTCGAAGTGCAGCAGTTCAAGGGCGGGCAATCGAATCCGACTTACAAGCTTGTCACGCCCGGACGATCCTACGTGATGCGCCGCAAGCCGCCCGGCCTGCTCCTCAAATCGGCCCATGCGGTAGACCGGGAATATAAGGTGATCACCGCACTGTTCGGCGCGGGCTTCCCGGTTGCCGAAACATTCGGCCTATGTGTCGATGAAAGCGTGATCGGCACCTGGTTTTACATCATGGACTGCGTGGAAGGCCGCATCATCTGGGACGGCAGCTTTCCCGACGTGCCGACATCGGAGCGCCACACTTATTTCGATGCCATGAACGCGACGATGGCGCACCTCCACACGATCGACCCGGCCGCCATCGGCCTTGAGGATTTCGGCAGGCCGGGAAACTATTTCGCGCGCCAGATCGGCCGCTGGTCGAAGCAGTATCTCGATGACGAACCCGCCGGGCGCGTGCCCGATATGGACCGACTGGTGGAATGGCTGCCCGACAACATTCCACTGGGTGATGAAGTGGCTGTCGTCCACGGCGATTATCGGTGCGACAACATGATTTTCCACCCCACGGAACCCAAGGTCCTCGCCGTGCTCGACTGGGAGCTCTCGACGCTCGGGCACCCGCTGGCAGACTTCTCCTACCACCTCATGATGTACCGGATGCCGGCCATTGGCACCGTCGGCCTGATGAACTACGACCTCGCTGCCATGAACATCCCGAAGGAACAGGACTATGTGGAGGCCTATTGCCGCCGGGTTGGCCGCGATCCGGCAGACGTGAATGCCAACATGGACTTCTTCATTTCCTACAACATGTTTCGCCTCGCCGCCATCGTCCATGGCATTCGCGGCAGAGTGGTCAGGGGCACCGCGTCCAACGCGCACGCCAAGGTCATGTCTGCCACCGTGGAGCCGCTCGCCGCGCTCGCCTGGGAACAAGCGAAAAGGGCCGGTGCCCGTTAGAATGCGTGCACCGGCCGAAGGTAGCCGGGGTCTTCTCAGCCCCGGCTCGGGTTGCCCGTAAAGTCAGAGTGTCACCACCAGGTCACCCGAATGGCCCCGCGCGCGGCACCCATTCATCGTAAGGGTGGCATTGGCGACTTCTGCATAGGTTGCGTCGATCTGGTTGTTGGTGACAGTCCATGCTGCCGGTTGGCCGCCATTGAAAACGATCGCCCGCATCCGGTTCTGCGTCACTGTCACGTTGGTATCCTTG
>Ga0335395_10000568_pt1 | contig 23069 bp, 19 predicted proteins | sample MAT02_FD_205744 | JGI IMG/M metagenome (GOLD analysis project Ga0335395, IMG submission 205744) | Freshwater microbial communities from Lake Fryxell liftoff mats and glacier meltwater in Antarctica - MAT-02 (spades assembly) (version 2) ...
GGTGACGCTCGTCGATGCGACCCGAGTTGAGCATCGAGCACAGGCCGTGCATCGACAGCCACAGGCGGAACGCGGCGGCCTCGATGTTGAGGTCGCGGCGCCAGCAGTGCTGCTCGGCGCCGTCACGCAGCCACTGCTGACAGGTCCGCAGCGGACGCAGCATCATGTCGAGCTCCTCCGGCGCCATCGCCGACCAGTCGAGCTGCGCCTGCTCCATCATCACCGAGTACAGCCATCGGTGCGTGCGAGCGAAGACGACATAGTTCTGGGCCATCGCGCGCAGGCGGGCCTGCGGGTCGGCCACGCTCGCGGCGGGATCGACGACGTCGCTTTGCAGGAGCTCCGCGCCATAGAGTCGGATCTCGCGCAGGATCGAGGCCTTGCTCTCGAAGTGCTGATACAAAGCCGTGGCGCTGACGCCCAGGCGAGCGGCGATGCCGCGCATCGTTAGCCCCTCTTCGCCGAGTTCGCTCCCGATCTCGAGGCTGGTTTGAATGATCCCCTGACGTAGCCCTGCGCGCTGAATCCGTGACATTGCGCATCGGTAACATATGTCCGGCTCGGACGGATGTCCGTAAAGATGCCCAGACTCACTAGAACACAGTTCATTCGCCGGTCGGATGCTGTTCGGCGATTCAAATGCCAACTCGGGGAGAACCGGAAGAGTAGTTTTGTCGCTGATTTACCGGTGGGTTCTGTTTCGCAGTCCGCGAATGCAGAGCTATCCGAAAAACCATGTTGCTCCAGGCGCGCTGTGCGAGATCTCTCTCCGCTTTTGCGGGGCCCAGGGCGGGCCTGCGGGGCCCTTCGGCGCACCTTGGGGCCTCGTATGTCCGCCGGCCTCGAACGTGAACTGAGCCTCGCCCTCGACCTCGCGCGCAGTTGCGGCGCGCTGGCCCTGTCCTATCAGACAGGTGGTCTGCTGGCGACCCGCGAGAAGGCCAACGACGAGGGCCCGGTGACGCGCGCCGACCTCGAGTGCAACGCTCGCATCGTGCAGGCGCTGCGGGCCGCGTTCCCGGGCGACGACGTGATCGCCGAGGAGTCGGATCCGGTGATCGATGGCCGGGCCCGCTGCTGGTACATCGATCCGATCGACGGCACCTCGGAGTTCGCGCGCGGCGAGGCCGAGTGGGCGGTACAAATAGGTCTGTGCGTCGACGGCGAGCCGGTGCTCGGCGTGGTCCACGAGGCCGGCGCCGGACGGCTGGCGTGGGGCCTTCGCTGGCGCGGCGAGCTGCTCGCGCGGCTCGAGTCGGGCGGCCGCGTCACCCCCCTGCGCACCGGCACCAGCGACATGAGCGCGCTGCGCCTGGCCAGCAGCAAGAGCCACGCGTCGCCGAAGATCGCCGGCGTGATGCAGGCGCTGGCGATCCCCGAGGCGAGGAACTTTCGCATGGGCTCGGCCGGCGTAAAGACCACGACCGTCGCGCGCGGCGTCGCCGATCTGTACGTACACCCGTCGCGCGGCACCAAGTTGTGGGACTCGTGCGCGCCGCATGCCCTGCTGGTCGCGGCGGGCGGGCGACTGACGGACGTGCGCGGCGCTCCGCTGATCTACGACCCGCGCCGCCTCGGCAACGACTTCGGCCTGCTCGCCTCGCACGGCCCGCACCACGCGGAGATCGTCGCAGCGATCGCGCCGGTGATCGGCGACTGGTTCACCTGACCTTTGGGTCAGGTCCCCGCGACCGTCATCGCCTCGACCCGAAAGCTCGGCGAGGCGATCGCCACGCGCAGCTCGAGGTCGTCGGCGACGGCGTCGATGCCGTGGAGCAGCGCGTCGAGGTCGCGCGAGATGGTCACCTCGGAGACCGGTCGCGTGAGCTGGCCGTCCTCGATCAGCACCCCCTCGGCGCCGCGGCTGAAGTGGCCGCTGGCCGGGTCGAAGCCGAGGCCGAGCGTCGCGCGCACGTAGAGGCCGCGGTGGATCCCCGCGAGCAGCGAACGCGGGCCGCGACGGCCAGCCTGCATGTAGAAGTTGCTGGTGCTCGGATGCACGATCCCGCCGCCGCCGCCGGCCGAGGCGGTCGGCGCGAGGTCGAGGCGGCGCGCGCTCGCCGTGTCGAGCAAGAAGCCGAGCAGCTCGCCGCGACGCACGAGCACCCGGCGGCGGGTCGCCAGGCCCTCGCCGTCGAAGCCGCGTGAGGCCGGGCCGCGGGCGCGCAGCGGGTCGTCGACCAGCGTGACCTGCGGGCTGGCGACGCGGGTCCCGAGCCGGCTCCCGAGGTAGCTGCGTCCGCGGGCGACGGCGTCGCCCAGCAGGCAGTTGGCGACCGATCCGACGATGCCGGCGGCGGCCTCGGGGGCGAACACGACGGGGTACACGCCGGTCGCGATCGGGGCGGCGCCGAGGCTGCGAAGGGCCCGGTGCGCCGCCTCGCGTCCGACGATCTCGGGCGGCTCGAGGCTGGCGAGGTGGCGGCCACCCGACCAGTAGTGGCCGCTGCGGCGCCGGCCCGCTGCGTCGCTGGCGATCACGTGGGCGCGCAGGGCCACGCGCGTGCCGGCCGAGGGCCCGCGAAAGCCGGTCGAGGTCGCCAGCAAGGCGTGGGTCACCGTGCGCGAACAGGCCGCGCCGCCCGAGGCGGTGATGCGCGGGTCGACGGCCAGCGCGGCGGCCTCGGCGAGGGTCGCCAGGCGGGTCGCACGGTCGGCGCCGAGGCGGCGGATCGTCGCGTCGAACAGGTCGAGCTCGAGCCACCGACGGGCCTGCGCGCGCCGGGGCGGCGGCTCGGCGTGCGGGTCCTCGTCGGCGAGCTGCGCGAGCGCGACGGCCTCCGCGAGGAACGCCGCGAGGTTGGCCGGCCGGAGGTCGTTGGTCGTGATCGCGGCGACGCGTCCGGCGCAGACCAGGCGCAGCGACAGTCCGAGGCTGCGGGCCTCGCCGAGCTGCTCGAGCGCGCCGTCGCGGACGCTCGCGCTCAGGGTCTCGCCGTGCTCGAGGCGCAGCTCGGCGTGGTCGACCACCGGCGCGAGTCGGCCGAGGATCTGCGTGGCGCGGCGCTCGAGCCCGGCGAGCAGCGTCTGCGAGGCGCGCGGCAGGCTCACCGGCGGGCCTCCGGGGTCGCGGTGGGTACGGTGCCGCCGATCGTCAGCGCGTCGATCTTCATGGTCGGCATGCCGACCCCGACCGGCACGTGCTGACCGTCCTTGGTGCAGGTCCATGTCGCTTCGGACATGTGCAGGTCGGGCCCGACCATGCTCACCGCGGCGAGCGCGGCCGGCCCGTTGCCGATCAAGTTGACGCCGCGCAGCGGGGCGGTGATCTTGCCGTCCTCGATCAGGTAGCCCTCGGTCAGCGCGAACACGAAGTCGCCGGCGGCGATGTTGACCTGGCCGCCGCTGAAGCGGGCCGCGTAGATCCCACGTCGCACCGAGCGCACGATGTCGGCCGGGTCGTCGTCGCCGGCCGCGATCCAGGTGTTGGTCATGCGCGGCAGCGGCAGGTCGCGGAAGCTCTGGCGCCGGCCCGAGCCGGTCGGCGCGAGGCCGGCAGCCCGCGCGCTGCTGCGGTCGTGCAGCAGCCCGCGCAGCACGCCGCGATCGACGAGCAGGTGCGCGCCCGGGACCACGCCCTCGTCGTCGACGGCGATGCTGCCGCGGCCCTCCGCGACCCCGGGGTCGTCGATCAAGGTCACGCGGGTGCTGGCGACCACGTGGCCGAGGCGATCGCAGTAGCTCGAGCTGCGCTTGCGGACGAAGTCGGCCTCGAGACCGTGACCGACGGCCTCGTGCAGCCATATGCCGGCGTCGCCGGGGGCCAGCACGACCGGCAAGCTGCCGGCGGGCGCGTCGCGGGCGTCGAGGTTGACGACGGCGATCCGCGCGGCCTCCCGCCCGTACTCGGCCGGGTCGGATCGCACGAAGCGATCGAGCTCGATCCGCCCGCCCCCGCCGGACGAGCCCGCCTCACGCCGACCGCCGCGCTGGGCCACCACCGCGACGCCGAGGCGCAGCAGCGGCTGGACGTCACGCACCGGATCCCCCGCGCTCGACACGATCAGGATCTCGCGCCGCGACAGCGACAGCGAGGCCTCGACGCGCACGATCGCGGGGTCACTCGCGCGGGCCGCCCGGTCGATCCGCCGCAAGGCCTCGATGCCGGCCGCCGGAGCCTCGGGTGCGGTCGGTGTGGTCCGGGCGATCGCAGCGGTGCTCGAGCCGGTCTTCCGGCGCGCGCCGGTGCGGCGCTGCGGGGCACCGCGGGCCCGCGCGACCTGGGCGGCGGTGCGGGCCGCCGCGAGCATGACGGCGGGCTCGAAGCTCTCCGCGTATCCGAAGCCGACCGCGCCGCCCTGCACGACCCGGATCCCGACGCCCGCGTCGACGCCCGCGCTGACGCTGCGCACCCGGCCGTCCTCCAGGGTGATCTGCAACGAGCGGCGATGCTCGAAGAACAGGTCGGCGTACTCGCCTCCGTCGGCCAGCGCGGCGCGCAGCACCCGTGCGGCGACGACCGGATCGACGGCGATCGCAGTGCCCGCCCACAGGGCCTGCGCGGCCGTCTGCGGGGCGCCATCCACCGATCGGCAGTGTATCAGGGCACGCCGCTGGCCGCGGCGCCGCGGAGACGGAGCGCGTGCGCACAAGTGCGCCTGTCCTCACGACCATGCTCCGACGGGCATGTCCTCGCGGACAGGTTCTCGCCGGGCGCACAAACGACGAACCCCGCGGCTCGGGCGAGCGCGGGGTCGACGATGTTCCAGTGATCTGCTCGGCGCCCTCGCGGGCGCGGCGGTCACTTCTTGGCTTTGGGGGCGGCCGGCTTGGCGGCCTTGGGCTTGGCGACGACCGCCTCGGCGACCATGCGCACCGGGGGGGCGGTCGCGGTGCCTGGCGTCTGGGCCTGGCCGGCAGCGGAGCCGCCCTTGACGTTGTAGCGCCGACGGAAGCGGTCCATGCGGCCCTCGGTGTCGACCTCACGGGCCTGGCCGGTCCAGAAGGGGTGGCTCGCCGACGAGATCTCGAGGCGGATGAACGGCAGCTCCTCACCCTCGTGGGTGCGGTTGTCGTTGCTGTTCATGGTGGAGTAGGAGACCCACTCGTCGCCGGTGGCACCGTCGACGAACAGGACCTTGCGGTACGCGGGATGAATTCCGGACTTCATGGAAGTGGTTCCTCTCGGTTCAGATCGCCGCGGACTACCAGCTCGACTTGGTGACGCCTGGGATCTCACCGCGGAGGGCGAGGTCACGGAACACCATGCGGGCGAGGCCGAACTTGCGATAGACGGCCTTGGAGCGGCCGGTCAGCATGCAACGACGAGTCTTGCGGGTGGGGCAGGAGTTCGCCGGGAGCCGGGTCAGCGCGGCCGAGACCGCGAACTTCTCCTCGATCTCGAGGTTCGGATTCTTGAGCTGCTTGCGCAGCTCCTCGCGACGGGCGGCGTACTTGGCGATGAGTTTGTCGCGCTTCTGGTCGCGCAACACTTGAGAGAGCTTGGCCATGAAAAGATCCTACGAAGGTACAGCCCCGGGGCCGCCGGAAGCGTGGTTCACACCGGTGGCGAGTGGGACTGGCGAGATACAGGAAGGGGGCGGGAAACTACCCCGGGCCCGGGCGCGACGCAAGGGCGTTCCCGTGACCGGGCGCAGGCCGGAGTCGCGGGAGCTACTTAGCCCAGCGCGGCGGCCATGAGGTCGTAGACCTCGGTCGGGGTGAGCGGACGAAACTCACCGTCGGCGAGGCCGTCGGCCGTGATGGCGCCGACCGCGACGCGGATCAGCTTGAGCACCGGATGGCCCAGAGCGTCGCCCATGCGCCGGATCTGGCGGTTGAGGCCCTGGCGGATCGTGATCTGCGCCCAGGTGTTGGTCGTCGTCTCCTTGACGACGCTGACCTCCTCGGCGGGCTTGGTGACCGTGCCGTCCTCGAGGGTGATCCCCCTGCCGAGCGCGGCGAGAGCCTCGTCGTCGAGGCGGCCCTGGAACTTCACGTGGTAGGTCTTCTCGACCTCGTGCCGCGGGTGCGTGAGGGCGGCCGCGAGGTCGCCGTCGTTGGTGAGGATCAGGACGCCGCGCGAGTGGAAGTCGAGGCGACCGACCGGATACACGCGCTGGGTGACCGTCGGCAGCAGCGAGAGCACGGTCGGGCGGCCCTCGGAGTCCTTGTGGCCCTCGGCGCTGCAGACCACGCCGTCGGGCTTGTTGAGCACGAAGTAGACCTTCTTCTCGACCTGCACGAGCTTGCCGTTGACCTTGATCTCGTCGCGGTCGGGGTCGACCTTGGCGCCGAGCTCCGAGACGATCCGCCCGTTGACGGTGACGCGGCGGCCCGTGATCAGGTCCTCGGCCTTGCGACGCGCGGCGATGCCGGCCGCGGCGAGCACCTTTTGCAAACGCACGCGCGCCGGGGCGAGCCGCTCGGGGCCGGTCGGCACGTTCGGCTTCGGAGACTTCGCGAGCTTCGCCGGCCTCACCGGCTTCGTGCTGGTAAACGGGCTGACCTTGGTCGGCTCGCGGCGCGGCGGAGCCTCGCCGTCGGTGGACCCACGGACCGCCTTCTGCGCGCCCGGCTGCACCGCCGGGGCCGGCTCGGGCCGCGCGTCGAAGTACTCGTCGCCGAGGTCAGAGGTCAGATCCGGGGTCGAGCTGCGTGGCGTCGGTGTCGCGGTCGGTGTCGCGGTCGGTGTCGCGGGCGGTGTCGCGGTCGCGGGCGGTGTCGCGGGCGGTGACGTGCGTTGCCGCGGCGGACGCGAGGCATCGGTCTTTGCGGGGCGCGCCGGACGGGCGTTCGCGGCGTGCTCGGCCGCCTGGGCGGCGTCGGCCGCGGCGAGCAGGCGGGCCTCGGTGTTGCGGAGCCGATCGGCGCGGCCGGGCTTACCGGCGTCCGGATCGATGTCGTGTTCGATGCCCTCGAGCGCGTCGAGCTCGCTGTCGAGGTCGTCGAGGTCGTCGAGGTCGTCGAGGTCGTCGTCGACTTCACGCGCGGCGGGCTTGCTCGCGCGGACCTTCGCGTGCGCCGCCTCCGGGACCTGCGCGGGCTTTTGCGCGGCGGTCACGGCCCGCGCAGCGCGGGCGCTCGGACCGGGATTGGCGAGGCTGCGCGCGAGCAGCTTGCTGCGCTCGCTGGCCTTGTCGAGCTTGCGGGCGGTGATCTTGGCGCGGGCGCCGGCCTTGGCGGCACGCAGCGTCGATCCGCCGGGCCCGGTCTTGTTGACGCGGACCGGCCGGGCGCCGCCCGCTGGCGGTTTGCTGGCGCGTGCGCCGACCTTGCCGCGACCATCGGTGTGCGCCCGGGCCACCCGGGCACCGGCCTTCGGGCGGGCCTCGCCGCGCGGGCTCCGTGCCGGGCCCTCGCTGCGCGTCTCGTTGCGAGCCGCGCCGCTCGGCCTGCTGGTGCGCTCCGCCTCGGGCTTGCCGCTGCGGGCGGCGCTGGCGGCCGCCATGTCGCGACGGGTGGTGCCACGCTCGGGCGGCGTACCGATCTCCTCGCTGCGGCGCGGCTCGGGCCTGTCCTCGCGGACAGCTTGCTCGCGGACCGGACGGGGAGTGCGTGGGTTGGACTGGCGCCTGTCCTCAGGGCCAGCTTCGTTGCGGCTGCGGCCGCCGCTGCCGCGCGCGGCGGCCCGGCTGTTGTTGACCGGTGTACGTGCACCGCGGCGCTCGCGGGCCGGGCCCGCGTTCTTGGCGGCGTGGTTCTTGTTGGCGTTGTTGCCCGCGGCCTTGCGCGTGCCGTGGCCAGCGCCCTTGCCCGGCGGCTTGCGAGCCTTCGGCCCGGGGCCGCGGCTGGCCGGCTTGCGGCCCTCGCCGGTGGGCGCGTCGCGCCGGGTCTCACCCGTGCTGTCACCACGCGGTGCATCCGTCGCGGAGCGCCGGTCGCCGGTCGGGCGCTTGCCGCGGCCTTGCGGGGCGGAGGATGCATCACGGGTCATACGGGGGTCGCTCGGTCGCTTCATGGGGCTCCACGCGGAGGTCCCGGAGGCCCGCCGTCGAATGCGGGGTTTTCCCGCAAAGCCAGCGCCAACGCAAGCGATCCAGCAGGCTACCGCGCGCCGCGCTGCGACCTAACGCTCGACCTCGTCGCTGTGCTGCGCTTCGTCGACATGGTCAGGCTCCGCGGACCTCGCCTCGACTGCGACGTCCGACGGCGGTGCGGCGGGCTCTGGCGGGTCGCCTGGGACCGGGTCGTCGACGACGGCTGGATCGACCGTGAGCTCGGGGGCAGGCGCTGACTCACTCGGCACCGGGTCGGTGGGTTCGGCGCTCGTCGAGGGGTCGGCGTGGTCGTCGGCCTCGCGCGAGCTCTCCCCGGGTGCGTCGTCGACGTCGTCGAGCGAGGTCTCCACGGGCGCCTCGTCGGCGATGGCCGCGTCCGTATCGTCGGGCTGGCTCGCCCCGGGTGCGTCGACGAAAGCCTCGACCGCAACGTCGTCGGACAGCGAACTCGCCTCCAACGCCGGGTCACCCGTGGTCTCGTCCGCATCCTCGTCGGGAGGCGAGCTCGCCTCCGGCGCATCGTCGGTGAGGGCCTCGCTTGCCTCGCTTGCCTCGCTTGCCTCGCTGGTCTCGCTTGCCTCGCTTGCCTCGCTGGTCTCGCTTGGCTCGGCCTCGCCGTCGAGGCCGAGCACGCCCTGGCCGAGCGCTTCGGCTTCGGACTCGCCGAACTTCGCGCGCACCGTCGCCTTCGACTCCTCGGAGAGGTCGCGGAAGTCTCGCAGGGTCGGCAGGTCGCGGAGGCTGCGGAGGTTGAAGAACTCGAGGAAGCGCACGGTCGTGCCGTAGAGCAGCGGACGTCCCGGTTCCTCCTTACGACCGACGATCTGGATCAGCTCGCGCTCGAGCAGGGTCTTGAGCACCGCGCCGCTGTCGACGCCGCGCACGTCGTCGATCTCCGGGCGGGTGTTCGGCTGACGGTAGGCGACGATCGCCAGGGTCTCGATCTGCGTGCGGCTGAGCCGGGCCGGCTTGGCCTGCAACATCTTCTGCACCCACACCGCGTTGTCGGGGTGGGTCCGAAACTGAAAGCCGCCGGCGACCTGCGCCAACACGACGCCGCGCTCGCGGGTCGCGGCCATCAGATACTTGAGCGCGAGCTGGATCTGGTGCTTCGAGGTCTCGGCCAGCAGCTTGCGTAGGTCCTGGACCCGCAGCGGTCGCGCCGCGGCGAACAGCAAGCTCTCGAGGATCGACACCAGACGCAGCGAAGCCTCGCCTTCGACCGCCCGCAGGTCGTCCTCGGGGTCGATCGGGATCTCCTCGGTGAGCTGCACGCCGGGCGCCACCGGCCTGGGCGCGTCGAACTCGGCGAGCATCTCCGCGAGCGGGTCACCCGGATCCAGCGCCGCGTGCTCGTCGACGTCCGCGGTCACCTCGTCGGCGGACTCGTCCTCGGCGACCTGCGATCCCTCGCGCGGTCGATCCGCCGGATCGAGCGCTCGGTCGTCGAGCGCAACCACCGATGCCTCCCGCAGATCCGCGGGATCCGGCGTGACAGCGTCCGTCACAGCGGGCGTCGCATCGGCGGGGTCAGCGTCTGGCTCGGGCGAGGCATGATCGGGGAGCCCACCCGGTGCGTCCGGCGACGGGTCGTCGGGGTCAGCGTCTGACTCGGGCGATGCCTGCTCGTCCGCACCGGGAGCGCCATCATCGGACTCGAGCACAGGTTCGTCGGGCGATGGCTCGTCCGCGGCCTCGTCCGTCGCGGCCTCGTGGGTGGCGGGCTCGTCCGGCGCTCGCCGGTGGGCGATGTCCTCGACTCTCGGTGGGGCCTTGCGGCCCGGCTTGCGCGATCGATGGTTCACCATGCCGCTTGCACCTGGCCCGGGCTCATGATCATGTTCAAGGAGTCTCCTCGTCGGTGGGATGCGTGTGGGTCGTGGCGTCCGACGCGTCGTCCGGCTCGACGGGGTCAGCTTCGCCGCGATCGGCGGCGGGATCGTCGTCGTCGAGTGCCTCGTCGACTGGCGCTTCGGACATGTCCGCAAGGTCAGGCTCGGGGTCAGCGGGCTCGTCGTCGCCCAGTGCCTCGTCGGCTGGCGCTTCGGACATGTCCGCGAGGTCAGGCTCGGGCTCGGCCTCGGGCTCGGTGGGATCGTCCGTGGGGTCCACCGCGCCGGCGTTGTTGGCCGCGGACGCGGCGATCGCCTCGGGTCCGAGGTCGGCCTCGTCGGCCAGCATGGCGAACTCATCGGCGCCGAGCAACTCGGGATCGAGCACCTCGGCGAGCACGCCGATCTCGTCGGCGGGCTCGCTGGGCTCCTCGGTGCCGTCGAGGCCGGCCAGCGCCTCGGCCAGCAGCGTGCGCTCCTCGAGCGCGTCGAGCTCGGCCTCGCTCGGCTGCGGCGGCTCGTCCGGCGCCGCGGCGGCGAGCGGGTCGTCCGGCGCGGGCGCGCCGAAGCTCTGCTCCTCATCGTAGGTCTCTAGCAGCTTGCGCGCGTCGTCGCTGACCGCGAGCCGATATACGCGGATCGCGTCGGTGTCGGGCACCTGTTGCACGCGGGCGACGCCGAGTTTGACGAGCTCGAGCACGGACATCAAGGTGACGACCAGCATGGTGCGCAGCTCGTGCTCGCTGCCCCAGGTGCGGCCGAGGAACAGGCCCTCGAAGTCGAACTCCTGGCGCTGGTCGAGCATCAGCGTCAGTTGTTGCATGCGCTGCGCGACGGTCACCAGCTCGATCGTGACGTCGTGGGTCTTGTTGATCTTGGCCCGCGTCAGGACCCGGTAGTAGGCCTCGGCGAGGCGGAACAGGGTCACCGGCGCGAGGCCTGCGTCCATCGGCGGGACCTCGATGTCGGCGCCGCGAGCGAACACGTCGCGCCCGGAGATCGGCAGGGCATCGAGCTCGGCGGCGGCGCTCTTGAAGCGCTCGTACTCGACGAGCCGACGGATCAACGCCTCGCGCGGGTCCTCGCCCTCCTCGTCGTCGGCGCTGGCCTGCTCGCCCTCGCGGGGGCCCTGCGGCAGCAGCTCGCGACTCTTGAGCCACGCGAGCGTCGCCGCCATCACGAGGTAGTCGCCGGCGACCTCGAGGTCGAGCGAGCGCATCAGGTGCAGGTACTCGAGGTACTTCTCGGCGACGAAGGCGATCGGGATGTCGAGGATGTCGAGCTCGTGGCGGCGAACCAGGTGCAGCAGCAGATCGAGCGGCCCCTCGAACAGGTCGAGCTCGACCGAATAGATCGCCGCCTTGGCCTCGCCAGTCGAACCAGTCGAACCAGTCGAACCAGATCCATGGGTACCCGCCGGGGGGTCCGAAGCGGAGCCCTTCGCCACCAGCTCACCTCAAGCGAGCAGGCGCAGGGCCCAGTCGCGGACGATCGCCACTGGCGTGAACAGGGTGAGCAGGAGGCCGGGGATGAGCATCAACGCGAGCAGGAGCGTCCAGCCGTAGCGGGCCAGGGTGTCGTCGATGTGGCCGTAGCGGGCCGGGAGCATCCAGGCCAGGATCTTGCCGCCGTCGAGCGGGTGGATCGGCAGCAGGTTGAAGAACGCGAGCGTCAGGTTGAGCGAGAAGAAGATGATGAGGACATCGGTGAGCCCGGCGTTGTGGACCCCGGCGACCATCAGGATCTTGAGCACGGCGAGCGTGACGATCGCCTGAAGTACGTTGGCCAGCGGCCCGGCGACGGAGACCAGCGCCATGCCGGCGCGCATGTTGATCTTGCGGGTGTAGAAGCGCGGCTGCGTCATCACCGGGCGACCCCAGCCGAACAGCGGCGCGTGCAGCAGGCCCGCAATGATCGGCAGCGCGACGGTGCCGATCGGGTCGGCGTGGACCAGCGGATTGAGCGTGACCCGACCGTCACGGCTGGGGGTCGGATCGCCGAGCCGATGCGCGACGATCGCATGCGCAAACTCGTGGAAGGCGATGGCGACCACCAGACACAGCACGAAGATGACGGCGCTGCGCAGGTCGGTCGCGGTGACGCCGAGCAGGGTGAGCGCTGCGACCGGCGCGACTGATCCGACCGACGCAGAAGCGCGAGACGAGGCGGCTGAGAGTGCTGAGAACGCGCGATTCACTGGTCTGAGGGGGGCCAGGGGCCGACATCAGGCTTTACCAGCCGGGGTCGCGGGCGTCAACGGTCGGCGGGGGCGCCGGTCCGGATGCCCGGCCGAGGACGACCGACTCAGGCGCGCGGGTGGTGTTTGCGATGGGCCGTGCGCAGGTGCTGGTCGCTGACGTGGGTATAGATCTGCGTCGTGGCGATGTCGGCGTGCCCGAGCAAGGTCTGCACGGCGCGCAGGTCGGCGCCGCCCTCGAGCAGGTGGGTGGCGAAGCTGTGGCGGAGCTTGTGCGGGGAGATGGCGCGGGTGATGCCGGCCGTGATCGCGTGGTCGGCGAGCTTTTGAAAGAAGCCCTGACGCGACAGCCGACCGCCGCGGTTGTTGACGAACACGAGGTTGTGGACTCGCTTGCCGCGGACCAGCAACGGCCGGGCGTCGCGCAGCCACGCGTGGAGGGCCGCGACGGCGGGGCTGCCGAGCGGGACGAGGCGCATCTTGTCGCCCTTGCCGATCAATCGCACGACCGCCTGGTCGAGGTAGAGGCGGTCGGTGGTGAGGTCGAGGGCCTCGGAGATCCGGCAACCACTGGCGTAGAGCAGCTCGAGCAGGGCCGTGTCGCGCAGCGCCAGCGGGTCGTCGGTGCCGGGCGCGGCGAGCAGGCGCAAGACCTCGTCGCGGCCGAGCAGATCGGGGAGCTTCTGGGCCAGCCTGGGACCGCGCAGGCCCTGGGTCGGGTCGGCCGCGACGGCCCCCTCCTCGCGCAGGAAGCGAAACAGGCCGCGCATGGCGACCACGCGGCGGGCCTGGCTGCGCGGCTTGAGCGTCGGCGCGATCGACTGCAAGTAGGCGACCAGCTCGGGCGGGTGGACGCGGCCAAGGAGCACCGGGTCGCCGAGGCGGCGCACGAGGAAGCCGGCCAGCTCGCGCAGGTCCTGGGCGTAGGCGGCGAGCGAGTTGGGTCGCAGGCGGCGCTCGGTCTTCAGGTGGACCAGGTACTCATCGATCGCCGGGTCGAGCTGCGTGAGCTCCGAGCGGCGCGCGGGCCCAGGCGACCTGTCCTTCGGGCCAGGTCCAGGTCCGGGGCCGGCGATTGTGACAGTGGCCGGCCGCGGCGCGCGTGGCATGCGTCCGTCCGGCGGGGATCAGCGGACGTCGTCCGTGAGGCCCAGGGTCTCCCGGACCAGCTTGATGACCTGCGGGGCCTGGATCGGCTTGGTGATGTAGGCGTTGGCGCCGAGGGCGAGGGCGCGCTGACGGTCCTCGGCGGCGCCTTCTGTGGTGATGATGATGATCGGGACGTGCATGTAGGACTCGTCGGCGCGCAGGCGCTTGACGAGCTTGAGGCCGTCGAGGATCGGCATGTTGATGTCGGTGATGATGAGGTCGTACTTGGTGCCGGCGAGGCGACGCAGGGCGTCGACGCCGTCGTCGGCCTCGGCCACGACCAGACCCTTGATCCGCGACAACGCGAACACGATCATCTTGCGCATCGGCGGGCTGTCTTCGACGACGAGGACGTGCAGGCGGCGGGCCGGCTCGGGGGTGTCCTGCGTCATGCGCCCACCAGATGCTCCACGGTTTGCCGTTGCAGCGCGACGACCTTGGCGTGCGCCCGGAGCCATGCTGTCTCGATGGCGATACCCGCGTGTTCGGAGATCATAGAGAGGAGGCTGAAGTCGTTGTCTTCGAAGCCTGGCTTCTGGGCCAGGAAGGATTCGAGCCGCAGGACCGCAACGAGTCGGCGGTTGCTGACCAGGGGAAGATACATTATTGCGTTGTCGTCCGCGTATGCGGGATCGCCGCGAGTCCACGGTCGAGCCCGCTGGATCATCGTCGCCAGCGGTCCACCCGGACCCCCGTCGTGGACACCGACCTCGCCGCAGGCCTCGAGGTCGCCGCCCTCGCGGGCCAGGGCGAACAGCACGTGACGCTCCTCGTCGAGGATGAACAGCGTGAAGGCGCCGATGCCGACGAAGTTGAGCAGGATCTCGGTGATCGTCTGGGTGACCTCGGGCAGCGTGCGCGCCGAGTGGAATTGCAGCCCCGCGACGTACATCGACGCGAGGTGGTAGTTCTCGTGCTCGAGCTGCTCGAGGCGCTGCGGGAGCTCGGCGTCGGCCGTGAGCCTGATGAATCCGGAGCCCTCCGACACCTGCGTGGCGGACTGCTCGCGCTCGCGGACGACCTCGCGCTCGAGCTCGGCGACGCGGGTCATCAGGCCCTCGATGACCGACGCGGGGACCGGCTCGGGGAGGTTCTCGCCCGGGTGCGTCGCGTGCATCTCGCGACGCAGGCGCTCGTTCTCGGCGATCAGTTGGCGGACGAAGGTCTCGCTGCGACCAAAGAAAGCTTCGAGGGAGACGTCGCTTCGGGGCCTCTGTTCCCCCGGTCCCGAGTCCTGCACGCGCATCGCGGCGAAGATAACACGCCGGGCCGCCCGACAGGCCGCGACCCGGCGACGGCGAGCGCACAAAAACACGCCAGCGGGGCTCCCCGGGGGCACTGGCAGCGCTGCCCGGTGTATGGCCACGGCCGGCGTGCCGGACGTCGTCGGTTCGCGGTCGCGGGCCGGACCCTGTCGGATCAGCGCTCGTTGCTGCCGCCGCCGACGAGGCCGCGGCAACGATCGGCGAAGCGCTGGATCGCCACCGGGAGCTCCTCGAGCGCGAGGACCTGGTCGACCACGCCGGCCTCGATCGCGGAGCCGGGCATGCCCGGCATGATCGCCGTGCGCGGGTCCTCGGCGAGCACGGTGGCGCCGACGCGACGGGCCAGCTCGGCGCCCTCGCGGCCGTCGGAGCCCATGCCGGTGAGGATCAGGGCGCAGAAGCGGGGGCCGAAGGCGTCGCCCGCGGTCTTGAACAGGAGGTCGCCCGACGGGACGATGCTGGCGCCGGCGCGCGGCGGCCGGACGCGCACGCGGGCGCCTCCGGGTCCGGCGATCTCGACCTCGAGGTTGGCGGCGCCGGGGGCGATGTACACGACGCCTGCGCGCAGCACCTGCGCGTCGCTGGCCTCGACGACCTGGAACGCGCAGATCTTGTCGAGGCGAGCCGCGAAGGCGCGGGTGAAGCGGGCCGGCATGTGCTGGGCGACCAGGATCGCCAGCGGCAGCGTCTGCGGGAGGGCGCACAGCAGTTGCTGGATCGCCGGGGGTCCACCGGTCGAGGCGGCGATGCCGAGCACGCCGACCATGTGGTTGTTGGCGATCAGGCTGGCGTCGTGGCGGCCGCTCTCATAGGCCGAGACCTCGCCGGTGGTCCGCTCGAGGCGCTGCTCGACGAGCGCCTGGGCGCGGGCCAGCAGGCGCACGACGGAGAGCCGTCGGACCATGCTGATCTTCAGCAGCAGGTCCTCCTGGATCGCGCGCAGCTCGGGGCCGATGTGGCGAGCGGGCTTGGCGATGAAGTCCAACGCGCCGAGCTCGAGCGCGCGGAACACGTTGTCACGCTCGCTGTGGCTCGAGATGATGATGACGGGCAGCGGACGCTTGGCCATCAACAGGCGCAGGAAGGCGAAGCCGTCCATCTCGGGCATCTCGAGGTCGAGGGTGACGACGTCGGGCATCAGGTCGAAGGCCTGACGCAGCGCCTCCTTGCCGTTCGAGGCCCGGCCGATGACCTCGACCGTCGGGTCCGACTCGAGCATCGCGCTGATGGTTTGGCGGTTGTAGGCCGAGTCGTCGACGACGAGGACCCGGACTTTCTGGCCCGCGACGCGTTGCGGTGGATCGAGGGTGTCCATGGCGGTCGAAGGGGCAGTGACTCAGCGCGGGCGGCGGTAGACCAGGTCGCCGCTGAGCTGCACGAGGTCGAAGCGGGTCGTCACGTTGAGGAGGCTCTCGGAGTGGCCGAGCAGCAGGAAGCCGCCCGGGACCAGAACATCGTAGAAGCCCTCGACGATGCGGTGGCGGGCCTGACTCGATAAATACATCAGGACGTTGCGACAGAAAATCACGTCCTGGCGCCCGAGCGCGGCGAAGCGGGCGACGTCCATGAGGTTGAGGTGGACGAAGCTGCACAGTTGGCGCACGTCCGGTGCGACGCGCCACAGCCCCGCGCCCGCGGGCTCGAACCTGGCGTCGCGCACCGCCTCGGGGGTGGTGCGAAAGCTGGCCTGGCCGTAGACGGCCTGCTGCGCGGTCGCCAGGACCTTGCGGCTGATGTCGCTGCCGACGACCTGAGCCGGCGGCGCGCGCGTGCCGGCGTCGTTTAGGAGCATGGCGATCGTGTACGCCTCCTCGCCGGTGGAGCAGCCGGCGCTCCACACGGAGGGGCCCAGGCGCCGCGATGCGGTGGATGCAGGATCCGTCGCGCGCAGTTGCGGGACGATCTCGCGGGAGAAGACGTCGAGCTGGAACTGCTCGCGGAAGAAGTAGGTCTCGTGGGTCGTGATGCGCTCGACGCACTCCTCGAGCTCCGCGGGACCGTCGAGGTCGTAGCTGAGATGCTGGACGTACTCGAGGAAGCTGCCGAGCGCGAGCGCATCCAGGCGCGGGCCGAGTCGGCGCTCGAACAGGAAGCCCGCGTCGCCGCCGAGGCTGACGCCGCAGTGCTCGAGGATCAGCTCCTGCAACAGGCGCGTCTCCTCGGCGGAGATCCGCACGCGCACGCCGCCGATGATGCTGCTGCTACTGATGCTGCTGTCGGGGGCCGACGGACGACTCACGGTTCAGTCTCCACGCCGCTCGCCGCGGCCAGGCCCTCGAGCCGCGCGACGGCGCTGGCGAGCACCTGACGCACCAGGGGATCGGTCTCCTGGCGCTGGACCTGGCGCAGGGGCGCGAGCGCGGTCAGATCGCCGCGCTCCGCGAGCACCTCGGCGGCGGCCCAGCGCACGTCCCAGCGATCGTGCGACAGCAGGCCGAGCACCGCCGCGGTGGCGCGGTGGGCCGGGAAGCGGACCAGGCCGCGGGCGGCCGCCTTGGCGACCTCGTGGTCCGACGATCCGCACAGGCTCATCAGCAACGTGAGGTCGATGTCGCCGCCGGCGCGACCGAGGCCGGCGATCGCGGGGATGATGACGATCGCGGCGCTGTCGGCGAGGACGATCTCCCGCAGGCGCGCGAGGCCGACGGGGTTGTCGAGGCTGACGAGCGCCTGCACAGCGGCGGCCCGGACCTGGGCGCTGTCGTCGGTGGTGACGGTGAGCAGCGCCTGACAGGCCGCGCCTGCGCCGAGCTTGCCGAGGCTGCGACAGGCTGCAGCGCGCACACCGATGTCGGCGTCGGCGAGGGCCATCATCAGCGCCGTGACGCCCTCGTGTTCGCCGACGACCTGGCCGAGCGCCCGCGCCGCGGCGACCCGCACCAGCGGGTCACCGGCGCCGAGCAGGGCGACCAGCGGCGGCACGAACAAGGTCTCGCCGCCGCGACCGAGCGCCCCGAGCACGCGGCAAAGGTTCTTCGCGGCCGGGCCGGTCGCAGCACCGGCGCCGCGCAGCAGCGCCTGCACGCCGGGGGTCCCCGGCCCGTGGCGGTCGATGAGCGCGACGACGGCGGCTGCGGCGGCCTCACCCAGCGGGTCGGGGGCGGCCAGGGCGGCCGCGAGAGGCGTCAGGCTGGCCGCGTCACCGACGCGACCGAGCGCCCCTGCAGCGACGCTGGCGCTGGCGGGATCCCGGTGTGCCAGGCCGCTCACCAGCAGCGCGACCAGCCCGGACCCGGCCCCGGGACCGACGGCGCCGATCAGCGCGTAGAGATCGCCGAGGCCGGTCGGCGGCACGCTGGCGGCGATCTGCTCGAGCGCGGGTCCGGCCTGCGCGCCGAGCCCGGAGATGAAGCCGTCGACCCGCTCGCGCACGACCGGGTCCGACATGACCGAGAGGACATGTCGCAAGGCACCGGTGTCGGCGGTCATGCGGCACAGCTCGAGCGCCGCGATCTTGACCTCGGTCTGGCGGTGCTGGGTCAGCTCGCGCACGCGCTCACGCACCGCGTCGTCGATGCTGCCGGCCAGCGCCGCGGCGACGGCGTCGGGTCGACCCTGCTCGGCGAGCGCGGCGTCGAGGGTGACGAGGGCGACCGCCGCGGCCGCGCGCACGCCGACCATGCTGTCGCGCAGCAGGGCGACCAGCAGATCGAGGGCCTCGGGGGTCGCGCTGTGTCCGAGCAGCGAGGTGGCCGCGCGGCGCGTGACGGCGTTGTCGACCAGGGGCAGCAACGCCTCGACCGGCAGCGCGGCGCCGATCGTGCGCAGGGCATCGAGCGCGAACAACTGCAACATCTCCGAGCTGCCGGCCAGCACCTCGCGCAGCGCGTCCTCGGCCGCCGGCCCGCCGATCGCCCCGAGAGCGGCCGCCGCCGAGGCGCGCACGTTGTCGTCGGTGGTCTCGCGCAGCACCGCGAGCAGCAGCGGCACGTGCTCCGGGGCGCCGATGTCGGCCAGCAGGTCGACGTACATCCTTGATCCGCGACCGCCGGCCTGCAGCCGCCGCAGCGTGCCCTCGAGGCCGCGCGGGCCGAGGTACACCAGCATCTCGTGGCAGGTCGAGCGGGCCGGCACGGACTCGGCGGTGAGCCCGTCCAGCAATCGCTCGAGCAGCGCGTCGAACACGGCCGGGGGCGCGGCGCGGCGGGCCAGCGCGGCCTGCAGATCCTTGACGGCCGTCTTGCGCTCGCGCCAGCTCTCGTCGGAGAAGCGGGCCAGCAGTTGACCGAGGTCAGGAGGCAGGGCGGTCATGTCCAGGCGCCCGCTTCCTCGCCATGGCCGCGCAGCAGCGCGTCGAAGGCGGCGGCGATCGGATCCGGGTCGGCCGGGGTCGGTCCGACGATCTCACGGTATTGCTCGCGCGCCGCGCTCAGCTCGCTGGCCAGCGCGCTGCGGGCCTGCTCGGGCGTGTCGGCGTCGGCGAGGCGGTCGCCGTTGTGCAGCACGAGGTCGGCGACCAGCAGGCTCGCCAAGCTGGCGATGGCCTGTCCGCTCTCGGGCGCCTGCAACCCGGCGAGCAGCGCGTCGGCCTCGATCATGCCGTCGATCGTCGCGGGTCCGACCGGGCTGGAGTCGCTGGCGAGCAGGCGCCAAAGTTTGCTGGGCAGGCGTTCGCCGAGCTGGTGGACCTCGACGTAGTCGTCGGCGCCGTAGAGCTGCTGCGGCGGCCGCTTGTAGCTGCCGCGACGAAACACCGAGGTGATCAGCACGACCGCCTTCACGGCCGTGCTGCCGCCGGTCTTGGCGAGCCCGACGAGGTGGTGTACGGGCGGCCCGGGCAGCCCGACGTCGAGCACGAGCGCGTCCCAGGTCTGGAGCTGGAGACTCCGCGCGAGCGCGTCGCCGGTGAGCATCACCTCGACTTGCAGGCCCTGGACTGTGAGCACCTGTTGGATCGCGAAGGCGATGATCGGGCGCTCGTGGGCGACCAGCACGCGCGGTGCAAGCTGCGTGCTGCTCGCTTTGCCTGTCGTGCCCGTCACGCCTGCCATGCCCGTGCTCGCCACCCCTGTGCTCCTCATGCCCGTCATGCTCGTCGTGCCCGTCGTGCCCGTCGTGCCCGTCATGCTCGTCGTACTCATGCTCATGCGCGCGCCCCTGCGCCGCGGAGCAAGATGTCGAGGTTGATGACGAACACCATCTCGACCACCTCGGACTTGTCGCGGGTGATCCGGCTGACGCCGCTAAACACGTTCTCGGCGCCACGTTCGCCGTCGGGGCGCAGCATCGATGGCGCCGGCCGCACGGAGCTGGCAGCGACGCGGAGCTCGCCGAGCACCCGGTCGACCTTGAGCCCGGCGATGCGTCCGGCGACGCTGACGATGATCAGCTTGTTGAGGTGCTCGATCGCCGGGTCGATCGGCGTCTCGAAGCGGCGTCGGAGGTCGACCACCGGGATCACGACGCCGCGCAGTTGGATCACGCCCTCGACGATCGCCGGCGCGAAGGGGACCGGACGCACCACCAAGGTGCGCGCCTGGATGACCTCTTTGATCCGCATGATCTCGATGCCGTACAGGCCGGCGCCGACGTAGAAGCCGGCCAGCTTGAGGTCGTCCTCCAGACCCGCAACCCGGCCATCACGGTCGAGCTCGCTCATCCCCTGCCCTCCTCGCCTGGACCGACACGTACGAAGTCCTTGGGGTCGAGTAGGGTCGCCAGGTTGAGGATGATGACGATCTCCTCGGGCTCCTCGCCGGCCTTCATCTCGGCGCCACCGAGGCCCTTGCCCGGGCCGGCGACGCCCTTGCGGCGGCCGAGGCCGCGGATGTACTCGGCGCGCGTTCCGGTGATGCCGCCCGGTCGCTCCTCGACTTTGTCGGGCGGGATGCGGATGACGTCGATGACGGCGTCGACGACCAGGCCGTAGGGCTCGTCGTTGAGGTGGACGATCAGCACGCGGGCAGCCCGGCCGCGCTCCATCGGGCGCAGGCGCAGGCGCTTGGCGAGGTCGACGACCGGCATGATGCGCCCGCGGACGTTGCCGATGCCGACCAGGAAGTCGGCGGTGCGCGGCACGTGGGTGGTGCCGAAGACCTTGCTGATCTCCTCGATCTCGTGGATCGGCAGGCCGTAGATCTCGCCGCTGACGCGGAAGCTGACGTACTGCTGGAGGTCCTGGGGGACGTCGCGCTTGTAGCCGTGCTCGTAGTCCTCGTCGGTGGCGATCGTCTCGCCGCTGCGTAGCAGCGCCTGCCACAGGTCCTCGCGCTCAACGGACATGGCTCACTCCGATCGAGACCGTCGCGTCGGCCTGGCGCACGCCCTCGTCGACGAGGCGCCCGACGTCGAGCAGCAGCACGGTGCGGTTGGCCCCGAGCTCGGTCGCGCCGGCGATGCCGGGCACGTTGCGCACGGCGCTGCCGAGCGGCTTGATGACGACGTCTTGCTGGCCGAGCAGCTCGTCGACGACGAGGCCGACGCGGTGCTGCGCCAGGCCGACGACGACCACGTAGACGCGGTGGGGGTCGCGGTACGAGCGGCTCAGCGGTCGCAGGCTAAACAGGCGCGACAGGTGCAGCAGCGGCAGGGTCTTCTTGTTGAGGATGATGACCTCGTGCCCCTCGATCGTGCTGATCTCTCGGGTCTCGACCATGATCGACTCGAGCACCGAGTTGAGCGGGATGCAGAAGGTGTGGCCGGCGCTCTGGATCACCAGCGCCTGAATGATCGCGAGGGTCACCGGCAGGGTGATCGAGAACTTGGTGCCCTTGCCGACCTCGGTGGTCACGTCGATCATGCCGCTGAGCTTGGCGATGTTGGTCTTGACGACGTCCATGCCGACGCCGCGCCCGCTGACCTCGGTGGCCGTCTCGCGGATGGAAAAGCCGGGGGCGAAGATCAAGTTGACGGCCTCCGAAGGGGCCATCGATACGCCCTCCTCGGGGGTCACCTGGCCCTTGCGCACGGCCATGTCGCGGATCTGCAGCCAGTCGATGCCGCCGCCGTCGTCCTCGACCTCGATGACCACGCGGTTGCCCTTCTGGAACGCGCGCAGTTCAATGCGACCGGCCGGCGGCTTGCCCAGGCGCGCGCGCTCGGGCGCGGCCTCGATACCGTGGTCGATGCAGTTGCGGATCATGTGCATCAGCGGGTCGCTGAGCTCCTCGACGATCAGCTTGTCGAGCACGGTCTCGGCGCCGGAGATCACGAGGCGAATGTCCTTGTCGAGGTCGCGGCTGAGCTTGCGGACCACCCGCGCGAGCTTGTCGAACACCTGGCCGATCGGGACCATGCGGACGTCGAGGATGCCCTGCTGCAGCAGCGCCAGCTTGCGCGTCATGTCGCGGATCTGGACCTGAAGCTCGCGCGAGACGTCGGCCGAGCGGTCGAGCTGACGCAGGTGCTCGAGCACGCCCGCGAGGTTGTTCTGCACGAGCCCGAGCTCGCCGACCAGGTTCATCAACAAGTCGAGGCGGCGCAGGTCGACGCGCACGGTCTGACTGAGGCTGCGCAGGCTCGTCTCCGAGACGCCCGCGCCCTCCGGCACGTCGTCGGCGAGCAACGAGGGCGCAGGCTCGCGGCGCGACGAGGCAGGCATGGGCGCTGCAACGACGTTGTGGCCGTTGTGGCCGTTGTGGCCGTTGTGGCCGTTGTGGCCGTTGTGGCCGCTACTCGTGCTGCGCGGCTCAGCGGGCGTCGGTGAGGCGATGCGCTGCGGCTGCGCGGGCGTCGAAGGCTGGGATGGCCGCGGCGGCGCCGGCGTGATCGCGCTCGGTGCGTCGGCGGGGGCGAGGCGATGCACGCTGACGTCGCCGACGGCGAGCGCCGCGGACAGCTCGGCGAGGCTGCTCTTCGAGCCGAGCAGGATGTCGAGCTCGATCGAGTCGTCGGAGGACCCGTCGGCGCTGGGGAGGTACGTGATGACCTCCCCGTAGACCTTCATCTTGTCCTTGAGCTGCTCGATGCCGACGTCGATCGCCAGGATGTCGAACTTGGCGTGGACCCGGTACAGGCCGCGACCCGAGCGGATGTTCTCCCGCAGACGGTGCTCCTCGTACTCGGTGAGCACGCTGAGGATCGCCTCGCCGACCCACTCGAGGTTGTCTTGCGGGAGATCGGGCGCCTCTTGCTCGGTCAAGGCGCGCAGGCGGACGAGGATCGGCTCGATGTCGGGGTCGGGCTCGTCGGGGTCGTCGCGCGGGGTCAGCAGGCGACCGAACACCTCGATCGCCTCGAAGAGCACGTCGAGCACCGCCCGCGACAGCGCGAGCTTGCCGAGCCGCAGGCTGTCGAGCGTGCTCTCGAGGGTGTGGCTCAGGCCGCCGATCGCCTGCGCGCCGAACAGCCCGGCGAGGCCCTTGAGGCTGTGGATCGCGCGAAACGCCGCGTTGACCAGGTCGGGGTCGGCCCCGCCGCTACGCGACTGGGCCTCGAGCTCGAGCAAGGTCCGCGAGAAGGTCTCGATGACCTCCTGCGCCTCGGCGATGAACTCGGAGGCGTTCTGATCGACCGCGCTCAACCATCCCCTCCCGGGCCGCGCACGGGCTTGCGCGCGGGGTCGGGCGACGCGGCCCTGGTGCGCGCCGCCTCCATCACGCGCGCCACCGTGACCAGCAGCTCCTCGCGCGTGAAGGGCTTGGTCAGCACCTCCGAGGCGCCGAGCTTGAGCGCACGCAGCGAGTCGCGCTCGCGGTCGTTGGTGGTGATGACGAGCAGCGGCGTGTTGGCGTGGCGCGGGTGCTGA
>Ga0335395_10000569_pt1 | contig 23052 bp, 22 predicted proteins | sample MAT02_FD_205744 | JGI IMG/M metagenome (GOLD analysis project Ga0335395, IMG submission 205744) | Freshwater microbial communities from Lake Fryxell liftoff mats and glacier meltwater in Antarctica - MAT-02 (spades assembly) (version 2) ...
CGGCATCACTTTTCTGCGCGTCGCGGGCAACAGCGATTCGGCCGAGGTAGGTGCCCGTTGCGCGCTCATCCAGCACAAGCCTCACGCGCTGGTTACTGGAAGCACCCGGCTTATCATGGCGGACATCGGTTACGATTTCCTGTGTCGCATCCCCGTCGCCCAGCAGAATCCCGCCAAGGTCGAGATGCGCACCTTCATGAAGATGCGCTTCAACTGCGACCCGCGCGTAGCCGGCGGACTGGACCAGAATGACCAGCCGCAGCGTGGAATTGGCTGCCAGTTCCACGCGAAAATCGTGGATTCCACCATCGCGCACGCGAACCACTTCCTCGTGTGCCCCGCCTTCGCGCACGGAAATCAGGCGCGCTGGCGGCGGCGGCCACAGCGCCTCCACGGCCTTCAGGTCGGCGTAACGCCAGGCCTCCGTCTTGCGGGTCGGAAGCGCTGTCACGCGGCGATGCCTTCATAGCCTTGCGCTTCAAGCCGCAGCGCCAGGTCCGCCCCGCCGGTTTCCACGATCCGACCGCCGGAAAGCACATGCACATAATCGGGTCGAACATGGTCCAGAAGCCGCTGGTAGTGGGTGATCAGCAACACTGCGCGGTCTGGCCGACGGAAGCGGTTGATCCCTTCGGACACGATCCGCAGCGCGTCGATGTCGAGCCCGCTGTCTGTCTCATCGAGCAGCGCCAGCTTCGGCTCCAGGATGCCGAGCTGGAATGCTTCGTTGCGCTTCTTCTCGCCGCCAGAGAATCCCACATTCACGCCGCGCTTCAACATGTCCATGTCCAGCGCCAGCACTGCCGATTCCGCGCGCACCTTCTTCATGAAGTCCACGCCCGAGATTTCCGCTTCGCCGCGCAGCCGCCGCTGGGCGTTGAGCGCCGTGCGCAGAAACAACAGGTTGGAAACGCCCGGAATCTCGACGGGGTACTGAAAGCCCAGGAACAGGCCGGCAGCGGCGCGCTCGTGCGGCTCCAGATCCAGCAGGTCCTTGCCTTCGAACGTCGCTGTCCCCTGGGTGACAACATAGCCCTCACGCCCGGCAAGCACATGGGCAAGCGTTGACTTGCCCGCTCCGTTCGGGCCCATGATGGCATGCACTTCACCGGCGTTCACGCGCAGCGAGAGGCCCTTCAGGATGGGCTTGTCCCCGACATTGGCGTGGAGGTTTTCGATAACGAGCATCAGCCGACGGATCCTTCAAGCGAGATTCCGAGAAGCTTCTGGGCTTCCACGGCGAATTCCATGGGGAGTTGCTGGAGGACTTCCTTGCAAAATCCGTTGACGATGAGGGCGACGGCGTCCTCGCTGTTGAGGCCACGGCTCATCGCGTAGAATTTCTGGTCTTCGGAAATCTTCGAGGTGGTCGCCTCATGCTCGATGATCGCGCTGGGGTTCTTCACTTCGATGTACGGAATGGTGTGCGCGCCGGACTTGTCGCCGATCAGCAGGCTGTCGCACTGGGTGAAGTTGCGCGCGCCTTCCGCCGAAGGCCCGATGCGCACGAGCCCGCGATAGCTGTTGTCGGAACGGCCCGCCGAAATCCCCTTGGAGATGATGGTGGACTTCGTGCCCTTCCCCAGATGGATCATCTTGGTGCCGGTGTCGGCCTGCTGGTAATTGTTGGTAACAGCAACCGAATAGAATTCGCCCACGCTATCCTCGCCCGCCAGCACACAGCTGGGGTATTTCCAGGTGATGGCGCTGCCGGTTTCCACCTGCGTCCAGCTGACCTTGCTGCGCGCACCGCGGCAGAGCGCGCGCTTGGTCACGAAGTTGTAGATTCCGCCCTTGCCCTGCTTGTCGCCCGGATACCAGTTCTGCACGGTGGAGTATTTGATCTCCGCGTCGGTTTCGGCGATCAGCTCGACAACGGCGGCATGCAGCTGGTTTTCATCGCGCATGGGGGCCGTGCAGCCCTCCAGATAGCTGACATAGCTGCCCTCTTCGGCGATGATGAGCGTGCGCTCGAACTGTCCGGTATTTTCGGCATTGATCCGGAAATAGGTGGACAGCTCCATCGGGCAGCGAACACCCTTGGGAATGTGGACGAACGTGCCATCCGAAAAGACCGCAGCATTCAGGCAGGCAAAGTAATTGTCACGCACGGGAACGACCGAACCCATGTGCTTGCGGACAAGATCGGGGTATTCGCGCATCGCTTCGGAGATGGAGAGGAAGGTCACGCCAGCGCGCTTCAGCTCCTCGCGGAACGTCGTGGCAACCGAAACGCTGTCGAACACGGCGTCAACGGCCACGCGGCGCGCGCCTTCGACGCCTGCGAGGAACTTCTGCTCTTCGATCGGGATACCGAGCTTCTCGTAGGTGCGGCGGATTTCCGGGTCCAGCTCGTCCAGGCTGGCCAGCGTTGGCTTCGCCTTTGGCGCCGCATAATAATAGGCGTCCTGATAGTCGATTGGCGGAATCTTCAGCTTTGCCCAATCCGGTGTCGGAAGGGTCTGCCAGATGCGAAAGGCTTTCAGGCGCCAGTCGAGCATCCACGCAGGCTCGTTCTTTTTCGCCGAAATGAAGCGGACAGTGTCTTCTGTCAGCCCTTTTGGTGCGAAATCCTGCTCTATATCGGTCGCAAAGCCCCACTTGTAGGTGGAAAGCTCGTCGACTGCGGCCGATGCCTCAGGGTTGCGAAGGGTGCTTGTATCGCTGGTCATGCAAACGCTTTCTGGGGGGTCTTTTGTGGGGCACTCAATGGCTGGGGCGCCAGCTCGGCAAGGCTGACGTCGGCCAGCGCCGCCTTTACGGCCCGATTTACGGGAGCCCAATGCGGTTTCACAGCGCAACCATGGGAAAGATCGCAATGGGCACCGGGCAGTCCGCAGTGGGTCAGCGCGATTGGGCCATCGATCGCCTCGACGATATCGGCAAGGCTGATGGCGGCGGGAGGGCGGGCCAGCGCAAAGCCGCCGGAAACGCCGCGTTGCGAATCCAGTAGATTGGCGCGGCCCAATTGCCCCATGAGCTTGGCAACAGTTGGCGCCGGAATTCCGGTAAGTCCGGCAACCTGCGCCGCAGACGTGAGCCGCCCTTCCGACGTGAGCCGTGCCGTCGCGGTCATCACCACGACCCCGTAATCGGCAAGGTTGGAAAGACGCAACATGAAAGCTCTCCGGCGACTCCGGCATACCATACCGGATTAGTCCTATTTAAGGCAGCTTTGCCGTGGGTCAAGGGGCGGGTGCCCCGGGCGTTGTGCCCCATTGCCGCGCACCGGCGCATTTGGCAGGGAAGCGCGATGGCGCATGCGCATGTTCATACCCCCGGTCAGCAGCACCCGGATGGCCCGCACGATCATCATTCCCACGGGAAGGCGGCGGGCTGGCGCTATGGGCTCGCCATCGGGATGAACATCGCGATCGTGGTGTTGCAGGTGGGCGTTGGGCTGGCAATCGGGTCCACGGCCCTGCTGGCGGATGCCGGGCACAATCTTTCGGACGTGGCGGGGCTGCTTCTCGCTGGGGGGGCGGCGTGGCTCATGTCACGGCAAGGCCCGGCCCGTCGCACCTATGGCTATGGCAAGGCCGGTGTGCTGGCGGCGCTGGCAAACTCGCTCCTTCTGGTGTTCGCCTCCGGGGCTCTGGTGTTCGAGGCTGTTAGCCGCCTCATCGATCCGCCAGCCTCTGCGCCGCCCGGCGCCATTGTCATGCTGGTGGCAGGCATCGCCATGGTCATCAACCTGGGGTCGGGCTGGCTGCTGATGGGCGGCAACCCCGCAGATGTGAATCGCCGGGCAGCCGTGGTGCACCTGTTCGCAGATGCCGCGGTTTCAGGTGGCGTAGTGCTGGCCGGCGGTGTGATCATGCTGACTGGCGCGCTCTGGGTGGATCCTGTGGCCAGCCTCGGGATCGTCGCGGTGATCCTGGCAACCACCTGGCGGATTCTGGTGCAGTCGCTCGACATGGCGATGGATGCCGTGCCGCGCAGCATCGATGTGGATGCGGTGCGGGCATGGCTTGCGGCCCAGCCGGGCGTAACAACCGTGCATGATCTCCATATCTGGCCGATCAGCGCAACCGAAACTGCGCTGACGGCGCATCTTGTGGTGCCTGGCGGTGCGGGAGACGGGTTGTTGGAACGGGTAAATGTGGGGCTGAAGAGCCAGTTCGGCATCGGCCACCCGACCGTTCAGGTGGAGCGAACCGACTGCGACGCCCGTTGCGAAGAGATCGCGCCAAACTAGGATTGCGCAGCTTTACTTCTATTATGGCGCGATGAACGCCGGGAAATCGACGACCCTGTTGCAGGCCAGCTTCAACTATCGCGAACGCGGAATGCACACCATGATGTGGACTGCGGCTCTGGATGATCGCGCCGGCGCCGGGCGCATCGGATCCCGGATCGGGCTGGAAGCAGAAGCCCTCGTGTTCGGCCCTACGACAGACCTGTTTGCGGCGTGCGCAGCGCTGACCAGCGACTGCATTCTGGTGGACGAAGCCCAGTTTCTGACATCAGCGCAGGTCGATCAGCTGGCGGCTGTTGTCGACCGGCTGGGGGTGCCTGTGCTGGCCTATGGACTGCGAACGGATTTTCGCGGCGCGTTGTTTGCCGGATCGGAAAGGCTGCTGGCCATTGCCGACAAGCTGGTGGAGCTGAAGGCGGTGTGTGCCTGTGGACGCAAGGCGACCATGAACCTGCGCGTCGATGCCGAAGGCTATGCTGTGGCGGAAGGCGCGCAAACGGAAATTGGCGGGAACGACCGCTATGTGGCGGTGTGCCGACGGCATTTCACACAGGCGTTCGCGCACTGAACGCGTGAAAACAAGAACCGGCCGCAGGCCGCAAGCGCGACTGCGCGCCCGGAGCGAAGCGGAGGCAGCAAGCGGGCGGATGCCCGCGCCCGCAGGGCCCAGACAAGAACCGGCCGCAGGCCGCAAGCGCGACTGCGCGCCCGGAGCGAAGCGGAGGCAGCAAGCGGGCGGATGCCCGCGCCCGCAGGGCCCAACAAGAACAGCAGGCCGTCACCTGCGGCCAAAGAAAAAGGGGCAGGCCATTCGACCCACCCCGTTTTCAGTTACGCTTTCAGCAGACCTGTTGGCCGGTGCGAGGCACCAGCCGCTCCAGCCTACAGAAGTTCTATGTTCACAGCTGCCTGCTTGCCGCGGCGGTCGAGCTCGAGTTCGAACGTGATCCGCTGGTTTTCTGCAAGGTCGCTGAGGCCAGCGCGCTCGACTGCGGAGATGTGGATGAAGGCATCTGCCCCACCATCATCACGCGCAATGAAGCCGAAGCCCTTTTGGCCATTGAAGAACTTGACGGTGCCTTCGTAGCGCGAGCCGTCCGTCACCGGGGGCGGGCGATTGCCGAAGCCACCGGCAGCGCCACCAGCCGGACGTGGGGCGCGTTCGAAGCCGCCTTCGCGTGGTGGACGGGGTGCCGACGCGGACACTTCGAGCGTCTCGCCGACGATCTGCACATCGGTCGCGGAAATGCGGCCGTTGCGCTCTGTCAGGGAGAATTCGATTTCCTGATTCTCGGCAACGTCGGTCACGCCGGCGCGCTCAAGAGCGGAAACGTGCAGGAAGACGTCTTCGCCGCCATCGTCGCGGACGACGAAACCGAAGCCCTTCTGGGCGTTAAAGAACTTCACCTTGCCACGGGCCGTGCCGATCACAATGCCAGGGGTCTGCTGACGCGGGCCGCCGAAGCCGCCCGAACTACCACCACCTCCGCCGAAGCCGCCGCCGCCGCCGCCACTGGGGCCACGGCCAAAGCCGCCGCCACCGCCACCGAAGCTGCTGCCGCCGCCGCCACCGCCGAAGCCGCCGCGACCATAGCCACCGCCGCCGCCAGATGCGCCGCGGTCAAAATCGAAGCCGCCGCCACTACCTTCATCGAATCCGCGGCCGCGTTTGTCATCGCCCCGCCCACGGCCACCGCGCCGCTTGTCGTCGTAACTCATCCTGAAAACTCGTCTTTCAATGTTGTGACCAAACCAAAACTGGCCCCATGCCATGATCCGGATTGCCACATCCGCTTTTGCCTGCACGCCAGAAAAGCTGGCTGCAAACCCTTACACACCCTTTTTGGGCGATACGTCATCAAAACCTGGCAGCCTAGAACATGATATTCAAGGGAACATGACATTCAGCACTGTGCGATCGACTTCGGCATTGCACTTCAAGGGCGGGGCAAAACGGAACTTACCACTTTGCACCATCGCAACCTTAGCTTATCTGGCATCGTCACGCGAGTCGGAAATTTCAGGCATCGCGGCGGCATAGGTTCTACTTTTCTCGGCCGGGAATTCGGGCCCTGAGCGACCGTTCTCCACACTCAGCCGCGTCCCGTTCGCTCCGGATCCCTCCGCGCTTCTCTCGCCCCATCCCGGCAGTGGTACGCCAGAATGCCATTGCGCAAGCGAAAGGCCGCGCCCCGCCACCGCTTCATCGCGCCAGCGCCCGGCGGCCACCAGCCCGGCTACGTCGCCACCGCGCCGCAGCACGAACAGCAGGATGCCGAGCGACAGCACGGCAAGGCATGCCAGCAGCCTGTCGTGGCCGTTGGTAGCGAGCAGACCAGCACCCGCGGTCGCCAGCAGGATCAGCGCCGCGTCGCATGCGGAGCGCCGGACCATGCGCCGGCGGAGCGCCTGCTCCAGCGCGCCGCGATCCCGCCGGATCGCCAACTGCTGTTGACGAGGCCCAGGTATAGGGGCCGGTAAAGGGGCACGGGCCGCAAAACTTGCAACCGAAGGCATGTCGGACATAGAGATGCTCCGCAGGACTGGACCGTTCCGGAAACGGCCGTTCCCCGCGAAGCTTCACTCCGCTGCCTGCCAGATCGCGTCCCTGTCTGCCCTGTTTTTCCCACAGCGCCTGCTAAGGGAGAGTCCCGCTCTGACTTTATCACAACGCCCGCTCCATCGTCCTGTTTCCCGATCAAGTTTCCGAGGCAGTCGATTCCACCTGATCGGAACCTGCTCTAGGCAAGCGTTGCGAGCGCCTTTCGTTCAAAGGGCGTGAAATCGTGCCGGCCAGTGCGGACTTTCACCGCCCAGTCCTGATCGACAATAAGCGCTCGGCCCACAGCGACAAGATCGAACTCGTCCGCTTCCAGGCGCGTGATCAGCCCGTCGATGGAGGTCGGCTCCGATGCTTCGCCGCCAAAGCCGGCGATGAATTCGCCCGACAGGCCGACAGACCCGACTGTGATGGTGGGAAGCCCGGTCAGCTTCTTTGCCCATCCCGCAAAGTTCAGATGCGCGTTCCCGGTTGCGTCATTGGCGAACTCAGGCTCCCAGAAACGACGCTGCGAGCAGTGGAAAATGTCGACACCGGCGTCCGCAAGGGGGCTCAGCCAATCCGCCATGGCCTGCGGCGATGCCGCCAGCCTGGTTTCATAATCCTGCTGCTTCCACTGCGAAAGGCGCAGGATGAGCGGGAATTCGGGCCCGATCGCCGCGCGCACAGCGCGCACGACTTCGCAGGCAAAGCGGCTGCGGTCCGTCCCCCAGATATCGTCGCGCTGGTTGGTTCCGTCCCACTGGAACTGGTCGATCAGGTAGCCATGGGCACCGTGCAGTTCGACCGAATCAAAGCCCAGCCGCTTGGCATCGCGCGCTGCGGATGCAAAGGCGGCAATGGCGGCATCGATGTCGGCGACGGACATCTCGTGGCCGTAGGGACGGCCTGGCTTGTACAGGCCCGACGGGCTTTCCGCGTGGGTCTCGTCGCGGTTAAGCGGGTTGATGGCAGAGCCGACATGCCACAGCTGCGGCGCGATCTTGCCGCCCTTCGCGTGCACCGCCTCCACCACCCGGGCCCAGCCTTCCAGCGCCGCTTCGCCGTGGAACAGCGGAACAGCCGAATCGTTAGCGGCACCCGGCCTGTCGATCACGGTGCCCTCGGTGACGATCAGTCCGACATCGCCTTCGGCCCGGCGGGCATAATAGTCGGCGACATTAGCGCCGGGCACACCGCCGGGCGAGAAACTGCGCGTCATCGGTGCCATCACGATCCGGTTGGAGAGGGTCAGCTTCTTCGAGACGAATGGCTGGAAAAGGGCGTTTGCGTTGGTCACTGCTGATCTTTCTGCTGTCGAGGTGCCGATCGACATCGGGTAAAAGGGGCCGCAATTGCATCTGCCCCCAAGTCGGGGCCGGGGCGCAATTTGTCCCTGACGTGGCTGGATTTCGTTACGCCCCTAACGGGGCTGGGTAATGCCGGGCGGATCACTTGCGGGGAAGCTGTCGTCAAGCTGCGCATCGAGTTTGCTGCTCTTCAGGGCCGCGCGAACCCGCTCGTTTTCGGCCAGGCTCCTGCCCATCTGCGCGAGCTGGTGTGGGCTGGCTTCTAGCTGGCGTGCCTTGAAGTCGGCATAAGGCTCACCATAAACAAGATTGCGCGCTTCCTCCCGGGTGATCGGCTGAGGTGTTTCCACCGACGCTTCGGCAAGCCAGTCCGCAAGGCAGTTGCGGCAGAAACCCGCGAGGCCCATCAACGCGACGTTGGAGGCATCCTGCCGGAGCCGCAGATGCCCTGCTAGACGCCGGAACGCTGCGGCCTCAAGCCTTTCCATGTCGGGATGTCCGGGTTCTGTCATCGAAATCTCCTCGCAATCCCGGCGCGGCAATCTGGTGCCGGGCACTGCTTGACTATAAGGGGGTCGAGGCCGCCGGCTACAAGACCAAAAAGCACGAGAGGGAATTCATTGACCACCCACAGACCCCCTCGCGGCCGCCATGTGCGTGTGCTGGCGACGCTCGGGCCGGCCTCTCGGACAGCACAGCAGATCCGCGCGCTTTACGAAGCGGGCGCCGATGCCTTCCGGGTCAATATGAGCCATGGCGACGATGCTTCGAAGGTGGCGCTGATCGCCACCGTGCGCGGCCTTGAATCCGAACTGGGGCGGCCAATGACGATCCTCGCTGATCTCCAGGGGCCCAAGTTGCGGGTCGGGCGCTTTCACGATGGCAAGGTGGATCTGGTGGCGGGCATGCGCTTCCGGCTGGACATGTCCGACGAGCCCGGAACAGTGAACCGCGTCCAGCTTCCACACCCGGAAATCCTTGCCGTGCTGAAACCCGGCCATCGTCTCCTGCTGGATGACGGTAGGATCGTTCTCCAAGTCATCGCGGTCGATGACAGCGGGGCGACCACCGAGGTGTTGGTGCCCGGCACGCTTTCCAACAACAAGGGCGTCAATGTGCCCGATGTCGTCGTCCCGCTTCCGGCGCTGACCCAGAAAGACCGGCGAGACCTGTCGCTTGCGCTGGAGGCCGGGGTCGACTGGGTGGCGCTCAGCTTTGTGCAGCGCGCCGACGACGTGGCGGAAGCGCGCAAGCTGATCGGCGGCAAGGCCCTGCTGATGGCCAAGATCGAAAAGCCGGCCGCACTGGATGATATCGACGCCATCATCGAGCTGGCGGATGCGATCATGGTCGCCCGCGGCGATCTGGGTGTGGAGCTGCCGCCACAGGAAGTTCCGGGCGCACAAAAGCGGCTGGTGGCCGCTGCGCGCCGGGCCGGGAAGCCGGTCGTGGTGGCGACCCAGATGCTGGAATCGATGATCGTCAGCCCGTCACCCACGCGGGCCGAGGTGTCGGATGTGGCCAATGCCATTTTCGATGGTGTCGATGCCGTGATGCTGTCAGCCGAAAGCGCGGCAGGGCAGTGGCCGGTGGAGGCGGTGGCCATGATGGATGCGATCGCGCGGGAAGTGGAACGCGACGACGCCTACCAGCAGCAAATGGGCTTCGTGGAAACCCACCCCGAGCCGACGACGGCCGATGCGCTTTGCCAGGCGGCACGCAGCATCCAGGCGACAGTTGGGGCAAAGGCGGTCGTATGCTTTACAACATCGGGCTCCACGGCCCGCCGGGTCGGGCGCGAACGGATTCCCGCCGACATCCTGGTGATGACGGCAAAGCTTTCCACCGCACGCCGAATGGGGCTGAGCTGGGGGGTCCACGCAATCCACACCCGCGACATCACCAACTTCGAGGAAATGGTGGCGAAATCGAAGCGCATGGCGCTCAGGCACCATATCGCAGAACCGGGCGACCGGCTGGTTGTGATGGCCGGCGTTCCGTTCGGGGTCCCGGGCTCCACCAACGTGCTGCACGTGGTTCGGGTTGTCGGCGACGAGCTGGAGCGCCACCGCAAGGACTAGGCCGTGTTGACAAAAGACTTCAGCCATAGGCGAGCGGCGGCGAGATTGAGGAAGCTCTCGAACGACAGGACTGTTTTGTCATAGCGCGTGGCGATGCGGCGCTGTTGCTTCAGTTTGCCGAACATTCGCTCGACGCGGTTGCGGTCTTTGTAGCGCCGATAGTCTGGATGGACCGGCGCCTTGCGGTTTGAGCGCGGCGGAATGATGGGCAGGATGCCCCGCATGAGCAGGTTTTCGCGGAAGCTGTCACCGTCATAGCCCTTGTCGGCCAGCAACGCCTTGGGCTTGGGTAACGGAAGAGCCATGAGGCCATCGGCGGCCGTATAGTCGGATGCCTCGCCACCGGTCAGGATGAAGCCGATAGGGAGGCCTTGATTGTCGCAGCGGGCGTGGACTTTGCTCGTAAAGCCGCCGCGTGATCGACCAAAAGCCTGCGCACAAGCCCCCCTTTTCCGCCCGCTGCCGAGACATGGCCGCGAACTGTGGTGCTATCGATCATGTGCTGCCAGTCGTCGGTCAAGCCCAGATCGACCAGTGTTTGCAAAAGGGCATCCCACACCCCTTTGTTCTGCCCAGCGCCGGAACCGGACATAGACCGAGTTCCATTTGCCATAGCGTTCGTGCATGTCCCGCCAGGGACAACCAACCCGCAACACGTGAAGCATGCCATTTAGAAACCGCCGGTTGTCACCCGCCGGACGCGCCCATCGCCCTCGCTCAGACGGCAGCAAAGTCCCGATCAGTTGCCATTCCGCATCCGACAAATCCCCACGGTCCATGACGGCTCCCCAAAGAGAAGCCTTGAATCAGAACACAACCCGTTTGGAAATCCCTTTTGTCAACAGAGCCTAGACATGACCGCTGTGCCCATACCTTCATATCGGCCATCTGCATCGCCGCCACCATCATCTTCTGGCTGCCGCAATGAGTCCTGAGCCTAAAAGGCCAATGGAGACTGCAGAGTCCTTCAAGCGTTTGATAGCAATTTAATTGCTCTGTTTAGAATTACGAAACATCTGACAAATAAGATTCGCAATTTCGCGGGGCGACAGTTTACCCTCAGAATACCAGTTAACGGACCAATTTAAAGCACCGAAGAGAGCAAGCCTGAAAATCCGGCGGTCGGTTAAATTTTCAAGTGGAAGATTATCGATAAGCTCAGAGAAGTGAATTTCATAACTGTCTCTTTCTGAAATCATTTCAGCGCGCATTTCTTTTGGCACAGATCGAGTAAACTCCGGTGTTACGATCTGTGCATATCGGCTGTCGTCCAAGAGGGTTGTCAGGTGGGCTGTTGCTGCTGCCTGAAATCGCTCCCAAGGATCGTTTCCGGCGGTCTCGAGGCTTGCCGCAAGTTCTTTGTGGAAATGCCGCACGCCTTGGCGGTGGACTTCGAGCAGCAAATCACCCTTGGACTTGAAATGGTAATAGACAGAGCCAGGCAGCATCCCCACGGTCGATGCGATGTCTCGAATTGATGTGCCCTCATATCCTTGGGAACCGAATAGATCGGCGGCAACTTCCAGCAGCGCCTCGCGCCGGTTCAGTACGAGCCGGCCCTGCTTGGCAGAGCGCGGGCTTCTAGGCTTCGCTGATGATTTTTTCACGCTTGACATATGGGTAATCGACGGCCTTGTCCTGCTGTCTCGACACGCTATTCACTCCGCAACTGAAAAGCGCAATCAACGAATGCCTTCCAGGATAATGACAGAGCAGGCGGCCTCATCAAAACCCACCACACCGCCACCATTCTCCGCCAAGCCTATGCGCGCGCCTTCAACCTGTCTCGGCCCTGCATTCCCCCGCAGTTGCAGCACGAGTTCATCGATCATGGACAGTCCCGTTGCGCCCACAGGATGGCCTTTTGAAACAAGCCCGCCAGACAGGTTCATTGGTATGCGCCCACCTAACGATGTTTCACCGGATTCGGCTAGCTTCCCCCCGTGGCCCGCGGGGCAGAAGCCGAGCATCTCCGCCTGGTAAATCTCGCAAAACGACGTGGCGTCATGTACTTCGGCCACATGAACGTCAGAAGGAGTGATCCCCGCACGTGCATAGGCCTTGGAAGCAGCGACAGAGGAAAGGCCCGGCTCGTCCAAGCGGCGATATTTGCCGCTCGTCAGCGCCATACCGGCCACACGAACTGCGCGCGCCTTGACCTCGCCGGGCAAGGTCGCGAGGAAAGCGTCGGAGCAGATCAATGAGGCGGCAGCTCCGTCACCAATCGGGGCGCACATTGCGCGCGTTAACGGTGCAGTCACGGGACGATCGGCCAGCACCTCGTCAACTGTCATCCTAAACCGATACTGCGCCTTTGGATTGTGCACCGCGGCACAGTGATTTTTCGCCGCGGCGGCAGCGATTTGCCGAGCCGTCGTGCCAAAGTGCTGCATGTGCCATAAGGCCTGCATGGCATAAGTATCCATGAAGATCGTGCGATCTGGCCCTGGGTTGAATTGCTGGCCAGCAAGCGCTCCCGCCTCTCTGTAATACTGCATCCATTCATGGGGGTCATAACGGTCGATCCCCCCAGCAAAGAGTTCTCTTGTGAGCTCCGGCTGGTCGGCATAGAAGGTTTTTTCAACACCTATGGCTAATGCGAGATCAGCTTCACCCAACCAGACGTCTTTCACCGCACCCTGAAATGCCATCGACGCGGTTGCACAGCCCCCTTCGACATTGCTGATCGGTATCCTTTCCGGGAAGTAGCCTTCCCGTATCAAGGGAGTTAAACACACTTGCCCTCGAACGCTGCCCTGACCTTCTACCCACATGCCACAATTGCCGAACCAGACACTTCCTACACTATTGGCATCATCGAGCCGAGCATCCTCGACCACGCCAAGCACCGCTTCTCGCGCCAATGTCTTGACGCTGTCGCCCGGACGTTTGCCAAAGGCAGTGGCATAGCTGCCGATAATCCAGGCATCGCTTGTCATTGCACCTGGATCCAGTAGGGCGCTCGCAGCTCGCGTTTCAGAACCTTTCCAAGGGCATTTCGCGGAAAGTCGGTTCGAAATTCGACCCGGGACAGTCTTTGTGTTTTGGCCAGGCGTGCATTGGCCCATTCGACGATAGATATGGCATCCTGTCTGGCTTCCGCTGTCAGTATGACCAGCGCGAGCGGCGTCTCCCCCCATTTTTCATCAGGGATCCCGATGACGGTAACGTCCGCAACGTCCGGATGTGCTGCCACCACCTGCTCGATATCGGCCGGAAACACATTAAATCCGCCCGACAATATCATGTCCTTCTTGCGGTCCAGGATGGTCAGGAAGCCTTCTGCGTCCACCTGGCCGATGTCGCCCGAGCGCAAGAAACTGCGGCCAAGCGCATCATGCCAGATCAAGTCTGCCGTGAGATCGGGCCGATTGTGATAGCCCGTCATGAGCCCACCACCATAGCCTGCGATTTCTCCCGGCATGTCCGGGCCAACCTCCACTCCAGCATCATCTATGATCCTGAGGTCAAAACCGATAACCGGCATTCCCACCGAACCCGGCTTCCGAGCAGCGTCCTCGGGGGTGATGACGGTCGCGAAGCCCTCGGAAAATCCATAGAGTTCGAAGATATGCGGACATATCCGCTGCTCGGCTTCTTTTCGCGTAGTCATCCTGAGAGGCGACCCCGCGGACAGCAGCATGCGCAGGCTGGAAAGGCAAGCTCCATGCAATGTCGGTTCGGCGAGCAATGCGTTGAATTGGGTGGGAACGAGAAATGCGTGGCTTGCCTGGTAGCGTTCGATCAGCATGATACAGGAGGCGGGCGTGAATTGCTCCATCACAACCATTGTGCCGCCTGTCAGCATCGGAGGCAGCACCATGAACCAAGTACCATTGGAATAGAGTGATGTGGTAATCAGGGCGACGCTGTCCCTGCTGAAACCGAAGGTGATCCCGTTGGACCACGACCAGTGCAGACGGGCCCGATGGGCTTGGACTATGCCCTTTGGCAGCCCGGTTGTGCCCGATGAATATGTGATGTTGAATGCATCATCGAGACTGTAGCGGACTGCCGGCTCTTCGGGACTGGAATCCGCGAGAAATGCCGCATAGCTTCGCCAACCGTCCCCTTCAAAGCCGACGGCCAGAGACATGCCCTGCTGTATGTCCGGCAAGCGGTTCAGGAGCGGTTCGACAAGATGCCGAAGCTTTTCATCCGTGACGATCGCAGTGGCGCCGCTGTCTCTCACCAGAGTCTCGAGCTGTTCTGTAGTCAGCATGCCGCTGAGCGGCACCACGCAATTACCTGCCTTCACGATGCCGAACATGATTTCCAGCATCTCGACGGAATTTGTCATGACGACAGCAACTTTGGATCCAGAACTGTGGCCATCGCGCAGCAAGGCGTTCGCAACTTTGTTCATCCGCGCGTTGAACTGCGACCAGCTGACGATCTGATCCCGAAAGATGATGGCGGGCTTGTGGGGTGTGAATCGCGCGTGGCTTGCCCACACATGGGGCAGATGGACATCGCAACGATCGAGACCGAGGGGCGACGGGGTGGAAGGGTTCTGCATAAACACGCCTTAGCAAACAAATGATTGGTAGGCGAGCCCATCTGTGGTATCGCCTCCTCCGACAAGGAGGAGGAAACACCAATGACTCGTGTTGTTCACGCCGATGATCGTCCGTGGCTGAAAGTGGACCCATTGACCGAAAACTACTTCAAGATCGTGTCCATCGATGAGGCTGCCAAGCAGGTGGTCATGATGGTGAAATTTGCGCCGAACGCCATTTATCCAAAACATCTGCACCACGCCAATGCGGTTGTTTACACGCTTGAGGGGGAATGGGAATATGAGGAGGGGGTACTGCCTGCAGGCAGCTTCGCAATAGAGCCGGCTGGCATCGAGCACACCCCGACTGTCTCGTCGAAGGGCGCGACCTTGCTGGCCATTCTCACAGCAACAAGCGACCTGTTCGTCGAGGTGCCTCTGCCGGATGGCTCAAGCGTGGTGCAGGATATGGCCTACTGGAAGTCGCTATACGCGATGACGGCTGAAGAAGCCGAGGCTAACCATGCAGTTGGGGTAACAATGTCAGAAAAGCCGCGCGTTCCGGCCTGACGGGAGAGATGGCCATGCGGCTGGGAGGAAAGGTTGCGCTGGTTACCGGCGCGGGCTCGGGAATCGGTCGTGCCATAGCTGTTCTGATGGCTCGCGCCGGCGCCGATATCGTCGTGAACGGTCGCGATGCGGACAAGCTGGACGAAACATCCCGCCTTGTTGCAGCGGAAGGGCGATTGGCATTTGCTGTTTCAGCTGATGTCACCGATCAAGCAGCCGTCGAATCGATGATCGAGTGTGCGATATCGCGGTTCGGCAAGATCGATATTCTCGTGCACAATGCCGGAATATCTGGCGTTCAGTCCTTCCACGACATGACAGCCGCCACTTTCGATGCGATGGTCAAGAACCACCTCTACGGGCTGTTTCACACCTGCCGGGCCGTTGTGCCCCACATGAAGGCACGCCAATATGGGCGGATCATCGCCGTCTCATCCGCAAGTGCCCTCAAAGGGGACGCCATGCTCGTGCACTATGACGCAGCGAAAGCCGGGCAGATCGGACTGATACGGGGCCTGGCACGCGAGCTGATCACCGATGGCATCACGGCAAATGTGGTCGCACCCGGCCTGACGATGACCCCGATCCTTGCCAATGTGAACGAGGACATCATCAAGGCATACACACCGCCGATCGGCTTCATCGCCGATCCTGAAGACCAGGCACATGCGGTCGTCTACTTTGCAAGTGATGAGGCGCGATATGTAACCGGCCAGGTTCTGGTCCCCGACGGAGGCGCGACCTGACAGACCGCGCCTCCCGTCTGGCTACTCAGCGGCTAGTGAGATCGCAGTTTGCCCGCCCCGGACCACCCGCCCCGGCCGTTCACCGGTGTCAACGCCATTTTCGGAGATGATGACACCTGTCTTGATCGTGGCGACATAACCTTCGGCCTTTTGTGTCAGCCTGCCATAACCGGAAGGGAGATCCCGAACATATTCCGGCGGCAGAACCTTCAAGGCATCATAGTCGATCACATTGATGTCGGCGATATAGCCGGGCTTCAGCAAACCCCGATCATGCATGCCGATTGCCTGCGCGGTGTCGTATGTTTGCATCCGGACGATCTTTTCCACATCGATCTTGGGACCGCGCGTGCGGTCCCGTGTCCAGTGCGTCAGCATGAAGCTCGCAACTGCCCCGTCACAGATTGTATTGCAATGCGCGCCGGCGTCCGACCCGGACAGGATAGATGCCGGATGCTCCAGCATTTCCCTGACAGCCTCGAGATCCGATCCCGAGTAGCCCAGCAGCGGGAATGACAGAAATGCCGAGCAGTCATCCTTGAGCATTTCGTCATAGCCGACTTCCTTCGGGCTTTTGCCCAGGCGTATGGCGATGCCTTCTATGCTTTCGCTGGGATCCGGCTCATAATTGACGCCGTCACCCATGACGTAGGTGTAAGGCCAGGGATTCTCCGACAGGCGCTTCCATTCGTCGTCGATGGGATCACTTTCAGACAGGATCTTTGCCCTAATCTCCGGATCGCGCAGCTTTGCAAGCCGCTCCTCGTTAGGTAGCTTGAGCAACTCCACATATGTCGGATACCGGCCGAAGGGATTGGTCGACTGGAAGCTGAACAGCACTCCCGTCCCGCGCCCAAACACAAGCGGCGTCAGGATCGTGCCTTCTTTTCGGGCAGCGTCCACTTCGTCCAGCATCACCCGCCAGTTTCCTGGCTTCTCATTGTATTGGCCAAGCAGGAACTGAATCTCCACTCCCGCCTTCTTCGCCACGCGACGAAGAAATCTTACTTCGTCCACATGCCCTTCGGGATTTTCCCCCGCAACGCCGAGCGGCACCACCTGCATGATCCCATGCCCGGCTTCACGAATCGCTCGACCTATTGCGACCAGCTCGTCCTCATCCGCAAATGTGCCTGGAACAAGCTCTCCATCCACCGACCGGTGATAATACGTCCGCGATGACGAAAAGCCGAAAGCCCCCGAGCGAACGGCATCGCCGACGATGGCCGCCATTTCCGCTGCCTCTTGCGGCGTAGCCGGATCCTCGGATTCGCAGCGCGAACCCATCACATAGGCCCTGAGCGGTCCGTGGGCGATGAGGGCCGCTACATCCAGCGCCCGTGGCATGGCGTTGAGCGCGTCGAGAAACTCGGGGAAAGTCTCCCAATTCCATTTGATACCGTCATGCAGGGCTGTACCGGGAATCTCTTCCACACCTTCCATCAACCCAATCAACCAGCGGCGCTTGTCGGGCCGCGCGGGAGCAAACCCAACCCCGCAATTGCCCATGACTATCGTCGTCACGCCATTGTGAAATGAAGGGCTGAGGACGGGGTCCCATGTCGCCTGGCCGTCATAATGTGTATGAATGTCGACAAATCCAGGCGTGACCAGCTTGCCGGCGGCGTCGATTGTCCGCTTTGCAGGCCCGTTGATTGCACCCACCTGAACTATATATCCGTCCTTCACAGCCACATCGGCAACCTGGCTCGCGCCACCGCTTCCATCGACAACGGTGCCGCCCTTGATCAGCAAATCAAACATCGCCGTAATTTCCTTCCCTCAATCCGAGCAGATAACTCAAATGTACCACCGTCATGGAATCGCTTCAACCGAACACTTGTTTGCTTACTAGAAACGAGCCCGGACAGAAACCCCGAACTCTCTGGGGCGGCTATAATATGCCTCGGTGGCAGCCAACCCCCGAACGTCAACGCCGTTTGCCATGTAGATCGTGTTGGTAAGGTTGGTGACAAATCCGGCAATTTCATAACGATCATCGGGCGAATTATACGCTATTCTGGCGTTTGCGATCCAGTATGGCTCAGTTATAAGATCCGGGAAATTCTGGATCGAACGATATATTTTGCTTTTATAGGCGACATCTGCCCCAACTACGATCTTTCCTTCATTCGCAAGCATGAAGTCATAGCTAACCTGAAGATTGAACGTCACTTCCGGTGTCTGAATGAGCTTGTTATTCAGGCCGACACCAGTATTGATGACATTTACGTCCAACTCCGTGTACTTTGCATCAAGCAGACCGAGTCCAGCCGAGATGTTTAGCGCTGGCACAGGGCGAGCCACCAATTCAAATTCAGCGCCAATGATGCGCGCCTCTCCGCCATTAAGTACTGTTGTGTCGACGATGCCACCAGGCGTCGTAATGACGCCAATCAGTTGGATGTCGCGGTACTGCGAGTAAAAGCCCGATATGTTGAATGTGGCCTTCCCGTCGAACAGAGTCGACTTCAACCCGCCTTCCCAAGCAGTTAAATACTCCGGCTCGAATTGCTGGGGAGTTGCTCCAGCGCTCAGCGTTCTGGGATTCCAGCCACCGGCTTTAAAGCCTTTGGAGTAATGGGCATAGAGTAGCAAATCATCATTGGCCTTGAATTCCAATCCAACCTTTGGAAGAAACTCGGTCCAACTTTTCGAAAGTTCAGCAGGGCCATTGACGACTCCCCCCGAGAATATTCGAAACAGCGTGAAATCATAGTCTTTCTTGTCCCGATTCAAACGACCACCGAGCGTAACGCCCAGCCTGTTGGTGATTGAATAGGTGCCTTCACCGAAGATGGCGATGGACGTGGACTTGATGCGAGTGTCTGTCCTTAGGCTTACAATGTCTCCAAGGATATCTTCAATCCCCAGAAGCAATGGCGCAGTAAACGCATTCGTTCCTGCCTCACGAATGCCATAGAGCCCGACAACGAACTCCAGGCGATCGTCTAGAACGCTGCCGTTGAGCTGGAATTCCTGGCTGATCTGGTCTGTTGCCTCCACGACTGCAATATCAAAGATCCGGAACGGGGTATGGTCACCATCCCTGTTTACGTCGACCTTGACGTCTCGATAGGCGGTAATCGATTTCAGCGTGATGCCGCTTCCGAGTTCAAAATCTGCAGTCAAGGATATGCCGAAGATCTCGTTGTTGTCGCGCGTTTGCGTTCCTCCGCCAGATTCAAAGCGTTTGGTTTTCTCGATACGATTGATCCAGGCCGGCCCATAGACTGCAAAATCTCCAGTCAGACCAAAGGCAGCTGCTGTCTCGGGAGCGATCTGTGTGTTGTAAAGACTTAGAAGCGGAAATTCCGGGAAGAACCGCCGCATGGCTCCCACTGGCCCAAATTGCTTCTGCCGCGAGTAATCCGCTTGCAGGAGGACGTCGACGCCGGTCTTCGGCTGATAAAGCAATTGTCCGCGGATGATGTCCTTGTTCTGATTTCCCAGGTCATCTCCGGCAAGGTTGCTCCCATAACCGTTTCGGTTAAAACTTGCGCCTGCGATATTGGCAAACAGGGTGTCCGTGATCCGGAAATCCACCGATGCGTTAAAATCGAGACGCCCATAGCTGCCGACGGTTGCCTGCACCTTGCCTTGATTTTCTCCTGTCGGGCGGCGAGTTATCACATTGATGGCGCCACCGATGGTATTCTTACCGTATAGCGTGCCCTGTGGCCCGCGCAGCACCTCGATCCGCTCGATGTCAAGGAAGCCAAAGTCGCCGGCCGAACTGCGGGAGACATAGACTCCATCCAGATACACACCGACACCGGGGTCGTTCGGAAAACTGTAGTCCTCCTGCCCGACACCACGGATGAAGACTTGTGCGGTGGAACCGCCGCCATCTACACGGCCATTGTTAAGCTCGATGTTTGGCACAAAGTTGTTCAGTTGATTGAAGTTCACGACACCGCGCTGCTGGATGGACGCGGCCGAAAGGGCGGTTACAGAGACCGGTGAGTCCTGCAGCGGCTCAACGCGCTTGCGCGCTGTAACGATGATCTCCTCGACCCCCTGGCTTACGGAAATTGCTTCCGCACCAGCAGCCGGTTGCGATGATTGGGCAGTAGCAGCCCAGCTGGCAGATGTAGCCAATGCTGCGATCGATGTCCGTACCAGCAGATGGTGAAACCTTGTCGTCATGTTCTTTTCCTCCCACAAAACTTCGCCACACTTCGCGGTGGCGTGTCTGGTTGCTAATCTTTGATCCTGGGTATAACGCGCACCGGCATCTCTCGAACCCCGCGCATGACCAATGTGTCCATATACTCAGCCGGACCTCCGATCGGCTGGACTGAGGTGTAGGCTTCGAGGAAGCGCCGAATGGCGATTTTCCCCTCGGAACGCGCAAGGGGCGCGCCAAGGCAAAAATGTGGACCTGTGTTGAAGCTTAGATGCGGATTTGGTGTGCGTCGTATGTCGAAGCGATCGGGTTCCGGAAATTTGCGCGGATCACGATTTGCAGCATTGACCATAATGAACACCCGGTCACCGATCCGGAGCCGCTGGCCCATGCGTTCATGGTCCGTGGTCACGATCCGAACCAGTGCGCCTGTCGGCCCATCCCAGCGCAACACCTCTTCAACCGCACCAGCGATGAGGTGGTGATCCGCCCGCACGTCTGCCATCGCATCAGGATGCGACATCAGGGCCCGCATGCTGTTTCCGATCAGGTTGGTCGTGGTTTCATGACCAGCAAACAAAAACAGGATACAGGTACCAATGATCTCGTCTTCGCTGAGTTCGCCAGACCGGCGCCGGCGGACCAAGTCGGCAATCAGGTCGTCATGCAGATCTGGATCACGATTAGCGACGGTGGCCCGAAAATAATCCACCATTCTGGTGATTCCATCCCTCACCAGGTCATATTTGTTGTCGGCAACCGTGGAGCTACCTAGGAATGGTTGAATCCATCCCGACCACTCCCGCAGCGCTTCCATGTCTGAGCGATCGACACCCAGCAGATCCATGATAACCGTTGCGGGCAAGGGGTTTGCAAAATCGGCAATGAAATCAAACTCGGCCCTACCTGCCAATCGCTGCAACAGGATCCGGACAATATCTTCAATGCTATCGTCAAGCCGACGAACGACCGTGGGGCTGAACGCGCGGTTCATCATGGTCCGCAATCGCGCATGCTCGGGCGGGTCCTTGAACGCCACCCAAGTATTCAGGAAGCGGATGGCATCTTCGAGCTTGGTTTGCCCCTCGGGCGCGAGGCTCTGGTAGAATGGCGTCAGGCGATCGGCCGACATGCCCTTTCCAAGCTGTGTGGCCCTTACGTCGTCGTATCTGGTCAGAATCCATCCCTTGAGGATCGGTGACCAGTGAACGGGTTCATGCTCCTGCAGCCACAAGAGTGACGGGAACGGATCCTGGATCGTAGCCGGGTCTCTCGGGTCGTACGTCATGCTCTTACAGTTCTGTGCAAATGGCGCGGACGTGCCATCGAGTTGGGAAAAAAAGACGTGCCAAACAAACGACCATTTGCTAGCACATAACCCGGCCAGGGTGACGGCGCAAGATGCCAGTCTGCCAGGTCACTTAGAAGGAGGATCGCCGTGGACGTCCCAGGCATGTTGATCGGCGGAGCGTTCCGCGAAACCAAAGCGCGCATAGACATCATCAACCCTGCCACCGGCAACGCTATTGCAAAAGCGCCGCGTGCGACGGCAGCAGATCTGGATGATGCCGTCACAGCTGCAACCAATGCCTTGGCCGGTTGGGTTGCGATCGGGTGGGACGGGCGTCGACAGATCCTCTCTGCAATGGCTGATGCCATTTTAGCCCACTCGGAGGAACTATCCCGATTGGTAACGCTCGAGCAGGGTAAAACACTTCCAGAATCTATGGCTGAAGTCGCAGGAATGGAGTATTTCTTCCGTCAGACAGCTTTGCTCGATCTGCCGGATAGAGAATTGGAATCGAGCGAACGAAGGACGGTCACGATCAGACATCGTCCTCTTGGCGTTGTGGCGGCAATCGTCCCCTGGAATTTTCCGCTCATGATCCTTGCGTTCAAGCTTCCACCGGCCCTGCTTGCTGGCAACACGGTGGTCGTGAAGCCGGCACCGACTACGCCACTAGCTACCCTGCGGTTTGCACAGATCGTGCAGCCGCTGTTGCCGCCTGGTGTACTGAATGTGCTTGTCGATGCTAACGACCTTGGCCAGCTGCTAACCGGCCATAAGGGCATCTCCAAGATTTCGTTCACCGGATCCACCGCGACAGGTCGACGCGTCATGGAGTCGGCGGCGAGCACCATCAAACGTATCACGCTCGAGCTTGGCGGCAATGACCCAGCAATTTTGCTCGACGATGTCGACCTGGACAAGATCGCGCCCCGGATTTTCGCCAATGCATTTCTGAACGCTGGGCAGGTGTGTGTTGCGATCAAGCGCGTGTATGTTCCCGATCGTCTTCATGATCGGCTGCGCGACGCACTTGTGGAATTGGCCAATACGAGCGTAGTCGGGAACGGTCTGGAACAAGGCGTAACAATGGGACCGCTGCAGAATGCCGCCCAGCGGGACAAGGTCTATGACATGGTAAACGATGCGCGGCACTCGGGCGCTCATGTCCATGGGGGTGGCGCCGCAGGTGGCCCAGGCTATTTCCTAAGACCGGCTATCGTTTCGAACGCGAAGGACGAGATGACGTTGGTAGCAGAAGAGCAGTTCGGACCTGCCTTGCCTTTGGTGCGATACTCGTCCGAGACAAGCTTGAGTGCGAACTTGAACCGATCACCCTTCGGTCTGGGTGCCTCGATCTGGTCAGATGATCCGATCCGCGCAGCGGACTTTGCGGAGCAGGTTGAGTCTGGCTCCATCTGGATTAACGGGCATATGGACCTGGACCCCATGATCCCTTTTTGTGGAACAAGACAATCTGGTCTCGGCTGCGCATTCGGCCTATCTGGCCTCGCAGAGTATACTTCAACAAGTATATTGAACGTTCAGCACCAGCAATGAAAGAAAAGACTTCCTGCTTATCGCTAGGCCGTGTTGACAAAAGACTTCAGCCATAGGCGAGCGGCGGCGAGATTGAGGAAGCTCTCGAACGACAGGACTGTTTTGTCATAGCGCGTGGCGATGCGGCGCTGTT